>Ga0265324_10001597_pt1 | contig 12614 bp, 10 predicted proteins | sample 41419metaG_FD_198634 | JGI IMG/M metagenome (GOLD analysis project Ga0265324, IMG submission 198634) | Rhizosphere microbial communities from Carex aquatilis grown in University of Washington, Seatle, WA, United States - 4-14-19 metaG | ecosystem: Host-associated > Plants > Roots > Rhizosphere...
ATGTCGGGGGATGTTTCTCGGTGTTCCATTATTATTTTATCTACGTAAACTCCTCCTTCTTCTTCTGAATTCTTTATGCTATTCAGAATATTATCTCTTATTGCTCCTTTGTCTGATGGAGAAACTATGACTTTAGGAGCAAGATTTTCCAATTCAATTTTTCTTATCAGGAGATATTTTGGATCCTGCAGCCTAACTATTTCCGGAGAAATATAAACTTCATTATTGAAACTTCGCAAAACACCTATGACAACAACAGTCTGTCCCTGATTCAGATTTTCCAATCTATCTACATCATCGCCGAATGATTTCAATTTTATTTGCCCTGAACCGTCATCAATGGTTACAAAAGAATATCTCTTTTCATTTGTACTTGTATACTTCTCGATTACATTTCCGATAAGATTTACTCTTACAATTCTTCTGTCTCCCAATTCCAAGAATATAAATTTCTCACCTTCAAGAACTGGTTTTCCAACTAGCAAATCCCCGATTCTTAACTTGTATGCAACGTTTCGTTTGAAGTCTTGTTGTGGTGGCATTTTACATCTTTTGGATATATCCTGTTTTTGGCTTGAATATTATACTTTCTCTTTCAAGTTGAACTAATGCATCATTTAATTCATCTTTGCTGACTCTTCCTTCCATTTCTTTTTCTATTTCTTCAATTGGAATCATTTTCCCAATTTTTCCTTCGAGTTCTGTAATAATGTCCCTTACCATGAAAATCTTATTTCTTTGCGAGGAAGTTATCTTGCTGCTGATTCTGTCAATATCAAAAGTTTTTGATTCATAATCATAACCGACTTGCATAAGATAAAATTTCATAATATCGATTGCTCTCTTTGCATCTTCTTTTGTTGCAATAGTGCTAAGTCTCATTTTTGCAGAAGCTTCAGACATTCTTATTAGAGCTTCCAATTGTCTTGCTGAAATTGGAATAGGTCTCATCGCACTTTCAGTTGCAACAGGCATGTTCCTTAAGTCAACATAAAATCTCTCAATTTCTTTCATAGCTTCTTCATTAAGAATTGGTTTAAATCTTTGTCGGGCATATGCAATATACTTTCTCAAAATGCTTGTTGGAATCAATGCTTCAGACGCCTCATCTCTTGTATGCTGGTATAAAACATGAGCGGCTATTCTCTGGTCTTTTACTTTGTCAGGAATATCTCTTAATGTGAAAATAATATCGAACCTGTTAATTAAAGTTGGAGGCAAATCAATTTGCTGTGCGACTGGCTGGAATGGGTCAAATCTTCCAAACTTGGGATTTGCTGCTGCGAGAACCGATGTTTCACTTCTCAAAGTAGCTTGGACATTTGCTTTGGAGATTGTAATGGTTTGCTGTTCCATAGCCTCGTGCATGGCACTTCTATCATTGGGGTCCATTTTTTCCAATTCATCAATGCAAACAATTCCCTTATTTGCGAGAACCATTGCTCCTGCTTCCAAACTCCAACCACGGAGATACTCATCTCTTACAACAGTAGCTGTAAGTCCTGCTCCCGATGCGGATTTTCCTACAACGTATCTTCCTTTAGGAGAAATATCTGCAATGAAATTTAGCGTAACCGACTTTGCAACTCCGGGGTCTCCTATAAGCAGAATATGAATATCTCCTCTTTTTTTCTGCCCGTCTGCATAAACTTTTCTTACACCGCTGAATAATTGAAGAATCAAAGATTTCTTTATTTCTTCATAACCCCAAACTCCCGGTGCAATGCTTTTTGCAAGATTTTCAAACAATGCCGGATCCTGTGAGATTTCGATAATCTGCTTTTCATCTTCTTCTGAAATATCAAGTTCTTCAAAGGTTTCTTCCATTGAAATCAAATTGTTTGCTTCTATTGCCAATTCAAATCTTGTTGATAAACCTCCAGATGGAAGAGGAACTGGAACTTCTTTTAAGACTCCAATGACTTTTACCCTGCTTCCGGGTGTTGTCTTTTCTTCCATTTTCGGTTCTACCAAATCTTCCTTGACAAAAACATTAATTCTTTTTGGCTGCTCTCCTCCTGTTAAGGATTCAGGGGTTTCTTCAATTACAAGCCTTTGAGTATCTACCATGTCTTTTGAAAGAAGCGTGAATCCTCCCTTTCTTCCGCAGGAGCATCTCATCGGCTCTCTGAATTTTCCTCCCAACTGCAAAACAGAAAGAATTGTTCCACATGAGGGACATTCAAATTTTGCATTTACAACCTGAGGACGAACATCAGAAGACTGCCTGATTATGCCTTCAATAACAATTAGTTCATTAAGATGCTTGGAACGCATGTTACTGATCTTGAGTAAATAACTATCAGGAAGATTTGTAAGCCTTACTCTCGGTTTTGTAATCATTCCAGATTCTTCAATTGCAACTTCTATCAATGCAATTGTATTCTCTGGTGCTGCAAGAATTTCATCAGACAAGCTGTTGGAGAATTCACTGATTTTCATGAAATCTAGGAAAAGCACATTGTTTCGCTTTCTTAAGGAATCTCCAAACTCTTTTTTGTAAAAATCAAAGAAATTCTTTGCTTCCATGACCAAGTCTTCCCTTGGTTTTTTAGCCTCTGTTTTCTCGTCTTCTGCCATGCTTTTAGGAAAGCTTCTGGTTTTTATAAATTTGTATAGAATTGGGTAATCTATATTGAAAATCCTCACAAATAAAAGCTTTTAAATAAGTTTTAATCTTAAAAAATATAATGAGTGAGCCTATAGCTCAGCCTGGTTAGAGCACCGCTCTTATATGAATGTGTTTCCTGAAAAGTAAACATAACTTTCAGAGTTAAGGGTACATCCTTAAGAACTAAGAAAGGCGGGGGTCCAAGGTTCAAATCCTTGTAGGCTCATATAAATGAAAGGAGGTTAAAAAACAAATGATTGGAAACTTTACAGAAATGATGCAGAGTGTGTCAGGCGCAATGCAGAATTATTTTGGAGGGATGTGGCCTAGTTCGGGACAATGGATATGGCCTATTCTGGGTGCGATGATTGCATTCGCAGTTGTGCTTTTTATCGGCTTATGGATTTACACCTCTTTTGCTTACAGGGAAATTGCGAGGAAGCTTAAATACAAACATCCTGCACTTGCATGGATTCCTTTCGCAAGAGAAGCCATGCTTTTGCAGATGGGTGGATTCAGCTGGGCTTGGATATTCTTGGTATTCGTTCCAATATTGGGGTGGATAGCATTAGCTGTTCTTTACTATATCTCTTTGTGGAGAATATTTGAGAAGAGAAAATATTCAGGATGGCTGGCATTAGTCCAGTTAGCAGGCACGCTTCCATATTTGTCTGTCTTTGCATCCGTAGCTCATTTCATAATTTTGGGCTTTGTTGCATGGCAGGACAAGAAAGGAAAGAGATAAAATTTAATTATTTTTTTATTTTTAGGTATATTTAAAAATGAGGAAGACGGATTTTTCCTATCAGCCTTGAGCCTTTCTTAAGGAGAGGTTGATAAGGAGAACGTAGTTCTCATTATGCCCCCATAGTTCAGAGGCCAAGAATGCTGCCCTTTCACGGCGGTGACCCGGGTTCGAATCCCGGTAGGGGCATTTTTCTTTGAATTCTAGACTTAAAGTCCACTTACTTTAAATATCGTTTATTCTCTAATAATTTAGAAAAAGACTTGTTTAGAAAATTATTCAATTTATTCTTTTATTTTATTTATATTATTGAACGGAGGTTACAAATAAAAAATGAAGAAAAAAATCAAAAGTAAATTCCTAAGCGCAATGTTTTTGGGTTTATTGGTAATCAGCGGTGGAGTTCTATTTATGCCCACGCTTAATGCAGATAGCCAACTGACGCAACAAAAAAGTATTAATATATTTGCGCAAAATCCAGAGAGATTTCTACAGACGGAGAATCTTGGATTGAAAGCAGGATTTCAATACCCAAAAGATAATTCGGTTATAGACGCAAACAATTATGCTGTGAATGAAGGAGCTTTGGAATCTGCTATTGAAGAGGGAAATTATGAAGCATATAAAGAAGTATTGCAAGAGCTTAATGGATTTCCTGAAAAGGGAAATATTATAGACAAAGAAGACTTTAATGTGCTATTTGCACTTAATAGGCCTAAATCTGAAGAAAACGAAAGTACAGAATAACTATCTTTTTTATTTTTCTAAATCTTCTTTACCATATAAACCCCATCTAAATCGTAGTCGAGCTTTTTGTAATATTCACGCACACCGATTCCAGAGATAATTGCTAACTTGTCTATGTTATGCTGTTTTGTGATCTCTTCGGCTTTGCTTAACAAGGCCTTTCCTAATCCTGTATGTTGTGCGGCATTAACTTCTTTCTCTCCAATTTTTACGCTGTGCCCATAGACATGAAGCTCACGAACTATGGCTTTTCCATTTGCAATTCTTAATCTTAGAAGCCCGAAAAGGATGTCCTCTTTATTCACGAATTCCAGGAAGAATTCTTTTCCGCCTGATGCTTCGTATTCAACGACTTTTATATTAACATTCGTATCTTCTGGCTTGTTGAAACCGACTTCTCTCATTCGGATTTCTTTTATGTTGCTTTTGTTTTTCCTAAAATCATGTTCAATGTCTTTTCTCAAATCAAGCTTTTCCAAACCTTCAACTAATTTTTCTTTTGGAAACTCACGCATGACCCTCATGACTCTGCAATATTCTGGAATTATTCTCATCATCTTTTCAATTATTTCCTTTGTTTGATTCTCATCATATGGCTTGAAACCAATTATCTTATGAGTTTTTGCTAGAGGAGAATCTTCAATAACCTGACATGGATAAATTTTAATCTGGTCAGGGCGGAAATGTTCATCATCAAAAATCTTTGAAAACAAAGAAATGTCTTTTTCAGGATTGGAGTAAGGCAAGCCGGGCATTACATGATAACCCAATTTGAAACCGGCATTCTTCAAATTCTCTGTTGCCTCAATAACATCTTTGACTTTATGTCCACGATTTGTTTTTCTATATAATTCGTCATCAGGCATCTGAACTCCGATTTCAACTCTTGTTGCACCGAAATCAAGCATTCTTTCAATTTCTTCTTGCGAACAATTATCAGGACGATTTTCAATGCACATTGCAACACATCTGTGTTCCGAAGTTTCATTCATCTTTTTGGCTGTCTGTAAATCTGGAGAATCAACACCATTGAGAGCATCATAGCATCTTTTTATGAATTCATACTCGTAATCTTTTGGATATTGAAGGAATGTTCCTCCAAGAACTATCAATTCTATCTTGTCAGTGGGGTGTCCCATTTGATTTAGAACATACAATCGGTTTTTTACCTGTGCATAAGGGTCAAACTGCAAAGCCAATGCTCTCATTATTGCCGGACTTTTGTTAGTATAACTTTGAGGAACAAATTCTCCGCCTGGACAGTAAATGCAAGTTCCATGGTCACACTTTCTTGGCTTTAAAACCACGGTTAGAGGAGTAACTCCTGACATTGTCCTTACAGGCTTTTTTAATATCCCTTCCATGAAATGTGGTGTTAGGAAACTATTTTAAACTTTTTTGATTTAATAAATTTATGAAGTCTAAAATTTCTCAGAATGAAATATGGGAAGAGATAGCTGAACCCTGGAAAACTTTTAGAGTCAAACCTGTAGAAGAGGTTGTCGAATTCCTGAAAGACAAGGAAGGAAAGATTCTTGATTTGGGATGCGGAAGCGGAAGGAATTTTACAAAAACAAAAGCAAAAACTTACGGAGTTGACTTTTCAAGTAAAATGCTGGAATTTGCAAAAGCCCATGCCAAAAAAAAGAAAATTCCGGTGATTCTTAAAAAAGCAGAAGTAAACAAACTTCCTTTCAAGGACAATTTCTTTGATGCTGCAATTTTTATTGCTGTTCTTCATTGCATTCCTGATGAAAGAAAAAGAAAAAAAGCATTGAAAGAACTCCTTAGAGTTTTGAAACCTAATTCAGAAGCATTGATTACTGTCTGGGATAAAAATCAGCCAAGATTCAAAAAGTCTTCAAAAGAATTATTTATTCCTTGGAAGCATCTTGGGAGAGAATATCTTAGATACTATCATTTGTATGACCGAAAAGAATTTTTGCAATTGCTGAAGGAAGTTGGATTTGAGATAATTGAAGATTATGATTCAAATAATCCTCTTGGACTTTACTCCAGAAAAAATATTGAAGTTCTTGTAAAGAAGAAATAATTTATTTTCCTTTTTTGAGAACACTTACCAAATCGAAAAAAGATTTCTTTTCAAAGTCAATTATCTTGTTTGTCTTTACTTCTATATTGACTTTTATCAAGCCAAACATTGAAATGAAAACAGTTCCTGCCAGATAATCTTTATCTTCCAATTTTTGCAATGAGAAAATCAGTTTCTGGATTCTGTTATTTATTCCATGGGTTCTCATTCTTTCATAAATTTGCTTTTCTATTTCATCAAAGTCAATATCAAAATCCAAAGAAATCGGTTCAGGAACTTTGTCAGGCAATAAATCTACTGTATTCATTTTTGCTTCCTGCTCCATCTGGAAACTGGTCATGCTTTTTTTTGATGGAATATAGAAATCCAAATGCTGCTGGTTGTCGCTTCCTTCCTTGTCCATTGTAAAGAATCCGGAACAGAGATATGCATCAGGATTTTCTTTTAAGAATCTTTTATAGTTGCTGTTTTCCTGAAGCTGTCGCAGATAATACTTGAAGTTCATTTTCTTTCTCTGATTTCTTTGCTTAATTCTTCTATGAAGCTGTCCAATTTGGATGACCTTATCTTGCTGTTTCCTTTTTCTCTTATTGCTATGGAACTGTCTTTCTCTTCCTTGTCACCAATAACGATAATGTAAGGAATTCTCATTATTTCTGCTTCCTTTACTTTTGCAGGAACGGTTGTCTGCCTGAAATCTGCATCAAGTCTTATGTTTGGAATTCTCTTCCCGATTTCTTCAACAACTTTCTTGGCATATTTTTCATTCCTGTCTGTGAAAGAAATTATTCTGACTTGCATTGGAGCAAGCCAAACAGGAAGGCGGCCATTCGTGTGTTCAAGATAAATTCCAATAAATCTCTCCAAACTTCCATAACTTACCGTATGCAACATTACGGGACGCTTCCTTGTGTTATCACTATCAACATATTCTAGTTCAAATCTTTCAGGCATCGAGAAATCAAGCTGGATTGTGGAAAGCTGCCAAGTTCTTCCAAGAGAATCTTTAACATGGAAATCAATTTTAGGACCATAGAAAGCACCATCTCCTTTATTGACTTTGTACTTCATCTTTTTCTTTTTCAGCGAATCTTCCAATAACTTTTCAGCCTTGTCCCACATTTCATTTGTTCCGATTCTTTTCTCGGGTCTTGTAGAAAGTTCAATATGGTCAAATTCCAATTTGAATTTCTTGTATAATACATCGATAAGTTCCATTATTGCGAAAATTTCTTTTTCTATTTGCTCCTCTGTGCAGAAAATATGTGCATCATCCTGAGTGAATTGTATTACTCTGAATAATCCTGCCAGAACTCCTGATAGTTCCACTCGGTGGACAACGCCCATTTCACCAACTCTTAAAGGCAAATCTCTGTAGGACTTTGGACGATTTTTATAAACCAGCATTCCCCCGGGACAATTCATTGGTTTTACAAGAAATTTTCTCTTCTCATATTCTGTCGTGAAATTATTATCCTTGTATTTTTCCCAATGTCCCGAAATCTGCCAAAGTTTTTTATCCATAATCTGCGGTGTTGAAATTTCCTGATATCCTGAATTTCTATGAAGCTCTCTCCAATAATTAATCAGCTCATTTCTTATTATCAAACCATTATTATGCCAGAACACCATGCCTGGAGCTACTTCTGAAAAAGAAAATAGGTCCATTTCATTTCCAATAATTCTATGGTCATTATCTTTCAATTTGGAAGTATCTAATTTGGACTTTGAGATTTCTCTTAAGAGCTGTTTGGGGTCATATTCTTCCACACTTTCCTTTCCCAGAAGTTTGATTTCTCTTGATAATTCTGAAAGAGGATGTCCTTTGACTTTTAATTCAAATTCCTTGTAATATCCAAAAGGAGCACGAACCGCTTCAAACTTCTTTTTCTTGAGTTCTTTTTCAGCTTCTTCAAGGATTTTCATAGCCAATTCAGGATTTCCAAGATTTGAAGATAGGTGAGCATATGGATATAAGACAATTTTCTTATCATTAACCTGAGCTGAAATCTCTTCTATGTTCCTTACAAGATCTTTTACAGAATCTATGGAATCTGACTTTTCAACTGCTATAAGAATTACAAGTGGTTCTTTAACCTCAATTTCCTTTTTTCTTTCTTCGCTCAATTCTTCAGGATTTTTCAAAGCCTTTTTCAGGGGCTTAAATTTTATGTAATCACAGTGCAAACTAAGGATTTTCATTCTTTTAGATAGGGGGAAAGAAGTTTATAAAATTAATCAAGGTGCATTCGAAACCTTTAAAATATCTAATTTGTCTCTCGGTTCATGGGGAAGAAAATTCTTACTGGTATGCTTGCTGCTTTTCTTTTAGTGCCACAGATAGCTCACGCTCCAATAGAATTGAGACTTCCCTTTCAACCTCCAAAAGAGAGAGTGATTATAACCGGAAATCCATTGGAGAGAGTAACCAAAGAAGCAAACACAAATATAAAAAAAATAGAAAGAAAGGTAGATATGTTGTCTCGTTATGAAACAGATAGTTTTTATGATGATGAAAAATACATTCTTGTAGCAAGGTTAATGCTTGGAGAAGACGAAGGTCACTCTAATATCTGCAAAATAGCTGATGCGTGGACGGCTCTTAATCGGGCGGTGAGATATAATTCAGACCTTAGAACAGAAATTTTAAGACCATGGGCATATTCTTGTTTTAACCCCGGAACAGATAGTAATGTTTTCTTAAAAACTCCATTAAAACATAGCCCATTAGAGTATACTCAAGAGTTTCCTAATGATTTAGATTTAGCCAAAGGCTTTCTTGCGGGGAAATACAAAGATCCAACTCATGGTGCTACCTCTTATTATAATCCGAATGGATTAGTCGATGGAATAATAAGATTTGTAAAAGGTTTGGGAAGAATAAAAACGCCAAGGGATTGGGACATGGATAGTATGATCTATCTGACAAAAATTGGAGATCACTATTATTTCAAGGAAAAAAATTAATTTTTCAACAAGAACTTATCAAGATGTTTCTTTGCCTCTGCTTTCTTCTTCCTATGCTCCTCAAGAAATTCATTAATTCTTTTGATTAGAATTTCCTTAAGCTCTGAAGTAAGAAGCCTTCCGGTTCTGTAATCATCATAAATCTTTTTCAATTTTTTATCATCAGGTTCAAAAAACATTTTCAAATACTGAAAAGAAACATCAATATCTGGATCGCCACCTAGTTTTCTATGCTCTTCAATTGATTTCTGCCCTCCTGAAAAAGCATATCTCTTAATTTTTTGCTCAACTGTTTTTTTATCATCATCTAGGAAAATAACACTTAATCCTGAATTTGAAGACGACATTTTTGTTTCTCCATAAAGCGAAGGCATGAATTTTGCATGGATTGCAGCAGGCTTTTCAAAACCGAATTGTTCAGCAATATCTCTTGTCAGTCTTATGAATGGGTCTTGGTCTATCGCTACGGGAACGAGAGTCATATGCTTTCCTTTATGAAACTGTGGAAAGAGAATGTGCGCTGCCTGCATTGCAGGATAAAAACTCCAGCCGATATTGTTTTCCGGTTTCAAACCAAATGCAGCTTTTGCTGTCGAGTAAGTTATCTTTTTTGCAACCTGCGCAGCATATTTGTAGATTTCAGTATAAGCAAAATCCTGAAAGATGAATGTTTTTCCGGGTTTAAAACCAAGGGCAATTAAATCGAGAACGTTATCCTTTGAATATTCATTAACTTTCTCAAAATCAAGATTTTCCTTGACATAAAATTTTTCATCGTCTGAAATTGGAATGTAAACATCGCAATCAAAAGTGTCCTGCAGAGATTTAGCAATCAGAAATGGAACCAAATGACCTAGATGCATTCTCTCACTCGGACCTCTTCCCGTAAGGATAGAAACTTTTTTTCCCTTTTTGGCTTCTGCTACCCATTTGTCTGCATCACGATGAGCAAAATAAATTTCTCTTTTTGTGAGGGGGTGAACTCCGATTGAACTTTTTATCTTTTCGTCTATTTTATTGACCCCAAAATCTTTCAGGAGCTTGTCATAATTAATCTGTCCAGAAACTTCCCACGGGCTGACAACCATGTTACCCTTTTTCATTCTATTAGAGAGCGAGATTTATTTTTAAACATTGTTAAATCGCTGAACAAATATTTATAAATATAAATTGACATATAAAGAAGATAAAAATGAGGAAGATAATTTTTAATTTAGCACTTGCATTAGCTCTCGTACTAATGACTTCTTTTGTTTTTGCTGATTCGACACTTCAGTGGACCACACAACCAAATTCATTATATAATCTTGGGGATGCTGTAAGCACAGCCGCTATTGTTAGCGGAACAAGTTTCTCTGCTAATTTGATTTGTAACAACGTAGTTCAAAACACACAATTTCCAACATTCAGCAATTTACTCCTCACTAATTTTACAATACCAATCCAATTCAGAATAACTCCTGATGTTTCCGGTACAACAGGACAATGCCAAGTTAAAGTTGTTTTGGATGGCACTAATTTTTACAGTTCTCAATTTCAGATATCCAATATTGTGAATGTTACAATAACTTCACCAGAAAGAGAATTTCAGCCCGGCAACCAGATTTCTTTATCTGGAACTGCAATAAAACAAAATGGTCAGAATGTAAATGGTATGTCCAATATTAATATCACTTTCGGAAACACAACAATTTATCAGGGTTCTGCACCAGTGAGCAATGGAAATTTCTTTTTTAATTTCACTTTGCCTCCTAATGCTGCAGCTGGTCAATATTTAGTTAATATCTTATCATCGGAAACGGATTCATCTGGGCAGGTTTTGAACATGGGATATACTGATTTCAATATTCTCGTTGACCAAGTGCCAACGACATTGAATATTGTGCCTGAAAGCAATAATCAAAATGTTATGCCTGGCGGGACTTACAGTTTTAGGTCTATATTATACGATCAATCCGGACAAAAGATTAATGCAAATGTAAATTTTACAGTAACTAACAGCAAGGGCGAAACTATGGATCAGGAAAAAACAGGTACAGATACTGTTATGAACATTCCAATTAGTTATAATGATGTTCCTGATGGATGGACTATCTCTGCATCTTCTTTGGGTTTGAGTGCAACATCTGGATTTTTTGTCCTTAGAAATGCAGTTGTATCGGCAACTTTGACTAACAGAACACTTCTGGTTACAAATATTGGCAATGTCCCTTATAATAATCAAATTTTGGTTGAATTAGGAAACCAATCTGTTCCTTTCAATGTTTCTCTTGGTGTTGGTGAAAGTCAGAAATATATCTTGAGTGCGCCTGACGGAAATTATTCAGTTTCTGTTTTAAGTCTGGACGGAAATAATTTATTTAACGGGAATGTGGCTTTGACCGGAAACGCAATCAATATCCAGCAGGCTTCTGTAGGAGTTTTGAGCATATTTCAATACACTTGGGTCTGGGCCATTATTTTATTAATTCTTGTCTTTGTAATATTCTTTTTCTTCAGAAGATCCCATAAGAAAAGATTTTCAAAAAGAATAGATTTAAACAAGACATTTCATTTAAGAGATGGAATTGTAGTTGACAGAGGCAATTCCGTATCTTCAAGAAACAGGATGATAAACAGCAGAAATCTAGCAGATTTTTCCCCCTCTATTCAGGGTGAAAAGCAGGGTTCAAGCATTGTTGCTGTAAATATAAAGAACTTTGAAGAAGTACGTTCAGGAAAAGGCGGAATAAGTGAAACAATGAACAGACTGAAATCTATTGCTGACGAATCAAGAGCAGTAGTATATGAAAATGGCAGTTATTTCTTCTTCATATTCGCTCCTATAAGAACAAAGGCACTTAACAATGAATTAGAAGCTATAGAATGTGCCCAGCAGATAAGAAGAGTTTTGGATGACCACAACAGATTGCTAAAGCAAAAAATAATCTTTGGTGTTTCGGTAAATTATGGAATGATAATTGCAAAGCAGGGGATTAATGGAGTAAAGTTCATGAGCCTTGGGAATTTCATTTCGGTTTCCAAGAGATTAGCTTCTTTATCTAGGGGAGAAATTGTTTTAAGCAAGGAGATAAGAAACAGAGTAGCTACTGATGTTAAGACTGAAAAACAAACCAGCGGTGATTTGGAATACTTCCCTTTGACTGAAGTCAGAAACAGAGAAAAAAGTCAGAGATTCATAAAAGAATTCATGAGCAAAATGGAAAGAGAAGAACAAGAGAGCAATAAAAAATTCTTCTGATTAGTCTTTTAATATTTCTTCAAAATCAATTTCAAATAATGCGACAGGCATTCTTATTTTCCAATTTCTTAAAATTTTCGGATGGATTTCTCCCATGAAACCAATTTTTTTATCTTTCAGCATTATCTCTGCAATTCTTCCCTGAATGAAATAACTTGGACTTTCTTTAGGCTCTTCCAGTCTTATTTCTAAATCCATCATTCTAAATAAATAATTCAAGATTTGCTTTGCTTCGGTGAAATTTCCGGGA
>Ga0265324_10001600_pt1 | contig 12605 bp, 10 predicted proteins | sample 41419metaG_FD_198634 | JGI IMG/M metagenome (GOLD analysis project Ga0265324, IMG submission 198634) | Rhizosphere microbial communities from Carex aquatilis grown in University of Washington, Seatle, WA, United States - 4-14-19 metaG | ecosystem: Host-associated > Plants > Roots > Rhizosphere...
GGCTGTGACTTTTACCACGGTCTCGCACTTGTCACTTTTATGCAGTGCGCATTTGGCACAACAGGCTTCGCCGGTGACTGTGAAGGACTTATCCTCGGACGCAACGGCGCTCAAGGTCAGTCCAGCCGCAGCCAACCCGGCCAACAGCGTCAGAGTTTTGGTGAATTTTTTCATATTTTTACAGGGTTGATGGTTACGGGGATTGAGACAAAACCACCGGGCAATGCGTTCAAGCAAATAATACATTTTATTAAGGCCATTAATTAGAAACCGGTCTATTTTGGAGACAGGCAAACCAGTGATTGTATGGTGTGATGGCCATTGCCCGGCACCATTTTGGCTTACTTTTCGAATTCCAAGCCACAAATTGCCACGTTTGGACTTTGTGTTAAATTTGTTTTGGTGCGGAATTCAACCGGAACCAGCAGGTGATTTATGACGACCGATCCAGGTTCAACCGATGCCAAGCCCCATGCCGATAATGCCGCTTGGAAAGAGATTGTACTCAAATACCAGAAACCTTCAACGTGGCGGGCCTTGTGGCAGATCATTGATACCATTATTCCGTACGCGTTGTGCTGGTATCTCATTTATTTGTGCCTGGCCATTTCATGGTGGCTGGTGCTGCCATTGGCGCTGCTGGCCGGAGCGCTGCTGGTGCGCGTATTCATCATTTTTCATGACTGCGGCCACGGCTCTTTTTTCAAATCACGCACCGCCAACGATCTGGTGGGATTTCTCGCCGGCATTCTGACTTTCACTCCGTATTATCATTGGCGCTGGGAACACGCCATCCATCACAGCAGCGCGGGGGATCTCAACAAGCGGGGGACCGGTGATGTTTGGACCATGACCGTGCAGGAATATCTGGAGTCGTCGCGCTGGAAAAAATTTGCCTATCGGCTGGCGCGCAATCCCTTCATCTTATTTATCATCGCACCGTTGTTCCTATTTTTAATCCGGCAGCGGGTTTCATCATCGAAAGCGAGCCCCCGGGAACGTCATTCTGTTTATGCGATGAATGCGGCCATTCTGGCCATGGGTGCGGCATTAAGTTTTGTTTTCGGCATTAAAGCCTATCTGGTGGTTCAATTGATAATCCTGATGGTTGCCGGCGGGGCCGGGGTGTGGATGTTTTACGTCCAGCATCAATTTGAAGACGTTTACTGGGAACGCAATGAAGATTGGAGTTTCGTGGCGGCAGCATTGCAGGGGAGTTCTTTTTACAAGTTGCCCCGCGTGCTGCAATGGTTTTCCGGCAATATCGGCTTTCATCATATTCACCATTTGAGTCCACGCATTCCCAATTACAACTTGGAGAAATGCCACCAAGCCGATCCGCTATTTCAAGCGGTGAAACCGATCACGTTGTTTTCCAGCCTGAAGTCATTCACCCTCCGGCTCTGGGATGAAAAAAGCAAGAAACTGGTCGGATATCGGCATCTCAAAAAAATGCGGAAGCAAGCCAACCAACCGCCGCAATCTTAGCCAACAATTCATTTGAAACCACGGATGAACACTGATGAACACTGATTTTCAGAGGCGATAGGCGCGGCTCAAGGGGCTGGGCAGCAGTCCTGTTTGGTGACTGGCTTTGGCTGGGTCAAAAGCTGCTTTTATCCGTGTTCATCTGTGTCCATCCGTGGTTAAAACACAATGGCGCAATCCCCCGGCCTTACCCAGCGCTTAAGCGGACGCGAATAAATCACTTACGGAGAGTTTAAATTGGGGAACCAGTTTTTCGGCAAGCCTTTCAGAGCCGGCGAGTATGCCCTTCAATTGCAGGCCAAATTCAAAGCTATGATAGACCTCAACGTTATCGTAGCGCGGGTCTACAATCCAGAGGCGCGGCACCCGGATTTTTTCGTAAAGTTCTTTTTTGACAACGGTATCACTGCGGTGATCGTCGCGGCTGATGATTTCCACGGCCAACACCAGTTTCGCTGTGGCGGTCGTGACCAGGGATAAATCCGGCCGGAGGGCGGTGGTCCGGTTGACTTGAATCAGGGTCCGGGGCGGAAGCAATTGAAGAACCGCCAAACCATTGACGGACAGTGACATCTCACGGTGCAGGCGGGTACAAATCAGCTCATGGTGAGCGCCCGGTGCCATGCGTGGCAGGGTAGCTCCATCGAGGGTCTCTTCGTAGGCCTGGTTCACGCTCACTAGAAATACACTCCGGCCGGAGGGATGCAAGCTCTGATTGCCCGACCTTATTCACCGATTTTATTCCCAGCATCGATACCCATGTGAACCGGTCATTCGCAAAAAACTTTGTCGGAATTTTCGGTTGTCGGCTGTTATATAAGTGAAATGCAAACACGGCCCGATGTCCAACTGCTCCAAGACTATGCTTTGAACCGCGAGGAAGCCGCCTTCCGCGAATTAGTGAACCGGCATACGAATCTGGTGTATTCCGCCGCCTTGCGCCAAGTGGAGTCGGCAACCGTGGCCAGCGATCTGGCGCAACAGGTTTTCACCGACCTTGCGCGCAAGGCGGAACACATTGCGGGAGAACTGTCTAGTGCCATTTCGCTGGCGGGTTGGTTGCATCGTGCCACCCGCTATGCCGTGCTGCAACATCTCCGCGCCACCCGACGGCGGATGGATAACGAAAGACTGGCCATGGAACAACTGCTTACCGACTCCACGCCAGATGCGGACTGGGAACAGATCCGCCCGATTCTGGACCACGCCTTGGATCAACTGGAACCAGAAGACCGGGAAATCCTGCTGTTGCGATATTTTCAAAATCAAGATTTTCGAACGGTGGGCGCCGCGCTGGGCATTAGCGACGACACCGCGCAAAAGCGCGCCTCCCGCGCAGTGGAGCATTTGCGGGAACTGTTTGCCCGCCAAGGGGTCAGCGCCAGTGCGGGCGGACTGGGCCTGATTATTTCCGCCAATGCCATCCAAGCTGCGCCCTTGGAACTGGCCACTCAAATTTCCACGGCGGCTCTGGCCAGCACGGCCGCAACCGCCACCACCATCACTCTCAGCCAAACTATCGCCATGACTACTCTGCAAAAAATCGTCATCACCACCACCATCGCCGCCCTGGCAGGCGTGGGCTTCTACGAAAATCGCCAAGCTGCCCGCCTGCGCGAGCAAAACCAGATGCTCCAGCAACAGCAATCCGCAACCGCCAGCCAATTGCAACGGCTTCAGCGCGAACATGACGACGCCACGAATCGCATCAGCCAATTGGCCAGTGAATTGGCAGCAGCGCAAAAACGGCCGGAGGAAGTGCTTAAACTGCGCGGGCAAGTGGGACAGTTGCGCCAACAAGCCAAAGCAGTGGGTGAAACCAGCGCCTTGAATAAAATCACGGCCAATCCCGAAACCCGGAAATTATTGCGCGACCAGCAAAAGGCCGCCATGAGCCAAGTCTATGCCGACTTGACCAAACAGCTCAAACTCACCCCGGAACAGACCGGCAAATTCAACGACCTGCTGGCTGACAGCATTATGGACAACGTCGATCTGATCACACAGATTTTGCACGACGGGAAAACCCCTGCGGAAGCCGACCGGCTATTTACCGCAGCGGACGCGACTTTGTTAAATCAACTGGGGTCGGAACTGGGCGAGGACGGACGGCAACAATATCAGGAATACACGCGCAATCTGGCCAGCAGTCTTACCTTGGCCCAATTCAGCGGTTTTCTGACCGGTTCCAAGGGGGAAATTCAGGACAAGAAAAACCAATTGTACCAAACCCTGCAAGCCGCCGCCGCGAATGTGCGGCAAAGCGCGGGGTTATCGGCTGAGTATCAACTCGTGCCGATGCTCAATTTTCGCAATATCGCCTCAGAAACCACCGGCAACCAGAGCCTGGAATTGTTGGACAATATTTATCAACAAGTGGCTGCAAACAGTCAGTCCTATCTAACAGTCGACGAGTTGGCCAGCCTGCAAACCTTCCGGACCAATGCCGTCAACGTAAGCCGGTTGTCCCTGACAATGAATCGAAAGATGATGGCCCCACTGTCGCAATAAGCGATTAACTCTGAGCCGCCACGTGCTGACGCAGTTCGGCGAGTTCCACTTCAAAACCGCCGGATAAAATCGGGAACCGGCACCACGTCTTGGGATCGAGATTCTCGTCGTCGAGGTGGAAGCTCGGGGCGTAGCGTTCACGCTTCCACTGGTTGCGGCACCAGAGTTTGAAGAAGCGTTCCACCCAGATTCCAAGTTGGGCAACTGCGAGTTGCGGAAACTGGCGGCACATGAGCTCGAACACTTCCACGGGGGCTTGTTTGTCACGAATGGCAGCGCGTTCGATGGCGTCCAAAACCTCGTAGGGCATCAAGTCGTCCTCATCGGTTTGGTGACGGTCGCTGGGGCGCAACTCGGCGGTGGGCGCTTGTTGATTCACCGCAACGAGCGTGGGAATGGCGTGCAACCCTGCCGGGCCGTGCGCTTCCAGCCAGCGGAGCCATTGGCGCAGAAAAGCCTTGTCGATGCCAGCAATGGGACTCAAGCCACCACTGGTATCGCCATCCATCGTGGCATAACCCACGGCGGCTTCGCTGCGATTGCTGGTGGAAAGTAGGAGGGCATTGCGCACATTGGCCAGCAGCCAGATGCCGGGCGAACGCACGCGCGCTTGAATGTTTTGCAACGCAAGATCATCGGTTTGCCACACCAGCGGGCGCCCCAAGGCGGCTTCGATGGTGCGGAGATAGCCGTGGTGCAACACCGTAACGTCCAACTCCAGATGCGTTGCGCCCGTGGCCTCGGCCACGCTACGGGCGGCGGTGCGCGTGACGGGACCGCTGTTTTCCGTGGCTTGGTACGCCGTGGTCAACAGGGCACGAGTCAGGTTGGGAAGCGTGAAATCGGTTGGCAACAGCTGGAGGTGCGCCAATTTTTCACGCACGCCTTCCGCACCCAATTCCGCCCACGCCATTTCCAGCGCAAGCGCCACGAGACACGTAACCGCCGCTGAATCCGCCCCGCCACTGAGCGAGACAACGAAACCTTGCGAGCGGCTTTTGCGCAGGTAATCAAACAACGCCAGCGTTTCGGCGCGGGTGAATTCTTCTTCCTTCAACTGCAGGCTGGTTTCCCAATCCGCGAGCGCGGGATTTTCGGTCGCTGCCGCTTGAACCGGCTCGTGCACGGCGGGCCACTCAAAGGGCAATGTCACGACGTTGGTTTGAGGATGCGTAAGGTCGGGCTTGAAGCTGGCGGTACGCGCCTGCCGCATGCGCGTGGCGTCCACATCCAGCACGGCCTCGGTCAACTGGCAATCTTGAAAACTAAACCGCGGCCCGGCGGCAAGCAGGCGTCCGCCCGAGGCGATCAATGCGCCACCGTCATAAATGGCGCGACCGGCTTCATTGCCGAGGAGATTGGCGTAAACATAGCTCACGCCAAACGCGCGCGAACCTTCGAGCACAAACCGCTTGCGTACCTCCAGCTTGCCGAACGCAAAATGGCTGGCGCTGGGATTGAGGATGACATCCACGCCATGCAACGCGAGCGCGGCTCCGGGGCGGTTCGCCACCCAGGCATCTTCGCAAATTTCGAACCCGATGCGCACGCCACCGATCGCGAACAGTAAATCACCGAGCGGCACTTTTTCGCCGCCGGGGGTGAGCCACTCATCACGCACGCCAGCGGGCCAGGCTTTGAACCAGCGTGGCTCGTAGTGAATGCCATCGCCCGCGAGGAATTGTTTGGCAACCAAGCCCGCGAGCTGGCCATCGACCACCAAGGCAGCGCAATTGAATAGCCCGTTGCGATGCAAGATCGGCAGGCCAAAGGACACGACCATGCCGCGCGTTTCCGGCAGCAAGGTTTGCAAGGCACTCCAGGCGCGTTGGTGCGTGTTAGCGGCGTGATAGGCATCTTCGCAGCCGTAGCCGGTAAGGCACATTTCCGGGAGACACAGCAGCCCGGCTCCACGTTCCCGTGCCAATTGAATGGCCCGGCGGATATTGGCCACGTTGCCCAGCCAATCCAATGGCGTCTGATTTAATACTGCCGCTGCTGCTCGAATCAATTTCATGGTTCAGTCCTCCCCGCGCGCGCGGAGAATGAGTTGGGTTTTCAAGTCATGGAGCCGCAATTCGAGGCCCACCGGATAGGCGTGCGGATTCACAAACCGCTTCACACCCGAATGGAAATGTTCCAATTGCACCAACGTCCGTTGGCGAATCTCCGCGAGCGTCGGCCCGGCATTCACCAGGCGGCCACCGCGAAAGATGGGTACGAGCAAGTCCTCAAAGGTGGTACCCGCCGGGATGTGTTTACGGCGCGTGGCATCGAGCGGGTCCACGATGACAAATTCGCCGGTCATCGGCGTCTCCAGATCGTAGATGCTGTCGGCGATGAACTCTTTGTCCGAATAAAACCGCCGGACTTGTTGGATGCCGGGGTTGGAAACCTTGGCGGTTTGTTCGCTGAGTTTGACCTTGTAAGCCCATTGACCATCGTCGCTGCGAATGGCACCAAGTTTGTACACGCCACCGAGCGCGGGTTGATCGTAGGCGGTGACCAATTTGGTGCCCACGCCCCAGACATTGATGGTGGCCCCCTGCTCTTTCAAGCTGGCAATGATGTGTTCATCCAGATCATTGCTGGCCACAATCACGGCTTTGGGAAAACCCGCCGCGTCGAGCAGCTTGCGGGCTTCAATGCTCAACCACGCGAGGTCGCCCGAGTCCAGCCGGATGCCGACCATCTCGTGACCGCGTTCGCGCAGCCAGCGACCAGTCACGATCGCCTCGCGCACGCCTTCCAGCGTATCGTAGGTATCCACGAGAAAGATGCAGTTGTTCGGCAAAGCCGTGGCGTAAGTGAGAAAGGCTTCGCGCTCATCCTCGAACGACATCACCCAACTGTGCGCGTGGGTGCCACGCACGGGAATGCCGTACAATTTTCCGGCCAGCACATTGGAAGTAGCCGCACACCCGCCGAGATACGCCGCGCGGCTGGCGGCGATCGCACCATCCATGCCCTGCGCCCGGCGCAGTCCGAATTCGATCACCGGCTCGCCCTTGGCCGCCAGGCAAATGCGCGCGGCTTTGGTGGCGATCAGCGATTGGAAATTAATCAGGTTCAACAGCGCGGTTTCCAGCAACTGACATTGGAGAATCGGGCCCTTGATCCGCAACAGCGGTTCGTGCGGAAACACCACGGTGCCTTCGGGTACGGCATCCACATCGCAGGTGAACCGCAAGGCGCGAAGGTAATCGAGGAAGCCAGCTTCAAATAGCGGCTTGCCGTCGTTGCCCGTGAGGGTGGCGAGAAACTCGCGGTCGTCCTCGGCAAACTGGAAGTTCTGGAGAAACTCCACGGCCGTGGCGAGCCCGGCGGCGATGGTGAAGCCCGATTGAAACGGGGCTTTGCGAAAGAACAAGTGAAACACCGCCTCCCGCTCCGCCCGCCCGGATTTCCAATAGCCGTAGGCCATGGTCAATTGATAGAGATCAGTCAACAAAGCGCGACCCGAACCGGTGTTTGGCGGAAGCATGTCGTTCATATAGTGTTTTATTTACACTAAGTATTTCAGGAAAGCAAGTGAGAAGTGTTAAGCTAAACAGTAATTTCGATTTTTTATTTAGTTTGAGCCTCGTCACCCCGGCTCCTACAAGCTAAGAACCTGCGGGCAGCAACGCCTTCTTCCCTTGTAGAAGACGACGTCAGGAGGCTCCAATTAAAGTCAAATCGCCCGCATTTTTTGGATGGACGCTTTTAGATTCGCGCGCGCGGGCTGTTCCCAGTTTTTAAAAGCTTGCTCGGTTTGATAAATGCGCGGACGAGCTAAGAAACGTTCGAGAATTGCGGCGCGTCCGGCGGCAAAGGCGCTAGGCTCGACCCAGTAATATTCCGCGCGAATCTGGCGCTCGTATTCCCAGAATTGTTCCGGTGGCCGACCGAGAATGCTGAGGTCCACATCCACCATCAAGGGAGCATCTGGATGGAGTGTGACATCATGATGCTGGGTGGCGAGGATCAGGGCAGCCACGCTATCCATGAGCTTGGCCGGGGCTTTCGCGCCGTGCAGCCATTCAACCGCCAAGTCGGCGCTGCGCACCTCGTTGTTCGCGGCGTGGGGATCGTAAATAACGTCGTGAAACCAGAGCGCCAACTCAACGGCGACTGGATCGCCCGCAAGAGTTTTGAGACGGTCGAATTCGGCCAGACAATCGGCAATGTGCCGTTGATTGTGATAATGCCGGTGTGGCTCGGCATAGAACATTCCCAACTGCGAGAACCACACGCCGGGCGGCGGCGCGGGCATCACAGCCCGCCATAATTGCCGCCAGCGTTCAGGGTTCAGGCCGGGGGCGCTCATTTGTGATTTTCGAGCAATTGCCGGAAGACGGGGTCGGGCACGTATTTGCGCACGATCTTGCGCCAGCCGGTCGGGCCGATCAACCCCTTCACCATGCTGGAGCTGACTTCGGCGATGTCGCGGGGCGGCATCAGGAAAATGGTGCAAATCGCCGCATCGAGATCGCCATTGATATTGCGCATGGAGCGCTCGAATTCATAGTCCGCCGCCGAGCGAATACCGCGCACGATGTGCGTGGCTTCCACGGAGCGGGCGTAATCGATCAAATAGCGGTTGGAATAAACTTCCACAGAAACATTGGAAAAGGACTGGCAGGATTCACGCAACATCTCCACCCGGCTTTCCACGGTGAAGGTGGATTTTTTATCCGGGTTCACGCCCACGGCCACGATGAGATGGTCGAAGAGTCGTCCGCCTTCCTGAATCATCCACAGGTGTCCAACGGTTAGCGGGTCAAAGCTGCCGGCATAAACGCCGAGCCGCTTGGTATTTCTGATTTTCACCGCCACAGAGTAGCGAGCCTGGAACCGCACGGCAAATGGGATTAGCTGTCATAACCGGGCAACTGGGAGTTTGGAGAACCGCCAAGACGCCAAGGTTGGACAGAGAAGATGAGAAATGCAACCGCTTACGTTTCGCGCAGTTTTTCATCCAACCAGCAGAGGCCGCCGTCGAGGTCGGTGAACTGGCCTTCGAGTTGGGCTTCAAAGGCGGCTTCGAGCAGGGTGCCGAAGCGTTTGCCCGGTTTTAGACCGCGTTCAATGAGGTGGCGGCCCAGCAAGAGCGGTTTGGGCGCGGCATCCTGCAGGCGCAATTCCTCCGCGCGAGCACGCAAGCCGATGACACCCTCATGCACGATGCGCGGACGGGGTGGCCGACCAAATTGATCGGAGATCATAACGAGGCACAATTCCGCAATGGTCGCGGGCTTGAGGGCATTCGCGAGGCGGCGTACAGACCGCGCGCTGGCAGTTTGCAAATGCGCCAGATGATGCGTGACCAGTGGCACCACGCGCTCGCGAATTTCATTCGGCGAGGCAATGCGCGCCAGAAAGGCATCCGCCAGCGGCCGGCCCTGCTCTTCGTGCCCGGGCGAAACAATCCGTATGCGACCATCGCGCTCGGCTTCATGCGTGGTTTGGGGCTTGGCGAAATCATGCGCCAGAATGGCGAACATCAGGACGCGCCGGGTGGTGGTATCCGCCGCCTGCCACTCGGGCAATTCTGCGAGCGCATCACAGCAATGGCAGGTGTGCGTGAAGACATCGCCTTCCGGGTGCCAATCGGGATCCTGCGGCGTGCCCGCCAGCGCGGCGATTTCCGGAAAATGGCGCAGCCAATCAGTGGCCTGCAAAAAACGCAGCCCGGCGGAGGGTCGCTGACTGGTGGAAGCCCACTTGAACCATTCCATGCCCACGCGTTCCACGGCGAGTTCAGAAAACGTGTGCGAAATGGAACGGCACAGCGCAACCGTTTCCGGTGCCGGGGTTAAATCAAAGCGCGCGGCGAATTGCATCCCGCGCAACACGCGCAGCGGATCTTCCACAAAGGCGGGACTGGTGTGGCGCAAGATGCGTTTTTCCAGATCGGCCCGGCCACCATAAAAATCAAGATACTCTCCAGTGCGCGGATCAAACATCAAGGCGTTGATGGTGAAATCGCGCCGGCTCGCGGCATCCGCTGGTTCAATGGCCGGATCAAACTCCACTTGAAAGCCCTTGTGCCCGGCGGCCTGCTTGGAATCACGCCGCGGCAGACTAAAATCCCATTGCTCGCCGCGTTGGCTGGAAAATTTGATGACGCCAAAGGACTTCCCCACCAAATCGACGCGACCATGCACGCTCAATTCGCGAGCCAAGGTTTCATAGCCCACACCGTAGACTTCCAGATCGAAATCCTTTTGCACGCGCCCCAACAAGGCATCCCGCACACAACCACCCACGAGATAAGCCTGCGACAATGCCGGCACCGTGCGCATCAAATGCGCCAGTTCCTCCGGCAACGCCATGGGTTTAAGGTTCAGCATGATTTTAAGCGAACGACATTTTTCTTAATGCAGCGTGCCAATAATTTCCAGAGCGGGCAATCTTCAAGCGGTTCAAAAAATGCGTTTAAACTGGGTATCCGTCGGCTCGAACCTTGACGCACTACAGGGAAAGAGTCGTCTTCGAGTAACGCGCGGGCCCCCCGCTCAAACTTTTCCGCCGTACAGCAGGCGCGCGGAGCCACCGAAGTAGCGAGCCGTCCCGGCTGCGAGTTGTTAAATCGGAGCGGAATTAAATGCCAAGATTTATTGAAATCCACTGCATTAAAAGCAAAAACTCGCAGGCGAGACGCCTGCACTACCTCGGCGGCAAACTGGAAACCAGTCGTGAATCGTACTTGACGCGCTCCCCTATTTTGGTTGCATATGGGGCTCATATGAAGAAATCAATTTTTGCCGTTCTCGCCGGGGCCGCCATTCTGGCCACGGGTTGTGTCAGCACGGTCAGCGATTCCCACACGTTCGCGGTCAGCTACGCGAAGGATTCCTTGGAAGGCCGCTATCCGCGCAGCTTGGACCAGGTTTACTCAGCCTCGGTGGCCGTCATTGGGGAAAATGGCGTATTGCTGAAGGAATATGTGCCGCATGACAGCACCAACGCCGTGCGCTCGCTGGAAGCCCGCGTGAATGATTCCCGCGTGTTCATCCGCGTGGAGCAACTTGATCCCAAGATCTCCGCCGTGGACGTCCAAGCGCGCACCAAGTGGGGCCGCACCGATCAAGACTTGGTCCACCAATTGGAAAAGGAAATCGCCCTAAAGCTTGTGGCGCGGTGATTTGCCTTTAAGCCCGATATTTTGTTCATAAACGCCGAGCCGCTTGCTCGGCGTTTCTTTTTTGCCCTCGATCTCCAACCGGACGAGTTCCAGCCGCCGCCGGGCCACTTCCGCATCCGGACTATTCGGAAACTGTTCCACGATGCGGCTAAGGGTGGCGGTCACTTCTGCCACGGTGGCCCCCAACTCCACCTGCCAATTCGCCAGCAGGTTCAGCCAGCGCGCAATTTGCTTGGGCCGGTGGCGGGGTTCGGCAATCAGTTGCTCCAATTCCATCGCGGCCAAGTCCAACCGTTTGAAATCGCGGGCATAAATGGTGGCCAGCTTTTCCCGCACTTCGGCATCGTGCGGATGGCTTTCGAGGTGCTTGATATGCGCAGCCGCGAGCTGGCCGGGTTCAATGTCCTTGGGAATGAGAAACTCAGTGGAATCGAGCAACCCAATATTGTTCACGCCTTCCGGCACGTGCACCGCCTGCCGGTCATGGGCATCCAGCAAAATCCGGCCAGTTTCATTGAAGTGCGCCAGCCGCTGCTCGGCGCGCAGGGCCATTTCCGTGCCAGGAAAGCGATCGACGATCCGCTGCAAAGCCACGCGAGCGGCATCCACATCCACGCCAATTTTCAAATGCCAGTCAGCCAATTGACGCAGAAAGGCCTCAATCTGACGATCCGGAATCCCCGGGCTGTTGCAGAAGCGGTCCACGGTCAGCGCCGCGCCAGGTAAATCGGACAAATCCTCGGCTTGGATGCTCGCCAGCAGCATGGTGCCTTCGAAATCATTGGGGAATTTGGCCAGTTGCTCGCGCACCAGCACCACCGCCTCCAACGGTTTGCCCAGTTTGCGCCGGGCCAGAACGATGGAATAATACGGCTTGGGGTCGGGCGGTTCCTTGCCGCCGTCGAACAAATCGGTGAGTGGACTCATGATTGCGGAAGTGATTTGCGGAGTCCACATAATGCTCAAAATAATCCCCACAATGGCCACCAAGCCAACCACGACAAAGGCGGCTGCCCCACCCCCATCCCGCATCATCTTGGAAATCCAAACCGACGACCCGACCACCATCACCACCGACAAAACTCCTTTGAACAGCAATTCTCCGGGATCATCACTCCGTTTCAAACCGCGATAGGACAACCAGATGAGAAACACCACGCCCAAGGCCGATAACAGCCACTCCAGCGCGACTTTCAGGAAGTGTTCCATGCCAGTAGCATTGTTTCCTACCTCGCGGAGAGAACAAGCAAAATAGAACGTCGCTGGCTAAATCGTCGCTGATTCGGGGCAGGAAACGGTTCGGACTGCAAGACACCAATGATGATCGGCTCGATCGACTTAGGCGTTATAGTCATCTTTCAATAAGACCCTGCGTTTTCTGAGCAAACATAAAATACGAAACCCCACAGCCAAAAAGAAAATGCCTATGGCAGGCAAAAAGGCAAATAGCACAACTCTCAATGCGTGAAGCACCGCA
>Ga0265324_10001603_pt1 | contig 12601 bp, 12 predicted proteins | sample 41419metaG_FD_198634 | JGI IMG/M metagenome (GOLD analysis project Ga0265324, IMG submission 198634) | Rhizosphere microbial communities from Carex aquatilis grown in University of Washington, Seatle, WA, United States - 4-14-19 metaG | ecosystem: Host-associated > Plants > Roots > Rhizosphere...
ATCGACGAGCTGGAGGCTGCCGTCGATCCGGTCCCGTCGCACCTCCTGACACCGGGCCACGGCCTGACCGACGACCACTCGCTGGACGACATCCAGTGATCGAGCTGTGACCGAGCTCCTGCGGCTGACCGACCTGAAGGTCCACTTCCCGATCCGGGGCGGGATCCTCGATGCCCTCCGGCGCCGGCCGCGCGGCTACGTCCGGGCTGTCGACGGGATCGACCTGACGATCAACAAGGGCGAGGTCCTGGCCCTCGTCGGCGAGTCCGGCTCGGGCAAGACGACCACCGGCCGGGTGATCGTCAAGCTGACCCGGCAGACCGGCGGGACGGTGATCTTCGACGGCCAGGACGTCAGCAACCGGTGGGGCGTGGGCAAGCTGCGCGAATACCGCCGCCGGGTCCAGATCATCTTCCAGGATCCGTACGAGACGCTCAACCCGAAGCAGACCATCCACGACTTCGTGGCCGAGCCGCTCGAGGTCAACCACCTGACCAAGTCGAATGCGGAGAAGGAGCGCCGGGTGATGGCCGCCCTCGAGAGCGCCGGCCTGCGGCCCGCCCATGAGTTCGCCTTCCGCTTCCCGCACGAGCTGTCGGGCGGGCAGCGCCAGCGGGTCGTGATCGCCGGGGCGCTGGTCATGAACCCCGAGCTGGTGGTTGCCGACGAGCCCGTGTCGATGCTCGACGTCTCGATCCGGACCGAGCTCCTGCGGCTGATGCTCGACCTGCGCCGCGACTTCGGGCTGACCTACCTGTTCATCACCCACGACCTGTCGCTGGCCTGGGTGATCTCCGACCGGATCGCGGTGATGTACCTGGGCAAGATCATGGAGATCGGGCCGGCCGAGGCCGTGATCCGGACGCCCCGCAACCCGTACACGAAGGCCCTGGTCAGCGTCTCGCCGACGCCCGAGCCGGCCGACGCGGCAACGCGCGCGGCCCGGTTCATCCTCCAGGGCGAGACGCCCGACGCCGCCCACATCCCGAGCGGCTGCCGCTTCAACCCGCGCTGCCCGCTGGCGTTCGACCGCTGCAAGGTCGAGGAGCCACCGCTCTTCGACCTGGGCAACGGCCACCAGGCCGCGTGCTGGCTGGCCGAGGGCGGGGCCGAGCTGCCGCCGTTCCCCGCCCGGCCGGGGACCGTGACCCTGCCGGTCGTGCCGGCGTTGCCCGTCGCCGCGGCGTCGGCGCCCGTCGCATCCGGGTCATGACCTCGCTCAGCGCACTCAGCCCCGACGAGATCGCGCCGCTCCTGGCTGCGTCGGTGGCGACCCTGCGGGCCGAGGTTCGGGCCCTGGGCGAGCTCGCGCGCTGGTCGCCGGCCGAGGGCGAATGGTCGGTGAACGAATGTATCGGCCACCTGATCGAGGCCGACCGGCGCGGGTTCGCCGTCCGGATACGCGAGATCCTGGGCGGCGACCAGGTCGTGCTCACGCGCTGGGACCCGCCGGTGGTCGCCGCTGCCCGGCATGACAACGAGGCCGATCCGATCGAGCTCGTTGAAGCCTTCGCGACTGCGCGCAGCGAGGGGATCGCGTTGGTGCGCTCGCTGTCGGCGGCCGACCTGGTCCGGTTCGGGATCCACCCCGTGATCGGCCCGCTCCGAGTGGACGAGATCCTCGCGGAGTGGCCCCACCACGATCGGAGCCACGTCCGCCAGGCCCTGGCTGTCAGCCAGTCCCGGATCTGGCCCCAGATGGGGGCCACCCAGCGATTCAGCGAGCCCGCCGGCTAGCCTCGATCAGCAGGGCGTCGCGCCGGACGCGGCAGAGCAGGTCGACCAGCTCGAGCCGGTTGACCGCGGCCTCGAGGGTGTCCCCGACCGTCACCGCGCCGTGGCGCTCCTGGAGGACCGCGGTCGCGAACGGCTCGGGTTCCTCGGTCAGGGCGGCGGCGACCGCCGCGGCGATCTGGGGGCTGCCCATCGGCAGGAGGGGCACGAATGGCAGCCGCGGCAGGAGCAGGCGCGTCTCGGGCAGGTCATCCGGATTCGGCCGTTCGCCGGCGATCGTCAGCCCGAGCGAGGCCGCGAGGTGGGCATGGGCGACGGCCCGGACGTCGGGCCGGGCGCGATACACCGCGCGATGGACGGCGATGTCCGAGCTGGGCCGGGAGCCAGTGCCCTGGGGGCTCGGCTGGCCGTGGCCGTCGCCGTGGGTCGGCTCGGCGCCGCTGCCGGACGGTTCATCCGGGTCGAGCGGGACGAGGAGCAGGTCCCCGACGCTGAGCTCGTCCTTGCGGAAGCCGGACGGCGTGACAAGGAGCTGGTCGCCGAGGCGGATCGAGAGGTTGCCCTCGGCGGCAACGATCAGGCCGCGTGCCCCGAGCCGGGCGCCGGCCCGAACAATGGCTTCAGCGGCCTCGAGGTGTTCGAATGCGTCCATGCCCTGATCATCGGGCATCCGCGCCGACCGCGTTCGGCGGGATCCTCTGCCAGATTCCGTCCCCAGCCGCGGTATGGTCGGATTTGCGTTCGATTCGGAGCTGGCCGCGGCATCGAGGCGCACTGTCGGGCCGAAATCGTGCGTGGCCGCGGCCCGGATCGGTCGGTCCGCGGTCGCGAACCCCCTGCGATCAGCCATAGCGCCGCTCGGGGCGGAATCTGGCGAGAATCGGGCCGGCCCGGCTGGGTTGGGACGAACGTCGCGACCCGACGCGCTTCGTGCAAGATCGAGCCTGGATCGCGGGGATCGCCAGGATCCGGCGGCGCGATCGTGCACAAACGAATTGGCCGGAAGTGGTCTCGACGCCGAAACGACGGTCGACTCGACCTTAGGGCGTCCAGCGGCGACGTTCGGACGAAGCCCCAACCACGGATCGGCACCACGGACCGGTGCCAGGCAACGGGGGTCGTTCAGCCTCGCGGGCGACGCTTCTCCGGGTCGTACAGGGCCGGCTCGCCGACCGTGGCAGCGGCCGTCCGGCCGGCGCTATCCTCGCCGAGGGCGACCTCGACCCGGGTGCCGGGCACGGCCGCGGCCCGCTCGAGGATCGCCAGGGCGATCGTGCCCAGGCGGGGCGAACCGGTCGGGCTGGTCGCCGTACCGACGGGAGCGCCGCCGAGGGTGACCGAGGCGCCAACTTCGGGCACCTCGTCGCCCTCGATCGTGAGCGACGCCAGGCGCAGCGCCGGCTCGCCGCGATCACGTTCGGCCCGGATCGCCGCGTCGCCGTGGAACGAGCGGCCGTCGATCTTCATGAACCGCTCGAAGTTGATGTCGAACGGGCTCGACTCGCCGGGCGTGTAGTCGTAGCCGGGCAGGATCATGCCCGACTCGATGCGCAGGACGTCGAGCGCGTCGAAGCCGTACGGCCGGACGTCGCCCGCAGCGGTCAGCGTCCGCCAGAGCGGTTCGGCGTGCTCGGGCCGGACGAAAATCTCGTAGCCGATCTCCCCGGACAGCCCCGTCCTGGCGATCCAGGCCGGGACCGATCCGACCTGGACCGGCTCGGTCAGGAACCGGAAGTAGGGCAGGGTCGCCAGGTCGACCGCGACGTGACGCTGCAGGATCTCGCGGGTCCGCGGTCCCTGGAACTGGACATGGGGCAGGTCATGGACGATCAGGTCGATCGTCACGTCGAGGCCGGACGACACCTCGCGCAGGTGATCGCCGAGGTCAAACCGGTTGGTCATGAACCAGACGTGGTCCGGGGCGAAGACATAGACCGTCGCGTCGTCGATGATCCGGCCGTCCTCGTCGAGCAGCGGCGCATAGCGGACCCGGCCCGGGCCGTAGGCCAGGACGTCGTTGGCGATCAGCCGGTCGGCGGCCCGCAACGCGTCGGGACCGTGGAAGTCCCATTTGATCAGGGCCGAGCAATCCCAGATCCCGGCTCCATTGCGCACGGCGGCGTATTCGCCGTCACGGTCGCCGAAGCCGGTCGTCCACAGCCAGCCGTCCCAGTCGCCGAACTCGGCCCCGAGCTCTTCCTGGACGTGGTGGAAGGCGGAGCGCACGGGGGTGTCAGTCATGGCCTGAGGGTAGGCGCGGGCCCGTCCACCGAGCGGCGCGTGTCCCGCTTGGCGCGACGGTCGGTCCGCGCGACGGAACACCAAGTGCCTGCCCGATCGCGCTACGCTGGAACCATGAGCGGACAGTGGGGCGGCCAAGGGCACAACCAGGGGCAGGGACCCGGCCGCGGCGAGTGGACCGGGGTCTCGATCTTCGGCGTCGTCCTGGTCGTGATCGGGGCAATTTTCCTGGTCGACCAGCTGGGTGTCTTCCATTTCGCCTGGCGGGTCTTCTGGCCGGTGCTCCTCATCGCGATCGGTGCAGTGCTGGTCCTCAACGCTGCCGCCCGCCATGAGTCGCGCGCACGAGCGCACGGCACGGGATCAGCGCAGACCGCAATCCCGCGCGATGGAGCCGGCCGGCTCGAGCTGGAGGTCGGCGTCGGGGCCGGGACGTTCAGGCTGGCGGGTGGATCGAGCCAGCTGGTCGAAGTCCAGTCGTCGGTCAGCGACATCGCGGCCCAGCAGCGCCACGAGGGCGATCTCGTCCAGGTCCGGTTGCGCCAGGACATGGCCTCGTTCGGGGCCTGGCGGGGCGCGACGAGCTGGCAGATCCTGCTCGCATCCGAGGTGCCGACCCGGCTGAAGTTCGACGCCGGCGCGGGCAACTTCGACCTGGATTTGAGCACCCTGACGATCGTCGAAGCCCGGCTCCAGGTGGGCGCCGCACGGACCCGGATCGTCCTGCCCCGGCCGCGGGGCGCGATCATGGTGGCGATCACCGGCGGGGCGTCGACGTTCACGCTCGAGGTCCCGCCCGGCGTCGAATACCAGTTCGAGTCGTCGGGCGGCCTGACCAGCGTCGATGGGGTTACCCGGAGCGCCGGCTATGCAACGGCGGCCGACCGGGTCCTGGTCCGGTTCACGGGCGGTGCCTCCTCCGTCCACATCGGGTGACCGAACCAGCGGTCCCCGCTGCGCCGCCACGCGTCCGGGACGAGCCGCTCGCGCACAACCGCGACTTCCTGCTGCTGATGGGTGGCCAGGGCATCTCGGCCTTCGGCGACGCCCTCAGCCTGACCGCCCTGCCCCTCCTCGTGCTGGCCCTGACCGGCTCAGGCATCGCGATGGGGATCGTCGGCGTGCTGAACACGGTCCCGGATCTCGTCTTCGGCCTCGTCGCTGGGGTGATCGCCGACCGCAGCGACCGGCGGCTGATGATCCTGGGCGCCGACTTCGGACGGGCCGTGCTGACCGGCCTGATCCCGCTCTCGATCCTGCTTGGTGGCCCGACGATCGCGGTGATCCTGCTGATCGCGGCGCCGATGGCGATGCTCCGCTCGATGTTCCTGGCGGCATACACCGCGGCGATGCCCAGCCTCGTCGGCCGGCCGCTGCTGGCCCGGGCGACGTCGACCCTCGAGACGGTCTACAGCCTGAGCTTCGTGATCGGCCCGAGCGTCGCCGGGCTGCTCGCGGCCGCGGTCGGCTACGGTCCGACGATCGCGATTGACGCGCTGAGCTTCCTGGCCAGCTCGCTGGCCATGGCCCTGATCCGGCGGCCGCTCCAGGAGCGGCAGGACCGGCCACCGCTCGACCTGCGCCGCGAGATCGGGGAGGGGATCGCCTACATCGCCGGCCATCCCACCCTCCGCCTGGCAGTCTCGTTCTGGGGCCTGAGCAGCGTGATCACGGCCGGTCTGATTCCCGTCCTGACCTATTTCGTCACCCGCCAGCTGCACCTCGGGACGGCGGCCTTCGGGATCCTGCTGTCGATCAACGGGATCGGCTATCTCCTGGGTGCGGTCGCGATGAACCGGGTCAAGGTGCGCTCGGCCGGCAAGCTGATGCTGGCCGGAACGGCCATCGAGGCAATCGCGATGATCGCGGCCGTCAACGGCCAGGTCGTGATCCTCTTCCCGGCCGCGTTCATCGTCGGAGTGGCTTCAGCCGGGGTCGTGATCACGTACATCACGTTGCGCTCGGCGGCGGCTCCGGACGAGCTCCTGGGGCGGGTGGGCTCGACGGCGCGGACGCTGTCGATCGGCCTTCAGCCGATCGGCATGATCACGGCCGGCGTGCTCCTCGACAGCATCGGCGGTGGGGCGACGCTGCTCCTGATGGGCGGCGGGCTGCTGGCCGCGACGGCCGGCTTCTCGCTCTCGCCCACGCTCCGCCGGGTAGTGGTGATCGGCGGGCACGTGTCGCGCTGAGCGTGCCTTAGGCGGCGAGCGCCTCGAGGGCGGCCGGGCGGACCGCCGAGTCGGCCAGCGAGAAGGCGACGGAGCAGCCGTCGCAGCGGATCTCGCCGTCGAGATCGAGCTGATCGACCAGGATCGTCCCGTCGCATGTGGGGCAATCGAGTGCGATCACCGGGTTCGGAAGGAAGGTGTTCTTGTTCATACCCGAAGATTGCCGGGCCCCTGTGACAGCTTGCGTGTCACGCCCAGGAATCGCCCTCGTGGGAGCTACAGCTCGCGGCGCCGGAAGGACAGGACGGCGAAGCCTAGGACGATCGCGAACCAGGCGGCGACCCAGGCCAGGTAGGCCGGCGACAGGCCGGTCGAGGCGAAGAATGGGTTGGCGGCGAGCTGCTCGCTCGTCCGGCCGCTGTCGGTGGCCACCGCGATCACGATCGGCGGCTCCAGGGCGTAGATCGCCCCGCGCCAGATCCCGTCGGTCGGCAGAAGGACCCGGCTGACGACCGCGATCTGCTCCATCAGGTCGGCCTTGAGGTACAGCCCAAGTCCGCCAAGGACCCCGGCGACCCAGCACATCCCGAACAGGACGACGGCGATCGCGCCGCCGGCAATTGACGGCAGGCGGGTCGAGAAGAGCAGGGTCAGGCTCAGGATCAGGATCGCCTGGAGGGCGATCGCGCCGGCCGCACCGAGCGGATCGGGCGGCCCGTAGCCGGAGGCCAGCTTCATCGCCCCGATCTCGAGCAGGCCCGAAGCCAGCGCATAGAGGCCGGCCACCAGGGCCAGGCCCAGCCAGCGGCCGGCCAGGAAGGTCGAGCGCCCGATCGGCCGGGCCAGGATCGCCAGCAGCACGCCGCTGTCGATGTCGGACGAGACGGCGGGCGCGCCGATGAACGCGGCGGTCATGGCCAGGATGAAGCTGAACATGAAGGCCACGACGATCAGCATCTGGCTGACCCCCAGCTGGACCTCGGTCTCGCTGCTGCCGTTCTCGCGGGCCAGCGACACCAGCCGGTCGAAGCCGAGCGCGGACAGCCCGACCACGAACAGGGTCAGGCCGATCAGGACCCACAGGATCCGGCGACGGAGGGCGTCGAGGAGCGTCAGCCGGACGATCACCAGCAAGGGCCGAACGACCGTGCTCATCGCGGCGTTCCTGGGTCCACCGCTCGGTGGGCTGCCGCGGAGCCCTCCGGATCGGGCGCTGCGCCGAGCAGCTCGAGGAAGCGCTCCTCGAGCGTCTCGCGGCCCTGGGCGACGGCATGGACCCGGCCGCCTGCCGCCACGATTCCGGCGACCACATCCGGGATCCGGGCCGGGTCGATCGGCCGGATCGTAAGCTCGTCGGGGTCGGCCGGGTTCGTCTCGACCGTCCCGTACGCGCCCAGTGCGGCTCGCGCTTCGGACGGCAAGTCGCTCACCCGGACGACGACCGCCTGCTCGCCGAGCAGCTCGTCGAGGGTGCCGCTGGCCACGACGCGGCCGCGGTTGACCACCGCCACCCGGTCGCACACGAGCTCGACCTCCGAGAGCAGGTGCGAGTTGAGGAAGACGGTCACGCCCCGGTCGCGGGCCGCCCGGATCACCTGGCGGACCTCGGTCCGTCCGACGGGGTCGAGGGCCGAGGTCGGTTCGTCCAGGAAGACGAGCTCGGGCGAGCCGAGAAGCGCCGCGCCCAGGCCGAGCCGCTGCTGCATCCCTTTCGAGAACGTGCCCACGGGATCGTTCGCCCGGTCGGCCAGGCCGACAGTCTCCAGGGCGTTCTGGACCTCTGCCGAGCGCCGGGTGGCCGGCAGCCGAGCCAGGTCGGCGTGCAGCCGGAGCACCTCCCGGGCGCGCAGCCAGGACTGGTAGCGGAACAGCTCGGGCAGGTAACCGATTCGGCGCCGCGTCTCGCGATCGCCGATCGGGGCGCCGAGGACGGTGCCCGAGCCCGAGGTGGCGGCAGTCAACCCCAGGAGCAGCTTGACCGAGGTCGTCTTGCCGGCGCCGTTCGGGCCCAGGAAGCCGAACACCTCGCCCGGCTCGACCCGCATCGACAGGCCGGCCAGGGCGACAGTCCGGCCGAATCGCTTCGAGAGCTCGCGCGTCTCGATCGCGGGCGCGGACGGGGAACCGGTCGAGTGGGCGCTCATCGCGGGCATCGTCGCATGGACGGCTCGCCGGCCGGGCCCGTGACGAGCAGTGGCGGCTCAGCCCTGATAGCGGAAGCAGCCCGGCAGGTGATCGTCGACGAGGCCGACGCTCTGCATGAAGGCGTAGGTGATCGTCGGCCCGACGAAGCGGAAGCCGCGCGCCTGGAGGTCCTTCGAGAGGGCGATCGAGACGGGCGTGCTCGCCGGGATCTGGCCGGCGACGGCATCGGCCGGCAGGATCCGGCCTGGGTCAGGCACGATGGTGCGCAGGTAGGCGTCGAAGCCGCCGAAGCCGCCCGAGAGCACCAGGAAGCCCGCGGCGTTGCCGATCGTCGCCTCGATCTTGGCCCGGTTGCGGACGATCCCGGCATCGGCCATCAGTCGTGCCCGGTCGTCGCCATTGAAGGCGGCAACGACGGCCGGGTCGAAACCCTGGAACGCCTGCCGAAAGGCGTCGCGCTTGCGCAGGATCGTCGACCAGGACAGGCCCGCCTGGAACGATTCGAGGACGAGCCGCTCGAACAGCTCGCCGTCATCGCTGGTCGGCCGGCCCCACTCGTCGTCGTGGTAGGCGGTCATCAGCAGGTCCGGATTCGGGCCGTCGGCGGCGGCCCACGGGCAGCGCGCGATCACGGGATCGGGGCGGTGTCGATCAGGGTGCTCCACATGTACGGGTCGGCCGCCGGCGAGCCGCTGTTGAACACGGAGCGGAAGACCGCCGCGCTGACGGTCTTCGAGCCGAGGCTGCCGAGCAGCACGACCTTGATCGGGCGGCCCGAGACGCCCTTGTCCGACAGGTCGAGCGAGAGCAGGGTCCCGGTGTCGGTGCGCGGGTCGGTGGCAAAGATCGCCGAGAGCTGGGCCCAGGTGTAGGCGGCGGTCTGCCAGGTCGCGTGAGGCGAGGAGCTGTCGTAGGAGGCGCCGTCGGGATCCCGGTCGGACGAGCCGCGCAGGTAGCTCGCCGGGCCGGCGACCAGGGCGCCGGTGTCGGAGGTGAAGACGTTCTCGTTGTCCTCGGTCGCGCCGCCGTCGGCCGAGTGGTAGAGGGCATTGATGATCGTCGAGCCGCTCTTGAGGACCTGGCCGGCGGTGGCCGTGACGATCGAGTTGGTCGTCGTCGTCTCGCCCAGGGAGCCGAGGTAGACCTGCGAGCGGCTGTCGTCGAAGAGGTCGTAGGCGCCGGTCGTGGGATGGACGTGCTCCTCGGCGTAGCTCCGGGCCGCGATCGCCTGGGCCTTGAGCGCTTCAGCCGGCCAGCTCGAGGGCATCTCCGAGGGCACCACGCCACGCAGGTACAGGTCGAGGCCGACCTCGTTCACCGCGATCACGCCGCTTGAGGTGGCCAGGAGGCGGATGACGCCGCGGTACGTGTCGTCGGCAACCGGCTTCGTATCGACCTCGAGCCGGCCTGGATCGGCGCCGGAATGGAGCCGGATGTCCGCTGCAGCCGACGTCGACTCGTGGAGCAGGCTGCCGCTGCTCGAGTTGACCTGGATCGCGAAGCCCGCGCCCGACGGCCAGACCGAGACCTTGGCGCCGATCGGGAAGGTGCCGCTGATCCCGTCGATGGTGAACGGGGCGCCCCGGCCGTGAAGGATGATCGGTTTGGCGCTGGTCGCCTTGAACGGGGCCAGGACCAGGATCCGGACCGGCGAGCTGGCGCTGATCGTGGCCAGGGTCGTGCCCTGGTAGTAGTGGGCCAGGATCGTGGCCGCCGTCTGGCCGGCCAGCGCCCGGCCGCGGGCGCCGTACTGGCTCATCCCCACCCCGTGGCCATAGCCCCGGCCATAGAAGGTGACGGTGGGCGGGGCGAACGGCAGGCGATGGACCGACGGCTTCAGGCTTGGTACCGGCAAGGGCATTGCCGTTCCCGCTTTGGTGACAGGCCCGAGCGCCTGGACCGCGGCCGCCGGCAGCAGGGTGAGCGCGAAGAGCAGGGCGAAACCGGCGCCAAGGGCCGCCAGCCTCTTCCTTCGGCCCGATTGTCCGGGCAATTCGCTCATCGCTCCTTCCGGTCGGGCAGGTGGCTCGTGCCGGCCATTCGTTCGTGTAGCGTACTGCCATGGAGAGTGCGGTCCACGCAGCGGAGGTCCTGGCCGGCCTGTTCCTGATCGGCTACGTGGCCTGGGACGTATTCACGACGGTGGCCCTGCCCCGGCCGACACCGTCGACCTACCGGCTGGCCCGCAACCTGACCCGGCTGTCGTGGCGGGGCTGGCGCTGGATGGCCCGCCGGATCACCGACGCCGACCGGCGCGAGCGGGTGCTGGGCGTCTTCGCCCCGTTCCTCGTGCTGCTCCTGCTGGTCGCCTGGGTCCTGATCCTGATCGTCGGCTTCGCCCTGATCGACCTGGCCTTCGGCGGCGACTTCGCGCCACCCCTCGACAGCTTCCCGACCGCTTTCTACGCGGCCGGCACGGGGCTGCTGACCATCGGCTTCGGCGACATCGTGCCGACGGCCCTGCTCACCCGCCTGATCGTGATGGGCTCGGCCGGGCTGGGGCTGGGCACGGTCGCCCTGGTGATCACCTACCTGTTCTCGCTGTACGGCTCGTTCCAGCGCCGGGAGGTCCTGGTGACCACCCTCGACGCCCGGGCCGGCGCGCCACCATCGGGCGTCGCCCTGCTCGAGACCTGCCAGCGCTCCGAGCTGCTGGGCGACCTGCCCGAGCTCTTCGCCGACTGGGAGCGCTGGGCCGCGGAAGTCCTCGACAGCCACCTTGCCTATCCGATCCTGGCCTATTTCCGCTCGAGCCACGACAACGAATCGTGGGTTTCGTCGATCGGCGCGATGCTCGACGCCGCCGTGCTGATCCTGACCACCGTCGAGGGCCAGCCGCGTGGCCGGGCAGAGATGCTCGTCGCGATCTGGGTCCACCTTGTCGAGGACGTCTCGGGCTTCTTCGGCTTCTCGAACGACGGCCGCGTCGGCGTGGAGCGTGCGGAGTACGACGCGGCCCGGGAGCGGCTCGAGGCGGCCGGCTTCCAGCTCGAGAGTCCCGAGATCGGCTGGATCCTGTTCGCCCAGATCCGGGGCCGCTACGCCTCCCGGCTCAACCAGCTGGCCGCCTTCTGGATGACCCCGCCGGCGCTCTGGATCGGCGACCGGGACCACGAGGAGCACCACCGGGCGACCGCCGCCTGACCCCCGCCGGGGTCAGCCCCGAACGAGCGTCGGCAGCTCGATCTCCCGGTCCGGCTTGAGCGGCGTGCCCGGATGGCAGGTGAAGTACAGGACCTGGTGACGGCGGGCGAGGTCCTCGATCGAGCGCGCTGCGCGCTCGGCCCGGGCGGGATCGAAGTTGACCAGGATGTCGTCCATCACCACCGGCAGCGACTCGGCCTGGCGGGCGAAGTGATCGACGAGGCCGAAGCGCAGGGCCAGGTACAGCTGCTGGGCAGTGCCGGTCGACAGGCCGCCGAGGGGTACGGTCGTGCCGTCGTTGCGGACGAGCTCCTGGACTTGGCGCCCGAGCGGGGCGAGGATCCGGACGTAGCGCCCGTCCGTCCAGGCTGCCAGCAGGGCCTCGGCCGCGCGCAGGACCTCGGGCCGATGCTCCCGCTCGTAGCGCTCGCGCGTCCGGCGCAGGAGGGCCAGGGCGATCGATGTCGCCGACCAGGTTTCGGCCAGCTCGCGCAGCTCGGCGATCCGGTCGGCGCGCTGCTGGCGGAGCTCGGCCGAGTCGGCCGAGCGCTCGATCCGGGCAATCGTCTCGCGTTCGGCCCCCAGCTCTTCGAGGAGGCTTGCCCGGTGCTCGTCGATAGCCCGGCCGCGCTCGACCTCGGCAGCCAGCTCGGTCTCGATCGTCGACCGGTCGCCGACGTTCGCCAGGTCGGCCTCGAGGGCCTGGACGGCCGGCCCGGGCCCTGACAGGGCGATCAGGGTCGCTTCGGCCGATTCGATCGCGTGCTCGATCGTGGTCCGCTCGGCTGCCGCGTTGACAGTCGCCCGTACCCCCGCTCCGTCGGTGGCACCACTCTCGGCCAGGATCGCGGCGTGCTCCGTGCGAGCCAGTCCGAGGGCGTGCTCGTTGGCGGCCCGGGCGGCCTCCACTCGTCCGACCTCGCGCACGGCCCGGTCCCGGGTCACGGCTGCTGCCACGCTCGAAGCGAGGTCCCGCCGGACCGACTCGAGGCCCGCGCCGGTTTCGCTGCCGGGATCACGGCCGAGGTCCTCGAGGAGCGTCCTCGTGCGCGAGTCGAAGTCGGCCAGCCGGAGTGCCGTGTCGTCGCGCCGTGCCTGGAGCGCGCCACGGGCGGCCAGCCCGGCCCGGATCTGGGCGACGCTCTCGAGCAGGCGGATGGCGGTCT
>Ga0265324_10001604_pt1 | contig 12590 bp, 11 predicted proteins | sample 41419metaG_FD_198634 | JGI IMG/M metagenome (GOLD analysis project Ga0265324, IMG submission 198634) | Rhizosphere microbial communities from Carex aquatilis grown in University of Washington, Seatle, WA, United States - 4-14-19 metaG | ecosystem: Host-associated > Plants > Roots > Rhizosphere...
GGACGTATCCTATTTCCGCGGAGACGGGAATTACGTCGAAATCCGGCTTAAGAAGGGAGTTTCGGAATATCACCGCCAAACCCTCGATTCCCTCGCCAAAGTCCTGCCGCCCCAGTTCTCGAGGATCCATCGCTCCTATATCGTCGACAAGCGGGAAGTCAAATCCGTGCTTTCCCACGGCGGAGGAATGTACGATGTCGAGCTCACGGGAGGCGCGAAATTGCCGCTTAGCCGAACCCTCTATAAGAATTTCAAGAACATCCATTTAGACTGACAAGCCGCGCCCACGCGGCGCATTCCTACCGCCACCGGGGTTAGTGCGCTTGACCCCGGATTATCGCGTTTCACCCCATCGATGCTCCAATCCAAGCCCGGCCCTGCTAGCTTGCAACCGGCTTAGGAAGGGGGAACATGATGAATACGATGGGCCTGTATCAAGTCGGGCGTCCCGACCGGGCGGATTTCAAGGAAAAGCATTTTGAAAACGTGTATAAAAATTATTACCGGAAAATTTATCTGATCTGCCTGCGCTACAGTTCGAAATCGGATGACGCCAAGGATCTGGCCCATGATGTCTTCGTGAGGTATTTCCAGAATTTCGAAAAGTTCCGCCATGAATCGTGCCCCTCGACCTGGATGTACAGGGTCGCCATCAATCTCGGCATCCAAAGGTGGAGAAAGGACAAGGTCCGCTATTTGGATAACCAGGAATTGGAGTTCATTCCCGCCGAAACCCATGATAACGAAAGCCTGATATTGGACAGGATCACCTTGAAGAAGATTTTAGACCGGTGCCCGGAACGCACGCGGAAAATCCTTTCCCTATTCCATATCGAAAGGATGACCCAGGTCGAAATAGGCAAGGTGCTGGGGATATCCCGGGCGACCGTGATACGACATCTGATTCATATAAAGGGATTCCGTCAGCGCCAGCTGAAGATGGAAGTGGTTTGAAAAAACGGCCGACTTGGATCATTCCCTAATTTCGTCGTTCCATTCCTGAGAACGCCTTTGGCCCGAAATCGAGAGCCGCGGAAAACTAGATTCAGAGGACCGTCTTCTGGTCTTCCATGCCTTACCGCCTTCGTCTTTCGATCCACATCCTCATTCTGGGCCTTTTCCTGGGCGCCGGGCCGGGAGTCGGCGCCAGCGATGCGCGCCAGGAACTCGCGCCCGAGGCTCCCATGCCCCGGCTCGATCAAAAAGGCATCCATGACGAGTACATCAACGGGAATTTCGAAATTGTCCTCAAACGCATTGAGACCTTCAGGCAAAAAAATCCCGACCATTCCCGCGAAGACAGCCTCTTCATAGCCCGCCACCTGGCCGTCGTTCTCGCCGCGGACCCCCGTTCCGTCGAAGCCGGGAAGTACTGGATGCACCGCCTACTCCTCTTGTCGCCGGATGCGGATCTTTCCGGGATGTACGCCAGCGAAGCCATCGAACGCATGTTCGGGGAAGTGAAGCAGGAGGACGACGCGCGCATGGGCCGGACCAGCGGGCGCAAATGGCTTTGGATCGGGGCCGGCGGAACGGCCGTGGCCGCGGGTTTCATCGTCTGGTTCGCGTTCTCGCATGCCTCGGAGGGTCCGGGACGGACGGTTGTGCCGGTTAACTTATGATCGGATCGCGCATGTTTCCGCGCGGGCGGGCGCCTATCGCGGCAGACGTACTCGCGGCGTTTGCCATCGCCTTCGCTATCGTCCTGCCCGGCTGCCTGGGTCCCGACGCCGAGGGCCAGTCCTACTTAAGCTTCCAGAACCCCGAGTTGACGGCCGGGCTCGACTCCCTGAATATCCTGGGCGTAAACGCGCGCAAAGGCGATACCCTGCTCATCCATCATTGGCTCAAGGGCGAGAGCTTCCCGGCCGAAGCCGCGTATCCGCCGGGATTGGAGGCGGCCTTCACCCTTTTGGTCCGGGGATACATCAAGGATATCCTGGTCTACCAGAGCCGCACCGCCATCGCCGGCGGAAAGGCCCAAGCCCAGGTGCGGGACTACCGTCTGGCGGCGCCGGCCCTCCCGGACCTTCCCGTTTCCCTGGCGGCCCGGATAGGCGATGCGATCGAATTGGATCCCGTTTGGGAAACGCGCCCCGGGATCTATCGGCAAGCGGACAGCGGCGGAACCGTGGTGTATACGCCGGAAGCCGACTTCGCATGGTCCCGAGGAGGGAAGCTCCTCGGAAGCGATAGCGTCCTCGGCTTCAAGGCCCTGGCACTGGCGGATTCCGGGACCTACCTCTTCGCGGCCCAGAACCGGGCGGGACGGGATTCGCTGCTGTTCAAGTTAACGGTCAAGCAAATGCTTCCGCGCATTTCCGAAATCAAGACGCAGTCGTCCCCGCTCGGCAGCGCCCTTACGGTAAGTCCGGTTATCGTCCGCTCCGATTCGCTGATCTTCAATTGGATGAAGGATGGGATCACGGTCTCCCTGGATACGGTCCTCAAGTTCGATTCCCTACGCGCGCAAGATACCGGACTCTATCAATTGGCGGTCTCTAACGCCTCGGACAGCACGGAGACGGTGCTATCCAACCACTTCACCGTGGGCTTCACCCCCAATCCGGTCAAGCACTGGAGTTCCGACTATACCGTCTACGTGGGGGCCCAAGCCAATTCCACCTATGGGACCGCCCTCGATCTCGATGCGCATAAGGCCATGTTTTATTCGGAGGCGAACGGGAAGCAGGCCCTTCTCGATTTGCTTTTCGTTTACAGTGAAGGCAAGCTTAAGCTCATGAGCGCGGTAGCGGCCAAGCGCGCGAAGGACCTCACCTACGCGGACAGTTTCGATAACACCAAACTCCATGACGTTAGGTTCGTGAAGTCCGGCAACAAACCCGCATTACCGGATAGCGGCCTCGCGGCCTATGCGAAGGGGACCAAGGTGGATACCGCAAGCGTAACAACGGGACTCGGTTTCTTGGTCAAAACGCCCGACAGTAACCTGGTCTGGCTCAAGATCGAAACCATCCAGGGAACCGGTACTTCGGCCTCGGCGAAATTGACCTTGGACATCGCCCCTTTTTAGCGAAGGGGCGTTTTAGCTAGGGACCGTTAGAGCGAAGGGCCTAGGGCTTCAGGATGCCCTTAGGCGGCAGGTTCTCGATCCGCCTCCCCATCAGGTCCGAAACCTCGCGGCCCTCCGAGAGAATCGTCAGCGTTGAGCCATTGAAACCCAATCGATAAGTCTCCGGGGTCATCCGCACCGGACGCGAGGCCCCCAGCAAGGCCGTACTCGGGTACAGGGTTTTGTACAAAGGGTCCTCCGGCAAGAGCTTGATGCGCCAGCCCCGGTACCAGACTTCTCCCCCTTCGGATTGTACCGTGACCATTCCTTCGGTGAGGGTTTTCACCACGTTATTGGCGTCATTGGTATGCGCGATGCGTGGGTTCCAGTACTCCATCACCTTCTGGCCGTCGACGAAATGGCGCGTGGTGTCCTTGCCGTGGACTTCCGTCCGCATGGTGACCCAGCCATGCGAGTTCACGGTGGCCGGATAGGGCTTCTGCCAACCCTGGAAACCGACGACGCAATTCAAGCCTCCCGCTCCCCCGAAACTCATCACTGGCTGGGTGCTGTCGACTTGGGCGCCATGGGAGGCATCCGACTTTCCATGGAAGGTGATCCAGGGGCGGGCGCCGTTGGCCCCGAGGCACCAGACCTGCCCGATGCCCTGGTTGGGATCGCCCTGGCATTCGATGCATTCGGGAAGCCCGCCGCCTTGGCCCTGATCATTCCACTGGACCTTTTCCATCGAGCCCGTATTGTAGACGTTACCCGGCCAACGGAGCTGCACTTCCATGATGTAATTGGAGAAAACCTGCTTGAAGATGAGCTGCCCGTTGGGCTGGCCTACGGTGCGGATAGTGTCGCCGCCCTGGACGAAAAAGACTTTACCGAAGGGCGCCGTGGAGGCTTCCTGGGCTGGCGAGCCGTTTCCCGTGTACACCGAGAAATCGGACTGGTTGTCGCCGCGGAATATTTTGATCCAGCCTGCCGAATCCGGCTTGGGCAGGGTTACGGTAGGGATGGTTTGGGCCCGGGAGGATCCTGCCGCGATGCCGATCACAACGGCAAGAGCCGCTGCGGCCGCGACCGTCCTCAAGTGAAAGCGATTTTCCATGATGTCCCCTTTAACCCGTTTCAGGCATAATACTGCCGACGGGGTGCGTATCTCGGGCAATCCCCGAAATAATCATTTCCAAATGAAAACACCCTCGCCGATACGTCGGCCCGTCAAGGTCGAGGTCTGGCCGCCGTTCGAGAGAATCTTCAGGGTTGAGCCATCGAAGCCCAAACGGTACGCTTCCGGGGCCTTACGGACGGCGCGAGGAGCTTCCAAGAGGCGCGTGGGATAAAGCGAAGCGTATAAGGGATCTTCCGGGAGCAATTTGATGCGCCAGTTCCGGTACCAGATGGGCGTGCCTTCCGACTGGATCGAGAGCATACCTTCGGTCAGATACTTGGTGACTTGATTGGCGTTGTTCTTCGGCGCGACGCGGGGATTGCGATATTGCATCACCTTCACGCCATCGACGAAATGGCGGGTGGTGTCCTTACCATGCGATTCCACGCGGATGGTCACCCAGCCCTTGTTGTCCAAGGCGGCGGGATGGGGCTTCTGCCAGCCCGGGAACCCGATGACCAAGTTATTGCTCGGCGCGCCCACGCCGCCATAGTCGATCTCCGGTTGCGTGCTGTCCGCCTGGGCCGCGGTCATGCCGCCGCCGAAGGGATGGTTCACCAATTTCGCATGCACGGAAATCCAGGTTCCCCCCGATTGCCCATCGATGCTGCCGAGGGCCCAGATCTGCCCGATGCCCTGCCCGGGATCGCCCTGGCATTCGATGGCCCGGGGAAGCCCGCCGCCCTGGCCCACATCGTTCCACTGGATCTTGGTCATGACCCCCGTGTTGCCCAGGCTGTTCGGCCAGCGCAAATCCACTTCCATTATGTAATGGGAGAAGTTTTGCTTGAGAATCAATTGGCCATTGGGCGAGCCCGTGGTGGTAATGGTGTCGCCGCTCAGGATGGCGAAGGGTCCGCCGAAGGGAGCCTTAGTCGCTTCTTGTGCCGGCGTACCGCTGCCCGTATACTCGGAGAAATCGGATTGGTTGTCGCCGCGGAAGATCTTGATCCAGCCATCCGCGTCCGGCTTGGCCAGGTTCACGGTCGGGGTCGTCTGCGCGCGAGCGGAACCGGCTATGAGGCCCAATAGGGTTGCGGCCAGTACGGCTTTCCCTTGGGCGGTAATCCCTCGAATGTCCTGCCTCATAGCCCTATCCTTTCGCTCCCTCGGAAGAAGATAACGCCATCGCGCCCAGATTGGCGGGTTCATCCGGGAATTAGCCATTTCCAGGTGAAAACAACCGGATTCCGGGGCTCTTAAGGAAGGGTATCGCAGGAAGGTAGCGGATTTTTACCCCCGCGCATCTCCGGCAAGGACTTGGAGCAAGCCGAAAACCGGTAGGACCCGGACCGGGGGTGGCAACTGACCGCCGAACAGGTTTGCAGCTTCGGGTCGTACTCGGCTTTGGCTCCATGGAAGCGGGCCGTATCGCTGACCGCCGAATCGAATTCCACGTCCACCTTGCCGTTGAGATGGGCCATTCCCGTGAGCCATTCCTGGTACCCATAAGCGACCGGAACCACGCGCGGGGAGGGGATGGGATGGTGCTGGACGTAGGTATCCACCCGAAGCAAGGTCATCGCCCGGACGCCCGGCTCATCGGGATAATCGCGCGCGGACCAGAGGGTGCCGTTCGAGTCCTGGAAGATGGAATCGCGCACGACTTCGGTGACGGATAGGATGGAGCTACGATGGCAATCGAGACAGGTAACGGGACCATTGACCTTGTTAAGGTAGAGGGGCGAAGAGACGCCGTGTTCGAGGTGGTTCCGATCCTGCAAGGGATAAGGATGGCAGGCGGAGCAGCTAACGGCAGCGGCCGGGGTGGCTGTCGTTTGGGTCAGGGATTCGGGATCGAGGGTTCGGAGGCAGGCGGCGAGAAAGGCCGGGGCGATTAGAAGCAGGGGAATCCGGCGCATCCGTGACGTAACGTACTAATCAGGCAGCCTTAAGGGGATTTTCCATGTCTGTGCCTTCGTCCGGCTCTGGACGCGCCCTAGGACATCCACCGCTCCGGGCGCGACTTCGGCCCGTTCCATCCGCCGGACGCCGGGCCGTATCGGATTGGCCCCGAAGGCCACGTCGATGCATCCGTGGAAGCGCTGCAAGGTGGATTCGGTCCTGCCCCATTCCCCGTATATCACGTGATGGCCGCTGCGGGCGGGCATGGTGCACCGGGTGGTGAATTTCTGGTTGGTCTTGTCAACGAAGATGTTGGGATTGGCCGCGGGATTCTTGTCGTCATAGAGTTCCATGCAGAAAGGTTCGGTCTCGAAATCGTCCCAGGTCAATTCGCGGGCGGGCGAGAATATGAAGCCGGCCTTGGTGATCCAATAACTGAAATCGCGCGTGACGTCATAATGCGGGCCCCACGCCACGTTCCAGGTGATGGATTGGAGGCCCGGGCTCATGGGAGTCGTGAACCAATCCATGGGCACGTCCCAGGGGGTTTGCGCGCCTTTCCAGGTTTCGCTATTGAAGCTGCAAACGTGCTCGGGCAGGGGCGTGGTCTTGGCGCGGCCCCAGGAATGGGTCACCACGGTCATGAAGTTGTAGCCAGCCATGGGGATGGCCGCGAAGGCGGTAGAGCAGGCGGGGAATTGCGCCCGGTGGTTCTGGATTTCATCCGGCTTGGTGGTGAAGCCGCAATACCAGTTGCGGGCGGGCGGGCTTTCCATCAACCCGTCCGCGAAGGCCGCTGCGCCGGCGCACAGGAACGCCAATCCGAAAGGAATGGTCTTCCCTACCCTCCGTACCATATGGTCCTTTCCTTCCCCAGGATCCTTTTAGTGCCTGGGGAGAGGAAAGGGGTTTGGAAGCGGCCTTCCCAGGCCCTTGCTCAGGCGGATAATGGGACGCCCTATCTCACGGCCAGTTGTACCGATCGAGATAAAGCTGCTGGCTGCCCGAGCCCCCGCTGACGCAGGCTTTCAGGACCAGATTGGAGTTGGCACCGCCGGAGATCCCATTGTTGTCGAGACACAGGCCGTTGGACAGGTTCTTGATCCCGAACAAGCTCGCGGTGGGGGTGGTGGTCCCGAAGATGGACCATTTGAATTCGTTCCCGCTTCCGCAGGTGGTGACCCGCACGTTGGAAGTGGTTCCGTCGCGGTAGGCGCATTCCCCACCCGCGTCCGGATTGCCGTTCCGCAGGCGGTAGGTGCCGGTCCCGAACGATTCGAAATTCCACCGTGTCGACGGGAGACCGCCGCCCGTGGTGCTGGTGCGCTGCAGCTGCGGGTTCGTGCCCGAGGGACGATACAGCAGGCCGCCTTGGTCGAAAACCACGGAGTTGAAATTGTAGAGGCCGGCATTGGTGCCGAATACCAGGGTCTCCCCGACCGTTACGCCCGAACCTCCGGTCCCGTTGCCTTTGCTCCGAACCGTGAATCCCTTGGCCGTGCCGTTGAAAGGGATGAGATCGGCGAGGTAGCGGGGGGTGGTCGAATTCGTCGTGGCGGCGACGCCACCCACGCTGGATGCGACCCATGAAGGGCTGACGGTATAGGCCGCCGTGCCGTATGCGGTGGTCGCCGCGGCCGTCACCTGCTTGATCATGGGATAGGTGAAACACCGGCCGGACCATTGCGAAGGGCAGCTTTCCACTCCGATCGCGTATGATTTCATCGGCTCATTGTAGACCACGTTGTGCTGGGCGCGGGCGGTCGCCCGCCAGGCGCGCCCGGTCGCGGTGTCAGCCGGGTATGAACCCACCAGGTAGGCGTCGGTGGGCGCCGTAATGCTGTTGGAAGGATTGCTGGTGAAAATGTTGGCTCCGCCGCCGATCAGGAAATATCCCGAAGGCAAATCCGATTCGCGCGTTTCCACGGTATAATAATTGGGCGGATTCACTTCATCGGTGACCCGATCAATGCCCTCGGTCACGTTGGGAGCGAAAGCGATCCCGTTGGGATCGACCAATTGCATTTCGATCACGTAGGGCACCAGGCGATGGGTCGCTCCCGAAGCCCGTGCCACCCAGGTCGCCTTGTCGTCGATCCCAAGGCGCGCGGGCGAATGGCCTGCCGGGCCCGTGCATCCGAAGGAATTCGCGCTCGTGAAGAAATTCGGGCTGGGGAAGGAGGCTTGCAGCATCGCGCCGGGAATATTCTCGCCTACGATGGACGCTCCGCCTCCGATGCGCACCCAGCCGTCATCGGCCGTGCAATAAGCGCAATTGGTGAAGGCGGCCGCGGTGGTATCGCAGGTTTTCACGCGGATCCGGATTTTGCCGGTCGCATCCGTGAAAGTGGTGTTTTGGATGGCCGCGGAGGTGGCTAGTTCGTTCCGCGGCTCGGAGGCGCGGTTATCGGTAATCTGGCAGGCCGCCAGGAAGCCCCCCGCCAAGATGGCCCAGGGCAGAAGGCGACGCCCGTCGCGGCGTCGGTTAGGTGAATTGGCCGTCAAATGCATGGAGCCTCCGAAAAGTAGAAGGGTGTCGGGACCTCGATTTCCGAAAAACGGAGCAGGCCGCTTCCCTGAGCGGCGCGCACTCCGGTTGGATGCGCAAAAGCGGTAGAATGTCGCACCCGCCGGGACGATTCCTTGGCGATGGGTTATTTTTGGATGCATGCACGCGATTGCCAAAGCGGCCTTCGAATTGCGTTTGGGCGACCTCGAAAAAGAAACCCTGACCCGGGAGAGCCTCACCGGATCTTTGCTGGCGGCCTGCTCCACCCATAAGACCGATCCCGGAACCTTGGTCAAGATCATCCGGCTCTTGGTGCAAGCCGGCGCGGATCCCGGGGAAACGGACAAGAACGGGGTGACCCCGCTGCATCGCGCGGTGACGAATACCGGTGCGCCTGCGACGAAAGCAAAGAATACGGATGCGGCCGGCATCGTTGCCCATCTGCTCAAGAACGGTGCCGACCCCGGGCTTAAGAACAAAATGGGGAAGCGCCCGGGCGATTACGTCAAGGACGAGGGGATCCGCAAACTGTTCGCGAAGTGGAAAGTCTAGCGCTCGGGGAAATTTTGGCCCGCGTTCCCCTTGGCGGAGGCCGCGCTTCGCATGGCGCGGGCCGCGCCTACGCGGGACGTCACCCGCGCACGGCCGCCATCATGGCCAACGCCTCGCGCGTCTCCCTTACATCATGCACGCGCAGGATGGAGGCCCCCTTGAGGGCGGCATAGAGTGCGACCGCTATGCTGGGGATTAGGCGATCCGATTCCGCCAGTCCCTCGGTTTTACCGATGAAGGACTTGCGGGAGGCGCCGACCAGGATGGGACAGCCCAATCCGTCCAGGGCTTCGAGATGTTCGAGCAGGGCGTAATTGTCCTTCACCCGTTTTCCGAATCCGATCCCGGGATCCACCGCTATGCGATCGGCCGCCACTCCCATGGCGGCCAACAATTGCACCCTGCCCTTCAGGTACTCCCGCACTTCGTCCACGACATTCTGGTACGACGGGGCGCGCTGCATATCCTTAGGGGCGCCGCGCATATGGTTCAGGACCACGCCGGCGCCGAAGGCCTGGGGAACTTCCAGCATCAAGGGATCGTGCTCCATGGCGCTGATATCGTTGATAATGCTGGCGCCCGCGTCCAGGGCCGCCCGCGCCACGTTCGCCTTCATCGTGTCGATGGAGATGGGCGCCGCGAAGCGCTTCCGGATGGCCTCCACCACGGGGCGCGTACGGGCCAGTTCCTCGGCCTCCGGAACCGGATCGGCCCCGGGCCGGGTCGACTCCCCGCCCACGTCGAGGATGTCCGCACCGGCTTCCAGCAAGGCTTCCGCGAAGCGCAAGGCCTCTTCGACGCCGGCATGCTTGCCCCCGTCGAAGAAAGAGTCCGGGGTAACGTTGAGGATACCCATCAAGAGAGGCCGGTCCCCGCCCAGGATGATGCCGCCGGCCCGCCAGGGACGGGGCTTAACGGTAACGATGGGGGAGCCCCAGGGGTTCTTCGCGCTCATGCTTCTAAAGTATTTATCCTCGAGGCCCCGTATCGCGTGGGCGGGAACCATGCCGCCGGCGACGGAAAACATCCCGGAAAAAGAAAGACCCCGCTGGACGCGGGGCCTTGTGCCAGTTTAATCGGAAGGGGTCAGGCCTCGGCGTCGAAGCGGCCGCCCTTGCCCTTACCGTCCTCATCTTCGGGGTTCTCGGACGGGGGCTTGAGGGCCGAGCGGATCTCTCCGTTGTTCGGCTCGCCTTCGGCCATCCCGGATCCCGAAGCCGGCTTGGTTTCGCCGTCCAACGCCGCGGCGGTGGCCTCGCGAAGACGGCGCTCCGGAACGCCCTTCAGGTAGGAACGGCTCTTGCGGGTGTCGGTCAGCATCTCGCCTTCCATGGCCTTGAGGATCTCGTCCTTCTCCAACACTTCATGCTGGATGAGGGCTTCGGCCAGGTTCACCAGCTTCTGCCGGTTCTCGCCCAGCAGCTGGGTCACGCGGTCCATCTGGTTTTCCACGAGCTTGCGTACCTCGCGGTCGATTTGGATGGCGGTGGCCTCGGAGTAATCGCGATGCTGGCTGATCTCGCGGCCCAGGAAGATCTCTTCCTGCTTCTTACCGTACGAGAGCGGTCCCAGGTCGGACATGCCCCATTCGCATACGTACTTGCGGGCCAGCTCGGTGGCGCGCTCGATGTCGTTGGAGGCGCCCGTGTTCTTCTGCCCGAAGACGAGAAGCTCGGCGCCGCGGCCGCCCATCAGGATGGCGATCTTGTCGAGCACGAAACGCGAATCGACCGTGTACATATCCTTTTCGGGCAGTTGGAAGGTGATCCCCAGCGCGCGGCCGCGCGGGATGATGCTGACCTTGTGCAAGGGATCCGAATACTTCACCAACAGCGAGACCACGGCGTGGCCTGCCTCGTGGTAAGCGGTGGTTTTCTTCTCGTCTTCGGTCAGGATGCGGGACAAGCGTTCCGTCCCGATCATGATCTTGTCCTTGGCCTCCTCGAAGTCGATCATGGCCACCTGGTTGCCGCCGAAACGGGCGGCCAACAGGCAGGCCTCGTTCACCAGGTTTTCCAGATCGGCTCCGGAAAGGCCGGGAGTTCCCTTGGCGATCTTGGCTACGTCCACGTCCTCGCGGATGGGGACCTTGCGCTTGTCGAGATGCACGCGCAGAATGCCTTCGCGGCCCTTCGAGTCCGGCAGGTCGACGACCACTTGACGGTCGAAGCGCCCGGGGCGCAAAAGCGCCGGGTCCAGCACGTCCGCCCGGTTGGTGGCGGCGATGAGGATCACGCCTTCATTGCTGTTGAATCCGTCCATCTCCACGAGCAACTGGTTCAGGGTCTGCTCGCGCTCGTCATGCCCGCCGCCCAGGCCGGCTCCGCGATGCCGTCCCACCGCGTCGATCTCATCGATGAAGATGATGCACGGGGCGTTCTTCTTGCCCTGCTCGAACAGGTCGCGTACGCGCGAGGCGCCCACGCCCACGAACATTTCCACGAAGTCGGAACCGGACATGCTGAAGAAGGGGACCTCGGCCTCGCCGGCCACGGCCTTGGCCAGGAGGGTCTTGCCCGTCCCGGGAGGGCCCAGCAGAAGCACGCCCTTGGGAATGCGTCCGCCCAGCTTGCTGAACTTGGAAGGGTCCTTGAGGAAGGCGATGATCTCTTCCAACTCCTGCTTGGCCTCGTCGGCGCCGGCCACGTCGCGGAAGGTCACCTTGGGCCGGTTCTCGTCCATCAGGCGCGCCTTGATTTTCCCGAAGGAGAAGATGCCGCGGGGACCGCCCATGCCGCCGCCTTGGCGCGCCATCATGAACCAGAAGAAGCCGATCAACAGGAAAAGCGGGAACAGGGTGGAGAGGTAGCTGAGCCAGCGCGTCTCTTTGATGAACTCCACCTTGACGCCGCGGGAGGTGAGCTCGTCCAGCAACTTGAGCATGGGCGCGTCGATATCGGGCAGCAGGGTCTTGAACTTGATGGTGCGGGCGCTGAAGGCGCTGTGGGTCTCCTTGCGGTGGGCCTGCTCGTCCGGGGTGAGCTTGCGTTCGCCGACCAGGATGTAGCCTTCCCCGATGCGCTGCAGTTCGACCGAAGTGATTTGGATGCTGGTGTCCGACACCATGGCCCGGAACTCGGAATAGTTCTTTTCTTCCACCGGATTCTGGGAGTCGAGGAGCTGGACCAGGAAAATGGAGACCAGCACCATGATGAGGATGAGGGAAAGGTTCTTCCTCTTCCACTTGTTGCCGCCGGGAGGCACGGGCTGTTTGGTATCCGGCAGCTTCCGGTTCAGGGGCGCGTTCTTCTTGTCTTCCACGAGCTTGCTCTTCTGGTCGTCTAGGGGTTCTCGCATATCATCACCAATTCCAGGATGTGGGTGGTACTGCCGCGGACCTTGAAGAAATCGGATATCCCGTAACCGGGAACCCAAGCGGGGACTTCTCCCTCGCTTCGATCTCCCGTTGGGACTCCGGCATCGTCGGAGTGCTTATCGGATTCGCCATCCTCCGTCCTGCCCGCCTCATGGCATGACACGACGATGGGAAG
>Ga0265324_10001613_pt1 | contig 12547 bp, 10 predicted proteins | sample 41419metaG_FD_198634 | JGI IMG/M metagenome (GOLD analysis project Ga0265324, IMG submission 198634) | Rhizosphere microbial communities from Carex aquatilis grown in University of Washington, Seatle, WA, United States - 4-14-19 metaG | ecosystem: Host-associated > Plants > Roots > Rhizosphere...
ACAACGGGGTGAACTGGTTCGCAAACGACGGAGGCCCGGCCTATATGGTCATCGCCCCTGAGCCAGGTTCTGCGGCGTTGTTTGCCTTGGGTCTGACCGGATTTGCCTTTCTGCACCGTCGCGGAAATCGCCGCTGATCGGTTTTTACGGGCGTTTCAGCCGCCTCAATCAACTCTCCTGCGGATTTAAAGAAACCGCCTCCACATTCGTTCTCGATTTGCTTGTTTCAGGAACGAAAAGCACGCATCTTGCGCGTCGTTGTTCATGCGCATTATCACCACCTGCAACTGATGAAGAACGCCAATGTTTTTGTAGATGTTGATATGACATTGATAGATGCGCAGGGAAAACTGGTGACTGGCGCACCGGAAGCCCTGACTAAATTAAGAGAGGCCGGGTGCCATCTTTATCTTTGGTCATCAAATGGAGTTGAGTATGCGCGGAAAGTTGCCCAGCTTTATCGGCTGACGGATTTATTTGAAGGCTTTAGCGCCAAACCGGACATCATCATTGATGATATGCCGGGCACTGTTTTGAATCCGTTTGTATTTGATGTGAATGCCGAACTGTCTTGGCCTTCATTGGCCGATAAGATTATCCGCAAACATTTAGATTAATTGGATTTTTTAATGACCGAACCTGCCATCACACCTGAACTGGTTGCCAAGCACAACCTCACGCCGGAAGAATACGCGCACGCCGTGGGAATCCTAGGTCGCACGCCCAGCTATACCGAGCTGGGCATCTTCTCCGTGATGTGGAGCGAGCACTGCAGCTATAAGAACACGCGGCCGCTGCTCAAGACGTTCCCGACTAAATCCCCGAAGATTCTCGTGGGTGCGGGCGAAGAAAACGCGGGCATCATCGATATCGGCGACGGCCTGGCCATCGCCTTCAAGATCGAGTCGCATAATCATCCGAGCGCCGTGGAACCATTCCAGGGCGCGGCCACGGGCGTGGGCGGCATCGTGCGGGATATTTTCACCATGGGTGCGCGGCCCATCTGCGCCGTCAACTCGTTGCGGTTTGGGCCTATCGCCGATAACGGACAGTCCACGCCGGCCTCGAAGGCCGAGACGGCGAACAATCGCCGGTTGTTTTCTGGTGTGGTGAACGGCATTGCGCATTACGGGAATTGTTTCGGCATCCCGACGATTGCCGGTGAGGTGTATTTCGATAAATCCTACGAGGGCAATCCGCTCGTGAACGCTTTTTGTCTCGGCGTGTTGCGCCACGAACAGATTGCGCGCGGTGCGGCCAAGGGCATCGGGAACCCGGTGTTTTACGTCGGCCCAGCCACGGGTCGCGATGGACTCGCTGGCGCAGCGTTTGCGTCGCAGGATCTGACGGAGGAATCTTCCGAGCAACAACGTGGGGCGGTGCAGGTCGGCGATCCTTTCATGGAGAAGCTGGTGTGCGAAGCGTGCCTCGAATTGCTGGCCACCGGCGTGGTCGCGGGCATCCAGGACATGGGCGCGGCTGGTTTGACCTGTTCCACCTGTGAAACGGCTGCGCGCGCGGGAACCGGCATCGAGATCGAATTGGATAAGGTGCCGCAACGCGCGCCGAACATGACGAGCTACGAGATCATGTTGAGCGAATCACAGGAGCGCATGCTCATCATCGTGCACAAGGGCAAGGAAGAGGAAGTGAAGCGCATCTTCGACAAGTGGGACCTGCCATGGGCGGAGATCGGTTTTGTGACGGACACCGGGCGCATGGTGGTGAAGCATCATGGCAAAGTCGTTGCGGACATCACGGCAAAAAAAATCGCAGATGAATCGCCTATCTATCAGCGTGAAGCGCGTGAGCCGGAGTATTTGAAGGCGGTGCGCGCGTTCCGATTGGACGGAATTGCTGACACCACGAATGCCGCTGACGTGCTGAAAAAACTTTTGGCGTGGCCGAGCATCGCGTCGAAGAATTGGGTTTATCGCCAATACGACCACATGGTGCGCGATGGTTCGGTCGTTTGCCCGGGCAGTGATGCTGCGGTAATTCGCATCAAGGCGGATTCCATTCCGATGACCGGCGTAGCACACGGTGCGACGAGTACCGCAGCCGTTCCCGAAAAACTCATCGCGATGACCGTGGATTGCAACGGAGTGTACGTTTATCTCGATCCCTACGAAGGCGCGAAGGCGGCGGTGACCGAGGCGTGCCGCAATCTGGCGTGCAGCGGCGCAGTTCCACTCGGCGCGACGGACAATCTCAATATGCCCAGCCCGATGAAGCCGGAGTTGTTCTGGCAGATCAAGGAATCGGTGCGCGGATTGGCCGATGGCTGCCGCGCATTCAATGCGCCGGTCACCGGTGGCAATTGCTCGCTTTACAATCAAAGCCCTGCCGGACCGATTGATCCAACGCCGACCGTGGCTGTGGTTGGCGTCATCGACGCACCGGAACACGTGACCACGCAGTGGTTCAAGGATGAAGGTGACGCCATTGTTCTGCTCGGCGACATCGTTGATGCAAATGACCCATTGCTCGGCCTTGGTGGCAGCGCGTATCTGCAAGTCATTCACGGGAAGAAGAACGGTTCGCCGCCGTGTTGCGACCTGGCGACCGCGAAGACGTTGCACACGACGTTGCTCGGGCTCATCCAGAGCGGGGTCATCAAGAGCGCACACGATTGCAGCGAAGGCGGATTGGCGGTCGCGCTGGCAGAGAGTTGCATCAGCCAGTTGGTCGGTCGTGACACACCGCGGTTGATCGGGGCGCAGATTGATTTGTCATCCGTCAAAGCTGCGCGGCTGGATGCGTTGCTGTTTGGCGAGACACAATCGCGCATCGTGGTTTCCTGCCAGGCACTGGATGCGGTGAAGGTGGTGGAGCGCGCGAAGATCCTTGGCGTTCCCGCGATGCAGATCGGGACGGTCGGCGGTGCGCAATTGACGGTGAAGACGGGCACGGGAGAATTTTCCGCACCGCTCACGGCGCTTCATGATGCGTGGTGGAACAGCATCGCGCGCGTGATGGCGTGACGATGATAGTTCTTTGGTGCTTTTGAATTAGGGCATGTGTTCAAAATAGCCAAACGCATGCGTAGCGGAGTGCGCCCACCCTCGGGCGCTGTAACGTTCTTACGCGCAATGTCTCAGGAAAGTTCAAAAACCCACGTCCGCCTCCCGATTATATCGGGACTGTGGCCGAGGACAGCCACACTCCGTTTTTTGAATACAAGTCTCCGCTACTATTCAGCGCCGACTGACGTCGGCGACTACGTATTTAACAAAGCAACTAGTGGAACGAACCGGTGTTTGAATTGTCGAAATGACAGTCAATTGAGAGTTCGTTTGCGTGTCGCCTATCACACATTTCTTTGGGAGCTGGCTGGTCGCTTCGGCTACCGCCAACAACGCGCGTGACCGTACTTTGATAACGTTGGCAGGCGTGCTGCCGGACCTTGATGGGCTTGGCATCGTGTTGGACACTCTTAGTTCGTGGGTTTCCGGCACAGAGAACACGTATCATTACTACCAGTACTATCACCACTATCTGCTCCACGGCTGGCCGGGCGCATTGGCCATCTGTATTGGGCTGACCCTATTTGCCCGCCAACACTGGCGCGTGCTGTTGATGTGCCTGGTGACATTCCACCTGCATTTGTTGTGCGACCTGCTGGGCTCGCGCGGGCCAACGCCGTCAGACCTGTGGCCCATCTGTTACGGCGAGCCGATGTCCCATCATCCCGTGTGGTTCTGGAAATACCAATGGCAATTGGACGGGTGGCAAAACCGGGTGATCACGCTGACCCTGTTTGCGGCAGTGTTTTGGCGGGCCGAACGGATAGGCCATTCGTGTGTGGAAGTGTTCAGCCGCCGCGCAGACCGGGTTTTTGTGGAAACGCTGCGAAAATGGCGGGGGCAACTGTTCAAGCAAGTTATTTGAAATATTTCACTTACGCGGGCCGAGCATTAGGAAGGAAGCTGTGGCTATGTTGCGCTACCCCTCATCCCTGCCTTCTCCCCCGGGGAGAAGGAGAATTGTTCGCCGGCTCGCGAAAGGCTATCCGATTAAACCAGATGATCGACACCGGGTTTGCGCAAATCCGGGGGTCGCGCTAAAGTGGGGTATGCATAGAATCCTTGTCGTCATGTCTCTTTGCGCAGCCTGCCTGGCGCGGGCAGACCAGGTGTTGATGCAGAACGGAGACCGCTACAACGGAAAAGTGGTCTCGGTTTCGACCAATGTCGTTGTCCTGCAAAGCGAGGTCATGGGCACCGTGACACTTCCGCGTGGCAAGGTGGCTGCGCTGGATCTGGGCATGGTGCAGACCAATCCCACGCCGCCCAAGCCGCAACCTATCGCGATGAAAGGGAATGTAGTCACGAACGGCTTGGCGGGGCAATTGAGCGAGTTGAATTCCCATACCAATCTCGTGCAACAAGTGCGGTCGCAAATTTTGGCGGACGCCCCGCCGGAAGTGAATCTCAAGTTCAACCAGATGTTGAATGACCTTTCCACCGGCAAGATGTCCATGGGCGATCTCCGGAAACAGGCGGCGGACGCGGCGGCGGAATTGCGCGGGGACATCAAAGAGATGGGTGATGATTCCGGGGTGTTGAACACGTATCTTTCGACCTTGGACGAATTTTTGGATCAAACCGGCGGTGCACCAACCTCGACAAATTCTCCGCCAAAAACGGTGAGCAAAGCCGCCGACGCGCCGCCATCCGATTCGCTGCTGGATACGAATTGAAGGAAAAACGACGAATTCCGGATAACGAATGGGGTGCGTGATTCGTATTTCATGTTTCAAGGAATGGTGCGCCGCGCCCTCCGGGAATTCTTCTTCCAAAAGGGCCTGCACAGCTTGTGCACGATATTTTTATATTTTTGACGAATGCAAGCGTCACGAAATCCCTATATTCATTGGGTTTTATGTGCTTTAAAGATTTTACAAAGAAAATGCTATTAGCGTGACCATCACAGTTACAAAACGGCAAGGGTATGGTATAAGTGTTTCGTTTTGCCGGGGGAACCGGCAGTGATCTTTGAAATCGGGCAATCAGTTAAATGAGTAACGGGTTAAATGGGTGGCTGGTTGGGCAAAGGCGATGGGTGATGCGTGGTTGGATTGGTGGATGTATGGATATTTGGATGATGGGAGGGGAAAAAAGGCCGGGATTTGCGGGAAGTGGCCAAGCTCATTTCAAGGCTTTTCAAGGCTATTCAAGGGGGGATTTTTTATTTTGGGTTGCGGGACCGCCTAAAGACGGAACTCCAAACGGGAACGGCTCGTCAGCCGCCACGTGAAACGCGGTAAACCTCGCCCGACCGCGAATCTGACTGGTGTGGGTGGGCTCCTTCGCGCCCGCTCAGTCGGCCTAACGGCCTTTGGGACGCAGCGCGCCCCAAATCCTTTTCGCCATTTCCCAAATGGCTCAAATCCCAAGCCGGCCACGAGTCAGGTGCCCAGAAGAGTTGTTCGCTGCGCGAACAGTGGTCCGACTGTTTTAAGATATTTTAAGGAAAAACATAACCCCCCCCGTGAAAATTAAGAATGAAATCGGCCATGAAATTGAACCTGTCGGCAGACGGGAGAGTCCCCACATCCGCCAGCCGGGAAAGCCGGCGCTACCGGAAAGCCGACTGATTCTGACCAATTCAAACCAGTTTCTTCGTGCCAATAATAAGGAACCCTTTTTTCAACCTGTCGGAATCGGCTCCATAGTCACTTAAAGAACACTAAGGACACTATCTTTCATTTTGACGGCTTGCCCGATTTTGGCAAAACAGCTATTTTACCAGCGATGAAACATCAGCTCGATTTTGAGAAGCCGATCATCGAACTCCAAAACAAGCTGGAGGAACTGCTCAAGCATCCGGAGACGCATTCACTGGGCATCAGTTTTGAAGAAGAGGCCCAGCAGATCCGCAAAAAGATCGCGGATATGCAGCAGCAGACCTATGCCAACCTGACGCCCTGGCAACGGGTGCAACTGGCGCGGCATCCCAAACGCCCATTTTCTTTGGATTACCTCAGCCTGGCGTTCTCCGATTTCACCGAGCTGCACGGCGACCGGTTGTTCGCGGATGACCGGGCGATCGTGGGCGGGTTCGCCAAGCTCGGCAAACACAAGGTGATGGTCATCGGCACGCAAAAGGGCCGGGATACGAAGGAAAATATTTTGCGCAATTTCGGTTCGGCGTATCCGGAAGGGTATCGCAAGGCGCTGCGCCTGATGCAGATGGCGGACAAGTTCGGCCTGCCGGTCATCACGCTCATCGATACGGCCGGGGCGTTTCCCGGCATCGGCGCGGAGGAACGGCATATCGGCGAAGCCATCGCGGTGAACCTGCGCGAGATGACGTTACTGGAAGTGCCGATCATCGCGGCGGTCATCGGCGAAGGCGGGTCCGGCGGTGCGCTGGGCATCGGCGTGGCGGACCGCGTGTTGATCATGGAGAACGCGTATTATTCGGTCATCAGCCCGGAAGGTTGCGCGGCCATCCTGTGGAAGGACCGCGCGGCGGCGGCGAAGGCGGCTGAAGCGTTGAAGATAACAGCGCGCGACCTGTATTCGCTCGGCCTCGTGGATGACATCATCCCGGAACCGCTCGGCGGCGCGCACATGGACAAGAACCAATCGGCGGAATTTTTCCAACAGCACCTCCTCAAGCACCTGGATGAGCTGCTTGCGATGTCGGTCGAAGAACGCTTGAAGAAGCGTTACGAGAAATTTCGCGGGTTCGGCCGGTTTGAAGAAAAGATCCAGCCGGTGGAAAATGGTGAAGTGCCAGCCGCGCCGGCGGCGGTCGCCTGAACGCTGTGCTCTATCCATTCCTATTCCAGCCCATCTTCAAGGAGCGCATCTGGGGCGGGCGCAGCCTGGAAAAACTTTACGGCAAAAAACTTCCGCCCACTGTGCCGATCGGTGAATCGTGGGAGATCAGCGACCGGCCGGATGACGAAAGCGTCATCGCCAACGGACCGCTCGCAGGAAAAAGCCTGCACTGGCTGATGCAGCAGCATGAGCGCGAATTACTCGGTGACGCAAAACCCACGAAAGAGGGACGGTTTCCATTGTTGTGCAAAATCCTGGATGCACGCGAAAAACTTTCTTTGCAGGTGCATCCGCCTGCCGCCAAAGCCGCCGAACTCAAGGGCGAACCAAAAACTGAGATGTGGTTCATCACCGATGCCGAGCCGAATGCTGATCTGTTCGTGGGATTGAAGCGCGGCGTCACACACGCGCAGTTCGAGAAGAAAGTACAGACCGGCGAAGTGGCGGAATGTTTTCACCGGATTCCTGTGCATGCGAATGATTCGATGTTCCTGCCGAGCGGACGCGTGCACGCCATCGGCGCGGGCCTCGTGATCTTTGAGATTCAGCAGAATTCCGACACCACCTACCGTGTGTTCGATTGGAATCGTGTGGGACTCGATGGCAAGCCGCGCGAACTGCACGTGCCGCAATCGCTCGCGAGCATTGATTTCAATGACTTCGAGCCCGCGCTGGTACCACAGGGATTCAAGCCCAGTGGCCAGTTGCAAACCCGTTCGCTGGTGAACGATCCGTTGTTCAAAGTGGAACAGTGGAAAATCTCAGCGGGTGGATCCGTCATGCTACCGTTGCGCTGGATGCAAATCATTGCCGTGGTGGATGGTCACTTGCGCGTTGCCAGTGGGACGATGGAGCTCGACCTGTCGCCGGGTTCATTTTGTTTGATTCCTGCGGAATGTAAGAAGACGACATTGTCCTCAAAAAAAGAAGCCACGTGGTTGCAGGTTGAGGCCTGATTCACTTCCGGGCCGAAGCCCCCATCTCATGGCGAATCTTTTCACGACCACCCAGGCGCAATCGCAAAGTGCGCGCGATGAAGATGGGATTGCCGAAGATGTAACGCTTGAACAAGCGGCGCGGTTCCTGGGCGAGGCGGAACGTCCATTCCAGGCCGGTCTTGCGCAGGAGCCACGGCGCGCGCTTGCGCAGTCCGGAATAAAAATCGAACAAACCGCCGACGCCCATGATGACTGGCGTCTCCAATTTTGCCGCGCAGCGCGCGATCCACAATTCCTGGCCCGGCACGCCCAGCGCGACCAGCAACACGCGCGCCCCGCTGGTGTTGATCTGGCGGATGACCTCGGGCTCTTCTTCCGGTTTGAAGAAGCCATCGCGGAGAAAGGCGATATTCAGGCCGGGGAAACGGCGCTGCATGTTTTCAGCGCATTGTTTGATGATCTCCGGACGTGTGCCCAACAGCGCGATAGGAAGGCCTGTGCGCGCGGCGCGTTCGCACAACACCGGAAACATATCCGTGCCGTTCACATTGCTGATGAGCGGGGTGCCGGCGAGCCGGGCGGCCAGCGCCAATCCGCTGCCATCCGCATACAAACGGTCGGCGGTGGGCAGGATGCGAAGATATTCCGCATGATGAACGGCGATATTCACACAATGCGCGTTCACGAAATAAATGATGCGCCGCTGGCCAGCCAGTGCGCTCGCGAGCAATTCATCCGTTGCGGCATCGAGGGTCACGTTCTCGATGGGCAGGCCGAAAAGCGGGATGGTGTGAGGAGTCATCGAAGTAGAGTAGTTGAACCCCTCACCCTTTCCCTCTCCCCGCTTGGGCGGAGCGAGGGGACGGCAAGGGGAGTCGCCAGAATTTCCAATGAGGTTTGAGGTGGCGTCATTTCTACAAAGCACGTTGAGCGGCGACTTTTTTCCACACGGCGATGGTTTCCTCCACGGAGCGCTCCCAGGTGAATTGTTTCGCGTACGCGGGCCCTTCGCGGCGCAATTTTTCCCGCAGGGCGGAATCGGTCGCGATGCGCGTGAGGGCATCTGTGATGGCGGGCACATCCAGCGGATCAAACAAAAGCCCGTGGCCTTCGGCGATCTCCTTGAGCGAGGATGTGCCCGAACACGCGACGGGCGTCCCGCAGGCCATCGCCTCGATGATCGGGATGCCAAAGCCCTCGAACAGGGACGGGTAGACCAACGCTTCCGCGGCGCGAAGCAGATGCGGCAAAAGATCACGCGGCACAAAGTCCGCAAACACTACATCGCCCCGGGCCACCAGCGGCGCGGCGGCGGCTTTGATGATTTCGTGGCCGTTCCAGGGCGCACCAGCCAGGACCAGTTTGTGGGGCGTGCGTTGCTGCTCCTTGAAACGGGCGAAAGCCTCCAACAGCCGGACGTGATTTTTTGCCGGATGTTCCAAACGGGAGACGTAAACGAAAAATGGCGGCTTAACATTGAAGGCCTTGGCGATGATGGCTTCGCTTTCGGAAACATCTCCGGGGTGGTAGAACGTATGGTTCACGCCGTTGGGAACAACGGTGATTTTGGAAAGGTCAACTTGATAAAAATCCACCAGGTCATTTTTAGTGTTCTGGCTCGGTGTCACGATGGCGTCAATGCCGCGCAACCATTTGGGAACGATGCGCTGATGATAAAAACCACGCAGCATCCCATATTTCTTACCCAGTCGCACAGGGCCAAGGTCATGAACGGTCACGACAGAACCGCAGGGCAAACGACCCGGCAGTCGCCGGATGGTGGGCACGTGGACGATGTCGAATTTTTCGCGCGCGGCTACGGCCCGCAAGGTATGACGATGCCACCAAATGTCTTTGAGAGGGCGTATCTTATTCTGCACGCCGGCTTGCGCTCCGCTGGTGCGCGGGGATTCGCCGCGCGCGAGGACGCATCCGCCGAACTCAAGCGGCCGCACATCCACATCATTCCGTTGCGCGAGACACGCCAGTTGCCCGGCAATGTAGGTGCCGATGCCGGAACGACTATCGTCCCAAATTGTGGCGCTATAACCGATTTTCAAGTGAGATGTATGTTAGATAAAGAGGCGGGTGTTGCAACTCCAGGCATTTCCTGTGGGAAAAATGTTGAACTTGCCGGTCGATTACCAGCATTTTTGCTCTCATGAACGGCACACCCTCCCAGCTTCGACCCGCGGATATCCCGCCTGTGGTGATTCTCGGTGTCCCGTTCGACACCCTGTCCCGAGCCGGGGTCTGCGATATTGTCGGGCGCATGGTCGCGGCGCGGCGCGCGGGATATGTGCTGAGCATCAACGCAGGATCGCTCATGCGCGCGCAAGAAGACCTGGAACTGCGCCGGATATTGTTCGATGCGAATGTCATCCTGTGCGATGGCAAGCCGCTGCTGTGGGCCTCGCGCCGGCTGGGGCATCCCCCGACGGAGCAAATGGCTGGTTCCAATCTCGTGCAGCGGCTGGCGGAAATGGCCGCTGAGAAAGGATTTCGCATCTTTCTGCTGGGTGCCACGCCGGAGATCATCACTAACGCGGTGGCGAACTTGAAGCATAAGTATCCCGCGCTCATTGTGGCAGGGCAGTATTCACCGCAGGCTGGCGAACTGCGGCAGATGGATGCTAAGGAAATCTCACGGCGCATCCAGGACGCAAAACCAGACCTGTTGTTCGTTTCGTTCGTTTGTCCCGTGCAGGAAAAATGGATAGCGATGAATTATCGCTCGCTCGATGTGCCGGTGACGGTGGGTGTGGGCAAAGCGATGAGTGCAGTGGCGGGAAAAGCGCGAGCCGGGTCCGGGCAGAGCCTGAGAGACCTGTGGCTGTTTGGGCGGAAAATAATGTCGCAATGGTGGCAACTGCGTTCCCGCGCGCGCCGCGACAAACGCCAACCGCCCGCCATGACACACCTGGAGGCCGATTGGCAGCACGTCACTTTGCCAGAACGGTTGGATTATACAGCCGTGAACAGCACCAGCCTGGTGAACGACGTCCTCATCGGCGAAAGGAATTGCCTGGTCGAATTAGGCAACGTGAAATTTATCGACAGCACCGGCATCGGCTTATTGATCCGCATGCAGAAACGAGTGCGGGCGATGGGACGGCAACTGGTGTTGGTCGCGCCGAGCCCGGAAGCGCAACGCGCCTTCGAATTGATGCACCTGCGGGATTTTTTTAATTGGGCAGCGAGTGCGAAGGAAGCGCGGAAAGTGATCGAGTTGCGCTCGGTGGAACGCGATTTCATCGTCGCACCGCAGATTTCCGGTGATGCATTGGCGTGGCGCGGGGAAGTCACGGCCGCCAACGGGGAACAGGTGTGGGAAGAGACGCGCGCCTACCTGACCGCGCTCCGGGATGAGCGTTTGCAGTTGGAGATAGACCTGGGAGAAGTGCGCTTCATCGATAGCACCGGTGTGGGGGTAATGATACGCGCGAAGAAACTGGCATTGCGCCAGGGGGTGCGAATGCGATTCACGAATCCATCGCCGGCGGCGCGGAATGTCCTTCGGCTGTCGCATCTGGAGGAGTACCTGCTGGCCGGTTGATCACGGATGCGGCACTTCGATGTTGCTGAGGGTTTGGGCCGTTGCGCGCACGGTATCGCGCAAAGCGACCCGGTCAGTGGCATTCAGACCTTCGGGGTCGAAGCGATAGCGGTAGTGCAAGCGCAACAATTCGCGGACGGCGCCGGTGACGTCGCGCAAGGCCGGCTCTTTGGTGGCACGGCCGAGCCAATCGCCGAGAGTCTCGTTCGTCCCGCGCTCACCGATAAATTTCGCGAGGCGGCGTTCGAGCTGGTAGAATTCCGAATCCGACCCCGGCCACTCGAAATCCCGTTCCGCCTTGGTCAACTTGCGGTTGCGCCGCCGCCAGGAACGCCGAAAAATGATCTGGTAGAGCAGCAGGAGGATGATGGGAATAAGTGCCCAGAGGACATATTGGCGCAGGTTGCTTTGGCCCCAGCGGAACCGGGCGATCTCAAACCGGACCCGCGACCAGAAATCCGAAAACCATTCAAACGGTGAAGCGCGTTTGGCTTCTTCTTCAAAGCGCGAGGCTGGCGTGGTGTCGAAATCATGCCAATGGCCATTCTCTTTGTCGTAAACGATGCACCAGGCGTGGCCATCGCGTTCCCGCACGTAATATTTATTGCCGTTCGATTCATGCACGGCGTAACCGACTGCGTAGCGCGCCGGGATGTGCAGTTGCCGAAGCAAGAGCACGGTAGCGGTGGCAAAATATTCGCAATGGCCGGTGCGGGTCTGCAGGAGGAAGCGCGTCAAAGGAGAGTCGCTGTTGGTGCGCCAGCGGTAACTATCATCCTGATACGTGCTATACGAAAATTCGTTCTGGAAGAATGCTTCCACCCGCAACATTTGCTGTTTGGGAGAAAGGCCATTGGTATGGATCTCTGCGATGACGGAATTAAGAGCGGGTGTTTCATTGGTGGGGACGATGAAATCCATTTCGTTAGTGCCAGGGGAATCCAATGTGGCACCCGGGCCATAAAGCGCGTCAAAAATCACCAGGCCCGGGCCCTGGGCAAAGACGGCGCCCTGGGAATTTTTTTGGATGCTGAAGGCCGGCAAATTTTCCAGGCGCGCACTGCCGGAGGGAAGTGGAAGCAAGCCAGTCCCGCCCGGGAGATAACAGGCGATTTTGATCTGTTGCGGGGTCGGTTTATCGGGGATGAGTATCCAGGTCGACTCATTGGTTTTTTCATAATCAATGGTGTCGAAAAAACCTTTTCTCCCGCTGGCTAGCCACGTCTGGTTCTGATAATAAGAATAACTGGCTTCCCGGAGAT
>Ga0265324_10001621_pt1 | contig 12501 bp, 11 predicted proteins | sample 41419metaG_FD_198634 | JGI IMG/M metagenome (GOLD analysis project Ga0265324, IMG submission 198634) | Rhizosphere microbial communities from Carex aquatilis grown in University of Washington, Seatle, WA, United States - 4-14-19 metaG | ecosystem: Host-associated > Plants > Roots > Rhizosphere...
ATGTTGTAGGTGCCGTTGGTAATGTTGGTCCCATCGGTATTCACCAACTTACCCTGGAAGTTCACAGCCTTGTAGATCCCCGTGCCGGCATCCGCTGTACCCGCGGGGATCAGCGAAACCAGTGACACCAAAACAACGCCAACAAGACCAGCCGCAGCTAGCGCCCTGGTCACCATGTGGCGGCTGAATTCACCCGCCCCTACCCTCACTATTCGACTCTTTCCGAGACGACGGGGTATTCTCACACCTTCACACAGTTACACTAAAAGCATAGCCGTTTTAAGATATAAACACAAGGGTTTTGTCCCCTAAAATCAGCTAAATGCGGTGGTGATTATTGCGCAACATGTACGCAACAAATTCGAGCCATATCAAGAAATGAGACATTATTCCAATCTATTGTTCATTTTTCTATTACATAATTCCATATTTTCTCATCCCAGTCTGTCACATTCCCTCCCTGTCAACCTGCAAAACCTGCTATGCTTAGTGATATGAAATTGCCTGTCTTGCTTGCGTGCATTGCCATCGGTGCTGCCGCCGGCGGTCTCATGATCGTAACCCACACCGGGCCGGGCATCACCCACCGACCACAACCAGCTTCGCCCCAAAGCCGCAATGACACCCGCACGACGTTGCTCAGACAACTTGCCTCCGCTCTTACCCAATACCAAAAAGATCACGGCAATCTGCCCGTAACTATCCCGCCCCACACTACCCAAATCTGCTCAAGCTTTGGCGACAACTGTCAAAATGTCCGCCTCATCGATCTCAGTTTCCTTACAACGCAGGGAAACTACGTCCCCACCATACCCGAAGATCCACTGGGGGGCCAAGGCAAGTGGGGCAGCGGGTTTTTCATTCAAAAAACCTCAGACTCAAGCTACCAACTAACCGCTCCCGAGGCGGAACTTGGCAAAACCATCGCAGTCAACTTCACTCTCTAGTCGTTGCGCCGGGAGAACCGTTTCATAATACTCACTCGGTGCCGCCACACCAGGTAGCCGGCGCTTCCCAATACTAGTGCCACTACCAACCCGATAATAGCCAGCCCCAGCGGACCGAGATACAAATATGAACTGCGAAACGTCCGGCTGCCGGCCGCTCCGTCAAACCGATAACTCAATACCACCGTATAGGTACCAGGAATGCGAGCCGACGCCAAGCTAAGTAGTGGTGTTACGTATTTACGCTCCATCTGGGGCAAGATAATCCCCGAATCTTCATTAATCGCTCCCCGCTCCACCACCCGGCCCATCGGGTCTCTCACCTCCACCAACCCTCGCGGCACCACGTGCACACCGCCATCGTTCGAAAATTGGTCGGTCACCAGGCTCGGCAGCCGCCACCAGCCGCCGTTAGATGCCTGCTTCGTCACGCTCAAAGCCGGCGGCGCCCCACCTTGCTTCACCAGCAGTATCAGGCTCGACAACACCGCAAACACACCCACTTGCGGCCGCACCACCTGACCATTCGGCGCCGTCAGCGCGGTAGCCAAAATCGCCCCATAATGCCCGCCGGCTGTAAGTGAATCGGCATTAAGGATGCTCACGCCAATCTGAGCTTCCTTGCCCTGCGGCACCGTCACGGTGTCCGCATCGAGCTTCATCCAGGCGGCTAACCCGTACTTCTTGGCATAACTGCTCGTAGCCGAACCCAAAAAAGCCACCCCACCGGAATCGTTAAGTGAACCAAAATCCATCGTACTCAGCTTAAACGATTGGTCGCTGGCGGTATTATTCGTCAAAGTCACGGTATAGTGAGCCTGCGCTTGATGTTCTCCCAAGCTCACATTTTGATAAAACGGAGACACCCCAAAACCAGACTGTGCCTGCCCATCAGACGCAGCTTGAGCGACAAATTGTAGCCCCCAGCCCGCCGATAGTGCAGCCACCACCAGCAACCGCAGCCCCCACTTTATCAGCGCATCCTCCTCTTGAGCCTCTCCATGCGTCTGCGCCTCCGAAACGCGCTACTGATGAGAGTGTAGATTGCAAATGCGAACACCGCAACCACCGCCAGAAAGACCAACAGTATGCGCCAGGGGATGACCCAAAACGTGATCTGACTCGTTATCGGCACGTCGCGCCCATAATCGTCCGCGTACACTGCTACCAATCGGGCGGTATACATGCCGAACCGAAAATGGCTCAACGGGTTCGAACTCTCGGTTTTTAAATCAGCGTTGCCGGTCGAAGCATCCGAAACCGGATCAGCCGTCGAGTTGTCAGTCGCCAAGCCGTAATTCAAGGCCGTCTCTACCGTGCCCTTCCTATCCTGAACCGTTTTGCCGTTCTTATCGCGCTTCACTTCGTAATGCGGAAAGCCATCAATCCAGGTATTCTTGTATATTCGATGCGACCCTGCCAGAATGTTGCCTTTGGCCTGGTTAAACACCAATTGCGCGACCTGGTTGCGGCCTTGGGTAATAAAAATCGAACCAAGCGGCTGCAAATAAACGTTACCGGTATTATTCAGATTAACGTCAAACGTCGTAGGCAAAAACTCTACAATTTTGTGCTCAATGCCAAACGAACTCAAGCTCAGCGTCTTGTGAGCCCCTGGCGCATCCACGTTCACCAATATCAGCACCGCTGTACCACCGGCCAAACCCGTAGTCACCCGTCCGCCACCGTTCGGCGCGATCGTATCCCCGGCCCGCATAAACTCAACGGCATAGTTATACTCAAAAGCGGCTGTCTTCGGAAAGCTTATGGTAACGTGCTCAGTTTCCCAAACATTATTCGGCGCGTCAAAAGTCGGCTTATCAAATTTGACCCAGTTCTTCCAATCGTCCTCCGGGCCAAAGTCACTCAACGATGGCTTTCCGGAATCACCATAGGCGCCAAACTTCAACAACTTCGCCATGAGCGTTTCATCATCACCGCCCGATTGCTTAACTTTAATATCCGTTGATATCGTTTGCCCAGGCTTGGCTTCAAGCGTAATCGGCAAAGGCGAAGTCGTCAGGTTCAGCGGCGCTGTCGGCCGGCTAGCCGCATCAATCGAACCGCTCACGAGCGTCGGCCAGTTCACCAATGTCAACATCAAAACCAAGCTAACCGTCCGCCAAACCAACCGCTTACCCACCATCTCTACCCGTGCATCCTAAAAGTTACCCGCGCCAACCACGACCACTGTCTGGGTATAATCCGTAGCGGCCGGCGTTACAGGCGAAATTGCTACGTGATCTGTCAATCGAAGCCCGTCCCCGTCTGACACATTGCCGCTACAGGTCCCAATTTCAGAATAATTCGACGTAAAGGCACCTCCATCAGTCCCTGCGTGCGCTGCCGTATCGTACTCTGAGTCTACCGCCAAGTTGGACGTTGAACAGAATGTAGTTGCAGCCGGTAATGCGGCGACATCCAGGGCGTCACCTTCTGTGCCAGCCGTCAAAGTGGTCGGCAAGTCCGTATTCCACCCAACCGTTGGGATGGTATGCCCCGTGGTGCTCGAAGTTAAACCGATTGCTGGGTCCGTTGGCGATTCCTCTTCCCACATAATCCACCCTCCGCGGGCGTTGGTAATAACAGTCGCATCCACCCTACCCGCTGCCCCATTCGCGCCACTATCGTTAATCGAGGCATACGCTAAACTAGATGCGAAACTAATCGAATTCCGAGACAGCGCGAATTCAAAAATAGGCGGAACGGTGGCGTTTATAGTCACGAGGTCGCCCGGACTAGTTAATACCGTTAAAGCGTAGTTGTTACTATCCTGCAGCGTTGGCCCAGAGGTATACGTGCTCACGGACCCTTCCTCGTCCAACCCGGCCGTACTCGTCGATAAAGCCGCCGAATTAGTCCACCGAAAACAATAGGTATTGGCGGTTGCCAATGACTGAGCTGGCGTCAACGAGAAGTTAACCGTCTGACCCGAAGTACTGGCATAAGCCAGTGTCCCGCCAATCGTGGTAAATCCGGCTGGCCAGTAATTCTGGCCAGAGGAAATGCCTCCCGGCACCGATTGGCTCGTCGTCCAGTTACCGGAAGTCGAAGACACGGTAAATCCGGTCGGAAACGTCACCGAGATTTGAGCAATAGTAGCGGTATTTGCCGGCTGGAGACAGACCGATCCTGTCGTAGCCGAGCTCGCATTCATGTTGTCGATTCTAACTATGGTTCGAAGTAAAACGGTCGAAGCGCTCGCTCCCTGCGGAGAAAACGCAACCATCGAGGTAAGTACCAGTACCACCACGAGCCAGATTCGGATAACAGGCAGCCCACTCCAGCGGCGCATGCACTCTCCACTTCACAACTAATGACAGTAGTGTACCAAAAACCATAAGCGTCATGCAACATTCGCTTATGGTTTAGTCTGAGAAAAGTCCAATTCAATTAGGATACCTAGCAGTCCCACCAAGCACTAGCCTGAACTCTCAAAAAACATTTCAGAGTTCAGGCTAGTGCCGGGATATCGCTCCCGGCGGGCGCCGTCAAGAGACGGGCGAAAGAAATTGGTTCATTACCGGAGATGGCAGAAAGCCATTACCGTAGGAGGATAGACAGGACAGGCTAACTGCCGAGGTCGACCCAGTTATGGTAGCCACTGCCCGGCGACACCTGGACGGCTTCCAGGAGGTCACCGCTGGAACCCACGTCGAAGACGACATTATCTCCGCTCGAGTTTACGAGAGCAGTGGGCGTACCCGTAAACGTGTCCGTCGTCAACGTCGGAAGATCTAGGAAGCCGCCCGCCCAGTTGCCCGGCCAGGCACTGCATGGGGGCCAGTTTCCGTATTGCTCCTCGTTTTCGACATAGTTTCTGCTTGAAGAGACTGCAAAGACCTCTATGCAACCCGTCGAATCCTTGATAGCGGACGGGCTAGCGCCGCCGAGGTTAGCGTCTCCGAGGTTACTCAAGCTGCTCCAGGAGCCGCCCGAGGTCGACTGGTAGGTCCTCCAAATGTTGCCGGCGGTACTAATGGCGAACGCCATTTCTGCACCGCTGGAATTCTGGTAGACGGCAGGAGACCCGGCCAGAGTGCCGCCATCCGACAGGCTTGACCCGCCGAGGCTGACCCAGTTGTTGTAGCCGCTGCCCGGCGACGACTGAACTGCCTCCCAGAGCTTGCCGCTAGAACCGATGTCGAAGACGACGTTGTCTCCGCTCGAGTTCACAACAACGGCGGGGACGCCCGTGAACGAGTCTGTCGTCAACTGCGGGAGATCCAGGAAAGCGCCAGACCACGTACCCGGCCACCCTACGGTGCCGTACTGCTCCTCGTTTTCGACGTAGTTTCTGCTCGAGGAGACTGCAAAGACCTCCAAGTATCCTGACGAGTCCATCATGACGTAGGGGCTGGCACCGGCGAGGTTGGTGTCACCAAGGTTGGTCCAGCTGCTCCAGGACCCACCTGCGGTAGACTGGTAGATCATCCACAAGTTGCCGGCGGTACTGATGGCGAACGCCATGTTTGCGCCGCTGGAATTCTGGTAGACGGCAGGAGACCCGGCCAGAGTGCCACTGTCCGACAGACTTGACCCGCCGAGACTTGCCCAGCTGCTCCATGAGCCGCCAGAGGTTGACTGGTGACTCGTGACGAGGTTACCTGACGAATCAAGCATGAACGCCGCGAAGGCTCCACTGGAGTTCATGACAACGGCGGGCTGTGTGGTGCTGGTACTCGCAAGCGCTGGCGTGGCTCGTGCCGCAAATAGCGCGGACATTACGAGAGCCAGGAGCACCCCGAAGAGCGCGCCGGCTCGCCTGCGGCGTCTTACTGTTGTCGTATGCACGACGGTTCCCTTCCCGAGTTTGGTACTGCGCTTCCCAAACCCGGCTCATCACTCCGAAATAGCACCCCAGTGACAGACCGGGCCTAGAAACGCCGTGATTAAGCGTAACAGAAATGATTAACACAATCGACAAGTTGCGCCGACCAACCACAGTAATACCAAATCCAAATTACCGGCACGGAGCAACCGTATTGATCAATGCGCCGGAACGCAACTCATATATTTACATTGCAATTTTGTTTCTTGCCCAAACCCTAAGCCACCCATTTAAATGAGGAAAGAAGCATCCCCCAAAAACCAACACCTATGATAATCGTGCCAAGCTTTAGAACTCGCCGGCCGCCGCGACGTAAACGGTGTCAGTGTAATCCGTGGCAGCTGGAGTGCTGAAGGTAATCGTAGCGTCTTCTTTCAAGTTAACCGTGGACCCGCCGTCAGTGCCAGCCGTGGAGGCCGAGCAGTCCGCCACTTCAGACCAATCTTGGGTGAATGCCCCCACCGCCACCGGCGAGGTGCTGCTGCCCGCGTACTCCGGCTCAACCTTCGCACCGGCCGGGGTATTGCTGGCGCCACAGCTGGTCACACCGCCAACATTAGAGGTCGCAATAGCCACGAGTCCGTAGAGGGCATTGACTGGTTGTGTAGGTGAGGTATAGATAGTGGTAGGCGCATCACTGTTCCAGGTCACCGTCGGGATATGCCCGCCAGAGGAGGCCGAGCTTAAGCCCTGGTTGGTGTCTTTGGTCCACATGATCCAACCTCCTTTCGCGTTTGTCTGCACCGTGGCTGTCACCCCCGTAGTGGGTACCGACTGGTTCGGGTCCAGGTTGGTGATAAAACTGTCGGCGTTGTGATCAAGCTTGAAGATCAATAGCGGTGGGACCACCGCGGTCACTACGTAGTAGTCGTTGCAAGGCGCGACCGAGCAGGCAGTAGTACTGGCGGAAGTGATTTGCGTGCCCCAGTTTGAGGACATAACCGGAGTGCCAGCGCCAAGGGTACTGCAGCTGGCAGTGCACTTGTAGGTGGTGATGAACCCTGGCACGTTTTCTTGGTAACCGTTCGTACCCAGGTCCGGCAACTGCAGCGAGAAAGTAGAGCTCGTTTCAGCGCCGGTCGTACCCGTGCCGTCCTTAAAGTTGAAGCAATAGTCGTGAGCGGCAGCCATGGCGGTCATGGTAAAACGAACGATTCTTTTCGAAGTCACATCTCCCGGTGAGTAGGCGGTATCCTGCGCAGCTACCGCCGGGGAGACGAGACCGGGCCAAGCCGTCTCAGACCCGAGGCCGTCGAGCAGCGGGAAGTAATTCTGGCCAGTATTTGTACCACCAGACGGGTCAGTGGTATTAACCAACCAGTTGGCCGGCGTAGGTTTAACATGAAAATCGTTGGTTGAGCTAATCACATTGGGCCCCGACGCCGCACCTTGCTCAGCCGGGAAACCAATTTCCACGTCCGTCTCCGCTCCAGCGTTGGGAATCGTGGAAAACGTTCCCGACGCGGGCGTGGCAACACAAACAGTTCCACCACTGTACATAACCGTCGCCGGTGTACCACCAGAGTTCGAAGCCATCGTGCGGTCTAGCCGCACGGACACAATATCAAACTGGGGCAACGGTGATGCTTGCGCTACAGCGGGGATAAAGGCCGGATACACAAGCTCAACTACGAGAGCCGAAATCGCCGTAACTATTAGGTTGTTTTTTAACTTATACATTTATTTTCAACGTTTGCGTTTGTTTTTACTTAGGACGCTATAGCGAGCTTACACAAAACCGCTTATGTCTGTCAACATCTTTACAACAGTCTTTTCCACAACACCTCGTTAAAAGCTCCCTGCAGCCACAAGCGTCATAGTCTCGGTATAATCGTTGGCCGCCGAAGTCAGCAGCCCAGCCTTCGCCACCACCCCAATCTCGCCAACCCCACCAGTTATCGGCGATCCGCTGGTTGTAAACAACTCGGCTAAATTGGTCATCAGCTGCGATACATTCGTTCCCGACACGTTGTAATTCGCATTCTCCGCCAGCGGCCCCTCCGCCGTCTGAGTAACGCTAAGATCCTGCAAACCAAACCCTTCCGTCGCTGATGACAAATTCACCGTACCCGAAGCAATGGTGTGCCCAGTCGTAACACTACTAAGCCCACCGTTTAACCCATCCCCGTAAATGTAGCCGCCATTATCGGCATTTGTGCTAATAGTCGCCCATATCTTATTGCTCGCGGTTATAACCGATCCTGGCAATAAACTCCCGAAGCTTACGACATACGGCGGGCTGGTACTGGTGTATGTCGGCGCGACGTCCAAACGAAACCGAATCTGCTGATTCACGGTTGCGCCACTGGTCACCGGCCCCAACCCGGTTTCAGTAAAGGCACTGTTTCGCAAAGCGTCAGCCTGCACCGAATACACCGTGCTCTCGGCAAGGCCGCGCAAAATCACCCCACTCGATCCACCCAAGTCCGCAAAGGTCATATAGTCCGAGGAATTCAGCGTCGAGGTAATGGTAAGGTCATTTTTAATGTACTGGGTAGTCGTAAAACCGTCAGTCGATATCGCAATTAAGAACAACGTGTCGCTCGGGTTGCCAGCCGGGTCCAGGGTCAAGTGCAATTTGTCGTACCAGTTGTCGTCATTCGTTAGGGTCAACGTAGGCACGTTACCCTGCATGTGATAGTTCAAGCCAAATCCACCGGTATAGTGAGCACTGGTGGACCGTCCCGTCAACTGACCGGCCAGCCCGTTCACCTGATAATTTGTGGAGCTCGAGACAGCCGTACCTCCTGAGCCAACCCCATACGATTGCAATTGGAAATTGGTGCTGGCGGGCAACCCTGCCACCATCAACACCACACCCAAACTGGTCCACCATCCCAATGCCTTCACGGCAACCACCTCAAACTACCCACAATGGTATCCATATACCCACCCAGCACATTCGGTTCCCCCAGCATCGACATCACCACCAAATTCCCCGCGTGATGCCAATACAGCGTACGCTCCGAGTTATCGCTTTTTACAAACACCACTGCCGTCTCCCCCATTACCTTTACGCCCACCGGAGCATAATCGGTTTTGTCCTGGCTTCGATACATATACCCCGAGTCGCCCTGGCCAGTCGGATTACTCTCAACATACACCTGAACCGATTTGCGGTAATCATCCTTACTACTCAGCGCGTATCGTTCGGAAGTGTTGCTCAACGCACTGGGGTGCTGTACCTCATCGAACACGGCTGGATACGTAAACGAGATATGTATACCGCTTAACGTCGGATTCGCTGGCGGCGTCGGCGCAATGCTCGCCTGGGCCGCCGCGATCCCCGCCACTGCCAACGGTCCAGCCTTGTCGGCTCGATTCGCCAAACTCATCAGAAACGCCACGCCAATGCCAAACACGATTCCAATAACCGCTAGCGTTGCCACCAGACCGAGCTTCGAGCGACGGTGCCCCCCTTCCTCGGCAGCATCAATATCATCCTCATCTTCGTCCTCATCAAATACCGCATCCACTACTTCTTTCGCGCGCACCCCGTGCAATTGCGCGGCGTAGCGAACCTTGGACTCCAACTCTTCTTCGTCGTTGTCGTGGCGCTTCATCCAACCCATTTAAGCCAACGCCTCCAGCCGTTTCTCCATAATGTGCTTCTCTCTGCGCTCACCCAGCCAAAACGAAATCACCATCAGCAGCAACACGATCCACAGCGGCCAAATCACCAGCAAAACATTCCCCTTAGCCTTACTCGTCGCGGTGGCGGTGCCGAACATATCGGGGTTCACCAAGGTTGTGAGCTGCAAGTAGGCAGTGTGCCCCGCCGCATCAGAAGCCCTGATAATCAGCGGAAACGTCCCCAAATATCCCGTACCGGCCATGTTGTACGTATGCGATACCGTAAATGGGCCCGGAGCCAACCGCGTTACGACGTCGCTCGTGCCGTCACCCCAGTCAACGCTCACGGCATACGGCGCCTGGCCACCCACAATTGTAATCGGCCAATCAACCTGCTGACCCGGCGGCACCCCGCGGTAATAATCCACCGATTGCAACAGCAGTTCCGTAGAAAAACCCGGACCGCCAGGTGGCTGGGTAAGCGTCACGGTCACGGAGTTACCCGCCGGACCTTGCTGGTCATTGGCGTTAAATGGGAAAGCCGTAAGCACGTTCTGACCGATCACCAAATCCACCTGAACGCTAAACTTGTCGCTCGGGCTGCAAATCACGCTACCGACCAAAATGCCGTTCGTAAACACCTTAACAAGCGACCCGTCCGGGCACGTACCGCTCACCGTCACGGGGTTCGTCGAAAACGACTGGCCACTCGATGGAGAAGTAATAATCGCCGGCTTATTTGGACGAGCCGGTGGCACTACCGCGCTCACCGCATACGCCTCGCTACCATCAAGCCCGCAGCTGGACAGGCTGTAGCACGGCGCCCCCGCCTGCGCCTTCTGCGACCACGTAGCACTCACGATCACCAATCCGCAAGCCGCCACCAAAAACAACAGCAGGCCGTAAGAGGTCTCGCGATGCTGCCTCAGCCTACCAGTGAACGAATGGTGACTATACCTCGGAACCACAAGCATTATCTGGATACTAGCACACTAACGGGCGCTAAGCACTGCCGCACCCGCAATCGCCATGGCTTCATCGGCGATAAAACTTCCCGCCCCGGTATCGGTACAAGGAGTCGCCGGCATTTCAAATGCGTACGAAAAGCCGTTCACCGTCCCCAAAGATGTGGCCATAGGCAGCTGCGACAGACCCTTATTTGCGCCCACCGGTTCGCGCACCACAACGCCCAGAGCATTCTGGCCCGCCGAACACACAGCACCATATTTTTCTGCTGCCACGCTGCTCAAGCCCATCGCATCAGGCCCTTCAGCCTCGTACTTTACCATCGGCATGCCACCACCAAGGGGCAAGTCAATTACCACGCCCCAATCCGAAAAATTGAGCTGCTGTGTTTGCCCCGCTCCGGCCACTGCTGTAACTTCAGCCCCCCGGAGGTCTTCTGCCGCCACCTGATGGAACTGGTCAAACACCGACGCCGACGCCGTAAATGCCAACACCACACCCACAGACACCACAGCTATCATGCTTAGATCCTTAATCTCGGCCGGCAGGCGTAAACTCACCACACTCATTGTCCACCTCAAAATGGTTAACCCTACTATAGCAATTTGTCTCCGCAAACCACAAGCAGTATCCTGTATGCATGGCGGACGAACCAAAAACCAAGCCACCGGAACAGGCCGCGACCAACGTTTCGCCAGCCCCCACCGAAGTAGCCGGAGAAAAACCAGCCGACAAAGGGCCGGCCACCACCACCGCCGCCGAAAAACCGCAAGGCCCTCCGGCTGATGCGCTGTCCGATGGCACCGTACCCACGGTCCTCACCCCCGGCACCTCGCACAAATCCGTCCCCAAAGGCAAAACCTCCCTCCAAACTATCTATCGCCGAGCCGACATCATGACCACCTTGCTGACGTTTGTCGGCGCAGTCGTGGCCGCCGGCATCATAGTAGTTATTTACATCTTTGTGTCCAACGGCAACAAACCCAAACCAGCAGTAACCGCTGGCAAAGTCACGACGTTAAGCTCGTCCGATCTCTCGAAGCTCGGGAGCTTTTTTGAGGGGAACTCCGCCGGCACGCCATCCGAAGTCTTAACCGTCAACTCGTCATCGTTGTTTAAAGGCCGGGTAGCGGTTGACTCCGATCTCAAGGTAACCGGCGGCGTCTCGGCCGACGGCACCACCACCCTGGGCAATCTCCAGGTCAATCAAAATGCCCAACTCGGTGTCGCCAATGTCGTCGGCTCGCTCACCGTAAACGGCCCGCTCACTCTCCAAAGCCCGGCCACTTTTACCAACGGCGCAACCGTTAAGGGCAACCTTACGACCTCCGGCAATGGCTCATTCGGCGGGTCGCTCTCAGCCGGGGTAATTACCGTCGGCACGCTATCCGTTTCAGGAACGCTTAACCTTAATGGTCACCTCTCCATTGGCGGCCGCCAACCCGCCGCCAGTCCCGTTTCAGGTACCTCTTCTAGTGCCACAGTTCAAGGCAACGATTCCGCGGGCACCATCGTCGTCGGTGTACCGGCTGCTTCCGGCACCACCGATGGCGCAACACTTGCCAACGTCACCTTTAGCACTCCCTATAATGCCGTCCCGGTGGTCATAATCACCCCCATCGGACGATCCGCTGCCCTGCTGGAACCCTTTATTACTGCCACGGCCACCGGCTTCCAAATCGGCGTCGCCAATTTCCCATCCAGTGCCTCGAGCACCAGCTACGCTTTTAACTTCTGGGTTGTCCAGTACTAGAGCGTACGTAAGAAGTTCGACGTTAGCGCTGCGGGGCAGCCTGCGCAGGCTGCGCTACAACTGGCTGCGGCCCAGCCTTCGCCGCGCTCGACATGGCCGGCCCAAACAGCTCCGCCAAAATGGCGGCCGCCGCTGCTATCACAAACCTATATTTCGTTTTCGGCATTTTTGTTTACAGTTTTTTAGTTTTTATAACTGGTTACGCTCACTGTAACCCGGTCGCGCTCACTCGTCAACCAAAAACCGCCCGGGCGTCGGGCGGCTCCAGGAGGCAATCTAGCCGATCTTGGTAATTTTCACCTGGCTATAGTGTTGCCGGTGTCCGGTCAGGCGCTTCACCCGTTTCTTGGCCTTGAATTTCAGGATCCGCAGCTTCTCACCTTTCACCTCGCCGAGCACTTGCGCCGAAACCTTGGTGCCGGCCACATGCG
>Ga0265324_10001628_pt1 | contig 12461 bp, 9 predicted proteins | sample 41419metaG_FD_198634 | JGI IMG/M metagenome (GOLD analysis project Ga0265324, IMG submission 198634) | Rhizosphere microbial communities from Carex aquatilis grown in University of Washington, Seatle, WA, United States - 4-14-19 metaG | ecosystem: Host-associated > Plants > Roots > Rhizosphere >...
AGAGGCCCGGCTTGTAGTCGCGCGTCGCGGAGCGGCGGCGGCCGGCCTGGCGCAGGATCAGGTCGATCTCGTCACGATACGGCCGGCCGATCGTCATCCGGTCGAGCCACTCAAGGTATTCGAAGTCGCGGGTGGCGATCTCGCCGAGCGACCAGCCCGAGTAGCGCCCGAAGTTGACGACGCTGCCAGACGGCCGGCCGGGTGGCGGGCCCGCGGCCCCATCGCCATCCGGACGGCGCATCGACTTCTCGTCGTAGCCGCCGCCCACGTTGGACCGGCCCGAGGTCCAGTTGCTGCTGACCGCTTCGGGCGCCGGCGGCGGCGCATCCTGGGCCATCCGATGGCCGGCAGGTGGCGGTGGGGCCTTGGGCGGACCGGCGGCCGGTCGCGGCGCAGCACTGGCTTCGCTCGCGGCGACCCGTGCGGCAGCAAGCTGCTGGTCGTAGGCGGCCCGCCTGGCGGGGTCGCCCAGGATCTCCCAGGCGTTGTTGATCAGGACCATCCGCTCACCGGCGCCGACGCCGGTCGCGAGATCCGGGTGGAACTTCTGGGCAAGGCGTCGATAGGCAGCCTGGATGACGTCCGGATCGGCTTCCGAATCGACCTGGAGGACCTTGTACAGGTCGGGCTGGTCGGTCATCGACGGGTTGGGCGGGTTTCGACGCGCGCGGTCACTGGGCGCCAGACTAGCAGGATGGTCGAAGCGGTCCAGCGCTGGCGTCTTGCCTTCCGCCGCGGCGCGCCCGCGCTCGAGCTTGGCCCGCCCGAGATCGCTCGCGCCTGGGAGGCCGCCCTGGCCGACGCCGGTGTCCCGGTGATGATGAGCGCGGCGGCCAAGCCCCGGCCTCGGTTGACGTTTGCTGCGGCCCTGCCGCCGGGGCGGGTGGCCGAGCACGATCTGGCCGATTTCGTGCTCACCGAACGCTGGTCGCTGCCCCGGCTGCGCTCGGCGCTGGCCGGCGCCGTGGCAGATGGCTTCGCGATCATCGACCTCTTCGATGTCTGGCTGGGCGCGCCCTCGGTGACGGCGGCACTCAACGCGATCAGCCATCGGGCGACGGTCTCGGGTGCGAACCCGGCCGAGCTCGAGGACGCCGTTCGGATGTTGCTCGCCTCGCCGCGCCTGGAGCGGACGCGGGCCAAGGCCGCCGAGCGCCGGACGACCTACGACCTGCGGCCGCTCATCCTCGAGCTCGACACCGGCGCGGGCGCCGAGACCGTGCGGATGCTCTTGCGAGCGAGCTCGGACGGGCCGTCCGGGCGTCCCGACGAGGTCATCCTGGCCTTGGGCGAGCTGCTCGGCCGGCAGCTCGAGCTCGTCGACCTGGTTCGCGAGCGGCTGTGGACCAGCGATGAGGATTCCACGCTCAGGATCTAGGTTGAACCTCGGGGCGTCGAGCGGACTCATCTGGGGTAGGAGGCGCCGAGCGCAGGGTGACGGAGCTTGATCTCGTCGGTCGCGCCCGACAGGGGGACCTCGACGCCTTCACGGCGCTGGCCGGGGCACGCCTCTTGGCGATGACCCGGACAGCGACGGCGATCCTGGGTGACGAGCCGGAGGCGCATGACGCGGTGCAGGAAGCCTTGATCTCGATCTGGCGCGAGCTGCCCACGCTGCGCGAGCCGGAACGCTTCGACGCCTGGGCCGGTCGGATCCTCGTCAATGCCTGTCGGCACGCCCTGAAGCGCCGGATCCGGGTCCGGGTCCGCGAGATCCGGCTGAGCCCGGAGCCGGCCGACGGCCCAGGCTTCGGCGACGACGGGCGGCTGGCGCGCCCGGCGGCCGTCGGGTTCGCGACCGTAGCGGCCCGGGCCGAGTCCCTGGGCGACGACGACGCCCTGAACCGGGCGTTCGAGCGCCTCGACGCGGAGCAGCGGACGCTGCTCGTGCTCCATCACCTGGAGGAGCGGCCACTGACCGAGATCGCCGCGCTCCTGGGGATCCCTATTGGCACCGCCAAGTCGCGCCTGTTCACCGCCCGGCGGGCGCTCGAGATTGCGCTGGAGCGCGAATCGCGATGAACGACAAGCGAGTATTGGACGACCAGGCGATCCGCGCTCTGCTTGAGAAACGGGCCGGGCGGCCGGATGTCGCTGGACGGCTGGCCACGGCGCGGTCCGTGGCGGCGGCCACGTCACAGAGGCGACGGAGCCGTTCCTGGCTGGCGGTCGTGCGCAGCCCGGCACTTGCAGGAGCCGCGGGGCTCGCGTTGCTCATTGCTATTGTCGCGGCCAACCTGCTTGCCGGCGGCGGGCGACTCCCTGGCACCGGTACTGCCAGCGGTGAGCCGACGATACCTGCTCGGTCGCCGCTATCGTCCACACCTTCTCCATCGGCATCGCCAGCGGTCGCGGCTTTTGGCGCCTCCGTGCTGCCTCTGACTGTCACTCAGCTCAACGCGGTTCTCGGATCGTATTCACTTGTGGGCCGCCAGCTGGTGATCACTGGATCGATCCAAGTCCCCGTCATTTCTAGTCACCCGGTTTGTTGTTCGTCGGGCCCACCAACCCAGCCTGCTGCGATCCTCGTGGGATCGACACCGCTGCTCCAGGTCGAGTCGGCAGCGCCCGCATTGCTTGCTGACCCATTCCCCTTCCTTGGCACGTTTGCCGCGAAGATGGTTGACGCCCGGACCCTCGATTTCGAAGGCATCGTGACGACCTCAGGTCTCGGGGGCCCGATCATGCCGAGCCAGCTCCCGGCATCAGCGGCGAAATCAGGCACGGACCAGTTCTGGCTGGTCTCCGGTTGGATCGCGGGCCTCGAAGCGGATTTGCCCTGTCCGGCTGCCCCCGATCAAAATCCGACCGGCCCGCAATATGGTTGCGGCCGAAATGCCAGCCTGAGTGACACAGGTTCCCAGCCGGTATCCGGCTTCGAATTGACGATCCCCAAGGACGGCGTCCGAGTCCAAAACGACGCCTATGACGACTTCGCCGCCAACCCCGAGGCGACCGGCACGGCAGCTCTGCCGGAGCAGGCCGAGTTCCTCGTCCGCGCGATCGCCGTGCACGCGGCTGCCGTGAATTCGTGCCCGAGCGCCGACTATTGTCCATTCAATCAAGTCCAATACTACTGGGCAGTCTTCGCCCGGATCGATCCCTGGCCGGTGGTCCCATCGGCACCATCGCCCACGCCGGCTCCATCGTTCGAGCCGGTCCTGCCGCTGACGGTCGAACACCTGACAGCCGCGCTTGGCACCGCTCCGCAAACCCTGACCGGCCGTGAGCTTGTCATCACGGGCGAGCTCGTTTACCCGACGCCTGTCGCCAGTTGCGTCGGCACGGTTTCGGGCTGTCACGATCGCGTCGTGATCCTCGGATCGCAGCCGGCCGTCGCCGTTGTTCCCAGCGCGTCGACGAAGCTGCCGAGCAGTCTGCCATTCCGGGGCACCTTCGCCGCGACCCTGATCGACGCCACGACGCTCCAGTTCGAGGGCGTCGTGACGACTGCAGCGGACGGCAGCCCGATCTTGCCAACGCAGCTCCCACCGACCTGGAACGCTACCGGGACACATCCGTATTGGCTGGTCCAGGGCTGGATCGCCGGCTACGACGTCGCCGTTCCGTGTCAGCCAGTCCCAAGTCCATCCGCCGGGCCGCAGTACTACGGCTGCGGGGTCACCTCCAGCCTGGGCGACACCGCGGCCCAGCCCGTGTCGGGAACCACGTTCAACGTGCCCAAGGACGGCGTCCAGGTCCAGGACCGCGCCTACGACGATTTCGCTCCGAGCCCGCTGCACCTGCTGATCGGTCAGGGCGGCACCGTGCCCGAACTGGCGACGTTCCTGGTCGACCAGAATCTCGGGGCCTGTCCGCCGGGGATCTTCTGCACGGCGTTCGGTGGCTACCACTGGCACATCGTCACCCGGATCGACCCCTGGCCCGACGCTGCACAGCCTTGATCCCAACGTCCGCCAAGCCGTGTCCTGGGAACAACAAACGGCGCGTTTTGGGGACGCATCAGGCCGCGTGACGTCGTCGATCTGTTGATTGAGTGCACTGAATCAGCCTCTGGCGGCTAATTGGCGGCGAAATTCGATGCGAGCCGGCTGAGCCATGAGCTGACAAAGCCACGTTTGTTGTTCTGGGAACACCAGGCGGAGCTGGCCAGCAGAACCGCGCCAGAAGTTCCCGGTCGGGAACGGATGGTCGATGGCGCGCGGCCCCGGGCTGGACGAGACTCGGGTCGCAATGAGTAACGCTGCCCGGGACCAAGCGGAGCGTCCTGTGACAACGCCCGCGCCGGCGGGCCTCGCAGGACTCAGCCAGCAAGGCTGGCTTGTCTTCCTGATTGCCGGCATCGCCCTGGGTTTCGCGGCGCTATACATCGGCGACGCCGGGGCCACGCTGGCCTGGCTGAGCGCCTTCGGCTACGCGACGACCATCGCGATCGTCGCGGGTGTCCGTGTCCACCGCCCCAGGCATCAAATTCAGTGGCTGCTACTTGCCGCCTGCGACGCACTGACGACGATGGGCGTCCTGCTCGCGCCGATCGCCGGGGGCATGGGAATCCTCGGCCAGGTCCTGACCGCGGTCGGGTCAGCCCTCGGGCTGGCCGGCTTTGTGCTCCTCGCCCGGGGCCGGATCCCGAGCGGCGACCGGGCGGCCCTGCTCGACGCCGCGATCCTCACGACCGGCGCCGGTGTCCTCATCTGGGCCTTCGGCTTTGCGCCCTCGCTCGTGGTCGCCGGCCAGAGCTCGATCGTGGTCGCGGTCTTCTTCTTTCCCTCGCTCGTCGCCCTGGCCCTCGTCGGCCGGATGTGGTTCCTGGCGGGCTCGCACCGTCCGGTGACCCGACTGATCGCCCTCAACGTGCTGGCCGCCAACGGGATCCTCCTCGTCGAGATCCTCAGGGCGACCCTCGGCGGGACTGCCCTGGCCGGACCCGACCTCCTGCTGCGCTTCGCCCAGCTCGCGTTCACCGGCGCGGCGGCGCTCCATCCGGCGATGGATGCCGCCGTCGAGCATCGCGAAGCGGACGTCCAGCCCATCGGCCCGCTCCGGTTCATCGGCCTGTCGTTTGCCCTGCTCGTCAACCCGATGACGCTGGCGATCGAGGCCGTCCTCGGCCGGCCAATCGACCCGACGCCGTACGCGGTCGGCGGAACGGTGATCGGGCTCCTGGTGATTGCCCGCCTGGGCGAATCGCTGCGACGACTGAGCGAGAGCCTGGGTGAACGCGATTCGCTCCTTCGCCAGCTTCAGCACATGGCCTTCTATGACGCCCTGACCGGCCTGCCCAACCGGCGCCTGTTCTCGGAGCGCCTGCGGGCGTCGGTCCGAGCCCGGGCGGAGGATGGGCTGCTGGCCACGCTGATGGTCGACCTGGACGACTTCAAGACGGTCAACGACACGTACGGCCACGAGGTCGGCGACGCCCTGCTGGTCGCGGTCGGAGAGCGCCTGCGCACCGCAATTCGAGAAGGCGACACGGTCGCCCGGCTCGGCGGCGACGAGTTCGTGATCGCCCTGCCCGGCTGCACGACGCCACTGATCCCGATCCAGGTCGCCCGCCGGATCCTCACCCTGATCGCCCAGCCGTTCGAGGTCGAAGGGCACGCACTGACTGTCGGCGCGAGCGTGGGCGTGGCAATCGCCGGGATGGATGACAACTCGGCGTCGGAGCTCGTGCGCAAGGCGGATGTCGCGATGTACGTGGCCAAGAGCCATGGCAAGGGCCGCTTCGATGTCTTCGACGCGGCGGCCCAGCCGCTCCCGACGCCTGCCTGAGCCCACGAGCAGTAGGCTTCGTTCATGACGATCATGGCCGAGGAGATCCGCGAGATCCCGGCGATCGTGCGCACCCAGTTGACGACGGCCGCCGCGTCCTTTGACGCGGTCGCCGAGGCCATCCGCGCCGCCGACCCGCGCTGGGTCTCGATCGTTGCCCGCGGCACGAGCGACCACGCCGCGATCTATGCCCGGTACCTGATCGAGACCGAGCTCGGCTGGCCGGTTGGGCTCGCCTCGCCCTCGGTCACGACCGTCTATCACGCTCCGACGAAGTGGGCCGACGGCCTGGTCCTGGCCGTGTCGCAGTCGGGCCGCAGTCCCGACCTCGTCGCGGTCGTCGAGGCGGCGCGGCGCGGCGCGGCGCTGACCGTGGCGATCACCAACGCACCCGATTCGCCGCTGGAGGCTGCCGCCGCGCTCGGCCTGCGCTGCACCGCCGGCGTCGAGCGGGCGGTCGCCGCAACGAAGAGCTACGTGGCCGAGCTGGCGGCGGTCGCCCGGATCGTGGCCACGCTCGTCCCGGACTCCGCGCTCGCCGCGGCCCTGCCACGGGTCTCCGACGTGCTGGCGGCGACCCTAGCCGCGGCCCAGGCCTGGCTGGCGGCCGAGGGCGGCGAGCTGGTCGAGGCGATCGCGACGGCCGGCCGGGCGCTCGTCGTCTCGCGCGGCTTCAACCTGGCCACGGCCCTCGAGACGGCACTCAAGCTCAAGGAGACGGGCCGGATCTTCGCCGAGGGCTACTCGTCGGCGGACCTCGAGCACGGCCCGATTGCCCTCGCCAGCGCGGGCTTCCCGACGCTTGTCTTCCGGCCCGACGGCCCGATCGGTGGGGCGATTGATCCTGCCGCCGAGCGTTCCCGTGCAATGGGCGCCCGGACCTGGGTCGTCGGCGGCGCTGACGTCGCCGGCCAGGCCGACGTGCTCTCGATCGGCGCCCTGGCCGGTCTGCCGGAATGCCTGACCCCGCTGGCCTTGATCCTGCCCGGCCAGCTCCTGGCCGAAGCGGTCGCCGTCCGGCTCGGCCTGAGCCCCGACGCCCCGACCGGCCTGAACAAGGTGACCCTCACCCGCTGATCGATCGTGCGATCCTTGGGGCATGACCGAACCCCAGATCGCCGACCTGCTGCCTGCCGCCGAGGCCCTCCTGCCCGAGACAGTGGCCGTCCGGCGCCGTCTCCATCGCCGTCCGGAACGGGGCTTGACCCTGCCCGCAACCCAGGCACTGATCGTGGAGGAGCTCAAGAAGCTCGGCCTGTCCTCGAAGCTCGGCACGTCGACCACTTCCGTGGCCGCGGTGATCGAGGGCAACGGCCCGGGTCCGACCGTCCTGCTGCGGGGCGACATGGACGCCCTGCCGCTGACCGAGGACACGGGCCTCGACTTCAGCTCCGAGACCGACGGGATGATGCATGCCTGCGGCCACGACACCCACGTGGCGATGCTCCTTGGCGCCGCCCGCCTGCTCGTCGAACGCCGGGCCACGTTCGGGGGACGGGTCCTGCTCATGTTCCAACCCGGCGAGGAAGGCTTCCATGGGGCCCGGGTGATGCTCGAGGAAGGCCTCCTTGACGCGGCCGGGCCGGTCCGGCCGACGGCAGCCTTTGCCCTGCACATCTCGACCGAGTACCCGGCCTCGACGATCAACATCCGGCCCGGGCCGATGATGGCCTGCGCCGACTTCGTCAACATCGACGTCAAGGGTCGTGGCGGCCATGCCTCGCAGCCGTCAGCGGCGCTCGACCCGATCACGATTGCTGCCGAGATCGTGATCGGGCTCCAGACGCTCGTGACCCGCCAGGTCGAAGTCTTCGACCCGGCGGTCATCACCATCGCCCACATCTCGTCGGGCACGACCAACAACATCATTCCCGAGACGGCCCGCCTCGAGGGCACGATCCGGACCTTCTCGGAGAGGACCCGGACGGTGGTTCACGAGGGGATCGTGCGGCTGGTAAACGGCCTCACCGCGGCGTATGGCGCCACGGCCGACGTCGAGCTCCTGACCCTGTATCCGGTCACGGTCAACGACCCGAGCTTGACCGATCTGGTCACGGCCACGGCCACGGAGCTGCTCGGCGCCGACGCCGTCAACAGCGCGATCGACCCGGTGATGGGTGCCGAGGACTTCTCGTACATCCTCCAGCAGGTGCCCGGGGCGATGGCCTTCCTCGGCGGCCGGCCGGCCAGCGAGGACCCCGCGACCGCGCCCGCGAACCATTCGAACAAGGTGGTCTTCGACGAGCCGGCGATGGCGGTCGGCGTGGCAACGTACGTCGCCGTGGCGTTGCGCAGCCTGGCTCGCTCGTAACCTCGGGAGGAGGTCGAATCGATGTGCTGTCTCGCCGCGATCGCGGCCCTGATCAGTCCCCGGCTCGTGATCGTCCTGTGGTGGCTGCTCGACCCGTCGCGCTGGAGCGCCCTGTTCGACAACCTGATCGTGCCGGTCCTCGGCTTCATCTTCCTGCCCTGGACGACGCTCGCCTATGTGTTCTTCGCGCCGACCGGCTTCGGCGGCCTGGCCCCGATCGTGGTCGTGATCGCGGTCCTGATCGACGCCGGCACGTACGGCGGCGGGGTCTTCGAGAACCGGAACCGCGACCGGCGTTCCTGGAGCTGAACCGGGCCTGCGGGTCGCGCTAGGGGCGGCTCACTCGGCGGCTGATGAGCTCGGCCACCCATTCGTGGAGCCGGGGGAGATGCTGGGCGTAGTGGTCGACGCCCGACTTGCGCATCCACCAGGCGGCTTCATCGTCGGGGCTCTGGAGGCCGTGCCAGACCCGGACCATCATCGTCCGGGCCGAGTTGGCCTGGGTCCAGGCCACGTCCCAGGGCTGGTCGCGCATCGCCGTGGCGAAGACCTCGTTGAGGCCGTCGATGTCGATGTCGTGGCCGTCGTACGTGCCCGCCTTCATCCGCTCGAACTGGCGTTCGGCCTCGGCCAGCCAGGTCCCGAGGTGGGCGACGACGTCGCGCACGGTCCAGTCCGGGTCGCGGTAGTAGCCCGGGACCAGGCATTCCTCGGGAGTCAGGCTGCGGACCAGGCCGGATAGCTCGTACCAGCCGTGGCGCTCGGCATCGAGCTCGGCCAGGTAGGGGTGATCGGCCGGCAGGCCGGCGACATCGGTGGGCAGGGGGACGTGCTGGTGGGCCATGGCGACCATCTTCGTCCGTTCCCGTCCGATGCGCAGGCGGGGCGTCGAACCGCGCGGTCCCCAATCGCGTCGTCGGTTGGGACTTTCGGCCCATGTTCCGGGCGGGCCTCGAAACCGGACACTCTGGGCGACCCGTCGGGGGACCCTGGGGCTCGATCCGGAGGCACGTCCAATCCCGTCCACTGCGCGCGTCCGTGGCGGTTCCTCAACATGAAAGTCTGGGGGGAACCGCCCCAGCCGCGGCGATCGCGTCGGCACGACCGAACGATCCGGCCGCTGCCTGACGGTGCCTGGCCCGGCGTGCGCAGCCCGGTTGATCCCGGGCCGTTCGAGCCTGACCCCGATGCCCCGGGTCCGGCCACGTCCTCCTCGTCGGTCGCCGTTGTCGACCGCAACGATCCGGTCGCGCCGGTCATCCCGCCCGCGCCGCCGGCTCCGCGCGTCCGGCTGACCGGCGACCCCGGCCTCGACGCGATCGCCCTGGGCACGTCGGCATTGCTCGAGCTGAATGCCCAGATCGGCCCGACCGAGCTGGCCGACCCGATCATCGCCGCGGCCCTGCGCTTCGCCCGGCGGCGGGGCGAGCGCGTTCGCGCCAGCCAGCTGCTGGCGGCCTACGACCGTCGCTCGACCATGTCGAGCGGACTCGATCGCGGCCTGCCGTGGAGCTTCGACGACGACGGCGGCCCAGGTTCGCCGTTCTACGCCCGGCGGGCAGACGGCCCCGTCCACTGGCGCCCGCGCGAAGCCGACCGGCTGGCCGCCGATCCGGGCGGCTACGCCCGCTGGCTGGTCGAGCCGATTGCCCAGGTCCAGACCCTCGAGCTGCTGGCCGAGCTGGCCGAGACCCCCAACCCGAAGGGCGAGGCGGCCGCCCCGATCCGGCGCGACCTGTTGCCCCAGGTCGAGGCGGCGTTCGCCCTGCATGTCGCCGCCGACGATCCGTGGCGGGACCTGTTCGCCTTGTGGCAGCTGACCGACGCGCCGCACACCCTCAACGACCTGTGGTTCCTGGCCACCGCGATCGCCTATCGCTATGCCACGATCGCCCGGCGCGTCGCCGGCCCGGTGATCGGCACGGGTCCGTTCGAAGGTGAGCAGCTCGTCTCGGCCAGCGCAGCCCTGGGCACGGTCCTGTGGCAGCTCCGGATCTACCCCTCGCTCGTGCCTGAGCTCGTCGACCACGTCGCCGACAGGATCCGGGCCGACGGCGGCTGGGGCGACCCGGGGCAGCCAACCGACATCCTGACCACGCTCGCCGCAGCCGACCTGCTGATCGGCCTCGACCCCGACTTCGACCCGCGCCGAACCGTCGCCTGGTTCGCCCACGCCCAGGAGCCCGAGGGCTGGTGGCGAGCCCTGGACCCCGAAGTGCCCTGGCTGACCGCCGCCGTGGTCGAGTGGCTGGAGCGTGCCGCGCGGCCGTTCGTCGAGCGCTTCCGCTGGCCGGGCGCCCTCAAGCTCGACCTCGACCGGCGAACGCAGCTGCCGACCTACGCCTGGTTCGCCGACCTGGCCCGCTCGATCCAGGAGGTTCCGGGCCTGGCCCGGGCCGAGTGGGAGATTGCGTTCGTCGACCTGGCCGGCTTCGGCAAGTTCAACACCGACAACGGGCAGGCCAAGGGTGACGAGGTGATCGGCGCGTTCGGCCGGGCACTCGGCCGGATCCCGTCGACCCGCGCCATCCGCGACGGCGGCGACGAGTTCATCGTCATCGGCGCCCCGGGCGACTCGAACCTGCTCGAGCGGCTCGACACCTTCCGCGGGATGTGGCTGGCCGAGTTCATCGACACGTTCGGGAGCGAGCCGAACCCGGTCCGGCCGCGGATCACGGTCTCCAGCTCAGCCGGGCGCGAACTTGCCGCGGTCCGCGAACGCCTCGGCCGGCGGATCGGCGAGATGAAGAAGATCCACGAGGACCCGCCTGCCAACGGCGTGATCGAACGCAGCTAGCGTCGGGCAGGATTGAAACGAGCCCGCCGCCGCTCGAGGGGAGCAGCAGCGGGCTCGGCCTGAGTCAGGCGCCTGGTCTCAGAAGAAGCCGAGGGGCTTCGGGCTGTAGCTGACCAGCAGGTTCTTGGTCTGGGTGTAGTGGTCGAGCATCATCTTGTGCGTCTCGCGACCAACTCCCGAGGCCTTGTAGCCGCCGAAGGCCGCCCCGGCCGGGTAGAGGTGGTAGCAGTTCGTCCAGACGCGACCGGCCTTGATCCCGCGACCCATGCGATAGGCGAGCGAGCCATCCCTGGACCACACGCCGGCGCCCAGGCCGTAGACCGTGTCGTTCGCGATCTCGAGCGCTTCGGCTTCGGTCTTGAAGGTCGTGACGGACAGCACCGGGCCGAAGATCTCCTCCTGGAAGATCCGCATCTTGTTGCTGCCCTTGAACACGGTTGGCTGGAAGTAGTACCCGCCGGCCAATTCGCCGGGCAGGACATTGCGCTTGCCACCGATCAACAGCTCGGCCCCTTCGGCCTTGCCAATCTCGGCGTAGCGGGTGATCTTCGCGAGCTGCGCCGCGGAGACCTGCGGCCCGATCTGGGTGTTGATGTCGAGGGGATTGCCCTGCTTGATCGCGGCGATCCGCTCGAGCGCGCGGCCCATGAACCGGTCGTAGATCGACTCCTGGATCAGCGCTCGCGACGGGAAGGTGCAGACCTCGCCCTTGTTGAACGCGTACAGGACCAGGCCTTCGATGGCCTTGTCGAGGAATTCGTCGTCGGACGCCATGACATCGTCGAAGAAGATGTTGGGCGACTTGCCGCCGAGCTCGGTGGTCGAAGGGATGAGATTGTCTGCCGCGTAGCCCATGATCAGGCGGCCCGTCTCGGTCTCGCCGGTGAAGGCGACCTTGGCGATCCGCTTGCTCGACGCGAGGGCCATGCCGACCTCGGCTCCGGGTCCGATCACGATGTTGATCACGCCGGCCGGAACGACCTCCTGGATCACTTCGGCCAGCTTCAGGATCGACCAGGGCGTCGGGCTGGCCGGCTTGATGACCGAGCAGTTCCCGCCCGCCAATGCTGGCGCCAGCTTCCAGGCCGCCATCAGGATCGGGAAGTTGAACGGGACGATCTGGCCCACGACGCCGAGCGGCTCGCGGAAGTGGTAGGCGACGGTGTCCTTGTCGATCTCGCCGATCGAGCCTTCCTCGGCTCGAATGACGCCCGCGAAGTAGCGGAAATGGTCCGCTGCGAGTGGGATGTCGGCGGCCAGCGTCTCACGGACCGGCTTGCCGTTGTCCCAGCTCTCGGCGACGGCGAGCATCTCCTTGTTGGCGTCGATCGCATCGGCGATCGCGTTCAGGACCCGAGCCCGCTCGGTGACCGAGGTCTCGCCCCAGGCGACCTTGGCGGCGTGGGCCGCGTCGAGCGCCAGCTCCACGTCCTCAGGCGTCGAAACCGGAACCTCGGTGAACGACTGCCCGGTGACCGGAGTCAGGTTGACGGCGTAGTGGCCCTTCACCGGGGCGACCCAGCGCCCGCCGATGAAGTTGTCGTAGCGCTCCTTGAGCGGGACGGGGCTGCCCTTGGCACCCGGTGCCGCATAGGTGAATTCCCTGGATGCGATGGTCAT
>Ga0265324_10001630_pt1 | contig 12437 bp, 9 predicted proteins | sample 41419metaG_FD_198634 | JGI IMG/M metagenome (GOLD analysis project Ga0265324, IMG submission 198634) | Rhizosphere microbial communities from Carex aquatilis grown in University of Washington, Seatle, WA, United States - 4-14-19 metaG | ecosystem: Host-associated > Plants > Roots > Rhizosphere >...
TCGGCTGGACGACCAACACCGCCGCCAACGGCCTGGTCGTCAACGGCGCCAGCGTGACCATGTACGGACTCGCGGTCGAGCACTACCAGGCGGTGCAGGTCCAGTGGAACGGCAACGGCGGAGCCGATTACTTCTACCAGAGCGAGATGCCCTACGACCCGCCCAGTCAGTCCGCCTGGATGGACGGCTCCGCCGACGGCTATCCCTCGATCAACGTCGCCAGCAGCGTGACCAGCTTCAAGGCCTACGGCCTTGGCGTGTACTGCTTCTTCAACGTGAACCCGAGCGAGATCAGCGCGAACGCGCTCACCTCGCCGACCACGTCCGGAGTCCAGTGGAACGACATGGTCACGGTCTCGCTGGGCGGCACAGGAACCATCCAGCACATCATTAACGGCACCGGCGCCACGGTGAACTCTTCAAGCACGGTGGCCGACCTGACCACCTACAGCTGAACAGCCCGTCAGGGCCCGGCCGCATCGAGTGAAATCGATGCGGCCGGGCCCTGACTCGCTCCCCTCCGTTCACTGCCACCGCGAATTGGCGGCAGCCCGCCAACGGAGCTCTTATGCGTCGGCCGCTTCGTCCGCCAACCGGGATGACGTGAGCCGGGCTGGAAGCCGCGTTCCGGCGGCGACCCCGATGAGGGCGACCGCGATGGCGAACGAGAACGCCAGCGCGACTCCAGTGCCGTGCCCGATGCCGGCACCGGCGGCGGCCACGATGGCCCCGGCCACACCGGTGCCGAGGGCCTGCCCGAGCACGTCGCACAGCTGGAGAGCCGAAGTCGCCCGGCCCTCCTCGCCCGGCGCCGCGCGGTCGAGCGTGGTCACCGACAACGGGGCGTAGGCGGTGCCGATCCCTCCGCCGGCCAGCGCCCACGCCACGATGGCCAGCGCGGGAGGCACGGACGGCAGCAGCACGACGGACATCACCGCGAGGCCAACGACCACCAGGCACTCGCCGGACCGGACCAGGCGGCGCGGACCGAGCCTGGCGATGTACCTGGCCTGAACCCACGACCCCGCCGTCCAGGTGAGGGTCGACGCGGTGAGCGCGAGCGCGGCCAGCGCCGTCGGGGCATGGCGCACGGTCACGATCGCATACGGGACATACGCGTCACCCGCGAAGAAGCAGCACGTCAGCAGCGACCGGCTGAGGATCGTGGCGGTCAGTCCCGGCCGTGCGGTCATGTTACGGGGAGGCGTCAGCTGTCGCATCGAGGCAGCGAGCAGGATGGCGCCGGCGATGCCGCCGGCGACGACCACGGGCAGGACACCGGAGTTGAGCGCCGCGAGCGCGGTGCCAGCGCCGGCGACCACCCCAAGCACGGCCAGGTACGGCACCGCGGCCTTTCCCGGGCTGGCCAGGGGCGGGACATTCCGCAAGGCGAGGACGACCAGTACTCCGGTCGCGATCACCAGCGGGATCAGGCCAAGGAACACCCACCGCCAGCCAACCGCCGCGGCTACCAGGGCGGCGATAGCCGGCCCGACCAGGCCGGGTACCACCCACGCGGTGGAAAGGACGGCGAACATTCGCGGCCGCACCGCGTCGGGATAGCACCGGGAGATCGCCACGTAGGCAACCGCGGGCACAACCCCGGCGCCAAGGCCCTGTACTGCCCGGCCGGCCACGAGAACCGCCATGTCCGGCGCGGTCCCGCCAATGACCAGGCCGAGGCTGAAGAGGGCAAGGCCGGCGGCCATCGGCCGCCCCAGTGGCGCCCGGTCGGCCAGTGTCCCGGCGACCACGATTCCGACGAGGCTCGCCAGCAGGAAGGCACTGAACACCCAGCCGTAGAGGCGCAGGTCCCCCAGGTGCCTGCCGACCACCGGCAAGATCGTGGCGACGGCGAGCGCCTCGAACGCGACGAAGGTGACCGCGAGCACGAGACCCACCGTCAGCGTTCGCCGCGCTGGCGCCCAAATCCCGTCTGCCGGGCCGGCTGTCGCCGCTGAGGTTCTGGCCATGTCTGTATCTGTGCTCACCACGGTGAGGTTAGAACCTCAACTGCGGTTGAGGTCAAGTCAGGCCAGGCTCGGACACGGCGACGACGCCTGCGCCGGCCTTCCAGGCCGCCACCAGGCATCGCCGGGCCGCCGGGTGGCCCGCGAGGTCGCCGGGCACGCGGCAGAGCCGGACCTCGCCGCCCGGCGGGCCGTCACCCTCGACGGTGAGCGTGACCGTGTGCGGGCGCTGGCCGACAACGGCGTCGCCGTCCCAGAGCTCGAGGCTCGCCTGCTCCTGCCGCCCGGCGAGCGCGGCGGCGTAGCAGGCGAGCGCGACCGGGTCCGCCGCGGCGTCGTACACCCAGCGGCGCCCGAGCACCGAGTGCTGCATCGTGGTAATCAGGTGCGCCGCAGCGCCGTCGAGCGGCGCGCCGCGATAGGTAACCGGCAGATGGAACACCTCGCCCGCCCGGCGCACCAGGAGCGCCTCGATCCCGACCTCCCCGGCCGGGTCGTCGAACCGGTAGCTGGCGGCCATCTCCACGTCCCCCGCGCCGCCCAGGCCCTGCCGGTCCAGCCAGGCCGCGGCCAGCTCCAGCTTCGTCGGCGTGATCGTCGCCCTGTGCAGGATTGCCACGAGTCCTCCCTGATCCCTTGCCCGATCTCCCGAGGGTAGCGGGAGACCGGGCGACGCCCCGCCGTCGCTCGGCTTACGTCTCGCCGCAGCGGACAAGCCGCGCCGCCCGCTGGTGCACGGCGGCCGCGCAGAATTTAGCAAAAAATGTGTCAAATTGACTGAACCAAACGCCCCACTTGTTCGTCCCATTCATAGGAGAGGATGGCGCGTTCCACTACGATGTGAGCGCGGGTAGCCGTTACGTGTACCTGACAGGGGGCGAGGACAGTGCCGGGCACCGGACGGCTTGGGCCGGCCGCGACGGCGTTTGCCGTGGTCATCGCGGCCGCGGTCGCGTGCGCGTCCTCGACGCGGGCCGGGATGGGGGCGATCTTACGAATGGACCGGATCCTGGCCGGGCGCTACGAGCTCGACATCCCGCTCGGACGCGGGGGATCGGGCGAGGTCTGGCGCGGTAAGGACCTAGCGACCCGCCGCTCCGTCGCCATCAAGGTCGTCGAGCTTTCCCAGACCGATGACCCCAGCACGCTGTCGGAGACGATCGGCCGGTTCCGGCGTGAGGCCGTCGTCATCGGGTCGCTCAGGCACCAGAACATCGTGAGCTCAATCGACGCCGGCCGCGTCGGCAGCCAGCTGTTCATGGTCATGGAGCTGGCACCGGGCATTTCCCTGGCTAGCATGATGGACGAGCGCGGCGAGCGCGGCATGGGGTTGTTCCCGATCTCAAGCGTGCTCCGCATCGCCGGGGAAACGTGCGCGGGCCTCTCCGCGGCCCACGAGGCCGGCATCGTGCACCGGGACATCAAGCCAAGCAACCTGATGGTGACGCCGCAGCTCAGCGTCAAGATCATCGACTTCGGCATCGCCCGGCTGCTCGCAGACAATTCCCCGCGGCTGACCCTGCAGGGCCACACGGTCGGTACCGCCGCGTACATGTCGCCGGAACAAGCGCAAGGCGGCGACATTGACGGCCGCGCCGACCTCTACTCACTCGGCTGCGTGCTCTATCACCTGCTGTCCGGGCGCCTGCCGTTCCGGTCGTCCATGCCTGGGGCGCTGCTGATGATGCAGGTCATGGACAGCGCGACACCGCTCAACGTTTTCCGGCCCGACCTTCCAGACGAAATCATCCGGCTCGTCAGCGACCTGATGGAAAAGGACCGGGCGGCCCGGCCCGCCAGCGCGGCTGAGGTCATCAGCCGTCTCCAGGCGCTCGGTGAGACCCTGGAGACTGAGGAGCCGGCGCACGAGGCCGACCGGCAGACGGTCATGGCCGATGACCCGGTGGCCAGGGTCGGTGAGGCACGGCATGACGTGGGCGAGACGCGGCGTCAGGCGCCCTTGCCCGAGCCGGGCCCGCCGGGTGCAGTTACCCCGGAACGGCTCGCCCAGCTCTGGGGCCCGGAAACCGTCGCCGCCCCGGCCCGGGCCGCCCAGGACGCGACCTTCAAGTCGGCGCAGCCGCCACCGTACGCGCCTCCCCAGGTCCCGGTCTGGCAGTCGCCGCCGACGGTCAGGGCCGACAGCGGCGGCATACCCGACTGGCCCGTACCGCTGCCCAGGCCGTCCCAGCGGCCGCGCCGCCGCTGGGCGGGGCTGCTCAGCACCCTGGTCACGCTGGCCATCGCGGCCGGCGTATGGGTTTACGTCTATCAGCGGGCGCACGATAAGCTCACCATCACGAATGTCACGGTCACAGTTGCGGATCAGGTCGTGGGATGCAACCGCACTGCCGATATCATCGGGACGATTACCACTAACGGCCACGGCGGGCCCATCACTTACCAGTGGGTTCGCGGTACAGAACCGCCAGGCGCGACCCTGGTGGTCGACGATGCCAGCGGAAAAAAGACGGTCCCAGTTCAACTCAAGTGGGCGTTCCACGGCAAGGGAACTATCCAGGCCGTCGCCAAGCTTCGCGTGCTAACGCCGGATTCGGCCGAGGCCAGCATCACGTTCCCCTATTCCTGCTCCTCTTGAGACTGGGATGAAGATCATCAGCTGCGTCCCGCTCCCCGGTGCCGGCGTGATCGCCCGTCACGGCGCGCTCGTCGCCGTGACGGACAGCCGTGGGCAGGACCCTGATCCGTTGCTCGGCGTGCTGACTGAGGTCGCGGCCGCGGCGGGCGACGGCCGGGACCTGGTGCGCATGGCCGCCCGCGCAGCGCTCGGCTGCACAGGGCAGCCCGCATGGGCCTGCGCGGGCGTCACCGCCGACGACGGCATGGCCGTGCTCGTCCACGGCGCCGCGGTGGCCACGGTCAGCGTCGACGGCGCGGGGGAGGTCGCGCTCACGGCCAGCGACTCGGTGATCCCGGTCACCAGGACCTTCACCGGGGCCAGCATCAGCGTGGAGCTCGCCGTGGGCAACCCGGCGCCGCCCGATCTCCGGTGCTGGCTCGGCGACGGCGTGGTGCACGGCGGCGGCCTCGCGCTGACGGCGGCCGGCGTGGCCGAGCCGGCGATCGCGGCCGAGCCGGCCGCGATCATGCCGGACACGCTGCTCGACATCGTGCCGTCCCAGCTCACTGGCGGCCTGTCCGTCGAGGTGACCCGCAACCAGCCCGCCAGCGACCGGTCGGCCGTCGTGGTCGAAGGGGTGCTCTGCGCCAGCGAGCACTTCAACGATCCCGAGGCGCGCGCCTGCCGCCAGTGCGGTACCAGCCTGGACCAGCAGCCGCGGAGCGTCCTGCGGCGCCAGCGCCCGCCCCTTGGCGTCCTGGTCTTCGATGACGGGACACGGGTCACGCTCGACGGAGACTACGTGCTCGGGCGGGAGCCAGTGCTCGACTTCGACGTGATGGCCGGGCGGGCCAGGCCATTGCGGATCTCCGACCCCGAGGGAACCGTATCCCGGCTGCACCTGCGCGTATCGCTGGTCGGCTGGCAAGTGGAAGTCAGCGATCTCGGCTCGGCGAACGGCTCGGTACTGCGGGCGCCCGGGGAGGAGCGCACCCTCGCGCCGTTCGAGCCGATCGTCCTTGAGCCTGGCACACGGATCGGCATCGGGCACCGCAGCATGCAGTACCTGGCTTACCAAGGAGTTCGCCCATGAGTGCGTGGCCTGTATCCAGCTACGGCGAAGGCTGGACGGTACCCGGGTACGTCGAGGAACGGCTGGTCGGCCAGGGAGCATCGGGGCGGGTCGTGGCGGCGGTCAGCGAGGTGACTGGTCAGCGGGTTGCGATCAAGTACCTCAGCCCGTCACTGGCCCGCGACCCGTCCTTCGTGGGGGGATTCCGGTCCGAGGCGCAGACGCTGAGGTCGCTGGACGTTCCCCAGGTAGTGCACCTGTATGACTACGTCGAGGCGCCCGGCCAGGGCGCCGCGATCGTGATGGAGCTCGTTGACGGCGTCTCGCTGCACGAGATGATCGAGGAGCGCGGGCCAACCACGGCCGAGTCCGCCCTCGTGGCGCTCAAGGGCTCGCTGCTCGGGCTGGCCGCGGCGCACACGCTCGGCATCGTCCACCGGGACTACAAGCCGGAAAACGTCCTCATCGACAGCGAGGGTAACAGCAAGCTGTCCGATTTCGGCGTGGCGATCAGGGCGGGCAGGAAGGGGCTCGCCGCGGGGACGCCGCTGTACATGGCACCCGAGCAGTGGGATGGGTCACCGAGCAGCCCTGCGACCGACGTCTACGCCGCGACCGCGGTGTTCTATGAGTGCCTGACCGCCAAGCCCCCGTTCTCCGGCAAGCTCGGGAAACTGCGCACGCAGCACGAAACCGCGCCAGTGCCGCTCGACGGGGTCGACGAGTCGCTGCACAGCCTGATCACGCGCGGCATGGCCAAGAACCCGGCGGACCGGCCGCAGAGCGCCATCGAGTTTGTCGGCGAGCTAGAGGCAACGGCCGCCGCGGCGTACGGGCCGGACTGGGAGGAGCAGGGCCGGAGCCACCTCGCGGAGCGCGTCGCGGCCCTGCTGCCGCTGCTGCTGCTGCGCGGCGGCACGGCGGGGTCTTCCGGCACCTCGGTGGCGAACACCTGGCTCGGCGACGGCAACCGGCACAGCGGCGGCAAGCGTTTCGGCGGCAACCGCCACGGCGGCGGCGCGCGCAGGATCCTGCCCGTCGTGACGATCGCGGCGGCCATCGTGGTGGCGGTGGGCGTGGTCGCGACGGCGGTCGAACTGCGGTCGCACAAGGACAACCTGAAGGGCTCATCACAGCTGGCGGCGATCACGCCGACGTTCACGGCGCAGGCCGCCGTGGCGCCGCCGGTGCAGTCGGCATCGTGCAAGACGCCAGTCACGTTCGCCTTCAGCGGGATCATCACGGCGACGGCTCCTGGCACCGCCTCCTACCGCTGGGTGTACTCGTCAGGCAAGCAGGGGCCGGTGCAGAACGTCACCTTCGCCGCCGCCGGGGACACGCAGGTTACCGGCGAAACGGTCAGCTCCAAGACGGCCAGCACCGGCTGGGGCGAGATCCAGATGATCAACCCGGCGGGCAAGGCCTCGAACCAGGCAAGCTACAAGCTGCTGTGCACGAGCGCCGCGGCCGGGTTCTCCGCGGTGGCCTCGATACAGCCGTCCACGCTCAACGCCGGCGCCTGCGGCACCGCACCGCCGACATTCACCGCCACTGGCTCGGTCACCAGCCCGAAGGCGGCGAAGGTCTCGTACTACTGGGCGCTGTCGAACGGGGTGAACTCGGCCCCAGCCACCATCACCTTCACCAAGGCGGGCACGACGGCGGTGACGCCGCTGACGATAACCCCGGCGAGCGAGCCCGCGAACGGCGACGCCGTCCTCGTGGTGACCAGCCCGGCCGCCGTCGCCTCTGGTCCCGCGCCGTACAGCGTGACATGCAATGCCGCGGTGGTGAGTACCGTCGCCAAGGTCAGCCCCGCGACCCAGATGACCACCTCCTGCACGGCTGCCGCGCCGAGCTTCACCTTCAGCGGGACGATCACCGACAACCAGGCAGGCACGGTCAGCTACCACTGGAGCCTGCCAAGCGGGAACGGCCCGACGCAGACGGTGACCTTCGCCGCGGGGGGTACCGAAGCGGTGACCGCGGCCACCTACAAGCCGGCTAGCGACACCGCGAGCGGGTCGGGGGAGATCGTCGTCACCAGCCCCACGGGCGTGTCGTCGAACGCCGCGGCGTTCAAGCTCACCTGCCCGGGCCTGGCCGTCAGCGCGAAGGGGGCGGCGACCGCCGCGATCGGCACCGCCTACTCGGCCACCGCGACCGCGACCGGCGGCAAGAGCAGCTACAAGTGGGCGGCCGCGACCGGGCTCCCCCCGGGGCTGAAGACCGCCGCGAACGCGGGGACGCTCACCATCAGCGGCACGCCCACCACGGCGGGGACGTACACGATCAAGGTGTCGGTCAGCGACTCCTCGTCGCCCGCGCAGACGGCGACGGCGAGCCTGAGCGTGACCGTTAGCGCGCCTGCGCTGACCATCACCGGCGGCACGCTGGCCGCCGGCACCGTCAACGTCGCCTACTCGGCCACCGTCACCGCCACCGGTGGCACCGGCACGAAGACCTATGCCGCCACCGGGCTGCCGGCCGGGCTCGGCATCGGGGCGACGACGGGGACGATCAGCGGCACCCCCACCACGGCGGGCACCTCCACGATCACCGTCACCGTGACCGACACCGCGACGCCCGCCCAGAAGGCGACGGGCACGTTCACCCTCACCATCAGCCCGCCGCCGCTGACCCTGGCCGGCGGCGCCCTGCCCAGCGGCCAGATCAGGGTGGCCTACTCGGCCACCGTCACCGCGGCCGGCGGCACCGGCACCAAGTCTTACACCGCCACCGGGCTGCCGGCGGGGCTGACCATGAGTTCGACGGGGGCGATCAGCGGCACGCCAACCGGGACGTTCACCTCCCCGGTCACCTCCACCGTGACCGTTACGGTGACCGATACTGCGTAGCCGGCCCAGACGGCGACGGGGACCTACACCATCACCATCGCTCCCGCGGTGGTGGTGACGTCCTCGCCGACGCCGCCGCCGTCATCGTCACCACCGGTACTTCAGTGACCAGCCTGCGGCAGCGCCATCGCCTGCCGCGCGCGGGCGCAGCTGCGAGACTGGGGGGATGCTGCGCACCGTTGAGGTCGGCAGCGCCGACGACCCGAGGCTGACCGACTACGCCCGGCTGACCGACGCCGGCCTGCGGACGCACCTGGAGGCCGAGCACGGCCTGTTCATCGCGGAGGGCACCAAGGTCATCACCAGGGCGGTCGCCGCGGGTTACCCGGTGCGTTCCATGCTGCTCGGCCGTGGCCGGCTGGCCGACCTGCCCGCGCTCGGCGAGGCGGCCGGCGCCGCACCGAGCTCGGCCAGCGCGGCCTCGGAAACCGCGGCCTCGGGAAGCGAGCCCGGCGGCACGCCGGTGTACGTGGTCCCGGACGAGGTAGCCGAGCGACTCACCGGCTACCGGGTGCACCGGGGAGCGCTCGCGTCGCTAGGCCGCAAGCCGCTCCCCGGGGTCCGCGACGTGATCGGCGGCGCGCGGCGGATCGTGGTCCTTGAAGACCTGGTGGACCACGCCAATGTCGGGGCGATCTTCCGGTGCGCCGCCGCGCTTGGCGTGGACGCGGTCGTGCTCTCGCCCAGGTGCGCCGACCCGCTGTACCGGCGGTCGGTCAAGGTGTCGATGGGGGCGGTGTTCGCGATACCGTACGCCCGCATGGCCGGGTGGTACGACGGCCTCACCGACCTCACGTCGGCCGGGTTCCGAGTCCTCGCGCTGACCCCGGACGAGGGCGCGACTCCGATAGGAGCCGCGCTCGTCGCGTCCGGGCCGGTCGCGCTGCTGCTCGGCACCGAGGGAGACGGGCTGTCCGCGCGCTGGCTGCACGAGGCTGACGAGGCGGTGCGCATTCCGATGAACCCGGCCGCGCGCGCCGCCGGAGTCGATTCACTGAACGTAGTGGCCGCCGCCGCCATCGCCTGCCACCTGCTTACCGCGGACGGCTAGCGCTCCGGCCCGGCTATCCCGCCGCCAGGTGAAGCAGGTCGAGCCCGAGCCAGGCAGCCAGGCTGGCGATCTCGCCGTTGACCGCCTCGGACATGTCGGCGGTGAACGGCACGTCTTGGTGGATGGCGGTGACGGTGAGCACGCCGCCCTTGCGGTCGGCGGTGGCGTCCAGCTTGCCCACCAGGCGGTCGCCGTACAGGATCGGCAAGGCGTAGTAGCCCCAGCGCCGTCTCGCGGCCGGCTTGTACATCTCGAGCTGGTACTCGAACTCGAAGACGTCGGCCGCGCGGCCGCGATCGTGGACGATGCGGTCGAACGGTGAAAGCAGCGCCGCCCGGCCGTCGAACGGGCCGCCGAGCTCGTCATCCAGGTACGACGGGTCGACGCGCCACTGCCCGCGCGTGCCCTCGACCTCCGCGGGCTCGCCGACCTGGCCGACGAGGGACGGCTCGCCGGAAAGCTCGGTCCCGACGGCGCGGGCGATGCCAAGCGCCTGAAGCCTGCGCCGGCCCCGCTCCCGCTCGGCTTCGGGCGCGGGGACCACCGGATGATCGGGGTAGACCCGCTCGGCGAGGTCCCACAGCCGCTCTCGCCCCTTGCGGCCGGCTACCGCGACCTCCCCGCGCGCCACCATGAACTCGAGCAGCCTGGTGACGTTCTTGTTGTTGGTCCAGCCGGTGGACTGCCACGGCTTCACGCACGTGTCAGGCAACTCCCTGGACTGCAGCGGGCCGCCAGCGGCGAGCCGGGCGAGAATGTCACGCCTGCAGCCGTCGTTGGCGGCCACCCAGTCGCGGTTAAAGACCTGCCAGTCCCGCAGCTCGCCAGCGCCCGGCCAGGCGGCCATGTCCGCCCGGTAGAGGATGAAGTCCTCGGCGGGGCGGAGGAAGGCCAGCAGCTCGATGATGCTGTGGTCGGCTATCGCCGCCTTGAGGTGGTCGGGGTGGTAGGCGGGGCCAAGGCGGGACCAGGCGACAAGGTCGGCACTCGGGGCGACGGCGCTTACCGGATCGAGCTGGAGCGCCGTCACCCGCCGCACGACGGCCAGCAGGTCGGCAGGCCGCTGGCCGGTCAGCAGCTGAGCGCGCACGGCGACCCGCCGCGCGTCCTGCCGGCTGAGCCGGTGCACGGTGACCATGCGGCCGAGCGTACGCCAGGTACGTCACGTTCCTAGTTGCTTGCCGCCGGGGCGGCCGGCCCCGCCGCCCCGCCTGCGGGCCCCGCCGCCGATGATGCCGGCCACGCCGGCCTCTCCGCCTGAGCGGTCCCGCGCGCCGAGGACCGGCTGGCCGCCGCGGCCACCGCGGAAGCCAGCCTCCCACGGCCAGTGCCCGCGATCGTCCGCGTAGACCAGCTGCAGCGCCGCGAACCCGGGCCCGCTGATAGCGGCGGCGACCGACAGGTGCACGCTCGGCTCGGCCACCTGGACAATCTCGATCACCGGGCCGCCGCGCAGCGGGACCACCTCGCCGGCTCTGGGCGCGTCGGCGTGCAGCACGTGCTCCGCGACGTCGTTCAGGAGGGTGGCGGCGCGGCCATACGGCAGTCCGGTCACCACGAGCTCGGGCCGGGCGTGCGCGGACAGCCCGACCGTGTACGCGTAGGGCGCCCGGTGCCGGTCCCGCTGCACACCTTGCACGATCCAGCAGTGCCGCTGGAGGAGCTCGCGCAGGTGCGCGAGGTAGTCATGCCAGGTAGCCCCCGGATGATCACACTGCCAGCACATTTTCGGTACCTCCGATACCTAAGCGACATTGGCGTCACGGTAACCGGTCGGTACGACATTTTGTTCGATAAGAAAATGGGTCACGAAAAACTGGCCGAACCAGGCTTCCAGTTTCTTCGCTTTCGAGGTCTCCGCGGCCGGCTAGCGGAGCCGGGCCACCACGCCGTCCGCCTGGGCCATGGACACCGGCATCTTGATCTCGCTGACCGGCACGGTCTTGGTGCCGCCGTCGAGGAACACGACCTGGTCCTTCATGCAGCCGCGCAGCTCCGGGTAGCGGGCGGCGATGGCGTCCTGCTCAGCCTTCTGCTGCTCGAACTGCGCCTGCGCCTGCTGCGCCTTGGCCTGCATGGCCGGCACGACCTTATCATCGAAGGCCTTCTTCATCCGCTTCGCGAAGGCCCGCCCGGCGAGCCCGAACGCCGCGCCGAGGACCGCGCCCCCGATGTCGTCGGCCAGGTTGTCGCCCATGTCAAGGCCGAAGTCGCGACCGCCCCGGTTCTGGTTCCAGTTCCGGTTGCCGCGGTATCCGCGATCGGAGCCCTCGACGTTGTAGTGGTCGTAGTCGTCATCGGGGCTGCCCCCCGGCTGGCCCTGCCACTGCCCGGACCCGGGCTGGCCGGACCCGGGCTGGCCGAACTGGCCCATGCGCTGGAAGGCCTGCTCCCGCGCGCCGTTCATCATGTCGAAGAGCTCGCGCACGGTACGCACTTCCGCGCTGCTCCCGCACCGTGGGCAGACTGATTGCCCCATCTGGTAAGCCACGGTCCCATCATGCCCTCCTTCCCGCCTTTCCTGATAGATCTATCAGGAAAGGTCTATCCAAAGGCCGGTCACGGGACGTAGCAGACGAGCGCCACCCGGGTGGCCTGCCCGGGCCGCACGGTCACGGTCACCGGCCCCGCGCACGGGGGGTCGCTGACGCTGCCGTCCGGGTTCTGCTGCCTGATCCGCTCGGTCCGCGCCGTGACCGTATAGGTCCCCGCGGGCAGGGAAGCGGCGAACCTGCCGGTCTGGCCGGCCGTGATGTCGGTCGTCCGCCCGCTCTTATCGCGGAACATGACGACTCCAGCCAGCGGCGTGACGGGCGCGCCGCTGGTACCAGGCCGCATCGGGCCGCCCTCCATCTCGAACGTGCCGAGCACGGCCCAGCGGCCTGCCTTGTCAAGCTGGCTCACG
>Ga0265324_10001632_pt1 | contig 12422 bp, 8 predicted proteins | sample 41419metaG_FD_198634 | JGI IMG/M metagenome (GOLD analysis project Ga0265324, IMG submission 198634) | Rhizosphere microbial communities from Carex aquatilis grown in University of Washington, Seatle, WA, United States - 4-14-19 metaG | ecosystem: Host-associated > Plants > Roots > Rhizosphere >...
CCGCTAATTAAGGCGGTGCGGGAGGGCCTGGTTGCCAACCGCTTCCCGCGCATCTCGGGCATCCTGAACGGCACCTGCAACTATATCCTGACGCAGATGGAGGAATTGGACACCCCGTATGCGAGCGTGCTCGAGGAGGCAAAGAGGCTCGGCTATGCCGAGGCCGACGAGTCGCTCGACGTCGGGGGATGGGACACCGCCCACAAGGCGTCGATCCTCGCCTGGCTCGCCCACGGCGTCTGGGTGCGCCCGGAGCAGATGATCGTCGAGGGAATCGAGAGGATCACACCCGCCGATTTCAAGAACGCGGCTGCCCTGGGCTACGGAATCAAGCTGCTTGCGATCATCACGCGCGACTTCGCGACGAACGAGATCGTGGTGCGGGTGCACCCGACGCTGCTCCCGGAGGGGAGCGTGCTCGCGAGGGTGAGCGGTGTCTTCAACGCCATTTCGGTCACCGGCGACGTCGTCGGGACGACGGTCTACATCGGGCGCGGCGCTGGGCAGGACGCCACGGCGAGCGCGGTCATCAGCGACATCGCCGACTCGGTCGCGCTCCTTCTCCACGGCAAGGGGGCGCACCTCATGGCCGAGGACAGGCTCCCGGTGTCCAAGGGGGCGCTCCTTGCCCCACCGCAGAGGATACGCGGCCGCTACTACCTCAGGCTGACGGTGGCCGACCGGCCCGGCGTCCTTGCCCGGGTCGCGACGATCATGGCGCGCAACAAGATGAGCATCGCCAGCGTGATCCAGAACCCCTCGGAGAGGGCGGGATCGGCCTCGCTCGTCCTCACCACCCACGAGAGCGATGAGCGCTCGATGCGGGTCGCCCTGCGGGGCCTCACGGCCCTCGGAAGCGTGCGCGAGGCGCCGCTTCTTCTGAGGATCGGAGACCTCGGCGACTAGGCCCACGCGGATTTACCATACCATCATGCCCCGAATCGTGCAGAAATACGGCGGAACCTCGGTCGGCGACGTCGAGCGGATCAAGAAGGTCGCGGAGCGCATCAAGGCGACCCGCGACGAGGGACACCAGATCGTGGTCGTGCTCTCGGCCCGCGCCGGCGTCACGAACGAGCTGATCGCTCGGGCGAAGGGCCTATGCCCGGAGCCGAGCGAACGCGAGCTTGACCAGCTCCTGGCGATCGGGGAGCAGGAGTCGATTGCGCTCATGGCGATGGCCCTGCACGGGATCTCCATCCCCGCGGTCAGCTACACCGGCGCGCAGGCCGGAATCTTCACGGACAAGGTCCACACCAAGGCGAAGCTCAAGATGGTGAACCCGAAGGTGATCCTCAAGGACCTGAACGAGGGGCGCGTCGTCATCGTGGCCGGGTTCCAGGGCATCGACGAGGAGGGGCAGATCACGACCCTCGGCAGGGGGGGATCGGACCTGACGGCGGTTGCGCTCGCGGCCGCGATCAAGGCCGACGTGTGCGAGATCTACACGGATGTCGACGGCGTGTACACCGCCGACCCCCGGGTCGTGAAGAACGCCCGCAAGCTTTCCGAGATCTCGTACGACGAGATGCTCGAGCTCGCGTCGTCCGGCTCGAAGGTGATGCAGTCGCGCTCCGTCGAGTTCGCCAAGAAATACGGCGTCATTTTCGAAGTCCGCTCATCGTTCAACCACAATCCAGGAACCACCGTGAAAGAAGAAGTCGCGTATATGGAGCAGGTCGTCGTCCGCGGCATCGCCGCCGACAAGGACCAGGCGAAGGTCATCGTGAGCAACATCGTCGACAAGCCGGGGTCGGCCGCGAAGGTGTTCCGCTGCCTGGCCGACGCCAACGTCATCGTCGACATGATCGTCCAGAACGTGGGCCGCCACGGGGTGGCGAACCTGACCTTCACGGTGCCGCAGACCGACAAGGTCAAGGCGGTGAAGGTCCTGGAGCCCGTGCTCGCCGCAATCGGCGGGGGCCAGGTCGCCGTCCACGAGCACATCGCGAAGCTCTCGGTAGTGGGCGTCGGAATGAAGACCCACAGCGGCGTGGCCGCGACGCTCTTCCAGGCGCTCGCCGACGTCGGCATCAACATCGACCTGATCAGCACCTCGGAGATAAAGATCTCGGTCGTCGTCGACCTGGACCGCGCCGATGAGGCCGTCCGCGCGGCGCATGCCGCGTTCGGCCTCGACAAGGTCTAGCGCCCATCGGGCAATGCGCTACGTCTCGACACGGGGAGGCTCCCCTCCGGTCGCCTTCTCGGATGCCGTGGCCGCGGGCCTGGCCCCCGACGGCGGGCTCTTCGTGCCCGAGTCGCTTCCCGACCTCTCCGCCGAGCTGGAGGGTTTCGCGCGGCTCGACTACCCGGAGCTCTGCTCGAGGTTCCTCGAGCGCTTTGCCACCGACATACCGCAGCCCGAGCTCCGGGAGCTTGTGGGGCGCTCCTACGCGGCGTTCGACCGGCCGGAGATCGCGCCCCTCCTTGAGCTCTCGCCCGAGGTGCACGTCCTCGAGCTCTTCCACGGGCCGACGCTCGCCTTCAAGGACATCGCCCTGCAGCTGCTCGGGAACCTCTACGCGCGCCAGTGCGCGGTGCGCAAGGAGACGATCAACGTGCTGGGCGCCACGTCCGGCGATACGGGAGCCGCGGCGATCCACGGCCTCATGGGCCGGCCGGGGGTGGCCATCTTCATCCTCTATCCCGACGGGAGGGTCTCGCCCCTGCAGGAGCGGCAGATGGCGTGCACGGGCGACCCCAACGTCCACGCCCTGGCCGTGTCCGGCTCCTTCGACCAAGCGCAGGCGGTCCTCAAGCAGCTCTTCGCCGACGGGGACTTCCGCAGGAGGAACCGGCTCTCTGCGGTGAACTCGATCAACATCGCCAGGATACTCGCCCAGAGCGTCTACTACCTGCATGCCTGGCTTAGGCTCAGCCCCGAGCACCGGCGTTCCGCGGTCTTCGTCGTGCCCACGGGCAATTTCGGGAACGTGCTCGCGGGCTGGATGCTCCAGAAGATGGGGGTCCCGATCCGCGGATTTCGCGTCGCGACGAACCGCAACGACATCCTCCACCGGCTGTTCACGACGGGGGAGTACCGGGTCGGCGAGGTGAGTCCGAGCCTCGCCCCCTCGATGGACATCCAGGTCGCGTCCAACTTCGAGCGGTTCCTCTACTACAGCCTCGGCCGCGACCCGGACCGGGTGCGGGCCGTCATGGGGGAGATCGGGGCGAAGGGGGTCTACCGGTTCCAGGACTTCGACCGGGACACCTTCACGTCGTCGCGCTGCGAGGACACGGAGATCCAAGGGATCATCCGCCAGGTCCACCGAGCCCATGGCTACATCCTGGACCCGCACACTGCCTGCGCGTTCAAGGGCATGGACTACTCGGGTCCCAGCGTCGTCCTGGCGACGGCGAGCCCGGCGAAGTTCCCGGAGGTGATTCGCGCCGCGATCGGGATCGAGCCCACCCATCCCACGCTCGAGGCCCTGAAGTCCAAGCCCCTTGTCAGGCACAAGATTGTGGCTGACGCAGCCGCAATACGTGCCTTCATAGAAACCCGCGCCGTCTAGGGCGCGCCGACCATGTCCACCAGCGAGATCAAGATCTACGACACCACCCTGCGCGATGGAACCCAGGGCGAGGGGATCAGTTTTTCGGTCGCCGACAAGATCCTCGTGGCGGAGCGGCTCGACCAGTTCGGCGTCGACTACATCGAGGGAGGGTTCCCCGGGTCGAACCCCAGGGACATCGCCTTCTTCGCCGAGGCGCGCAACCTGCGCCTTAGGCACGCGAAGCTCGCTGCATTCGGCTCGACACGCAGGGCGGGGGTCAAGGCCGACGCGGACCCGCAGCTCAAGACGCTCCTGGAAAGCGCGATGCCCGTCGTGACGATCTTCGGCAAGACCTGGCTCCTCCACGTGAACGAGGTCCTGCGCACGACCCCCGAGGAGAACCTGGCCATGATCGAGGACTCGGTGCGCTACCTTGCGGCGCAGGGGCGCGAGGTGATCTACGACGCCGAGCACTTCTACGACGGCTACCTCGACAACCCCGAGTACGCCTTGCGCACGCTCGAGGCTGCAGCCCGTGGCGGAGCGTCCAACCTGACGCTGTGCGAGACCAACGGCGGCAAGCTGGTTCCCCAGGTGCTCGCCATCACGGGCGAGGTCGTCAGGCGCTTCGGGGCGGAACGCGTCGGCATACACTGCCACAACGACAGCGGCCTCGGGGCCGCCGTCACGCTCGCCGGTGTCGAGGCCGGGGTCACCCTGGTCCAGGGCACGATGAACGGCTACGGGGAGCGGGTCGGAAACGCGAACCTGGTCACGGTGCTTCCCAATCTCGTCCTCAAGATGGGCCGTTCCATGCGGTGCGCCCCCAACCTGACCCAGCTCAGGGACCTCTCGCTCTTCTTCGACGAGCTCGCGAACCTAAGGCCAGACCCCAAGGCCCCGTTCGTCGGTCAGTCCGCCTTCGCGCACAAGGGCGGCCTGCACGCCAACGCGGCCCAGAAGGTGGCGCGCAGCTACGAGCACATCGACCCGGCGCTCGTCGGCAACCGGACGCGGGTGCTTGTCTCGGACATGGCGGGGCGCAGCAGCCTGGCGCTGAAGGCCCGCGAATTCGGAGTGGACCTCGACGAGAAGAGCCCGGAGCTAAAGGGGCTCATCGAGGAGCTAAAGGAGCGCGAGTTCCGCGGCTACGAGTACGAGGCCGCGGATGCGTCGTTCAAGCTGCTGGTCGCCCGGATGCTCGGGCGCAACCGTGAGTTCTTCCAGGTCGAGGGCTACAGGGTGATCGTCGAGCGCCACGGCGGCGAGATCTGGTCGGAGGCCACGGTTCGCCTGAGGGTGGACGGCGAGCCGATCCACACGGTGGCCGAGGACTCCGGTCCGATCGGCGCCCTGGACAAGGCGCTGCGACTGGCGCTCGAGAAGACCTACCCGGAGCTTCGCACGATGACCCTGCGCGACTTCAAGGTGCGCATCATCGAGGGCAACGAGGGGACGTGCTCCAAGACGCGGGTCCTTGTCGAGAGCGGGGACGGGCACTCGATCTGGGGCACCGTCGGCGTCAGCGACAACATCATCGATGCCTCGTGGGAGGCGTTGCGGGAGTCAGTCGAGTACCGGCTCTCGACCGCGGCGAAGGCGTAGGGGCTTAGTTTCCGCGGTCGCCGTAGATTATTCCCCGTCCGCCGGTGCCGAAATAGACGCGGCCGAAGACCCTCGGGTCGCCCGTGATGACGCGGATGTCGCCGAAGCCGTGCCTCGCGTCGGTGATCCGCACCCAGCGGCCCCCCGCGTCGTCGGAACGGAAGATGCCCTCGGTCCCTCCCACCTTGCCGACGATGAAGATGGAGGCGCCCGGCTGGCCCGGGGCCGGCTTGCCAAAGCCGATGAGCGTCGCGGTGACGCCGGCCGCCGCCGTGAGGGATGCGCCTGAATCGCCGGAGTGAAGGAGAACGCCCCCCGCAATGACCCAGAACTCCCCGTCGCGGCCGGGAACCGCGGACAGCCTCCCAGGGGCCGGTCCCCAGCGGCCCTTCTCGACCGGAAGGCCGCCTCCGGCCGCCTTGAAGCTGCGCGCCCCGTCGGTACTGACGACGATTGTTCCGGCCTCCGTGTCGTAGGCGTAGAATTTGGACGGATTGACGGTGTCGGCGGCGACGGCGAGGTTGACCGAGCCCCCGACGCAGGGAAACCACGTCTTGCCCCAGTCCAGGGTGAAGTGGGGAGCGACCCCGGTCGGCGACCAGACGACGGTCCGGCCGTCGGCCGAGATGGCGATCGGGCCCTCGCCCCTCCAGTACCGGCCGATGGTGCCAGGGGGCTCCGAGGCGAAGGCCCTCCAGGTCGCGCCGCCGTCGGTCGAGTAGCCCCCGGTCACCAGGTCGTTGTGGTAGCTGTTCCCCGAGCGCACGATGAATTCGGGATGCTTCCAGGCAAACGCCAGGTGGGCCGTGTTCTTGAGCGCCGGGGTCCCGAAGCGCCCCGAGGCGGGCGAGACCGAGAGGTCGTCATGGCGGAAGCCGTCGATGTCGGCGAGGCCGCTCAGGAGGTGGGCGCCCGACGGGGGGCTGACGAGGGCGAGGGGCACGGTCTCCTCGATGCCCTGGTCCTCAAAGGTCCAGAGGGTGGGCGTTCGCTTGTCGGCGTCGCTAAGGTCGTGGGTCGCCCATATCCCGAATCCCGTCGTGAAGAGGGCGTGGTCGGGGTCGAACGGGTCGACCTTGATGTCGGCCAGCCAGTGGTGGTTCATGGGCCTGGTGTAGGGAGCCGGGGAATGGTCCCAGCGGGCGTGCTCAAGCGGGGCGAGCCAGGTGCGGCCCCCGTCCCGGCTGAGGAACACCTGGTCGAAGGGGCTCCAGTGGTTCCATGTGCCGACAAGGACCGTGTCGGGATGCGCCGGATCGACGGCGACCGAGCCGTAGCCAAAGACGCTTCCCGCCCCGGGCCTCTCCGGGGTGACGTCGGCCCAGCTCCCCGACGCCAAATCGCAACGCCAGACGGCGCCGTCCGTCATCGAGTTGGGCCCGGCCTCGTTGCCGTAGCAGACATAGAGGACACCGCCCGAGGCAAGGGCCGCCTTCGTTGGCCGAAGCCCGAGCGGCTGGCCGGGGACGGGGCTCCAGGTGGCCCCGGCGTCCGTGCTCCTAAAGATGCTGGCATTCGGGGTGGAGACCGCGGCATAGAGGACGGGGGTCGGCGCGCCACGGGCGCCGGAGCGCGCATCGAAGAACACCATGTTGATCCCGACCTTCTGGGGGACGTAGGCCGCGGGGTTTGCGGGCACGGGCATCGCCTCGTCGTAGTCGGGGAAGGAGGCGACCTTGCTCCAGGTGGCTCCCATGTCGGAGCTTCGCCAAAGGCCCGAGGTCCGCGTGCCGAGGAAGAGCACCCGGTCGTCGTTGGGGTCGACGGCGAGGCGCTCGCCGTTGTTGCGGCCGTTCTCGTTCGCGCCGAACTTGAACGGAAGCTCCGTGCGCTCCCACGTGTCGCCGCGGTCCGACGAGCGCAGCAGCTCGCCGTTGGACACGCCCGGGCTCGTGTAGGTCCCGGCGGCGACGTAGAGGCGCCTCGGGTCGACCGGATCGCTCGCCAGGCTCTCGACCCCGTAGAGGTTCCAGTCGGTCTGGCCGGCCCAGTCGAGGAGAGGGACCCATTTCTTCGCGCGGGCGTCCATCCGGTACGCTCCCCCGACGTCCGTGCGCAGGTAGACAAGGCCCCGCTCGGCAGGGTTGAAGATGATCCCGGTCACAAAGCCGCCCCCGCCGATCGCAACGTTCTGGAACGTGTAGGGCTCCGCGGCCGGCGGGGCCGCGGGGGCGGGACGGGCCGCTGGGGCGAGCGCCAGCGCGGCAAGCGACGAGAGGACGAGCGTCGGAACGAGGGTCTTCATGGGGGGATGGGGAGAGGGTGACCGCCCGGCCCTTGCACGGCAAACGCGAAGGCGGGCTGCTAGAGGATCGGCGCCAGGAGCCTGCATACGTCCTCGAGGACGCTTGTCAGGATGTGGCGCTTCCTCACGACGGGCGGCACGCAGCGCTTCATCACGTCCTCGATCCATGCCCTGATCCTGTGGATCTCGGGCTCGGTGTAGACCAAGACCCCGACCTCAAAATTAACGAAGAGGCTCCTCAGGTCGAAGTTGGGCGACCCGAACATCGCGACCCGGTCGTCGACGACGATCGCCTTCGCGTGGAGCATGCCCGCGTCGTAGTGGAGCACCCGTCCGCCGGCCTTCGTCAGCTCCCTGACAAAGTTGCGCCGGGCGAAGTCGGTGACGGGGTGGTTCGACTTGAGGGGGACGACGACGGTCACGTTGCAGCCGGCCCGGGCCCTGACGATCATCGAGCGCAGGAGCACCTCGTCGGGGATGAAGTAGGGTGTGACAATCCAGATGTTGCGCTCGGCCTGCTGGATCATGGCGACGATGCCCTCGTAGAGGGGGTCGCCGGGCACGTCCGGCCCGCTGGCGACGACCTGCAGCTCGCATTCCCCCATGATGGGCGCACCGCCCGCTTGTGCATCACGGCGCACCGCATCCGGCGACTGGCGCACGGCGAAGCACCAGTCGGCGACGAACACCTCGCCCAGCACGACGGCGGCCGGCCCCTCGATCACGGCGCCGAAGTCGCGCCAGCGCTTCGCATACGGCGCAGGCCCCATGTACTCCCTTGCGATGTTTCGGCCGCCGACGATGGCGGTCGAGCCGTCGAAGATGGCCATCTTGCGGTGGCTGCGGAGATTTGCCGAGCCGCGGGAGGTGAAGGGCAGGACCGGCATGAAGCGCCCGACCTCCCCGCCCGCCTTGCGGATGGGATCCGTGAAGCCCCGGGACGAAACGAAGCACCCCAGGGCGTCGAGGAGGAGGCGCACCTTAACCCCCTCGCTCGCCCTCTTGGCGAGGAGCTCGACGATGCGCCGGCCGGTGGCGTCGCGGCTCAGGATGAACGTGGCGATGTGGATCGAGCTCTTGGCGGCGAGGATCTGCCGCTCAAGCTCGGCAAAATCCTCCTCGCCCGTGAGGAGGAACCGGACCCGGTTGCCGCCGACAGGCTCGAATCCCCCGGCGGCGGCGACGGTCTTTGCAACGGGAAGGAAGACGTGGCTGAGCTGGGTGACGCAGATCGGGGGCACGATCGGCAACAGGGCCTTCTTGTCCTTGGCCAGCTTGCGCAGCTTGCGTCCCCCGAGTAGCAGGTAAAGGGGGACGCCGAGCCAGGGGATGAACACGATCACGAGGAGCCACGCAAACGTGTTGGCGGGCGCGCGCCGCTCGCTCATGAGCCTGGCGACAAGGAAGAATGCGAGGAGGAAGCCGGCGACTGCCGATACGTGCGCCAGGACGCCGCCCGGAACAAAGCGGTCCACGAACTGGCTGAGCGCGCTCATACTAGGCTACAAGTATGCTAAGGAACCGGGGGGGCGAGGCACAAGTGCGCCGGGCGGACCGACATGGCCAAAGGGCGCCCGCCGGGCCGCCAAAATGATCCTTGACGGAAACCCTCGCACGTGGATGTTTCGGCGTTTGCTTTGGTGGAGTTGAGCAGTGGCCGCTCCGGAGACTGTAAATCTCCCGTCTTACGACACCGTTGGTTCGAATCCAACCTCCACCACCATTTGCGATCGTCAGGGGCGCAACACGAGACGTGATTTAGCCCGATTCTTCGTGCCGGCATCCTACGGATGTCACTGCCCTGCAGGGCGTTATGCTATCTAGTTGGTTCGCAAGACACCCTATCCAGACCCAAGGCCATGCTTTGACTTTGCATGAAATAAAACTACAGGTTTTATTGTGAAATCTACCGTGAGCATTACTGAAGGCCAGGATTCCTTTCCCGCAATGGTCAAAGCCGTCGAGAAAGGTGATGTTGTCACGGTCACCCGACACGACGAGCCCGTGGCGTGCATGATAGGGCATGCTCGCATGAGCGCGATTGCCGAGACCCTAGAGTTCATGGGAAACGCTGCCGCCATGCATGCGATAGGCGAGCACAAGGCGGGCCGAACGCAGTTTGGGAGCCTTGATGACATACCCTGATGAGTCGGCTCCTTCGCCCCTCGCTCCAAGTCATCGCCTTTGACGGCAGGCTGGCACCGGAGCCCAGGCGGGCCATCAAGCTGGCCCTCACGGCCCTCCGCAATGAGCAGGGAGAAATTTGCGCGCTCGAGGGAAATCTATCGGGCTATTACCGCCTTCGCGTGGGCCGGCACCGCGTCATCTTCAGCTATGCGGCTGACGGCGCCATCGAGGCTCTATTCGTCGAGGAGCGCCAGCTGGTTTACGAGATCTTCGAGGCTCAGTTTATCAAACGCCTGAAATCTTGAGGGCCCTGGCGGAGAGCCTTCGCGTGGCAAACGCGTGGTACAGGGTCCGGCTAACTCGCGCCAGGGACCATGGAGCCTCCAAAACGCTCCACCAATGCCTGGCGCAAAGGGGTCAACACGGAAGCCCAATCTCCATGCTGGGATTGTCGAAAAAGCCTGGCGGTGGGGTACCACGGGCTGTCCGTGCGCGCGAGCATCCAGCGCCAGTCGGGGGCATAGGGAAGGAGGACCCAGAGCGGCTTCCCCAATGCGCCCGCCAAGTGGGCGACGGAGGTGTCGACAGAGATGACCAGATCCAACTGGGATACGAGGGCCGCCGAATCGGCAAAGTCCGCGAAGTCGTCGGTGCAGTCGCGTATTGCGGGAGTCGACCGAAGGACAGCCGCATCACGTGGGCCAATGTCCCTCTGGATGCGGAAGAGCTCCAGGGGAATCCCCTCGGTGGCCTTGAGGAGAAGGGCGAGCGGGAGCGAGCGCCACTTGTCTAGGTGGTGGCCCGGGTTCCCGGACCAGGCTATTCCGACCCGGGGAGCACCTCCCCCAAGCTTGGAGCGCCATGCGTCAAGCAGTTCGCCGGGTGCTCGCACGTACGGGACGTGGGCCGGAACGCCCTCGGGGGTCGATCCCAACACGTAAGGCAGGCTCATCATGGGGCAATAGGTGTCGTGGGCGGGCAGGGGTTCACCCGCCGAGACTACCTGGCTGACGCCGGGAACGCTCGCCAGAAGGCGCTTGAGCGCCGGCTGGACCTGCAGGACGACCCGGGCACCAAGATTGGCGACCCGCTCGGCGTAGCGGGCGAAATGGATCGTGTCTCCGAGTCCCTGCTCGAATGGGATCACGACTGTCTTGCCCGCCAAGGGCTCTTTGCCGTCCCAGGGCACACCGCAAAGAGCACCGATCCACGGCGGGCGCACGCGGAATTCGTATCCCCTCCAGCCCTGAGCGAAATCACCCCGCAGCAGGTGCGCCACCCCTTGGTTGAACCGCGCCCTGTCTAGGCCCGGGTCGACCGCAAGCGCGCGGGCGTAAGCCTCGAGGGCCGGGACGATCTCGTTTTTCGAGACTAGGGCGCTCCCCTGGTTGTTGAGCGCTTCCGCGTATCCCGGGTCGATCCCGAGCGCCCGCCCATAGCAGGCGATCGCGTCGTCGGGGCGCCCCCGCATGTGGAGCACCAGGCCAAGGTTGTTCCATGACGGGGCGTGCCTTGGATTGCTTCCAAGGGCCCTGCGGTAGGCGCCTTCCGCCTCGTCCAGGCGCTCCAGCTTGCGCAGGACGTTGCCCAGGTTGAACGCGATCGCGGGAGTATCGGGCAGGAGCGCGAGCGCCGATCCGTAGGCGGCGACGGCGTCCTCGGGCCTGCCGGACATTTCGAGTGCGTAGGCAAGGGCGCCCCACGTCAGACCCTTTCCGGGCTCAAGCGCTAGGGATTCCTGGAAGAAGGCTATGGCCTTTCCCCAGTTCTTCTCGCGCACCTGGACGTGGCCGGCCTCGGCGAGGGCATGGGCCCGCGCGCTCGCGATTCCTAGCGCAGAGGGGTCACGGCTCACGGCTTCGGTAGTCGAGCAGCAGGAGGGCCGTGATCGCCATCCCGAACAGGGCGGCGGCGCTTGCGGTGATCGCACCCGCGCTGCCAAGCAGGCGCCCGACGGCCCGCGATCCCCAGCCGAGCTCGGTCGGTTCCGTGAATTCGATCCAGTGGTCCCCGGGTGGAAGATCGACGACAATGCGGGCGCCAGCCGCGGAGGGAACGGGCAAGTCGCGCTCGATCCACCCGGATCCCCGCAGCGGTTCCTCGGCGTCGGAGGGGGTGGATTCTTCGGGTTCCAGCCGGACGGCCGAGGTGCTCAGGTCGGCGCTACCGCGGATCGAGATCCTAAGGAAGGGGAGCAGGTGGTAGGGCAGGGGTTCGCTGGTAAACCGGGCGGGGCCCTTGCGGGCGATCCACGAGTGCGCACCGGAGTCCGACGGCGCCGCAGGCTCGAATCCGGACGACTCGGAACCATCGGGGGAAAGCGTCAGGGCGGGGCGCACGCTCTCCGGCAGGACTTCCCGTATTGCGGGGTCCGAGAGCCACGCAGCCAGTGCGTCGGGTCTCGGGTAGGGCAGCCTGGAAGCAGGGACCTCTTGGAGCTTGCGGGCGTCCCCGGTCCGCAGGTAGGCGCGCAGGGCGGCTCGCTCCTTGGGTTTCGCGCTCCGGAAGTCATCGAGGTAGACCCGGTGGGCGATCTCTTGCTGCGTCCGAAGGCCGCACAAGAACAGGCAGCCCCAGGCGACACCAACGAGCGCCCACGGCCTCCCTGCCTTGGAGGGAGTCCACAGTAACCCGAGTGCCAGGATGTTTGCGAACGCCCCCACGGCGTACAGGTCGGTGTATCGCGAGCCCCTGATCGTGCCGTTGCCGCGGGCGAATGCGAGGGCCGCGACCTGCATCCAGGTCCAAAGCGCGAGGGCCACGAGCGCAGCCTCGCTGCCCGGGATCCTGCGCTCGCGGATGCGCCGGGTGATGAGAGCCGCCATCGGCAGCTGCAGGAGGAGGAACGCGGCGGGCCAGTCAAACTCGGGCCAGGAGAGGGCGGTCGAGGAGGCGGTGATCCACTGCCACGGGGACTGCGCCCGCAGAATGAGGTGGCCGGG
>Ga0265324_10001633_pt1 | contig 12417 bp, 8 predicted proteins | sample 41419metaG_FD_198634 | JGI IMG/M metagenome (GOLD analysis project Ga0265324, IMG submission 198634) | Rhizosphere microbial communities from Carex aquatilis grown in University of Washington, Seatle, WA, United States - 4-14-19 metaG | ecosystem: Host-associated > Plants > Roots > Rhizosphere >...
CGCGGTAAGGCTGGTTGAACCAGACTAGCCGGACACTAGCAGTATCATCTGAGGCAATTGCCTCGGTAATGTGCATGCCGCGGCGCACGTACCGGCCGGTTGCCGAGCTGATTTTGGCTTTGATAGTAATAACCCCGGGCCGCAAGTCTTTGACCGCAGTAACGTTGGAATAATCCTCGTAGCGCCGCGGGAAATCTTCGATTAGATCGCCTATAGTGTGAACGCCTAGAATCGCCAGCTTCTTGGCCAGCTCCTCGCCCACACCCTTTAGCTCAATAACCGGGCTTGTTAATTCCATCTACTACTAGTTTAGCAATTCAGGTCTAATAATGGCGGCGGCGGGCGTTCGAACGCGCGAGATCAGCCAAGCTGTCATCGATTTGAGCCGGTGTAAACTCGCCAAATCGGTTGATTGCAGCAATCTTGATAAGCTCATCGCAAAAAGCCGGGTTGTTTGGTAAAAACGGCCCATGAAGATAAGTGCCAAAAACGTTGTGCACCCGGGCGCCCTCGGTTTTATCACTGCCGCTGTTGCCTTTACCGCGAATTACTTTGCCAAAAGTCGCCTGTCCAGGCGCCAGGTTGGTCTGGCCGCTATGGTTTTCAAAGCCAAACAGCGTACCAAAGTCTGACTTAACCATTACATTGCCAATCATGCGCACCGGGCCGCCGATGGTCTCGGCGTCAAAAATGCCGATGCCTTTAACTTCTTGTCCATCGTGAGTTAGGAAGCGGTGGCCAAACAGTTGGAAGGTGCCGCAGACCATCAGCATCGGCACTTTGGCCTCGGCCAGTTTGTGCAGTTGGGCGCCAATCCGCAAAATATCATTCTGGACATCGGCTTGGGCCGAATCTTGGCCGCCGCCGCCAATTACTATATCGATTTTATCCGGCAGCTTATCTCCGGGATGGTGATAGGACACATGCGGCGTGTAGCCGTGCCATTCCAGGCGGCGGCGAAGTGTCAGCACATTGCCGTGGTCGCCGTAGGTATTCATCTCGTTAGGGTATAGGTGCAGAATACGGATATCTTTCATTAGATTTTCTCCGCCCGCTTGTTTAAGCTGACGTACAGTTTGAGCATGGCAGTATAGGTAGCCAGAACGACTTTGTGCCCGGGCTGCTGTGAGATCTGGCTTAGGACCTTATTTAGGTCTGGTTCTATATTCGCGACTTTGACACCGTCGTACTGCAGGCGCAGCGCTATATCGGCGGCCCTGGTGCCAGATGTAAGTTTGATGGTTTGACCGACTAGCGATGAGAAGTCTACGTCCCACAGCCACGATACATCCCGGCCGTCGGCAATATTGTCGTTAATAGCTATCACTAGTTGATGCTTTTTATCGGCATAGGATGCCAGCGCCTGGCGAAAGCTGGCCGGGTTTTTGACCAGCACCAGTTCAACTGTCGCGCCGGATTTAAAACGGTAGGATTCGCCCCGTCCGAAAGCAATTGGCACTTTGGCTAACTGGGCTACTAAATCCGAGGTTTCGCTCTGGGGCAGAAGACGTTTGGCCAAAGCTAGAGCCGCCGCGCCGTTAAGAAAATTGTGCTGGCCGCTAAGTTTAAACCGAGCCTGGTAGTTTTTTCCACCAATTAGATATTTAGCTTCTTGGCCGTCAAAATCTTCCAGCTCTACCGCCAGCGATTGCTGATGATTGGTTTTAAGCTTGGAATTATGATCAACCGCCGCCAAATCGAAGTCATTAGGGAAAAATTTTTGCAGTTTGTCGGCAGTACCAAAAAAATCCAGTTGTACGTCCTTTTTAGAAGCCATCTCAGTGGCAACTTTTGCCAACAGCAGGTCGCCGGCGTTAGCAATAACACCTTCGGTAGCCTGGTCCATGGCAAATTTTAGGTGTTGGGCGATAGTGTCGACCTCGCCAAACCTGTCCAGCTGGTCACGGCTGACATTTAGGGCCAGAACCCAGCGCGGCTTAACTTTGCGGCTGAGTGGCCGGGCGGAGGCCTCGTCTACCTCCAATATAGCGATGTCGAAATCTAATTTTCCGAAAAACGAAGCGTCTTTGGCCAAGCCGGACACCGCGCCGCGCACCATATTGCTGCCGGTAGAATTTGTTAAAACCCGCTTGCCGCTGCCCTCAAGCAATTTGACCACCATTTTGGTGGTGGTGGTCTTGCCGTTGGTGCCAGTAATAAAAATCACACCTTCCGGCAGCTGTTTTAACATAGCCGATAAGTAGCCCGGAAACAACCGGTCAACAACTAGGCCGGGCAGTGCGTGGCCGCCGTTGGGGCGGAATGACACCGCCAGTCGGATTGACTTGCCTAACAGGGTGCCTAAAAACTTCTGCATTAAACGAAAGTTATGATTTTAGCTCAACTAAAGCCGAGTCTTTATAGGCTTTACCGCGGCGTAGCATTAGCAGGCCGTTTTTAAAGTCGGCGGCTTCCAGATGGCTTTTTTCGACTTTTTGGCCGTTTAAATAAATAGATTTGCTCTCTAGTAAGCGGCGAGCTTCGGAATTAGAACCAGCTAACTTGGTTTGGGCTAGCACATCGATAATCGAGCTGCCGGGCTGCACGGCAGCCGTAGGCATTTCTTCACGTAAGGTCGCTACTTCGGCATCATTTAAATCTTCAACGCCCCTCTCGTCGGCTAAAGCTTCGGAAATCCTTTGCTGCTTGGCGGCCTGGTCATCGTCATGTACCAGTTTAGTAACCTCTAACGCCAGGCGTTTTTGGGTAACTCGCTTGGCGGGGTTTTGCTTCTGCTCGTCTATCAAGGATTCAATTTCCGGTTTGTCTAACAGTGTGAATATCTTTAAGTACTCGCCGGCGTCTTCGTCCGCGGTGTTATACCAGAATTGATAGAACTTAAAGATGCTGGTCCTTTCGGGGTCGAGCCAAATAGCCCCGTCTTCGCTTTTGCCGAACTTGCGGCCGGTGGACTTATCGATTACCAATGGCATACTAAGAGCCTGGACCTCTTTTGCCTCCTTCTTACGGATCAGCGACACGCCCGAGAGCATGTTGCCCCACTGGTCGGAGCCGCCGATTTGCAGTTCGGCATGGTGTTTTTTATATAACTGCCAGTAATCGTAGCCCTGGATAAGAGAATAACTAAATTCGGCGTAACTGATGCCGGAATCCAGACGCTCGGTAACAAATTCCCGCTGCATTAGCTCAGACATAGCAAAGTTTTTGCCGACTTCGCGCAGAAAATCCAGATATCCCACTTCTTTGAACCAGTCATAATTATCGACTAGAGTAAATTGCTTGCCGGCAAACAACTGGTTAATCTGGGCTTTCACGGCCGCTACGTTTTTTTCAATTTCCTCCCGGGGTTTGAGCTCGCGCTCTTCGGTCTCTTTAGGGTCACCTATTAAGCTGGTGGCCCCGCCGGCTAAAAGTACGGCTTGCCAGCCGGCATCGATTAATCGTCGAGCCATGAGCATGGCCGCCAGGTTGCCGATTGTCATACTGTCTGACGAAGCATCTACGCCGTGATAGAAAGTCCGCGGCTTATCCAGCCATTTATCACTGTTAAAAGTCTTGTCTTTTATCAGGCCGCGCCAGGTTAAATCTTCACTTAGGCTCATAAGCTATTTTTCAGCAAAATTCTCATTACTTATTAATAGTATAACCGAAATAATCCAGCTAGCTTTCCAGTTAGTTGTACGCAAGCAGTTTGATATAATGAACCAGATACAGGGAGTATAGGAAAATTTAATGAAAAAACCGCCAAGACCTTCGTCCGGCCGCCCGGTAACCACCAGGAGCGGTAAGGTATTAAGGGTGAATCGTTCCTTCAGCGAACGCTATGCGGCCATGAGACAGGCTAAATCTTTGCGCCGGGTTAACCGCTTGCGCGGCTTGCCCAAATCACGCCTAAAGCGCCTGGCTTGGCACCTACAGCCCAAACGTTTAGTCAACTATTGGTTTAGCCGCGACGGCGGCATAATGGCCCTAAAGATCATCGGGATTACTATTTTGGCCCTGTTTGTTATCACGCTCGGCGTTTTCGCCTATTTCCGCAAAGATCTAAAAAGCATCAGCGATATATCCGGCAGTAATTTAGGCGGCAGTATCAGTTATTACGACCGGACCGGCCAGACCCTGTTGTGGCAAGACTACAACGCTGTTAAGCGGGTTCCGGTGACTAACAGCAACGATATTTCCCCGTATATAAAAGAGGCCACCGTAGCGGTTGAGGATAAAGACTTTTATAAACACCGCGGCTTTGATTTGAAAGGGATTGTGCGAGCGGCCTTTGTGGATGTGTTCCACCGCGGCAGCACCCAGGGTGGCTCCACTATAACCCAACAGCTGGTTAAGCTTACACAGGATTTCAACGAACAACGCAGTATCACTCTAAAAGCCAAAGAGCTGATACTAGCCGTGGAACTGGAGCGGACCTATACCAAAGATGACATTCTGCGGAGTTATTTAAACGCCGCCCCCTACGGTAGTGTAGATTACGGCGTACAGGCGGCCGCCTCGGATTACTTCCATACCGATGCTAAAAACCTCACCCTAGCTCAAGCGGCTTTTTTGGCGGCTATACCTAAATCGCCGGCTTATTATTCACCTTACAGCCCTTACTTCGACCAAGCACTCTTTTTAGACCGGGAGCATTATGTGTTGGATCAGATGGCTGCCCAAGGGAAAATCACTAAAACCCAAGCCGAAGATGCTAAAAAGGTTGATATTTTGGCCCAAGTCCAGCCCCAGCAAAACCGCTACGCCGGTATTAAAGCCCCGTATTTCGTGCTGGCTGCCCGCGATGAGCTTAATAAGGATTTTGCCGGCCAGTCAGCCACAGTCGGCGGTTGGAAGGTTACGACCACACTAGATATGAACCTGCAGACCAAGGCCGAGCAAGCTGTCGCCGCTAATGCTCCTAATGTCGCCCGCTACGGCGGCGACGAGGAAGCTATGGTCGTCGAAGATGTTAAGACCGGCCAAATGCGCGCCCTAGTTGGCGGAGAGGACTTTAATAACCCCGACCACGGTCAGTTCAACTACGCGCACCAGGCCTACATCTCGCCAGGCTCCAGCTTTAAACCGTATGATTACTCGACTCTAATCGAAAATAACACCAACGTCGGCGCCGGTTCAGTCCTGTATGACAGCAAGGGCCCGATTCCGGGCTACCCCTGCACCACGGGGGTCAGCGCCACCGGTAATTGCCTGCACGACTACGACTTCAAGTACCCGGGGCCGGAAACACTGCGTTATGCCATAGGCGGCTCGCGCAACGTGCCGGCCGTCAAGGCCATGCTCGAGGCCACGCCTAACGACACTAGCGTCAATCGAACGACCTCAATCAATAAGGTTATCAGCACGGCCGACGCGCTGATGGCTTCTCCGGATGCTTATAAATGTTTCAACGATGGCACCGATGTCAATCAAGCCAAGTCAACCGACGAAACACAGTGCTACGGCGCGTCGGCCATCGGCGACGGCGCCTACCTGCACTTAGACCAGCACGTCAACGGTCTGGCCAGTTTGGGCCGGCTGGGCAATGCTATCCCCAGTACTTATATCTTGAGTTTGCAGAATGCTTCGGGCAAAACTTTTTACACCTTCAAACAGCCTAAAGGCACCCAGGTTGTCCGCCCGCAAACAGCTTACATATTGGATAACATGCTATCGGATCCGTCAGCTAGTTATTTGACGGCCGCGCAGAAATGGCAGCACTACAAGGGCTGGGACACCGCAGTCAAAACCGGAACCACCAATAACAGTTATGACGGTTTGATGATGAGCTGGAACACCCAGTACGCCGTCGGCAGCTGGGTCGGCTATCACACTCGAAACCAAGGGCTTAATGCCAATGGTATGGAATTAATGACGCTACCGCTAACCCGGACGGTGATGGAGTACGCGCTTGATAGCTTACATACGACTCCGGTCAATTGGGTGCAGCCGGCCGGCATCCAGACACTGCCAGCCTTTAAGAGCGCCTTGCCGTTTTCCACGCAAGGACCGGCCGTAACTACAGACCTTTATCCACCCTGGTTCAAACCAAAAGCTACTAGCAGCCAAAGCGCCGTGATTGACCGAGTGTCTAACAAGCTGGCCACTAGCTGCACGCCGGATTCGGCCAAACAGACGCTTAGCGGTAACGCCGCCCCCAATGCGTTTTCGATAGACGTGTTCTATCCGCCCGGCCAAACCACTGGTACATCCGGTGCCAACACAACGGCCAACGACGATGTCCACCATTGCGGCGATGCGCCGCCCAGCATTAATCTGACTGCTACGGACAACGGCAATGGTACTTACACCATAACGGCCTTTGTCAGCGCCGGGACACATCCGTTCAATGATTCAAACTACGCCCAGTTTCCAGGCACTATCACCTACAGCTTCGGTGGCCAAACTGTACACACTACTCAAGTTAGCGACCCTCAGTACAACGATTCCTGGACATACACACCGACCGCCAGCGGTACTATGACTGCGACCGTAACCGACAGTGTGTTATATAGCGCCAGCGCCACAGCTGATGTTACGCAGGCTGCGCAGTTTAGCCTTAGTTTTACCGGTCAAGCTGGACTTGGCACTCATAAAACCGCCAGTTTTACATGGAATTCTTCGCCTGGCGCTTCGGGCTATCAGCTCTGCATTAGCTCGAATTGCAACAGCTACCCATCGAGTGCGGCTAGCGGGTCTATACCCAACCTGAGCAACGGTAACTATACCGCGACCTTAACCGCTACGGGCTCAGGAGCTACGGCATCAACCACTGTGACCATTTCAGGTCCATAAAAAAACCGATATCAGATTTAGTCTTTTTCTAAGAAAGTATTTAAGGCGGTTCGAACGTCTTTGACAGAAGTTAAAAAGGCCGGTTTTTGGCCGCTGCGGATTACCGGGCCAATGGCGGTTTCAAAACCCATTTTCTTAGCCTCGGCAATGCGTTTTTCGGCAAACGGTATGTGGCGGACTTCGCCCGATAATCCAACCTCGCCAAACACCACGGCGTTTTTCTTCAGCTGCATGCCTTTGGCGGCCGAGGCGATAGCCATGCAAATAGCCAAATCGGCGGCCGGCTCGGTTAAGCGGATACCGCCAACGATGTTTATATAAATATCTTTGTCGGCCAGTTTTAGTTTAGTGCGGCGCTCCAGCATTGCGATTAATAAATTAACCCTGTTTAGGTCAATGCCGCTGGCGGTGCGCTTAGGATAGCCGTAGCTGGTCGGGTTCACCAGAGCTTGGACTTCGACTAAAATCGGCCGAGTGCCTTCCATAGTGGCGTGAACGATTGAGCCGTCGCTAACTTGACGTTCGGCTAACAAGGCGGCCGATGGGTTATCAACCGCGGTCATCCCTCTTTCGGTCATTTCGAAAATCCCGGCTTCGTTGGTTGAACCAAACCGGTTTTTGACACCGCGCAGGATTTTAAAGCCGCCGTAGCGGTCGCCTTCCAGCTGCAGCACCACGTCTACCATGTGCTCTAGCACTTTTGGCCCGGCTATCGAGCCTTCTTTGGTAACATGTCCGACTAGTATTAGCGCCGTGTTGCTAGCTTTGGCGGCAGCCGTTAACAGCTGGGCGCTATTAGTGATCTGGCTGACATTGCCGGCCGCCGAGCTGACTTCATTAACAGCTATGGCTTGTACGGAATCCACGATGACTAAATCGTATTTGCCCTCCGAAATCGTTGAAGCGATGTCGTTGGTGACCGTGGAGACAGCCAGCTGCAGGCTTTTGCTTTGAGTTTTGAGCCTCTCGGCGCGCATGGCGATTTGCTGTTCGGACTCTTCGCCGCTGACATATAAAACCCGGTTAGTTTTAGAAGCGTCGTTGGCAATCTGCAGTAGCAGTGTACTTTTACCAATGCCTGGTTGGCCGGCTAACAGATTGACACTGCCGGCTACCAAACCGCCGCCCAAAACTTCGTCCACTTCACTAATACCAGTTTTGGTACGAGGTGTTTTGGTGGCCAGCGCACTGCTGACGGATTTAGGGCTAAGCTTCTTGCCGCTGCTGCCGGCAGTGGCTGTTGATACCTCTACCTGCTCAGTTAGCGTGTTCCATTGGCCGCAATTGCTGCAGCGGCCCATCCAGCTGGAAAAAGTCGCGCCGCAATTCGAACAAGTGAATTTTACTGCCAGTGCTTTAGCCATATATATCCTAGTGTAGCAAATTTACTGTGTAGTTTGGGGTGCTACCCTTGTATCGATAGCCTTATCCAAGCTGGTTAGTTCGTTAGCAATTGAGTTACGCTCAATCACTAAGGCATTATAAGTTGCTATATCGCTCTTTAGGCTGGCGACTCCGGCATTGTAGCGGCCGACATCGGCATTAAAAGCCGCCACGCCGGCATTGTATTGGTCGATTTGGCCGCCGGCTCGTTGGCTATCCAGCTGGGCCCGCTCTGAATTAATTGAGGATAGCTGCTGCGATAGGCTTTGCTCTTGCTGGTCAATTTGGGCTTTCATTTGGGCTAGCTGGGCATCGTCGGCCTTGATTTGGTCGCTACGACTGGTAAATTCGACCTCGTAGTTATTAGCAAAGGCCACTACAGCCGCCCGGTCGGAAAAGTACCGCGTGTAGTATTGCTCCAGCGGCGCCGGCAAGTTGGCAATTTCGGTACCGAACACAGAGTGCATCTCGTTGACCACATCGTTGGGCTCGGATTGCCGATAGGCATTGATGGTGTCGATGATTCGCTGGTCGTGCTGGCTGTTGTAGTAGCTCTGCAACAACCCATCAACGTAGTTTTTATCCTTGCTGCTCAGACGGTCGTAGGCGGCGTGCAGCATCTCGTGGGCGGCCGTAACCTGCTGGACGCCAGCGAGTCTCGGGTCTTGGACGTTATAAACGAATATGCCGTCCTGGTTGGAGTGGTAACAGCCCAGAACAATGGTTTTCTCACTTTCGCTACAGTCTGAGCGGAACTGATTGGCGTCTGTTTCCAGCTGAGGGTGGTTCACATAAAAGATATGCCGGGCTTGGGCCGTCATGGTGTCTTGGCTAGCTAGACTGGCTACGACCGCTGGTGGCATGTAATTACGTAGCTGGGCCCAGTCGGTAAGGGCTTGGGCATTGAAATAGACTAGAAATGGGGCGGCCAACAGCCCTATCGTTAACAAAAATAATAACGCTCGTTTGAAACCTCTCATCTCACCTATTATAGAGCACGGCTGACCTAAAATTATTTATTCTAAGGCGGCGGCGTAAATTAGTTCGGTTTCTTGGTCTTTACTGCGCTTAGCGTTAACCGTAACTACGTCACCGGTGTGATAGTTGTCTTCCAGCAGGCCGCCGGCAATGGCATCCTCCAAGGTCTCCTGCAATAGGCGGCGCATTGGCCGGGCGCCATTGAGGGCATCGTAGCCGCGTTCCATCAAGTGTTGTTTGGCTTTGGGGCTAACCTGCAATCCAATGCCTTTTTTAAGCAGACGGGCGCGCAAATCCTCCAGCTGAATGTCTAGAATCTTCAGGGCGTCCTTTCTAGTCAGAGCCCGAAAGACGATGGTTTTATCTATGCGATTAAGTAGTTCCGGGCGCATCATTTTTTTAAGCTCTTCGAGCACTTTAGCTTTATTGGTAGCATGTAGCTCATCTAGATTATCGAAGTCAGCTGATTTTAAGGCTGAGAAGCCAAAGCTGGCCTCTTTTTGCAGTTTTTCGGCGCCAATATTACTGGTCATGATAATGATGGTGTTAGTAAAGTCGATTTTGCGGCCCTTGGCATCCGATAATATGCCATCTTCCAGGATTTGCAGCAGCATATTGAAGACGTCTGGATGAGCTTTTTCGATTTCATCAAATAGCACCACACTGTAGGGTTGGCGGCGGATGCGGTCGGTCAGCTGGCCGGGGTCATCATAGCCGACATAGCCGGCCGGGGCGCCGATTAATCGGGCTACGGTGTGGTGCTCACCGAATTCGCTCATATCAATTTTGACTAGGGCGTCATCGGAGCCAAAGAACTCGCGAGCCAGCACTCTGCCCAGCTCGGTCTTACCGACGCCGGTCGGGCCCAAGAAAATAAACGAACCAATCGGCCGTTTTTCGCTGGAAATGCCCGAACGGCTGCGGCGGACGGCTTTAGCTACGGTTTCAACGGCCTCGTCCTGCCCGATAATATATCGGCCCAGGCTCTTTTCTAAGTTCACCAGATACTTGGCTTCGGAGCGGATAACTTTAGTTACCGGCACGCCGGTCATCCGAGCGACAGTTTCGGCCATATCGTCAGAGCTGATGTGGATCGGCTTATCGGTCCGGCTGGTGGCTTCCAGCTGTTTAATTTGCTCGCTCAGCTGGCTGGCCTTTTGCTTTTGCTGGGCCGCTTTCTCATAATCTTCGGCGTCGACCGCCTCGTCTATCCGGGTGTTGACCAATTTCAGCTCTTTTTGGGCTTGGCGCAGCTCCGGCGGAGTCTTGCCTTTATTGACTCGCAGATAGGCTGAGGTTTCATCTAGCAAGTCTATGGCTTTATCGGGCATGTAGCGGTCGTTGATGTAGCGGCGGGCAAACTGAACGGTATCTTCTAGCACCTCATCGCTAACTTTGACGCCGTGGAAATCTTCGTAGTGTTTGCGCAGGCCTTTTAGAATCGCAAAGGTTTCGGCGGGGGTGGTTTCGGGGACTTTAACCGGCTGGAAGCGGCGCTCTAGAGCGGCGTCTTTTTCGATATGACGAGTGTATTCATCGGTGGTGGTAGCGCCAATCATCTGGATTTTACCGCGAGCCAGGCTGGGTTTGAGCATGTTGCCGGCATCCATCGAGCCTTCGGCGGCGCCGGCGCCGACAATCAGGTGTAGCTCATCGATAAACACGATGGCGTTCTTGTCTTGCTCCAGCTCGGCAATGATTTTCTTTAAGCGCTCTTCGAACTCGCCGCGATATTTGGTGCCGGCAATCATGCCAGCTAAGTCTAGGGTTATAATTCGTTTTTCCAGTAAACTGTCCGGGACTTCTTCATTGACTATCCGCTGAGCCAAGCCTTCTACAATGGCAGTTTTGCCAACGCCTGGCTCTCCAATCAACACTGGGTTGTTTTTGTTGCGCCGATTCAAAATAGTAATTACTCGCTTAATTTGCGGTTCGCGGCCAACTACAGGGTCGAGTTTTTTCTCACGAGCCAGTTTGGTCAAATCCATGCCGAAGAATTCCAAAGTGCTCTTCTTGGAGTTTTTGCCGCGACGCCGGCCGCCGGCTGTTTCGTCGCCGGTATCATATTGCTGTTTTTGTAAGAACTGCTCAACTTCGCCGCTTAGCCGGTCAATATCAACGCTCATATCGCGCAGTAGCTGGGTGGCCCGGGCGTTTTTTTGGCTCAAAATGCTATATAGAATATGTTCTGTTCCGCAGTAGTCTTGATTAAACTCTTGAGCAATTTCCCAGGCCATTTTAAGAGTTAGTTTGGCGGTTTCGGATAAGCCCTTACCGCCCATATTTATAACTAGGGTTTTTGGTGTCAGGTTCAAGGCTAATCGGGCCCGGTCGAGCGTAACTCCCGTGCCTTCTAGGATTTTGGCGGCCATCGAGCCTTCTTGGGCTAGTACGCCCAATAATAGGTGCTCAGTACCGATATATGCGCTTCCTGATGCGCGGGCAATAGCGTCAGCGTGCCGTAGGCTATGCAGTGCGTTATTGGTTAGATGCGATAAAAATTCTTGAAAATCAGGTGAATTTGGAATCATATTAGTCTTAAGTTAACCCCTCAAACTTATTTTAAGCTGTAACAAAAGTTACTTATACATGATACCACGAATTAGCACTCTCGAGTCAAGAGTGCCAGCGCATGTTGCCGGTAGGCTTGATCTGGGTAGGTTTAGCTTGTTGATTTTTGTGAAGCCCTGAGCGAAGCGTATCTGTCGATACGCTGAAGCTGGACTGGAACAAAAAGCGGCAAGATAAGCCTGCTCCAGGCGAGCCTAGCGGTAATATGTGCTGATGCTCTTGGCTCGGTCAAGAGTGCCAACTTAGATTGTTGTCTGTTCGGCTTCCGAGTTATCTTTTTTGAAGATACCTTTTAGGCCTTCAGATATGGCCCCAAACGCAAGCCCACTTCCCATGGCTAATCCGACAAATCCAAGAGTACCAGCGATATGATTAGGGTTGGAATCATGTACGAGTATAGCCGGATATACCTCGGCGCCAAGCACTGCTATGCCTCCGGTTATTAAGGCTATATTCCTTTTAAGATCTTCCCTGTTGATTGTGAGTTCCATTAACCCAATAATATCGTAATCTATGCTCTCACTCAACGTAATGTTGAGGTTTTATTTCTCTGCAGATTTTTCGGAATCGGCGCCGTGCTCTTCTATGGCTTCGAGCAGGCTGCTTTCCAAGTCACTCTTCTTTTTGAGCTTTTGGACTACTGGCTTGGACTCCATGCTGGATTCGGCCGGTTTTTCGGCTACTTCGTCGACTTCGGTAGCTTCAGCGGTTGCCTTGGGCTTATCAGCCTCGACATCAATCTCATAT
>Ga0265324_10001642_pt1 | contig 12372 bp, 10 predicted proteins | sample 41419metaG_FD_198634 | JGI IMG/M metagenome (GOLD analysis project Ga0265324, IMG submission 198634) | Rhizosphere microbial communities from Carex aquatilis grown in University of Washington, Seatle, WA, United States - 4-14-19 metaG | ecosystem: Host-associated > Plants > Roots > Rhizosphere...
AAAGACAAGACGCTTCGTGACGGCGCCATCCAGCCGTGGACGACTCCGAAATTCCGCGAAAATCTTCGCGATCTCTTTTCAATCGCGGGCGAAGCCAAGATTCCGATGAATGTGCCGTTTGCAAAGCTCACACCCGAGCAGCTACGTATCGTCATGGACGGCTACGGCCGTCAGTTCGACGGTATTAACGGATTCTTCAAAATGGTAGAGCGAAAGGCGTATAAGATTCAATACCGCGTTCTCCTGAGCAAGTACCGCGGATATACGACGTGCGATGAATGCGGCGGTGCCCGCCTGCGCAAGGATGCACTCGATGTAAAAATTTGCGACACGACGATTGCCGGTCTGGTAGGAATGACGATCGAAGCGGCAGACGAATTTTTCCAGCAGGCAGAATTCTCGGACTTTGAATTGAGTATCTGCAAAAGGATCCTTGACGAGATCCGAAAGCGGCTGCGGTACCTTGTCGACGTTGGGCTCGGGTATCTGACACTCGACCGCCTTTCATCGACGCTCTCCGGGGGCGAATCGCAGCGGATCAACCTGGCTACTTCGATCGGTTCGTCGCTCGTCGGCTCGATCTACGTTTTGGACGAGCCGAGCATCGGACTGCATCCGCTCGACAACGATCGATTGATCCGCATCCTCAAATCTCTCCGCGATATCGGGAACACGGTGCTGGTCGTTGAACACGACTCGGATATGATGAGGGAAGCTGATGTCCTTATCGACATGGGCCCGAAGGCCGGTGAACGCGGCGGAGAGATTACCTTCTTCGGAACGTATGATGATGCCATGACCGATGCTTCCTCCCTTACCGGAAAATATCTCAGCGGAAAGCTCTCGATTCCCGTTCCGAAAACCAGGCGGAAGAACGGAAACACCTCGTTGCGCGTGCTGAACGCCTTCCACCACAACTTAAAGAACATTGATGTCACCATTCCGCTGAACATGTTCGTCTGCATTACGGGTGTCAGCGGATCAGGCAAGAGCACGCTCGTTCACGAAGTTTTGTATGAAGGATTGAAAAAGAAACTGCATTCGCAGAGCGGAGGGATTCTGGGGGCTGCCTCGATCGAGGGGGTCGAAAACCTTTCAGCTGTTGAGCTTGTCGACCAGTCGCCGATAGGCCGCTCGCCGCGTTCCAATCCCATCACGTACATCAAGGCGTTCGAATTGATCCGCGATCTGCTTGCCAATACTCAAGCGGCAAAGATTCACGGGCATTCGCCCGGCTATTTTTCGTTCAACGTGCCTGGCGGCCGGTGTGAAACGTGCGAGGGGGACGGCGTCCAGAAAATTGAAATGCAATTCATGGCAGACCTGTACCTGACGTGCGAAAGCTGCAAAGGAAAGCGGTACAAGAAGGAGGCGCTCGACATCCGGTACAACGGCAAAAATGTTGACGACATTCTTTCCATGACGGTAAACGAGGCGATCGATTTCTTCAAAAGTCACGCGGACGGGAGACGCGTTGCGCAGAAGCTTAAGATTCTGGACGATGTTGGTCTCGGCTACCTGAGGCTCGGTCAGCCGGCAACGACGCTATCGGGCGGTGAAGCACAGCGTGTGAAGCTCGCCGCACACCTGACCGCGCAGTTCGAAGGACGGACGCTCTTCATCTTCGACGAGCCGACGACGGGCCTGCATTTTGACGACATCGCAAAGCTGTTGAAGTGCTTCGACGCGCTTCTTGACGCAGGCCATTCTCTCCTCGTGATCGAGCATAACCTCGACGTGATAAAGTGTGCGGATTTTATCATCGACCTGGGGCCGGGGGGAGGTGTGAACGGCGGAAAAGTGGTCGCGGCAGGAAGTCCGGAAGAAATTGCAGCGAGCGCGCAATCGTATACCGGACATTTCTTGAAGAACGTTCTCCCTTCAAAATAAAAATCGCTCCGCACACTTCTGTGCAGAGCGATTCTCGGATGTTCAATGTCGACCGGCATCATTACGATGCCGGAATGCCGCGCTGCTAAAACGGCGATCCGAAATTCAGCGTTATAAAAAATCCTCCGAAGTCCTTCATCCTTTCTATCGATCCATCGTCGTTCTGCATGCTGTCAATCCCTTGCTGAAAATAATCAAAATAGTATCGGATGTTGATCCCGGTTAACGTTCCCCTATCCGAACCGAAATAGGCGCCTAACCCGACGAAACCGCCGACCGTATAGTGCGCTTGCCCGTATCCTATACTGTTGAAGAATTCTCTGGAGTAAGGCGAGGCAAAAACTAGCGACGGTCCGATAGCTGCGTTGACATACGGACGGAAATTATCAAGGATTTCGTCGGCAAAAAGTCGATACTGGACACCAACGGTAAGGGGAATCAAAAGAAACCGGTTGATCTTTCCAGGAACGAACGTTTGACCGTAGATATCTACCTGTTGAACTTCGTTGGGGTCGCTGACTTGTGAGAATCCGATCGACAATGTGCCGAATAACTCATCCGTATATTGATGGCGATAAAATCCTCCAAGGCCGAACCCGCTGTTAGAAAAAAGAATGTCAATTCCCCCGGCATCGGTTAACGAAGCAGTCTGCTGAGGTGCCGTGTAATTTTTGTTTGGGGATTCAAAAACAATGTTCGAATCGGTGATACTTTTGTAGTCCAGGCTTCCTGGCAACGAAATGTCTGTTCTTCCATGAACAGCTTCCTGCGAAAAAGCCGCAGCCGCTGAGAATAAAAGTACTTCCACAACCTGGCGTGTTCGGGACGATTGAGTTGGTTCCATGCTCTGCTCCTGCAATAGACTCAACTATGAATAACAAAATCGGGAGTGATTAGTTTCTGACGTCGGCGACTATTCGACTGAAAGCAAGGCAAATTTCAAATATTTGGTCTCGGGCATTGCGGGTAACGTCGGGTGATCCGGCGCGGCACCGCCAAATTGCAGCAACCTTGCCTTCCTGCCTGCTTTGACAATACTATCGCTTATGATGTTTAAAAACGTTTCTTCCGTAATGTGGTGAGAACACGAGGCGGTTGCAAGAATCCCGCCACCGCGAAGAACTTTCAAGGCGTTCGTGTTGAGTTCCTTGTAGCCTTTTGCGGCGGTTGCAACGGTCTTTCTATTTTTCGTAAAGGAAGGCGGATCAAGGATGACGAGGTCGTATTCCTTTTTCTGCTCTACGGCTGCGGTTAACGTCGCGAAAGCGTCAGCGCGCGTTGAAGCGATCGAGTGGATATCGTTCAACGTCGCGTTCACTTTTGATTTCTCGATCGCGTACTCCGAGCTGTCAACACCGTCGACACTCTTTGCGCCGAAATGGGCGGCGTAGAGTCCGAACCCTCCTTCGTTGCAGAAGCAGTCAAGGACTGCCGCATCTTTTGAAAACGGTCGGAGGGAGGATCTGTTCTCGCGCTGGTCCAGAAAAAATCCCGTCTTTTGTCCTTCCAGCAAATCGACCCGGAACTTCAGATCATGGAGTTCGATGATGGTCGGTTCGACCGTTCCCCGAACCACTCCTTTGCGCGATGGAAGTTCTTCGAGAGAACGGAGAGGAGATTCGTTTCGTTCGACGATGCCGCGGGGCGAAAAAATCGAGACCAGGACGTCGCAAATGAGCGTGAGCCGGGAATCCATGCCGGCAGAAAATGTCTGAACGGAAAGATATTCATTGTACCTGTCGATGATAAGCCCGGAAAGGAAATCACTCTCCCCGTGTACGACGCGGTACGCCGCATTCTTCGGATACAATTTCTTCCGCAGCGCAAGTGCAGCGAGAATGCGCCGCTCGAAGAATTTAAAATCGATATCTTCGTCGTCCGCGGAAAGATACCGGGCAGCGATGAGAGAGCGGGAATTGTAGAAGGCGACGCCCATCCGCTTCATGTCGTGCCGAAATATCTCGACGATGTCGCCGCTTTTGGGGGCGCCGTTCACCGTCTGGATCTCGTTGCTGAAAACCCACTGGTGCCCTCCCTGGATCCGGCGCTCTTCGTTCTTCTTGAGAACAATATTTTTTTTGTGGATGATCGGCATAATTCTTTAATGATGAACCATGTCAAGCTTTGGAACCTTGACATGGTTTTCTTCTCACGCAAAGTATCAAGAAAGACATGGAATGTCAAGGAAAGCAAATGTTGGATAGTGGGGTCTCTTAACTTCCAATGACAATGTTCACCCTGAGCGGAGCCGCGACGCCATCCTTCGACGCGCTCAGCTTGCTCAAGACGATCCGTCGCGGCGGAGTCGAAGGGCTGAAGTTAGATTCCCTTCAAAAGACCCCACTGCCAAATGTTGGGTAGTCGGCTAGTTTGATTCAGAAAGCAGCGAGATGTTCCTTCGATGCGCTCTCCCGCTCTTCGAGCGGGATCACTTACTCAGGATGAACATAGCCTATTCACCCTCAGCAAGTCCCGATGTTATTTATCAAGACGCGTCTAGCGAAGCCATCCCTTCGGGAGAAGGGTCGGTTGGCAAAGTAGCACACTACCCAATGTTGGATATTAGACAACGTATCAGCGGGAATCGAAAAAAGTCGAAATATTTTGAATGCTAAATTAGCAAGGTGCTCGATAACCTCCAAACCGTATGCCGCCCAAAATGCTCTTGCAACACTGATGAGTGTTTCGTATATTTTCTCGGATGCAGCACCACTGAACCTGAAACTTATTCACATCGGAGATGATCATGGCTTTAGATTTAGAGAAACTCTTAGGGGCTGACGCGAAGTTGTTGCTTCAGCACAAATGCACAACGATCCCGAAGGAATCGCTTCACCTTCCGGGACCAGATTACATCGATAATGTATACGCATTGTCCGATCGTCCGACGCCGGTCTTGAAAAGCCTGCAGTCGATGTTCGAACACGGACGATTGTCAAAAACCGGCTATCTTTCCATTCTTCCCGTCGACCAGGGAATCGAGCACTCTGGAGGCGCTTCATTCGCTCCAAACCCGGCATATTTCGACCCGGAGAATATTGTAAAGCTCGCCATTGAAGGCGGCGCAAACGCGGTGGCATCGACGCTTGGCGTGCTCGGTGCTGTGTCGAGAAAATACGCGCACAAGATTCCGTTCATCCTAAAGATCAATCATAACGAGTTTCTTTCATATCCAAACACGTATGACCAGACACTGTTCGCCAGCGTTAAGCAGGCGTATTGGATGGGCGCCGTTGCCGTCGGTGCGACGATCTATTTCGGCTCTGCTGAATCCCGCAGGCAAATCTGGGAGGTGAGCCAGGCGTTTCAGCATGCGCATGAACTCGGGATGGGAACGATCCTGTGGTGCTACCTGCGCAACAATGCCTTTAAGACTAAGGAAAAAGATTACCATGTTTCCTCCGACCTCACTGGCCAGGCGAACCATCTCGGCGTGACGATTGAGGCGGACATTATCAAGCAAAACTTCCCGAAAACAACGGCGGCTACAATGCGATTAATTTCGGCAAGACGAGCAAGCTGGTGTACGAGAAGCTGACCACCGACAATCCTATCGACCTCACGCGCTACCAGGTTGCGAACTGCTACATGGGCCGGGCAGGATTGATCAATTCAGGCGGCGCCTCGTCGGGAGCGGGAGATCTTGCAGAAGCCGTCCGTACGGCAGTGATCAACAAGCGTGCAGGAGGGACGGGCCTCATTTCCGGACGCAAAGCGTTCCAGCGTCCGATGAGCGAGGGCGTGCAGATTCTAAATGCAATTCAGGACGTCTACCTTTCGAAAGAAGTAACCGTTGCATAAATGAATTCTTTCGTGCGGTGCGGATGTGAGCATCGTGCGAACGCACGTTTTTGAGAAAAGCACTCCACGACAAGTGAAACACAATCACATTCGGACATGAACGGGCGTCCCGCCGCGGCGGGACGCCTTCTTTATTTTTGTTCATATGGAATATTCATCAAGGCAGGAAACCGAAAAATCCACGGTCGCCCTTTCGTCCATCGCCGGGGCATTTTGTATCACCGGGCTGAAGATCGCCGTCGGCGTCTGGACCGGCAGCCTAGGAATTCTCTCCGAGGCAGCGCACTCAGCTCTTGATCTGCTTGCGGCGATCATCACGTACCTTGCGGTGAAATTCTCGGCACGGCCGGCCGACAAAACTCACCTGTACGGACACGGCAAAATTGAGAGCTTTTCTGCGCTCATCGAGACGGTGCTCCTTCTCGTCACCTGTTTCTGGATCATCAACGAAGCTATTCAGCGCCTCGTTCACCATAAGGTCGAGGTCGAAGTAAACTTCTGGAGTTTCTTCGTCATTGTTTTGTCGATCGTGGTCGATGTCTCCAGATCGCGTGCGCTTCATCGCGTTGCGAGCAAATATAAAAGCCAGGCGCTCGAAGCCGACGCGCTTCATTTCGGCACGGATGTGTGGCGTTGTGCTGTTCGGTTTGATCCTGACTCTGCTGAAGATTCCCGTTGCCGACTCGATCGCCGCATTGATCGTCGCCGTCATCGTCATCGGTGTTTCGCTGTCCCTGGGCAAACGGACGGTCGACGAACTTCTGGACCGCGCGCCGGCCGGCATCGAAGAGAAGGTACAACGCACTGCAGAAGGGTTGGAGGGAGTGCAAAGCGCGGAAAATGTGCGGGTACGGAATTCGGGGCCGAAGACATTCGTGGACTTGACGCTCCACCTGAAACGGACGCTTCCTTTTGAAACGGCGAACACTCTCGTTCATGCCGTTGAGAAAGAGATCCAGAAGATACTCCCTAACGCAGACATTATCATTCATCCTGAACCGACGGAAACGGCGGACGAGACTCTTGTGGACAAAGTGAAATTAATGATGTCCAAAAGCGGCCTCAGCGCACACGATGTGCAGGCGTTTCAAGTGGACGGAAGATACCAGGTTGAGTTTCATCTCGAATTCGACCGGCAGCATGAATTTGTCAGCGCCCATACGATGGTCGATGAGATAGAATCGCGCATCAAGAGCGAACTCTCCAATGTTGCGTCGGTCGTCGTCCACCTTGAAGATTCACGAGAACGGGTCGTTGAATCGGTCGACATCACCCGCACATCGCAGGAACTCATCGAAAGGATCACCGAGCTTGCGCGGTCACAGCAAGGCATCCGGGAATGTGTCATTCTCTCCATCCTTGATGTCAAAGGTAAGTACCGCGTGGCTCTAAAGTGTATCGTCGATAAGAATCTCTCTCTTGAGGAAGTCCACGCAATCTCGACAGCGTTGGAAAATAATATCATGGTCAGGTTTCCGTATATCCAGGAAGCGAATATTCATGCGGAGCCTTCTGTAGAATGAAGCGTTAAAAAGTCAGAAGTGAGAATACAGAATACAGAATACAGAATACAGAATTCAGGACTAAGGGCTAAGAACTAAATCCTAAAAGCTAAAGAACTAAAACCTTGAATCTATCGGATAACCCGCATCGTCTAAAATGCACCATCTTCGACATGGACGGCACATTAACTCAAACCAATCTTCTCATCTATGAGTCGTTCAACCATATTGCCGAAAAATACATTCATAAGCGCTTGAGCCCGCAGGAGGTCATTGCACTCTTCGGTCCGCCGGAAGAGGAGGCAGTCGAGCATATGATCGGATCTCAGCATATCGACAAGGCAATGAGCGAATACTACCAGTTCTATCAGGCGAGGCATAACGAGCTTGCATCGCTGTATCCGGGCATCAAAGATCTTTTGGGGTTTGTGAAGGGGCGTGGTATTCTTGTCGCTCTTTTTACCGGCAAGGGGCGGCGCACAACGGAAATCACGCTCCATGAATTCGGCATCAAGCCGTATTTCGACATTGTGATCACCGGCGATGACGTGGACCATTTCAAGCCCTCCGGGGACGGAATCCGAAAAATCATGCAGAAATATTCGCTCGAGCCGGATGAGGTCTTGATGGTCGGGGATGCTGTCGCCGATATCTCCGCCGCCCGCGAATCCGGCGTGGCCATCGCCTCTGTCGTCTGGGACTCATACGGCAAGGAAATGGTGATGAAGACAAAAACGGATTTTTTATTCCACAGTGTCGGCGAGCTTCGTGCGTGGCTGGAACAGGCTCTTTTACAATGAACAATGATCAATCAACAATGAGCATCGAATAACTGACTATTACGTAAGAACAATGACACTAGACCAAGCACGACAGATGACAGGCAGCGAACATCGACTACGAACGGGAGTTGTTGGAACCGGCCATCTCGGATCGCTCCATGCAAAAATGTATTCTGAAATTCCCGCCGCAGTTTTTGTCGGCGCGTTCGATACCGACAAAGCAAAATGTGAGACGGTCGTTTCGCAATACCAAAATGCGAGATCCTTTTCCAGCCTGGATGAACTGCTCGCAGGCGTCGACGCGGTCAGCGTTTCTACAGTGACATCGCAGCATTTCGATGTCGCGAAACGCGCGCTCAACGCCGGCGTTCATGTCCTCATCGAAAAGCCGATCACTCAAACGGTTGCCGAAGCGGATGAGCTGATCGCACTGGCGAAGGCGAAAGGGTGCACTATTCAGGTCGGACATATTGAACGCTTCAACCCGGCAATTCTCGCGCTTGAGTCGTACAACCTCAGGCCGATGTTCATCGAATCCCACCGGCTGGCGCAGTTCAATCCGCGCGGAACGGATGTTGCCGTTGTTCTCGACCTGATGATTCATGATATCGACGTCATTCTGAGCCTTGTGAAGTCGACGGTTTCGCGGATCGACGCGAACGGCGTTGCTGTCGTTTCCGATTCGGCCGACATCGCGAACGCCAGGCTTCAGTTCGAAAACGGATGTGTTGCGAACGTCACTGCAAGCAGGATCTCGCAGAATAAAATGCGGAAGATGAGGATGTTCCAGGCGAACGGATACATTTCAATCGACTTTCTCCAGGGGCTTGCCGAAGTGTTTCGTCTGGTCGAAGACGGCGCCAACGTGGGACAAACGACAATGCTCCTCGGGCAAATAGGCGAAGGAAAGAAGAAACGGAATATTGTGTACGAGCAGCCGGAAGTGAAGGACGTCAACGCATTGAAATACGAAATGGAATCGTTCGTGACGGCCGTCCGGGAGAACAAAGAGCCTGTGGTATCGGGCGTTGACGGACGGCTTGCGCTCGACGTTGCACAAAGGATCATGAACTCGATACAAGTACAGAAATTCGGCGTTTGATGTTTGCATGAACGGAACGAAACAACATATCGAGATTCAATCCCATGAGCTTCGATCGATAGGAGAGCTCGCGGACAGGCTGCACATTGAGGTATACGTTGTCGGGGGCTACGTGCGTGACAGTTTCCTTGGGAAGGACTCGCATGACGCTGATGTGCTGGTTATCGGCGACGGTGTAGGGCTTGCGAAACGCGCTGCAGAAGAGTTCGGGAAGCCAAGCATCACAACGTACGAAAAGTTCGGCACGGCAATGTTTCATATCGGTGCGCTGCAAGTCGAATTCGTCGGAGCCAGAAAAGAAAGCTACTCCAAGGATTCCCGCAACCCCGTTGTGGAAGCGGGTTCGCTTCACGACGATCTCGCGCGGCGGGATTTTACGGTAAACGCCCTCGCGGCATCGCTGAACTCCGCATCGTGGGGAGAAGTGTCCGATCCGTTTAACGGCCGCATGGACCTCGAAGCAAAGACACTCCGCACACCGCTTGAACCGTCGAAGACTTTTACCGATGACCCGCTTCGCATCATGCGGGCGATGAGGTTCGCATCGCAGCTTGCCTTCTCGCTGGAGAAGGAGACGCTCGAAGCGATCTCAGCAATGAAAGACCGCCTCACGATCATTGCACAGGAACGGATCACCGAGGAGTTCATGAAGATCCTTTCCAGCCCAAAACCGTCCATCGGCTTGCGCCTGATGTTCGACACCGGCGTCATGGGCGTCGTCTTCCCGGAGGTTGCAGAACTTTCCGGCGTCGATCAACGCGACGACCATCACCACAAAGACGTTTTTCTTCATACCTGCGTCGTCGTCGACAACATCTCTGCGATGACGGACAACGTCTACCTGCGACTGACAGCGCTCGTTCATGATATCGCGAAGCCGAGAACAAAACAATTCCGTGAGGGAATCGGATGGACATTTTACGGTCACGAGGAGCTGGGCGCGCGGATGGTGAAACACATTTTCAAGAAATTCAAACTTCCGTTCGATAAAATTCCGTATGTCGAAAAATTGGTCCGGCTTCATCTCCGCCCCATGGCGCTCGTCGACGAGGAAGTCACTGATTCGGCCGTCCGCCGTCTTCTCTTCGATGCGGGGGACCTTATCGATGACTTGATGATATTATGCCGTGCCGATATCACGTCAAAGAATCCGAAACTTGTGCGCGAATATACCACGAACTATGATCTCGTCTTTGCAAAAATGAAGGAGGTTGAAGAAAAAGACCGGCTGCGTGCATTCCAACCCCCTGTTCGCGGGGATGAGATAATGCAGGTCTGCGGTTTGGAACCGGGGGAACTTGTCGGCGTCCTCAAATCCAAGATTGAAGAAGCAATCCTCGACGGACTTATTCCAAATGAACACGATGCTGCGCTCCGGTATCTCCTCTCTATTAAAGATCCCGTCATTCGGGAGTTCCGACACGTTTCCTGATAATTCCCCGAGAAATGAAGTTTTGGAGAAGAATCATGCTTCTCGCCGTCAAAAATGTTATATTATGCCAAAGAAAATCACTATTGTATGAAACTTTCACTGAGGCCGTGCGTCTACTTACAAATAACAGATGCCGGTTTATCGACAACATCGGAGAATGATGTATGAAACAGCTGTTTTTCTCGATTCTTTTCCTCACTTTCGCATCAACCCTTTTGGGCCAAACGGCTCCTCCAAAAAAACTTACGTTGCAGCAGTCGGTTGATTTTGCATTGAGCCGGAACGTCTCAGTATCCCAAGCCCAGAATAATGTCGGTGCTGCACAAAGCGGCGTGCTGGCCGGATACGGCGGTTATCTCCCTACTCTTTCTGCATCGGGTTACTGGAGCCGCCAACAAACGACTGAGGCCTTTTTTTCCGGAGTCACGTTTGTTCACCCTACCACGACGACGAACTACTTTAACACCACTGTAAATGCCAACTGGACAATTTTTAACGGTTTTTCACGCGAGGCCGCTCTGAAAAAAGCCAATGCAGGGGCGAGATCGACCGATGAGATCTTTGCGCGAACAAAACAACAAATTGTCAACTTAGTGCAAGCCGATTATCTCACGGTTTTGAGGAACGAGCAGCTAGTCAAGGTAAGCGAGGAGAACCTGAAGCGGGACCAGCGGGAACTCGAACGCATTACAGAATCCCAAAAGGTCGGAACCCTTGCAATAGCGGATGTGTATAACCAGCAATCGGTTGTCTCGGCAGACGAATTGAGTCTTCTTCAAGGGCAGAATACATACGATGAATCAAAAGCCGATCTGATTGCGTTGATCGGATTAGACCAGTCCGATACCTATGAAGTTGCCGACGGATCGATCTCACAGAATATCAGTCAATCGGAGCTTGATGATACTGCAAGTACATATCAAAACATGGGGCAGATCCGAAAGACCGCAATAGCAAATCGTCCTGATTATCAAAGCGCAATGGAATTGGTAACAAGTGCTCGTGCCGATGAAACATCGGCGTTAAGCAGATATTATCCCGGAGTGAGTGCAGGCGCCTCGTATGCACTCAACAACACGGAAATTTCTAATTTGACTCAGAACAAGGGACTATCGTGGGGTCTTAATCTCTCATGGACGTTGTTCGACGGTTTCCTTACAAATCAGAACGTCCAAACGGCTAAAGTCGAACAGATGAACGCAGAGTTAAATGTCCTCCAAACCGAACGCAATGTCAGTGTCGATGTGAAAAAGGCGTTGTTGAATCTTGAGTCCGGACGCAAGCAGTACACCGCGAGCATCAAGAGCCTTCAATCCGCGACCCAGAATCAAAAGGTCGCAGAAGAACGCTACAATCTTGGTGCAGGCACGCTTGTCGATTTGTTGACGGCCAACGCAGGCCTTGTGAACGCCGAAGCGAGCAAGATTAACGCGGCCTTCAACTACATCATGTCAAAGATGAACCTGGATCTTGCAATCGGCAACTTATCGTATTAACATGAAATCAGACAGTCGACATTATTCTTAAGGAGTAGCACGAAATGGCAAACGGTAAAGAGAAAAAATCGAAAAAGAAGCTTTTTATTTTTTCGGGCATTGGCGTCGTTGTTGTTGCGCTCGTGCTGATTGTGCTGCTGGGGAGTAAGCGGGAGAATGTGGTGAGCGTGCAGACGGAGAAAGTGCAGCGAAAATCGATCACTCAGATTGTCACAGCATCGGGGAAGATCCAGCCCGAAAAAATGGTAAAAATTAATGCCGAAGTCAGCGGCGAAATTATTTTGCTGCCGGTGAAAGACGGACAAAAAGTGCAGAAAGGCGACCTCCTGGTACGAATCAATCCCGACATCTACCAGGCCCAAGTTGA
>Ga0265324_10001646_pt1 | contig 12355 bp, 12 predicted proteins | sample 41419metaG_FD_198634 | JGI IMG/M metagenome (GOLD analysis project Ga0265324, IMG submission 198634) | Rhizosphere microbial communities from Carex aquatilis grown in University of Washington, Seatle, WA, United States - 4-14-19 metaG | ecosystem: Host-associated > Plants > Roots > Rhizosphere...
GAGGGCCGGGTAGCAACGCTTCCACCACCAGCAGTGTCCACCGGTCGCCGACCCGGGCGAGCGCCTCGGCGAGCGGTGAGAGTTCCAACTCGGATTCAGCCATGGGCTGATCGTAGCCCCGTTGACTTCTGACCAGTTAATAGTAATTTGCAAGTTACTACTTACTGGAGGTGGCAACATGGCGATCCTCGATGAGATCGGGGCAAGCATCAGGCAGCTGGCCCAAGGCGCCGGGACCTCGGTCGTGGGCATCGGGCAGCGCTGGGGGGCAGGCTCAGGCGTCGTGCTCGGCGATGGCAAGGTCCTGACCAACGCGCACAACGTACGCGGCGACCAGGTGACGGTCACCTTCGCCGACGGGCGCGCCGCGGACGGAACGGTGGCCGGGCGCGACATCGACGGCGACCTGGCCGTCATCAGCGTCGACACCGGCGCGGTCCCCGCGCTGCCATGGGCCGATGGCGCGGGCGTGGAGATCGGGCTGCCGGTCTTCGCCCTGGCCAACCCAGGGGGCCGCGGGCTGCGGGTGACGTTCGGGTTCGTCTCAGGCACTGAGCGGACCTTCCGCGGTCCCCGGGGCCAGCGGATCACCGGCAGCCTCGAGCACACCGCCCCGCTGCTGCCCGGCTCCTCGGGCGGTCCGGTTCTCACCGCCGCGGGACAGCTGCTCGGGATCAATACCAACCGCCTCGGCGAGGGCTTCTACCTGGCCATACCCGCCGACGAGGCACTACGGGGCCGGGCCGACGCGCTCGCCCGCGGGGAATCAGCACAAGCGCCGAGGCTCGGCGTGGCCATCGCGCCGAACCACGTGGCCAAGCGACTGCGTCGCGCCGTCGGCCTGCCGGAAACCGATGGCCTGCTCATCCGCGGCGTGGAGGACGACAGCCCGGCAGCGCGCGCAGGTCTCGCCCAGGGCGACCTGATCGTGGCGGCCGCGGGCCGCCCGATACGCACCCCCGACGACCTGTTCGAAGCACTCCAGGCCGTCGCACCGGGCGGCGGCATCGAGCTCAACGTCATCCGCGGCACCGGCGAACTGACCGTTCAGGTCAGCTTCGCCGATCACGACTAGCCAGGTCACCGGCCATAAGCACGCGCACAGGCGTGATCTTGACCGCCCCGGGTTCCGCGGAGACTCCGCGAAGCCCGGGGCGGTTCTGATTCCCGGCTTGCCCCCGCCGCCGATAACACTTAGACTTCGAAGCATTAGACGTCAAACTTATGGTGGTCGGAGGACGCGAGATGAACAGCGAGGCCGGAAGTCTGCCGTGACCGGTGTCTTCCGTCCGCTGTACGCCCGCCGGGACGCCTGGTAGCGGCCGGCCTGGGTCCCGGTCACCCGCCACAAGCAAGGAGTATCAGAAATGACGAACGGCAGTTCCGGCCGCCGTTTCCGGTTCGGCGCGGTCGCCGGCTTCGGCCGGAACGGGTCCGAGTGGGCGGCGACGGCGCAGCGTATCGAGCAGCTCGGCTTCTCCACCCTGCTGTGCCCCGACGGCACCGGCCTGCTCGCCCCGTTCCAGGCGCTAAGCGCCGCGGCCGCCGCGACCAGCATCCTGCGACTCGGCAGCTACGTGCTGGCGGCCCCGTTGCGAACCCCGGGCACCGTGGCCTGGGAGACCGCCAGCCTGGACGTTCTCAGCGGCGGCCGGTTCGAACTCGGGCTCGGCGCGGGCCGGCCCGACGCGGCGCGTGACGCCGCGCGGCTAGGACTGCCCTTCGGTGCCGCGGCCGCACGGGTCAGCCGCGTCGAGCAGACCCTGGCGGCCGTGCGCGCCCGCTACGCCGGGTCGGACGAGGCATCCGGATACGACGCCCTGCGCGGCGGGCAACGGCCCCGGCCGCCCGTGCTGCTGGCCGGCACCGGGCCGCGGATGATGCGCCTGGCCGCCAGCGAGGCCGACATCCTGGCCCTCGGCCTGCCCCCGCAGAGCACCGACGACGACCTAGCGGCCACGTCCGGCCAGCTCCGCGCGATCGCCGCCGACGCTTTCGACCGGCTCGAACTCAACGTCAACATCGCCCTGGTCGGCGACGACATACCGCCGCAGGCCGGGTCCTGGCTCGGTGCCGACCCCGGAGAGCTGATCCGCGCCGGCTCGATCACCGTGCTCACCGGCTCCCCCCGGCAGATGGCCGACACGCTGCTGCGACGGCGCGACCGCAGCGGGGTGTCCTACCTGTCGGTCAACGCCATGTTCGCGGGCGCGTTCGCCCCAGTAGTCGAACTGCTCACCGGCGCATAGCGGCCCCGCGTGGATTTACAGTCCGCCGAGACGCAAGTTAGTGTTTGCTGCGTGACTTTCGGTAGGTCCGGTCGTGGCTGAAGCGATCGGGGAGCGAGTCAGGCGCTACATCCTCGACGGCAACGATGAAGATCTCCGGCGACTGCTTGGCGTCGCCGAGGCCACCAGGGAGATGGCCAGGTCCGCCTTCGGCCGGGTCGGTATGCGGGAAGGCTGGCACGTCATCGAATGCGGCTGCGGCCCCATTGGCGGGCTGGCCGTCATGGCGGAGATGGTGGGCCCGGCCGGGCGGGTGGTCGGCGTCGACGTCAACGAGCTGGCCATCCAGCGGGCCCGGTCGGTCATGGCGGCGCTGCGACTGGACAACGTGGAGTTGCTGCGGCACGGGAACGTGCGGTCGCCTCGGGGATCGCGACCGGGCAGCAGATCGACGACCTGGTCAGTGATCTTCGGGCCGCGAAACACGTCGGCTACGAGTGGGTCTCAACGCCGTTCTTCCTTGACCTGACACTGCGCAAGCCGGCCGCGGCGTGACGGCACCGGGCTGAAGTCTGGAGGGCACTTGTTCACTTCCGAGCAGCTTCCCGAGCTGCGGCGCAAGATCCGTGCTCAGGCCGCGCTTGAGGCCAGGGTCCTCGACGAGCTCGTGAAGCAGGCGGTCGGCCTCGCACCGCACGTCCGCCCGATCAGGCCGCGCACCGCCACCGCCGTCGCGCTGACCGCGGCCGACGGCGGGAACAACTCGGTCGCGTTCAACCCGTTCGAGCTGCAGGTCATCCGGGTCGTGGACTCGCAGGGCAAGGAGCTGTTCCTGGACGTAGTGTCGCCCGCCACCGACATCGACGAGCTCGGCCGCCGCCACCGAGACGACGGCACCGTCCTCGGGAAGCTCATGGACGACCTGGGCGCGCAGCGCCTCAGCGACCTCTCCAGCATGATGACCGTCCGTAACCGGGGATGGGTCAAGACCTACCGGGACTTGTGCGAGTGGGCCACGCTGCATGACCTCATCACCAGCCACGAGTTCGCCGCCGACACGCTCATCGTGCGCGACGGCCTGCTGCGTACCACGATCTTCGCCGGCGATACCCTCGCCCGGCTCGGCGAGCTCATGAAGCAGGCCATCGACCGGCAAGCGAAGGACAACCGCAGGCGGATCTGGCTCGCCGGGCTGGCCAAGAAGACCAAGGTGCTCGATCACTACCGGCTCGCCATGTCGCTGGCGGGGATCTTCGACCAGGGCACGCCGTGTTTCGTGCCGGTCCCGCACGAGCTCCAGGAGCGCGTCTACCGCGCAGATGCCGACTACGTGCGCGAGCCGGGCGACGACGAGCCGGGCGGGCGGACGACGGAGAACATCGGGGCGATGTACTTCGTGCGTTTCGGCCCCCATGCGGGTGATCCCGTCTGGACCGCGGACCTGCTCGCATGGCAACGGCAGGACGCGCAGGCCGTCTTCGGCCACCTGCAGGCCGACGCGGCCGCCGGGTTCCCGGTGCCGTTCTACCCGTTCAGCCTCCAGCAGGCCGACGCGCACTCCCGGGTCGCCGAGCTGGACCTCGACATCATCGAGGACGGCCTGGTCGACGCCGTCCGCGAGCACGTCGGCGACGGCAAGAGGCATATCGTTGACGCGCTGCTGCTCGCCACGCAGAACGTCGCGGCGCGGCGATACGGGTTATGCGGCTCTTCCACCCCGACGCCGTCGTCGGCGTCTTCCGCGGCTTCTCCGCCAGCGGCATGGAGTTTCACGCTGACCTGGTGCTCCCTTATCGCGACGAGCTCCAGGCGATCCCCATGCACGGCCAGTTCGTCCTGGTCCAGCTAGAGCACGAGAACGAGGCGGTGCTTGGCCGGATCACGTCCGTGGCCGCCGAGGGCCGCCTGGTCTCTCCCATCGGGGAGGACTACGCCATCCGGGCGATGCGCGACGACCGGCCCATCCCCGACGAGCTGCGCGACCAGTACCTGAAGTACCGGGTCGACATCCGGGTGCTTGGCGTGGAGCGGCTGGTGGGCGACAAGCTGGTCTTCGTCCCCAGTCACCGCAGGCTGCCGCACGTCGGGGCGAAGGTTGCCCTGTGCTCACCCGAGGTCCTGCGCGAGGTGGCGAACGCGTCCGGCCCCGAGGGAATCGGCACTGCCGCCAGCGACACCGCCGCCGCCGAGATCGGGTTCCTGGCCTTCGGCGAGTTCGTCTACGCCGGCGACGACCCGCGCGGCCAGCCCGAGGACTGGATGGTGGTCCTGCACCCGCCGATCCTGCCGCGCTTCCAGGCGGCGCAGCTGGTGTCCCGCCGTACCTTCGTCTTCGCTCGCGCGGGCTTCGGCAAGTCCAACCTGATCAAGCTGCTCTTCTCGCGCCTGTACGCGGGCAGCCCGGTACTCCCCTCGCGAAACGGCCCCACTCCCGTCGGCACCATCATCTTCGACCCGGACGGCGAGTACTTCTGGCCTGATTCCGACGGCCGCCCCGGCCTGGCCGACGTCGCCGCGCTGACCGAGCGAACCGTCGTATTCACCTCCCAGCAGCCGCCGAGTCCTGCTTACGGGTCCTTCGTCGTGGATTCCGTGAGGCTCGACATCCGCCAGCTCTCGGCGCAGCGCGTTATCGGCATCGCGCTCCCGGCCGACCGCCAGGACCAGCAGAACGTCACCAAGCTCAAGTCACTCGGCCCCGACCGTTGGCGCTCGCTCGTTGACCTGATCGCCGCCCACCGCTACGAGGCAGACCCGGCGGAGGTCCGCCGCCTGTGCGGCATCAAGACCGCGAACGAGGAATTGCAGACCAACGCGATCATCTCCAACATGACGCGCATCGTTGAGGCGCTCCACGACCCGTCGAGCCAGCTGCTGCGCGCCATAATGACGGCGCTGCGGGCCGGCAAACTGTGCGTCGTGGACATCTCCCAGCTGCGCGGGCAGCGCGGGCTGCAACTGGCCAGCATCATCCTCGCCGAGATCTTCTCCCACAACCAGCGAGAATTCACCAAGGCCATTCCGCATAACGTCCCGTGCATTGCCGTGATAGAAGAGGCCCAGGCCGTACTCGGGGCCGGCGGCTCGGGCTCGGCTGCTGCGGAGGACAGCCCGTTCGTTTCGTGGGTGAAGGAGGGCCGCAAGTACGGTCTCGGCGCGGTCCTGGTCACCCAGCAGCCGGGCAGCATCCCGGCGGAACTGCTCAGCCAGGGCGACAACTTCTTCGTGTTCCACCTGCTGTCCGCCGGGGACCTGATCGCGCTGAAGCGCGCCAACGCGCACTTCTCCGATGACCTGCTCGCGACCCTGCTGAACGAGCCGCTGGTCGGCCATGGGATCTTCTGGTCCAGCGCCGCCGGCACCGACCGCGGCGCGCGACCCTACCCGTTGCCGATCCGCGTGCTGAGCTTCGAGGCCGAGAACCGCATCCTGCGCGACCCGGCTTACAACGGGGACGCGGTCGACTGCTACGCCTCCCGGCTGCGGGCGACGTTCCGCTCCGCGCTGGCCGCCGCGGGCGCGAGCACCAGTGCCGGTTCTTCAGATGCGAGCACCGGTGCTGTGGGCAGGAGCGCGGGCCGAGACGACCGTCCCGCCGCCCGGTCCGGGGTAGACCTGGTCCTGGAAGAACTGGCGGCGGACGCGGCGGCCGCCGCCCCCGGCCCGACCGACGTGGAGGCCGCCTACCGTGCGGCGGCGATCAACGCCCTGCGCAAGCGGCCAGAGTTCGCCCGCTACCTGTCCAGTACCGAGGGCCTGTCCTGGGGCCGGGTCCAGGCATGGCTCGCTCAGGCCGCGCCGCCGGAAGAGGTCGTCGGCAACCGCTTCGACTGGGCCCGCCCGGTCGTGCTCCCGGCGCTGATCGCGATCCTGGGCCCGCAGGGCTCTGCCTGGCGCACCGAATCCCGCCCTCGCCCCGACCGCCCAGGATCCTCCCAGACCTGGATCCACCTCACGGAAACGGCCGAGTTCCCCAACCAGGCAACCCCGCCCGAGGACGACGCATCTGCGAAATAGCGCGCTTCCGTGCCATTCTCGGACCTCGCAAGTCCCCGGTAAAGCTCCAGCGGCCGTCCACGCGCTCGGCGCCCGCGGCTGTCAACGGCTCGAAGCTGTTTATTCAGCCAGTCTGGCAGTAATGGATTTGACAAGCCCGGTCCGCGGAAGACACCATGTACAGAGTACATGTATTCCGTACATGACATTGACCTGCATGCCTTATGAACGGAGGAAGATGAGTACCGACTTCGGGGTCAGTCACCTGGACCCCGCCGCGAACCTGGGGATCAGGGCCCGGTGGTCCTGGCGTCGGGCGGAGCGAAGAGCCGTTGCCGAACATGAGCGGTGGCTCGCCGCGAAGCTGCGACGGCTGGCCGCAGCCAGGGTCCCTGTGTTCTGGGTGATGGAAGACGCAGCCAGCCAGGTGACCGACATGACGGCCGGGATCGTGCGCATGAGGCGTCCGGGCTGGCAGTTGCTGGTAGCCGGGGTGGCCTCCGGTCCCCGCGCGGACCTGGAGCACGCCGCCCGCCAGGGACGGCTCCGCCTCGACGCCGCCGGCCGCTACGGGAAGTTCTGGTGGATCGAGATCGCCACCGACAGCGCCGCGCGCGGCGAGAAAGTCGTCTTGCTGGGCTCTCATCTGCAACTGATCCCCGCGAGCGGGGGCCATGGCTGGGCTGCGGCCCCTCAACCAGCTGGGCACCTAGCCCTATTGGAAGCTCGCTGAGCCGCGTTCCTGAAATGGAGGGAGTCATGGCATGTGCGACGCTGAAGTATGCCGGACACTGAACGCGCCCTAGCGGGCATCAACCCGGAACAGGTAACCCGCTGGCTCGTCGGTCACGTCAGCCGCCTAGTCCCGCCGGTCAACTTCGACCTGATCTCAGGCGGCCGGTCGAACCTTACGTACCGGCTTACCGACTCCGTAGGCGCGGTCTACGCGCTGCGCCGCCCGCCGACCGGTGGCGTGCTGGCTACCGCGCATGACATGAGCCGCGAATGGCGGTTCATCTCGGCGATGGCGCCGACGGCGGTGCCGGTCGCCGAACCGCTCGCCTACTGCGCCGACGCCGACGTCACCGGCGCCGAGTTCTATGTGATGGAGTATGTCGACGGCCAGGTTCTGTCCGACCGTGACGCCGGGCTCGCTCTCGCGCCCGAGGACCGGGCAACGGCGGGGGAGCAGGTCATCGACGTGCTCGTCGCCCTGCACGCGCTCGACCCGGCCGAGGTCGGCCTGGAGGGCCTGGTGCGCCGCACCGGCTACGTCGAACGGCAGCTGCGGCGCTGGCATGCGCAAGTGCACGCCCCGGAGACCGCCGAGCACACCAGTCCGCAAGGCCTCGCCCTCCTGGACGAGGTTCACGGCCTGCTCGCCCGGCGCGTTCCCGCGCAGGGCATCGGGATCGTGCACGGCGACTTCCGGCCGGGAAACATGGCGTTCGGCCCCGACGGCACCGTGCGCGCGGTCTTCGACTGGGAACTGGCGACCACGGGTGATCCGATGGCCGACCTGGGCTGGCTGGCGTCGACCTGGCAGGACCCAGGTGATGAGGTCCCGCCCACCACTCCAGGGCCGAGCACTGCCCCTGGGTTCCCGTCGCGCGCGGAGATGGTTGCGCGCTACGCCCGGGCCTCGGGCCGAGACGTGTCGAACCTTTCCTACTGGGTGGCGTTCTGCCGGTGGCGTTCGGCGTGCATCGGCGCCGGGGTGCGCGCCCGGTACGTGAGCGGGCGGATGGCCGACGACGGCTACCTGCAACAGGCACTCAAACGCGGAGACGACGGCATCCAGCTGGCCGAAGCCGCCCGTGACGTCCTCCGCGAACTACACGTCCAATAGCGGGGGCCCGGTAGCCGGCGTCGGCCCTAACGGTAACGGAAGCCGTCAAGGAAGCGGCGGAAGACGCCGCCCTCCCTGGTCAGCGGGGGAGCTGGCGGCGGCTCCTCGGTGCGCTGGCGGGCAATCGGCTGGTCGTAGTCCGTCCTGGCGATGGCGTCGACGATCTGAGCCTCGTCGAAATCCTCGGAGCCCTCGATCTGCGGCACGTACCCGACGAGCATGCCGTCCCGCATGACCTGGGCTTCGAGTCCCGCGGTGCCGTCATTGTCCCACTCGGCCTCGCGACCGCCGGATAGCGTGACGCGAACACCGAACTCGGTTGTGCCGCGGAGCAGGTGCGCGTTGACGCCACGGTCGCGGAGGGCGTCAACCACCCGCCGGGCCTTGAACTCGTCCATCAAACAAATGCTAGCGCGTAGCCACGAGCTGAAGCGCCAGCCTTAGTCACTAGGCCTGCGCTTGACCGCGGCCAGCCGCACATCCTCCGCGGTCGCTCGCGCCTGCTGACGCCGTACACGCTCGGGGACCACGTTCTCCCGCGGCGCGGTCGGGGCGAAGTCGAGGCGACCCACGCCAAGCCCGCGCAGAACTGCCTGCTCCACCAGGGAGAAGTCATCCTGGTGCGGCCGATCGAAGTTCATCGGCTCGCGCAGTGCCAACGCCGGGTTCGTGATGATCCGGCCAACACCGAGGACATTCTGCGACGTGGCGTGCAGCGTGTACGGATGCAGCAGCACCACGTCACCGGCCTCGCCCGTCATCTCCACGAAGTCGTGGCACTGCGCGACCAGCTCGACGTAATCAAAGTCTTCTTGTAGGACTCCCTCGGGGTGCCCGGCGAGGAAGCGAGCCACCACCGGCACCGAGTCGGCCGCCACGAACGTGCCCCCGCCCTTGTGCAGCATGTCCGTCCACAGCACGAAAGTCAGCAGCGCCTGCTCCGGCGAATCCAGGAAATGCCGGAAGAAATCACCGTCCTTGTGCCACCCTCCGGCCTCTCGTGACGGCGGCTGCCACGGCCGGTCGTCACCCACCCCGAGATTGGCGATGAAACTGTCGCCCCACCGCCAAGGCAACGTGACCTGGCTCTCGCCGCCGACCAGGTCCATGGCCGCCCCCCAGGCGGCAGGCGCGAACGTCCGCGCGTCCACATGCGAACGTGATGACAGATGGATCCGCTTTTCCGCCCAGCTCGCCGGATCATGACGGTCATACCCGAAGCGGATCCACGCATCGTCCAGCAACCGCTGCGCGTCAGCAGGGTCGAAGGCACCCCGCACCGTCACGAAACCTCGCTCCAGGAAATGCTCGGCCTGTTCGCCGGTCAGGTGCCCATAGCTCCTCGGCACGCGCTTTCCTCCTCGGATGCCTCGGTGCGGATGATCACGACCCGGCCCCGTCCAGGTCAGCCGCGGCCCGAGCCGGTCCAGGGCCAGGGAGGCCGGGAAGAACGCGACGGTCAAGGCCACGCCTGCTCAACGCGCCGGGCCGGTCAGGCGTTCCCGCCCGGCCAGCAACCACATGTAGCACTCCGGGCTAGCCGGAGATCCGGGCGTAGTACTTCGGCGCGCTGAGGATTGTTGCTGAGTGCGGGGCGATCAGTTGCGCGTAGACATCGGCATGCTTGCCAGTCTGGTCCGCGGAGGCATCCAGGCCGGTCACCGCGCCGGGCGCATGCTGCAGCCGGATGTTGCCGGGGATGACGCTCACGGCGTAGCCATTCACGGTGATCGAGCAGCCGACGTCCCCGATCGCGACATGGGCCTCAGACTGGTCGCACCCGTCGTGCGTGATCTTGCCCTGGAGCCAGACCTCGCCGTGGCGGGTGGTTGTCGTCTGCGGGCCGCCGGCCGCAAGCGCTCCGCCCGGCCCGCTGCCGAGCCAGAAGGCAAGCGATCCGGCGATCGCTGCTGCGGCGGCGACCGTGGCCACGCCCCAGCGGCTCCGTAGGGTGAACCGCCTCCGGCGTGAACCCGATCCCTGCGGTGTATCCGCCCCCGTTGCCGTAAGTCCTGAACCTGACATCGTTGCCCCCAGATGCCTCGTCCCGGCGTCCGGGTCGTCGGTCCGGGTTTCCCGGGTCAACTCGCCGCCGCCTTCACTGAAATATCGGTATTTGGACGCACCGGGCGGGTCTGCGGTTCCGCTTAGCGACCCGGATCCTGCTGGGGCCCGCAAGCTTCGACTGGGAACGGCTGCTTGTCACCGAGCGGGTGCCCTCCTGGTCTTCCGCCCAGCTGAACCGGCTCGTCCGGCTGCCGATCTACTTGTCTACCTACTTGTCCATAGCGAGGAGATGGGCAGGCATCCCAGTCCGTTGCCGAAGCTCAGTGACTCGGTACCGCAGTAGAGGACATAGCCGGCGTGCATGCGGGAGCCGAGTTTCTCTTTAAGGTAGCGGAGGCCGGCTAGGTCTTCCGCTCGCACGGATTGTGCCGACTTCACCTCGATGCCGACCACGCGTCCGCTGTTGTCCTCGAGTACCGCGTCGACCTCGTGGCCGTCACGATCGTGGTAGTGGTAGAGGGTCGCCGCTGTTTCCGACCAGGTAAGTTGCCGGGCAAGTTCGCCCATGACGAAGTTTTCCGTCAAGCCACCCGACTGGTCGGTGGCCCGGCGAGTCTGAAGGTATCCGGCGAGCCCTGTGTCGACGAACATCAGCTTCGGAGCGCGTGTCACCCGCCTGGTCGCACCTGAGGACCAGGCGGGGATCAACTGGATGAGGTAAATCGTTTCCAGGATCTGGATATAGCGCCGTACAGTGGGCTCCGAGATCGTCAGCTCGCTTGCGAGCTTGCTCATGTTGAGCATGTTTGCGCAGCGGCTGGCCAGCAGGGCGATCAAGCGGCGCATGTCTGCGGCTCGCTCTATGTCCGCTACCTGTTTAATGTCCCGGACGACAATGTCGTTGATGTAGCTGGAGAAGAACCGGTCTCGTCGCCTCGGGGTATCCCGCTGGAACGCAGCCGGGTAACCGCCCCGCGCGATGCGGGACAGGTAGTCGCTGCGGCGGAGCTGCGTGCCGCGGGCGGTGAGGCCTGCGTCGGTGCTGAACACCACGTCCACGAATCCGTCCGGCTCGCCGTCGATCTCCCCTTGGGAAAGAGGCCAGAGCTCAACCGTTTCCGACCGGCCGGGCAGCGCGTCTGGAAGGCTGTGCAGGGCAAGCAAGCGCGCTGAACCGGTCAGGATGAACCTTCCCGGCCGTGGGTCCCTGTCGACGCTGTTCTTGATCGCGAGCCAAAGGCTAGGCACTCGCTGGACCTCGTCGATCAGCATCAGCCCGTCGAACTCCAGGAAGCCGACGGGGTCGTTCTCTGCGGCCAGGCGCGTCTGAGGATCGTCGAGGAACCGTGCCTGCCATCTTGGCGCCTTGTGGAGTACCCGCTCGGCGAGGGTGCTCTTGCCGACTTGCCGGGCGCCGTTGATGATGACGACACGCGTGTCGCTCAGTGCCTCGGAGACAAGAGCCTCGGCCCGTCGGGGAACGTAGTCAGTGGCCGACTTCACAGGATCACTGTAGCTCTCGTTTTAGATCTGCGGCCACTAGTCCTTAGAATTGCTGCTCTCTTGCTTAAGATCTGCGGGCAGTAAAGTTCAGATCTGCCAGCAGAGTACCCGGTCCAGCTGGCCGACGGGACCGGCCATGACCTGCAAGTTCATGCCGTGGCAGTGGTGCTTGCCGGAGAAGAACGGCCGGTCCGCCGCGACCCGGTCCGTCCGGACCAGCGTGCCGTCGAAGACCACGAACGGCAGCCCGGCCCTCTTTGCCGCCCGGACCGCCTGCCGCAGCTTCGGGGCGCGGGCGGCCAGCAGCGCGACCGTCTCGTTCACGTACCGCCAGGCGGTCGCTGTACCGACCTCGAACCCGGCTGCCACCTGCGCGAATGGCTCGCCTTTGCGCAGGTGGACGAGCACGAGCAGGGCCTGCTGCCCGGGGTTCAGCTTGCGCCACAGCGACCCGATCGAGGCCCGGTGCCGGCGGATGACCTGAGCAGTAAAGGTGAGGGTCTGGCGCGACAACGGCAGCGCGGCACGGTAAAACAGCATGAAGGAGCCCCTGGAAGGTTGAAGCTGGCTTGGTAACCGCCTCAACTACCAGGGGCTTCGCCGTTCTCAGCGGCAACACGCCGCGCTGCGCTCAAACCGTGACCGAGCCACTACAACCAGGATGAAAAAGGCTCAGTGGACGCTACACGGTAATGCGGGCGACGGTGCGGTAATCAGTTACAAGCAGGGGAAGTTCTGGGTCTTCGGGCATGCGGTGATGACAGTCACCTAT
>Ga0265324_10001652_pt1 | contig 12334 bp, 13 predicted proteins | sample 41419metaG_FD_198634 | JGI IMG/M metagenome (GOLD analysis project Ga0265324, IMG submission 198634) | Rhizosphere microbial communities from Carex aquatilis grown in University of Washington, Seatle, WA, United States - 4-14-19 metaG | ecosystem: Host-associated > Plants > Roots > Rhizosphere...
TTGAATGTGGGTAGCTTTAGCCATTATTTAAACACCACCTTTTTATACGCGAAGTAATTCCAAATCAGGGTTACAAAGGTCGCAACCAATTTGGCCGTATTCTTGATAACGAACTGATCGTGGCCTCGGAAACCGACACTGTGTGCGATCCAGACAGCCAGGGTTACGGGGTTGGTCCAGACTTCGGTGAGCACGTGAATGATCAGTGTCTGTAAAACATACAGTCCGAAGGCAGTGACGACAAGAAAAATCAGCGCCTGGCGCCACAGCCGGCCGCCTTTTCGTTCGAACACAACATGCTTGTTGGCGGCGAAGCTGAAGACCATGGCGATGGTGGTGGAGCAGATATTGGCCTGGATCAGGGTGAGGCCGCCGGCGCCAGATAGCAGGTTGTACAGGGTGAAATCGATGAGGGTGTTTAACGCGCCGACAATGCCGAATTTGCCTAGGCGCTTGATTTCGGTGCGCGATAGTTTTGGTTCGCGTGTCACAACGACCTCGTTTGTAGGTTTAAGCATAGCTGATTCCAGGGAATCCTGTAAATAGTGCTTGTGCTTGGCGTTGTGAGCTTCGCTTATACTCAAAGCGTTAGCCCCGGTAGCGCTCAAGGTTGGTAAAGCGGCGCTGGTCGGCCTGGAAGTAGAGCTCGATGTCGCCGGTGGGGCCGTTGCGGTGTTTTTTGACGAGGATTTCGGTGATGTGTTCATCCTCTTCTTTGTTGTAGTACCACGGACGGTAGATGAACATCACGACATCGGCGTCTTGCTCAATACTACCGCTTTCACGTAGGTCGGACAGTTGCGGAATGGGTGGGGTGCGCGATTCAACGGCGCGCGATAGCTGGCTGCAGGCGATGACGGGGACGTTTAACTCGCGGGCCAGGCCTTTTAAGTTGCGCGAGATCTCTGATACTTCCTGTTGGCGGCCTTCGAAGCTGCGGGCGCCGCCGGCGATGAGCTGGAGATAGTCGATGATGATCAGGCCCAGTCCGTGCTCGGATTGCAGTCGGCGGGCTTTGGTGCGCATTTCCATGACATTGGTCATGGCGGAGTCGTCGATGTAAATGGGAGCTTCGGACAATTCGGCCATAGCTTCATTTAAGCGGGGGAAATCATCGTCTTCGAGGGCGCCGGTGCGTAGCTTCCAGGAGTCAACGCCGGATTCGATGGCCAATAGTTGGTCGATGAGCTGTTCTTTCGAGACCTCAAGCGAAAAGAAGCCGACGGGGACGCCTTCTTTGGCGGCGACGTGGTGGGCGATGTTCATGACCAACGTGGTTTTACCCATGGAGGGGCGGGCGGCCAGGATGATGAGGTCGGAGTTTTGCAGGCCGGCTAGCTTGGAGTCGAGGTCTTTAAAGCCCGTGGGGACGCCGCGCAGCTTGTCGGAGTTGGCATGGAGGTCGCCAATGCGCTCAAAGGTGTCGGTGAGGACCTCTTTGATGGGGATGAAATTTTGCTTGAGGTTTTTCTGGCTGACTTCGAAAATGGTTGCTTCCGCGCGGTCCAAGAGTTCATCCAAAGCTGCGTTTTCGTCGTAGCCGAAGCCAGTAATGGCGCTGGCGGCAGCAATGAGGCGGCGCAGGGTGGCTTTGTGGGCAACGATGCCGGCGTAATGGACGACATGAGCGGCGGTTGGTACGGCCGAGGTGAGATCGGTAATGTAGGCCGCGCCGCCGATGCGTTCGAGCTCGCCGGCATCGCGCAGTTTGCCCGACAGGCTGACGACGTCGATGGGTTGGCGTGATTCGTAGAGGTCGGTCATGGCCGCGTAAATGAGGCCGTGGCGGTCGACGTAGAAATCGTCGGCGTTAACAACATCGGCGATTTTAATGATGGCGTCTTTTTCGATCAGGAGGGCGCCGAGCAGGCTGACTTCGGCTTCGGTATTTTGCGGTGGGACGCGGCCGGTGGCGACTTCGAGCTCCATAAGCTGGCCCAGTGATGGCGGGCGGTTGCGATTGGAGCGTTCGCGGGATGATGTTCGCTGGTCCATTATTCGATCACCTCTCCGCCTAGGATCTCGAGGGCAGAGCTCACCAATTCGGCTGATGGGTCGGCTTTGGCGCGTGGTTTGGCAGCGGCAGCTTCGTCGGTGCGGGCAAAGAACTTGACCGGCGAGCCATAAACTTTGGCGGCGGCGGCTTCGATTAAGCGCAGGTTGGCGGGTTTTAAGAACAGATCGCGGTGGAAATTAAAACGTGGTTTGATGGTAATGTCTTCGCCGCCAAACTCGACAGGGTACATTTGTAATAGTGCACATAGGGAGTTGTTTTGCGACTTGAGTAGGACTAGAACTTTGGGCCAGAGGTTGGCGGGTAGCTGGCCGTTGGGGGTCGCGGCGGCCGGTTCGGGGTTGGAGGTGGTAGCGGGCTTTGGTGCCGGTTTGGCGTTGATGGAAGGGGCTTGGGTCGTGACAGCGGGTTTGGTGGCAGCAGCGGCTGGGGCTGCGGTGGGGATTGGGGTAGCGGCTGTGAGCTGGGCAACGGCCGCTTCGAGCGCTAGCGCTGGCCAGTGTGAGCGTGTGACTTCCAAGAGGGTGGTAATAACACGAGCGGCAGTAGCGGGCGGGACGGTTTGGGCCAAGGCGGTGAGTTCGGGGTTATCGGATGTGAGCGCGCCGGAGCTGATGAGCAGCATTTGGCGCCACCAATCAGCTAGCTGCACGGCGGTTTGGCCGGCTTGGGCACCGGACGATTCAAGGCGCTTTAAAATTTCGAAAGCGGCGCGGATGTCGCTAGCGGCGATCGCGCGCGATAGCTCGGCGAGTTCACCTGCGCTCGAGTAGCCGAGCAATTGACGGGCAGCGGTTTCGGTGACAGCGCCGGTGGCGGCCAATTGATCGAGCAGGCTGATGCCGTCGCGAAAACTGCCGCGGGCGGCATCAGCGATGATTGCCAGCGCAGCAGGCTCAACCTCAAATTTCTCGGCGGCGGCGATGTCTTTTAGGTGGGAGGTCATGTCGGCCGACCCAATGGGTCTGAAATTGAAGCGCTGGGTGCGCGAAATGATGGTGTCGGGCAATTTGTGGGCTTCGGTGGTGGCGAGCACAAACACCGCATGCGACGGCGGCTCCTCGAGGGTCTTTAACAACGCATTGAAGGCCTCGGCGGTGAGCATGTGGACTTCATCGATAATGTAGATTTTGTAGGCGCCGATGGTGGGGGCGAGTGCAATTTTGTCTTTCAGCTCACGTACGGCATCGATGGAGCGGTTGGAGGCTGCGTCAATCTCGATAACGTCGAGGCTGGAATTGATGGCGGCCAGGCAATTGGGGCAGGCGTTGCAGGGCTTGGGGTTGCCGGTGCAGTTTACGGCGCGAGCGAGCAAGCGCGCCACGCTGGTTTTGCCGGTGCCACGCGGGCCGGTAAACAAATAGGCGTGGCTGAGGCGTCCATTGGCAATGGCGGCCGTTAGCGTTGATACGACGTGGTCTTGGCCTACGATCTGATCAAAGCTGGCGCTGCGGTATTTGCGGTACAGTACCTGGTCCGACATCATCCCACCTAGTGTTGGTCTTATTATATCTTAGCGGGAGGCGGGGGTGGTAGTGGATAAGAACTTCATAAGCGCGTCGATGGCATGTCGGCGCATGCTGATTTTTTGCTTGATCTCGGGGCCAAGCTCACCGAAGGTTTTGTCGTAACCCTCGGGGATAAAGATAGCGTCCCAGCCAAAGCCGCTGCCGCGTGGAGATTCGGCGATGGTGCCATGGGCAACACCTTCGAAAAAATGGCGCTCCCCTTTTTCGTTTCGGTAGCCGATAACGGTGCGGGCGGTGGCGCGGTGGTCGTCGTAGGGCGCTACCAGCTCGGCGATGCCGCCGACGTCGAGCGTTTCGATGAACCATTTAATGAAGGTGCCGGGCAGGCCACGTAGGGCGTCCATGGACAACGACGTGTCTTCGACGATTAGAGCGCCGTCGTGGAGGGTGGCTGCTTGTTCGAGTTTATGTTCGATGACGATGCGGGGATCGAGCGATTGGATCTCGTCGAGGTCGAGTTTGAGTTGCTTTAATTTGGGGATTTGCGCTTGGAATTCGTGGAATTTGCCGGCGCTGCCGGTAACGAAATACAGCATGCGCTTAGCCAATAACGGCTTCGATGGCAGCCCAGTCGGCCTCGCCCTCGTCCGGGATCACCATGGTGACCTGGTCGCCAGGTTGGGCCTTGAAGTAAGTGACGGAGGCGAACAAGACGTGGTATTCCTGGCCGCGGGCCTCCACGAAGTAGGCGCCGTCCTTGAGATTAAGCGTGCCGATGAGTTTCTTGCGCTCCACTGGGCCGATTTGCTTGTAAATGAAGGTGCCGTCATCGCCGATGATGAGCTTGAGCTGGTCGCCCTGCACAAGCTTGGATTTGGAGGCGTAGTTGGCCGGCACGGGGTAGGATTTGCCGTCGGGGCCGATCATGTGCTGGCCGTCGAAGGCACCCTCAATGATCTTGCCAGTATTGCCAGCAGCACTGGCGGTCTTGGCTTCGGTTGGGGACACCATATCTTCCGAGCCGACGAGACTGGTTAATAGCTCCTTGGCACCGGCCAAATTGGTTTCGGCCGACTCAATGAGCTTCTTTAGGGTCTTAAGCTGTTTTTCCGTAATATCTGCCACCACCGGGTTCCTTTGGTATTGGTCTCTATCGTTGCTTGGCTTTATTCATACTACGCCAAGCGAACAAAGTCAAAACTGAGAGGATTTTTCGCCTATGGGATGGTCTACACAATTGCTAAAAAGGCTTGCCCCCGGCCGTCAGCTGGTGATGGTCGGGGGCGCGGTAGGGGTTTACGGACGGCTGGTGGCCACCGTGTCGGCAACCCGGATGACGAGACAGCCGTGGCCGGGAGGGCCTCCCGGAGAGTCGAAGAGCTCTGGTTCAATCAGCGCGAAGTCCGCCGCGCTGATGAGTAGTGCCCATCTAGCCTCAAACCTGAGCGTACTGGCGATGGAGCTAGGTGTATCTCCTGGAGCGTATATGCGGATGTTTGGGTCCCCTGCAGACAACTCCACGCGCCGTGCGTACAGTTCCAAGAACCATTCGGTTTCGTGGCCTCGGTGCCGGGCTAGGCCGACATACCCGAATGGCAGGCCGGCGAGGTCCCCAGGCAGGTATCGACCGAGGGACCAGTCGGCTGGGCCGGCGTCACGTATGACCTCAGCGACCACGAATGCATGGACCGTTCCGGGTCCCCAATTGCCTGGAGGTTCGATTTTCTTCGGGTCGTCAATTCTGTACATGCTCATCTCTTCTCTTGTGTTGATTGAGCTCTGATTATTATGTGTATATTTTGCAAATTGTCAAAAATACCGTGACATTGTGACGCAAAAAAAGACCCGAATGGGTCTTAATGAGATGGGTTTAAAAAAGCCAAGGGCGAGATGATCCTGGAAGCGTCAATGGTTAGATAAAATACATGCGGCGTAGTGGCCGGCTCGAACGCCTTCGCGCCCAAGCCGGCCACTTTTTTCGCTGTTGGCCCCGTTTCCTACGCCGTCACGAGCATGCCATCCCCGGGGACTAGGTCATCCAGACCCAGCAGGCGTACGTACACTCCGACCTCATCGTCGGCAATGCCCCAATCGGGGTAATCGATGTCGTTGTTGAAGGGAGCTCCCAGGGCGACGTTGTTGTCACCGAGTATGAATTTCAGATGTGCGACGATGACTTCGCCGGGCACATCGTCTTCGAAGCAGAGGTTGAGCGGCCACAGTACATTTGTTGAATGCTGCCACCCCTCAAGCTGCTTGATTTCCCAGTTGTCGGGGTTAATGTCGCTCGGGCGGTCGTCCTGCTGCTCATCATCTTCATCGGAACGAGCGGGCGGGTGGGGGTGGGTCCGGATCGGTACGACTCTGCCGTCGGCGTAGATAGCGTAACGCCTGGGCGGCACCAGGAGAGTCATGATGAAGTCAGTGGCCTTGGGGTATCGTGCGTAGGCCAGCCCCGTCAGGGTGCCGACCGCTGACTTGAGCTGCTTGCGCGCAATGAGCGCAATCACAATGAGCGCGAGGAAAACCTCGCAGATGAGACGCTGCTCGTGAGCGTACTGTTGTGACATGTGAGGAACACTCCGTATGTTCTATCAGGGCCAACAGAGAAGTGTTGATTTTATAGCATAAAATAAACAAAAACGCAAATGTATTTTACGCGTGGATTCAGATCTTGGGCTGGTTGGGCTCTGACTGTTATAATTGATAATTACCTAAAAAGTCGAAGGCCGGGGAGCGGAGCTCCCCGGCCTGGTGGACGGGTTCAGAAGTGGTTGGTCATGGTGTTGTTATCGCCGATCTGCGTGGGGCCGTTGCCGGGTCCCAGGACGATGGTGCCCCAGCCGGGCCTCTCGATTCTGGTTGAAGTAGGGGCCGCGGTGCCGCTGGTGCGATGCTCGGCCTCGAGTCTTGCGATCGCGTCCATGGTGGTCTTGACGGCCAGGTGCGAGAAGAGCTCGACGCCGCCGTTGTTGGCCCGCGCCCGGGCATAGAGGTCCATGATGCGGACCATGCGCGGGTCGAGCTGATCCTCGTCGACGCCGGCCTTGCGGGCCGAATCGAAGGCGAGGATCAGGAGCCCGAACCTGTACGGGTCGGCCATCAGCCCCTGCACCAGTCTGTGCCCAATGGCGCCGGCGTAGGCCACAGCCACGATCACGTTTCCGTCGACGACGGTAAGGTCGTTGCCGACGTCGTCCGGGCCGAGCTGTTCCTGGCGGTAGATGGGGTGCAAGAAGGGCGTCTGGGTGGCCGTGCAGGCCGTCTCCAGGTCGACGACGCGTCGACCGCGGAAGGTGGCCTGGGGGACCGTCCCCGGCTGGATGAGCCAGTTGAGGTGGTCGAGGGAGAGATCGACGTCGATCGATTCCCCATCTTCGGCCAGGACGACCCAGCAGCCGGGCATGCCGGCCAGGAGGAGCTTACCGCCCACCGCACGGACCATGGTCCACGAGTTGATCTCGGGGGCCAGCTCACCGTAGCGGCTGAGGTTGCGCGCGAGGGCACCAAGGGTTTTGGCGTAGCTTGTCATGTCAATCTCCGTTCCGGGAAGTCGCCGGGATGGCGAACTCGGTTGGATGTGCTCTGAACGCTTTTATTATATATTACCATAAGTTGAATAATTTTGCAAGATATTTTGTACTAATTATTGTGGTCAAAGATACAAAAAAGCCCCCGAAGGGGCCTTCTTGTTTAGAAGTGGTTTCTAAATTACTGGAGTTCGACGGATGCGCCGGCGGCTTCCAGTTTGCTTTTGGCCTCTTCGGCGTCGGTCTTGGCAATGTTTTCCTTGACCGGCTTGGGAGCGCCGTCAACCAGGGCCTTGGACTCTGCGAGACCGAGGCCGGTGATTTCGCGCACGGCCTTGATGACGTTGATCTTCTGGTCGCCAGCGGCGGTCAGCATGACGGTAAAGGTGGACTTCTCTTCGGCGGCCGGAGCATCATCGCCACCAGCGGCCGGAGCGGCAGCTACAGCCATCGGGGCGGCAGCAGACACGCCGTAGTGGTCTTCTAAGACCTTGACGAGCTCAGACAGCTCGAGCACGGTCAGCTTGTCGATCTCGGCGACCAGCTCTTTAAATTTCTTGGGGATTTCGACTTCGGTCTTTTCGACTTTCTCTTCAGTGGCTTCAGCCATTACTGTGACTCCTTTTGAATTGCATTTAGGACGTTAATGATACTGCGGACGTTGCCAGCCATGAGCCCGACAAAACCGGTCAGCGGGGCGGCGATGGTCCCAACCACCTGGGCGAGCAGTTGCTCGCGGGTTGGCAGGGTCGCCAGCGCTTTCACCTGGGTGGCGGACAGAACCTGCCCATCGCCGGTGACGGCTCCCACGATTTCCAGCGCGTTGTGCTTTTTGGCGTACTGGAAAATGACGCGGGCCGGAGCCACTTCATCATCGAAGCCCAAGGCCAGAGCCATCGGGCCGGTGAAGGTGGCCGGGTCGAGTTCGGCGAGGTTCGAGGTGTTTTTGGCAGCCAGGCGCAGGAGCGTGTTCTTAGTCACCCGATAGGTGATGTTTTGCTCGCGCAGAGCGGTGCGCAGATCCTCGACTTCGCGGACGGTTAGCCCCCGGTAGTCGGTCATGACGGCAAGTTTAAGGCGGCCAAGCTCGCCGGTGAGCTGGTCAACGGCTTGCTCTTTGGCATTGCGGGTTATGGCCATAAACTGCCTTTCATTAAAAAATCTCTCGATGTACACCGAAAGACAGCTTGAGACAATTCCTACGAATGTGGATTTTACCTCGGTAGCGAATTAAGCCGTTGGCGAGCGCCGCGGGCAGCTACTGTCTGTGGTGAACTTGGTTATAGTAACTTATAAGACGGTGCTAGTCAATAGGAGGTTAGATGAGAAGGCGGCCGGGGCTTGTGGCCCCGACCGCCTGCGTGTAGCGAAAGAGCTGTTCGCTACACTTGCAGATCCATCTTCGTGCCGACCGTGCTGGCGATGGCGCCGATGCTTGGCAATAGCTGCAGCAACTGCGCTGGCAGCAGTGCTTGATTGGCGTCGCATTGGGCTTTGCTGGGATTGATGTGAACATCCGTCATCAGGCCATCGGCACCGGCTGCCATGAGCGCTAGCGCTAGGCTTGGGACGAGATCCTTGTTGCCGCCGGAGTGTGAGGGGTCACCGATGATCGGTAGGTGCGACAACCGGTGGACCATCTCGATGGCGGTGATGTCGAGCATGTTGCGTATCGATGGCTCATGCGATCTGACCCCGCGTTCGCACAGAATGATCTGCACATCGGGGTTGGCCGCCACTGCGTATTCAGCGGCCAGGAGCCATTCTTCGTAGGTCATTGAGAATCCGCGCTTGAGCACTAGGGGCAGGCCCGAACGTGCGGCGGCTTGGATGAGCGTGAAGTTTTGGGCGTTGCGGGTGCCGATGCGGATGGCTCCCATGCCGTACTCGACGACCGGGCGAATGTGTTCGGTGTCGAGCACTTCCACCAGGAAGACGACGCCGGTCTGGGAGGTAACCCGTTCCAGTATCTTGAGCGCGTCCACGCCGAGGCCCTGGAAATCGTACGGCCCGCTACGGTGCTTGTGGGCATCGCCGCGGCCGACCATGATTCCGGCTGCCCGGAGCGGTTCCATGGTGCGCATGACGAGATCGTACGATTCGACGGCGCACGGACCTGCGATAAGGCTGGCGAACCCAGCGCCGAAGCGTGCGTCTCCGATCTGTACCGTCGATCTCTGGCCGTCGCGTGCGTCTAGGGACACGTGCTTGTATTTGGTGCCGATGCGAATTACACGCGTTACGCCCGGGAGCGCTGCAAGGTGTTCTTCGTCGACGTCGACGCGTAGGCCGATCAGGCCGATGAGGACGTCTTGTTGTCCACGAGAGACACTGAGGTGATGACAGTACTTTTGCGCTTCTCGCCTAACTACCTCTTGCATGGCTGGCGGTGTGCCTACAGGCATGACGATGATCATGGCCTCGTATCCTTACTGTTGGTTTCGGCGGGGTTTTGGTAGATGGATTTAGATGTGGGGTGCACGGGACAGGCGCTCGTTGTACGAAAAAACCTGCCCCGAGGGCAGGTCTTACATTTTGGCGTGAGAGTTAAAACCTAGCCTCGGTGCAGGTTGTCCGTAAACCAAAAATAAAAGGATGTGGCGAGGCGTAGTTTCATTGAATGTTATTCTACAGGGCTGTCATGGAACGTCAAGCTTTATTGACAAAAGGCTGGGCAAAATCGGGCACGGTTTCGCCGATGCGCAGCAGTTCATTGTACTTGGCGGTGCGTTCGGTGCGCGATAGCGAGCCGGTTTTGATTTGGCCAGCGTTTAGCCCGACGGCGAGATGCGCGATGGTGGTGTCTTCGGTTTCCCCGGAGCGGTGTGAGATGACGGTGCGCCAACCGGCGGCTTGGGCGGCAGTAACGGCGGCGATGGTTTCGGTGAGCGTGCCGATCTGATTTAACTTGATGAGGATGGCATTGGCGGCGTCTTCCGCGATACCACGTTTGAGCAATTCGGTATTGGTAACGAACAGGTCGTCGCCGACGAGTTGAAGGTTGGCGCCGAGGCGGTCGGTAAGCTTGGTCCAGTCGCCCCAGTCGTTTTCGGACAAGCCATCCTCGAGCGATATTATGGGGTAGGTGTGGGTCGCCTTTTCGTACCAGTCGATGAGCTCGGTTGAGGTGAGAATTTGCCCAGCAAAGCGATAGTGGTCGTTGTTGATCAGCTGTGAGGCGGCGATATCGAGCCCAAGGGCGATGTCGGTTCCGGCTTGGTAGCCGGCGCCGTTAATGGCGGATAGCACCAACTCTACCGCCTCGTCAAAGCCGTGCTTAAACGGAGGCGCGTAACCGCCTTCATCGCCGACGGTGGTGGGGTAGCTGGCGGATTTGAGCAGTTTGCCCAGGTGATGAAACACTTCTGTGCCCATGCGCAGTGCGTCGGGGAAGGTCTTGGCGCCGATGGGTATGATCATAACTTCCTGAATATCAAGTGCCCCGGAGGCGTGGGCACCACCGTTGATGATATTCATTTGCGGGAGCGGCAGGGTGAATGCGTGGTTGCCCGCAAGTCTGCCAATGTACTGATAAAGCGGCTGTTTGGCCGTGATTGCGGCAGCCTTGGCGGCGGCCAGTGAAACGCCGAGAATAGCATTGGCGCCGAGTTTTTGTTTGTTGGGGGTGCCGTCGAGGTCGATCATGAGCTGGTCGAGGCCGGCTTGATCGCCGACGTCGTGGCCGAGAATGGCTGGGGCAATAGTGTCGGTAACGGCCCGGACTGCCTGCCCGACGCCTTTGCCGCCAAACGGCTGGCCGCCGTCGCGTAGCTCCAGGGCTTCGCGGGAGCCGGTGGAGGCTCCAGACGGCACGGCCGCGCGACCGAGTGCGCCGTCGGCGGTGATTACGTCGACTTCGATGGTGGGATTGCCGCGAGAGTCAAGAATCCAGCGGGCGCGAACATCAGAGATTTTCATGATGTAAAGTTTGACACAGGTTTTAGCGCTTGGCGAGGCGTGGCATAATACAGGCATGGCAAATATTCATTTTTACGACGTTGGCGATTTGGACCGTGAGCCGCTGGAACGGGAACTGAGTAGTGGTAATACGTTAGCGTTTTCATCTGGGAATTTGAGTGTGCAGACGGCGGATGCGGATTGTGAGATCGCATCGGTATTCGTTGGCAGCCAGGTGTCCGACGCAGTGCTGGCGGCGATGCCAAGACTTAAGCTGGTGGCGTGCCGGTCGACTGGTTTTAATAATGTGGATCTGGCGGCGGCGGTTAAGCGTAACGTAATGGTGGTAAATGTGCCAACCTACGGCGAGAATACGGTGGCGGAATACGCTTTTGGTTTGCTTCTGGCGTTGGTGCGGCGGCTGCCACAGGCGATTAATAGCGTGCAGCAGGGTAACGCTGATCACACCGATTTACGGGGTAGCGACTTGCGCGGCAAGACGCTGGGTGTGGTGGGAGCGGGGCGCATAGGATGTCATATGGCGCAGATTGGGCGCGGGTTTGAGATGACAGTGTTGGCCTATGACCCGGCTCCCGTACCGGAGCGGGCAGCCCAATACGGATTTAGCTATGCCGAATTGGACGATTTACTCAAGCAAGCTGATTTTGTGAGTTTACATGTCCCCTATTTGCCCTCGACCAAACATTTGCTTGATCGTACACGGCTGAGTTTGATGAAACCCTCGGCATTCGTGGTCAATACCGCACGAGGCGAGATTGTTGACACGTCGGCTTTGGTGGAGGCGCTGCGTAACGAGCAGTTGGCGGGGGCGGCACTGGATGTGTTTGAGGGTGAGAAATTGGTGGATGTTGATGCCGAGCTGCAGCTGTTGCGCGAGGGCGGAAGTAGCGGCGAGCAATTGGTTGAGAATTTGGAACTTGATGTGTTAAAAAGGCTGCCAAATGTGATTTTGACTGACCATAACGCGTTTAATACCGTGGAAGCCTTGGGGCGGATTAACGATGTGACGGTGACCAACATTAGACAGTTTTTGGCTGGGAGCCCGCAAAATATGGTGAAAGCGGAACATTAGCAATGGCACAGTTGCCGGGGAAGTTGGTGGTGATGCGGCATGGGGAATCGACTTGGAATGCTAAGGGCGAGTGGACGGGGACGCGCGATATGGCGCTGACGTTCAAGGGCAAACGTGAGGCGCACATGCTGGGCGAGGCCGTAGCGGAAGTGCGGTTTGACCGTGCCTACGTGTCGCAGCAGCAGCGGGCCAAACAGACGCTGGCCGGGGTATTGGAGGCGTCGGGGCAGCCGGATCTGCCATTTCATGTCAATGCGGCCATCAACGAGCGTGATTATGGCATTTATACGGGCTTGAACAAATGGGAGACCCAAAAACGCATGGCGCCGGC
>Ga0265324_10001678_pt1 | contig 12215 bp, 10 predicted proteins | sample 41419metaG_FD_198634 | JGI IMG/M metagenome (GOLD analysis project Ga0265324, IMG submission 198634) | Rhizosphere microbial communities from Carex aquatilis grown in University of Washington, Seatle, WA, United States - 4-14-19 metaG | ecosystem: Host-associated > Plants > Roots > Rhizosphere...
GGGCTTGAGAACGCGCGGGGCATCCGCCACGATGCGAGCATAAATGTCGAGCCCGGTTTCGCCGGCGAAGAGTGCGACGGGCGGCTCCCAGTCGCGCACCTCGCGCTGCAGGCCTTCGCGCTGCGGTTCCGGCACGTAGGGCGGATTTGCGACGATCAGGTCCATCGAGTCCGCGGCGATGGCGTCGGTCACATCGCAGACTACGATCCCGACGCGCGCACCGAGGCGGCTGGCGTTCTGTGCGGCCACCGCCGCAGCCGCAGAGGAGATGTCCGTGGCCCAGGCCTCCGCGCCCGTCTCGAGCGCGAGCGTCACCGCCAGCGCACCCGAGCCTGTGCCGATGTCAAGCACACGCCGTGCGCCCGCGCCGACGCGGAGCGCCTCTTCCACCACGTGCTCCGTCTCGGGCCGCGGGATCAGCACGGCCGGCGTGACGCGGAACTCGCGGCCATAAAACTCCTGGCGGCCGATGACGTATTGCGTCGGCTTGCCTTCGAGCCGCTCGTGCAGATACCGGCCGTAGTGCAGCCAGGGGTTGTGTGCCAGTTCCTCTTCCGGATGGGCGTAGAGATAAGGCCGCTCGCAGCCGAGCGCGTGCGCCAGCAGCACTTCGGCGGTCAGGCGAGGAACGGCGATTCCGGCTTCCTCAAGAAGCTTATTCCCCTGCAGCAGCGCCGTTTGAATTGTCATGCGTCCGGTAATAGGTTACCAGCGCGTCAATCACCGCATCCAGACGGCCTTCCATGATCATGTCGAGCTGGTAGAGCGTCAGGCCGATGCGGTGATCCGTCAGGCGGTTTTGCGGGAAGTTGTAGGTGCGGATTTTTTCGCTGCGATCGCCGCTGCCCACCATGCTGCGGCGCTCGGCGCCGATCTCAGCGCGCTGCTTGGCGATCTCCAGCTCATAGAGCCGCGAGCGCAGCACGCGCATGCCCTTGGCGCGGTTCTTGATCTGCGACTTTTCGTCCTGGCACGAAACCACCAGTCCGGTAGGCAGGTGAGTGATGCGCACGGCGGAGTAAGTGGTGTTGACGGATTGTCCACCGGGACCCGAGGAACAGAACGTGTCGATGCGTATGTCCTTGGCGTCGACCTGGACCTCGACTTCGTCGGCTTCGGGCAGCACGGCCACCGTGATGGCGGAGGTATGTACACGGCCCTGCTGTTCGGTCACCGGCACGCGCTGCACGCGGTGCACTCCGCTCTCGTATTTCAGCTTGGCGTACACCTTGACGCCGCTGACCAGCGCGATCACTTCCTTCATCCCGCCCATCGCCGATTCGCTGACGCCGGTGATCTCCACCTTCCAATGCTGCGATTCGGCGTAGCGCGAGTACATGCGGAACACTTCGGCCGCGAACAGCGTGGCCTCGTCGCCGCCGGTGCCGGCGCGAATCTCGAGGACGACGTTCTTTTCGTCGTTGGGATCCTTGGGCCGCAGCAGATCCTGCAACTCCACCTCGAAGCGCGCGAGATCGGGTTCGAGGCGCGCGACTTCGTCGGTCGCCATCGCGCGCAGTTCCTCGTCGGCCTCGGCCAGCATGGCGCGGGCGCCCTCGAGGTCCTGGCGCGTGCGCTTCCAGTCCCGGTACTTCGCCACCACCTCTTCCAGCTCGAAATGCGCCTTGGCGGTTTTGCGGTAGCGGTCCGAGTCGTTGATGACGGTGGGGTCCGCCATCTGGCGCGTAAGGTCGTCATAGCGCGCCTCGAGTTGGTCCAGCTTGTTCAGGTATTCCATGCGTGGGAGTTAAGCCACCACCAGCGGTCCGCCCTGTTCCTGTTCTAACGCCATGGCGCCTTCAAGGGCCCGGATGGCGACCTCTGTCTGGTCGTCGTGGGGAGGCTTGGTGGTGATGCGTTGGAGCCACAGGCCGGGCGCGGTCAGCGTGGCCATCAGGCCGGAGCGGTGCTTGCCGGCGTAACGAATGGCCTCGTAACTCAGCCCGACGATCAGCGGCAGAAGAACGATGCGGCCCGCCAGTTTCAGCACGAAGGAATCGAACGGCAGCAGCGTGTACACGGCGATCGAGACCAGCATTACCACCAGCAGGAAGCTGGTGCCGCAGCGCGGATGGAAGGTCGAAAACGATTGCGCGTTTTCCACCGTCACGGGCTTGCCCGATTCGTAGTTGAAGACCACGCGGTGCTCGGCGCCGTGGTATTCGAACAGGCGCCGCATGTCCTTCCACAGCGAAAGCAGGTACAGGAAGGTGACGAAGATCGCCATACGGATGACGCCGTCGGTCAGGTTGAAGAGGATGCGGCCCTTCAGCGCCGGAAACGGATTGCCCAGCACGGTGGCCAGGTAGAGCGGCACGAACTTGTACAGGAACAGGAAGAACACCAGCGAAATCGCCAGGTTCAATCCCATAACCCAGCCCGGGATCTCCTTCTTGGCCTCTTCCGGTTGCGAGTCCTCGATGACCGCCTTCGCGGAAAACTGCAGGGCCCGGATGCCGATCGCCATGGCATGGCCCAGCGTTCCGATGCCGCGCAGAATCGGGTAGCGGAAGAGGGGATACTTTTCGGAGAGCCTGGGCAGCGGCCGCTCGTCGGTGACCATCCCGCCCTCCGGCATTCGCACCGCGACGCAATAGCTGTGCGGCGCGCGCATCATGACGCCTTCGAGGACGGCCTGCCCGCCGATCAGTGTTTCTTCGCTGGCGGCGGTGGCGGGCAACGCTCCGATGTGCGCAAACAGGCGCAGATGTTCCCTATAAGACAAGCTGGGTGTGCTCCTTAATCTAGTATAGCAGTGGGGGCGTGGAACGGCCTTCGCGGGCTTCAATCGTGCGGGCTTCACTCGTCTAGCGGCCGTCGGCCCGCTTAGTTGGAAACAGCCGCCAGCCCCGGTGGGGACTGACGGCCATGGTTAATGGTGGACGGTGTGATTCAGCTGGCGGCCCGGTAGAGCGCTCCGCTGGAGTGGTGCTTCAACGCGGAGTCGAGGATCCACTGGATGTGAGCTGTCTCGAATGGAGCTGCGCAATAGTCCGAGGCGCCGGCCTCGATGGCGTCCAGCCACTCCGCAGTGTCGGGAACGCGGCTGACCACCACCACGGGCAGGTCGGGTTTGAAGCGGCTGACGGCATCCAACAAGTCCGAATACCGCTTGCCGTGCGAAGAACAGAAGATCAACTCGGCGCCCACCCGCTTCACTACGGCCAGGCACTCCCTTGGGGCCAGGAAGGGTTCCGAAAAGACCGTCTGTTGTTGGCTCACGAGCACTCTGCGGAGCTCGGAGGCCAATGCATCATCGAGACCAAACAAAACAATTCTGGCTCGCATGCCTTCCCCTTCTCGTGATTTGTCTCAAAACTGCGAGACGCTCTTCTCGGTGGGGAAAGGCCCCTGGTCAGAGCGACCAGTACGGTGCGGGGTCTTCGAGAACTGCGCCCTCTTGATTCGAGGGTACGAGAGAGGGCTTCCGATGTCAACCAAATTCTCAGCGGTGTGTCACCTCAAATAGAGAGTTTAATGCACAGGGTTCGCGAGCCCATTTCCAGGTGCGATAGAATCCGGAGGAATGAAAGCGCGCACAACTTACTGGACGGCGCTGTTCGTGCTGCAATGGTGCGCGTTCGTCGCGCCCGTCGACGCCGCGCAGCCGCGCACGATTCCTGCCTTTCGAGAGTGGACCGACGGGCAGGGCTCGTATATATTCGGCGCGAACGCGCGGATCGTTGTCGGCCGAGCGTCCGCGGAAAACGTTTCCGCGACGGCGTCGGCATTGGCCGCCGATCTCCTGGCTCTCACCGGGCTCACGGTTCCCGTGGTTGTGGATACGGTTCCGCAACCGGGAGACATCGCGCTGGCGCTGGGCTCGAGCGATTCTGCGATCGGAGCAGAGGGATATGTCTTGACGGTTACAGACCGCATCTCGATCCAGGGTCAGACGGATGCGGGTGTGTTTTATGGAACGCGCAGCGTCCTTCAGATGTTGAGACAAGGCTTCGAGATCCATGCCGGCGCGGCGAGAGATTGGCCGGACTATCCGGAGCGGGCGCTGATGGTGGATGTTGGACGGAAGTTCTACTCGCTCGCGTTCCTCGAGCGTCATGTAAAAGAACTTGCCTATCTGAAGCTGAATTATTTGCATCTCCACCTTTCCGACCAGTGGGCGAACGGATACGGCTTTCGCCTGGAGAGCAGCAGCCATCCGGAGATCACCTCCGCCGAGCACTATAGCAAGGCCGACATCGCGAGCCTCATCGCCCTGGCCCGGACCTATCACGTGACGGTGGTGCCGGAAATCGACGTGCCGGCGCACGTAACGGCTCTACTGGCGCCCCATCCAACGCTGGCGCTGCCGGGGCGTCCCGACAAGCTGGATTTGAGCAACCCGGCCGGCTACGCGCTGGTGGAGGACCTGCTGAACGAGTTCCTGCCAGTGTTCCCGGCACCGTTCTGGCACACCGGAGCCGATGAATACCTGGCGCCGGCGGAGTACGCCAGTTTCCCGCAACTGCTCACCTATGCGCGACAACGTTACGGGCCGGCAGCGGTCGCGCCCGATACTTACATCGGCTTCGTGAATTGGATCGACGGAATTGCGAAAGCGCACGGGAAGCAACTGCGCGCATGGAACGATCTTTACGGCGTCACGGGCACCGAAACGCCGAACCCCGATATCGTTCTCGAGATGTGGTGGCCCTACATCGGGCCTCAAGATGCGTTGAGCAAAGGCCACACGATCATGAACTGCCAGGCGTCCACGCTGTACTACGTGTTGGGCGGCTACGCAGGCAATCCGGCGAACCTGTACGAGCAGTGGGCGCCCAACCGCCAGTGGGTGGCGAGCGTGGATGCCAACGGGAACCCCACTTCCTGGATCGACCTTCCGGCGTCCACGCCAGGCTTACGCGGCGGCAAGTTCCACGTCTGGTGCGACTCTCCCGACGCGCAGACGGAGGATCAGGTTCAGGACAATATCATTCCCCATCTCCGAGGGCTGGCCCAGAATAGTTGGGGATCGTCCAAGCTGGTGCCATCCTACTCCCAGTTCCTGGGCATCATCGATCCGGTTGGCCACACGCCCGACTGGGGTCCCGACTTCGCCCTCATGGCCTCGTCCACGACGGCGTCGGTGACGGCGGGCCAGACCGCGTCCCTCTCGTTGCGGCTGGCCTCGATCAGCGGTTTCAGTCAGCAGGTGGCGTTCAGTTGCGCGCCGGTCGGCGCCGCACCCGGAGTTTCCTGCGCGGTTTCCCCGACGGCGGCCACGCCCGCGGCCGGGACGAGCGTCTCGACGGTGACGGTTTCCGTCGCGACCACGGCGGCTCAGTCGGCGGCGCTGGGCTTTTCTGGCGCCGGGCCGGGCCGCGTGCGGATGGCGGGGTTCGCAGCCGTATCCCTATGGCTGGTGTTGGCGCTCTCGTTGAAGCGCCCCGGCACGAAAGCGCGCGCCGTGCAGGTGATATGCCTCGCGGTTTTGCTCGGCGGCTGCGGATCTTCATCGGGCCGGGGTTCGCAGGCGATGCCGACTCCTACGCCGACTCCGAACCCAGGAACGCCCGCGGGAACCTACACTGTAGCGGTGACGGCGGCGTCGGGGTCGCTCGCACACAGCATCCCGCTGACCGTCACGGTAGGGACGCTCAGCAGACCGGCGGCACGGCCGAGCCACTGCGGGACGGCCGTCCGTTCGGCCGGTAGCGCGGCGCAACGGCGCTGAGCGAGGAGGGAGTCCGCCCAGACCTGTATCCCCAACATGGGTTAAGCTCTTTGCAAAGAGGTGACATGATCCCAACGGTGGAAGCTCAGATTGTGGACGCAGAAGACCGGCTCCGAACTGCCATGCTCAGTTCGGATGTAGGTTCCTTAGACGAGCTCTTAGCTCCTGAGTTGATCTTCACGAATCACCTCGGCCAGTTGCTAGGCAAGGACAATGATCTGGCGGCCTACCGATCGGGGATGCTCAAAGTGAAAGAGCTCAAACCTTCCGAACGCCAGATTCGACTCAATGGGGAAGTAGCAATCGTTTCCGTACGGATGCTATTGGAAGGCACGTACGATGGCTGCCCAGCGAACGGCGACTTTCGTTTTACGCGTGTTTGGGCTCTGTCCCCTCACAAAACGTGGCGTGTTGTAGCCGCTCACGCAGGCATGGTGGCCTGATCGGAAAGTCCTTTCCTTGCTCCTGAAAACCTCAAGGAGACCCACTGCCAATGTCTGGCGGGGTCTTGACACCGTGCCGGGTTTGCCTAAAATGGTGTAATTCCGGTATGGATGCCCCGTGCCAACACGCGCGGACCGAGGTGGTTGCCCGCCGCGACGGCGTCGATTACGTGTGTTGTCTGGACTGCCATCAAATCCTCGAGGCCGAAGACCTTGATCCGGCTCCGAGTCTGGATGACGAGGAGCCCAGCTCCTGAGCCGCCCGTTTTTCGCTTGCAATGCACTCGCCAATCTGGTAAAAGTCTATAAGTTCGTCGCGACCCATGGCCATCAGTTCGCGTCGGAAGCCAGTGCCGGCGAGGAAGGGTTCCGGTAGAGCCAAAGCTCCGGAGCCTCCGCGGGCGGTGTTGCCCGCTGTTGCGGAGCCATCCGCGCCGCCGGACGAACACCAGCAGGCCGAGTTGTTCGACCGCGCCGTGAAGCAATTCCAGATGGGCGGCTACGGCGCCGCCCGAAGCCTGTTCGAGAGGGCCGCGCTCGGCCCGATCCCCACCATGGCGCATAGCGCCCAACTGCACTCCGCGATGTGCGCCCGCCGGGTGGCGGCCCACGAGCCGTCTCTCGCAACCGCGGACGAACATTACAACTACGCGGTCGCTCTCATCAACGAAGGACGCTTCGCCGAGGCGGAACGGCACCTCACCGAGGCCGTCGCCCGCGTTCCGGATGCGGACCACGTCCACTACGCGCTGGCTTTGTGCAGTGGCCTGAGCGGCGATGTCCGCGGCGCATACCGCCACCTGCGTCGCGCCATCGAGATACAGCCCCGCAATCGTTCCGCGGCCCGCAACGATCCGGACTTCGCCGGGATCGCCCAACTTTCGCCTCTTTTCGAACTCCTGTACCCTGAAAGAGCGGCTTCCGCCTCGCCCCGTTTCTAGCCGGGGTTTGAGCCGTACTGCAATCACGATGCCTTCTCAACCATATCGGCCCGAGCCGCTTGAAGGGCCGCTCCGGATCGTCCTGATTGGTGGCGGCACCGGACTCTCCACCCTGCTCGGAGGCCTCAAGGCCTTTGCCCGCCCCGCCTCGGGCGTGGGTTCTCCCACGCTCGCAGCCGAGTTTCCGCTGGTGGATCTATCCGCCGTGGTGACCGTCAGCGACGACGGCGGAAGCTCGGGGCGGCTGCGCCGCGACTTCAAGGTTCTGCCGCCCGGCGACATCCGCAACTGCATGGTGGCGCTCTCAGAGGATGAAGCCCTGCTCTCGCGCCTGTTCCGCTACCGCTTCGCGCGCGGGCGCGGCCTCAAGGGCCACAGTTTCGGCAACCTCTTTTTGACGGCGCTCACGCAGGTCACCGGCGATTTTGCCCGCGCCGTGCGCGTCTCCTGCGAAGTGCTGGCGATCAAGGGCCGTATCTACCCCTCCACGGCCACCAACGTCACCCTCGAAGCGGAACTCGAGGACGGTAGCACCGTGGCCGGCGAGACCCGCATCAGCCGTTCGCGCGCGCGTATCCGGCGCATCCGCTTGAGTCCGCCGCACGCGGTGCCGCTCGAAGAGACGCTGCGCGCCATTGCCGAGGCCGACGCCATCACGCTCGGCCCCGGCTCTCTGTTCACCAGCATCATTCCCAACCTGTTGGTGAATGGCATTCCCCGAGCCATCGCCGAGAGCCCGGCCGTGAAGGCGTGCTTCGTCAACCTGATGTGGCAGCCGGGCGAGACCGCACGCTTCACCGCGGCCGATCATGTCGCTGCCATCAACGAACACGCGGGCCGGAGACTGCTCGACTATGTGGTGGTGAACACCCGCCCCATCGGCCCCGCGCTCCTCAAGAAGTACGCCAGCAAGAGCGCGCTTCCCGTGGAGAACGACTTTGACCGCCTGCGTGCCATGGGACTGAAGATCGTGGGACACGATCTGGTGCAGGAAGCCGACAAGATCCGCCACGATCCGGCCGCCGCCGCGGCCATCGCCATCGAACTGGCCGCCAGAGACACCAAAACAATGAGGCTATACTGATTTAACCGATGGACGACATCACCATTGTGGTTCTAGCCGCGGGCCTTGGCACGCGCATGAAATCCCGGAAGGCCAAGGTTCTGCATCAGGCCGGCGGGTTGACGCTGATCGAGCACGTGGCCGCGACCGCGGCTGCCATCGCACCGCCGGAGCGCATCGCGGTGGTGGTCGGGCACCAGGCGGAGCAGGTGGAGGCGGCGCTGGGCGGGAGGGGTGTTCGCTTCATCCCGCAGCGCGAGCAGTTGGGCACCGGCCACGCCGTGTCGGTCTGCCGGGAACTGCTCGAGCCAATGGGCGGCGACGTCGTGGTCCTGTATGGCGATTGCCCGCTGCTCTCGGCGGCCACCGTCGAGCGTTTGATATCGGCTCAGCGCACGTCGAACGCCGCGGCTACCTTCATCACCACGGTCCTCGAAGACCCGACCGGCTACGGGCGCATCGTCCACGCCAGGGACGGCTCCATCGCCGCTATCGTAGAGCACAAAGCCGCCACCGCCGAAGAGCGCGCCATCCACGAGATCAACTCCGGCATCGCCTGCTTCCGGGGCGCCCTGCTGTGGCGGCACCTGGAGGAGATCGGCACGAACAATCCCGCCGGCGAGTATTACTTGACCGATATCGTCGAGATCTTTCGCGGCCGCGGCTACACCGTCGCGCCGCTGCTGATCGAGGACCCCAGCGAGTTGCTTGGCATCAACACCCGTGTGGAGCTGGCGCAGGTGGACTCCATCCTGCGCGGGCGCAAGGTCCGCCAGGTCATGCTGGACGGCGTCACCGTCGAAAAGCCCGAGACGGTCACCATCGACGCCGGCGTCCAGATCGGTTGCGACACCGTCATCGAGCCCTTCGCGCGCATTCTCGGCCGCAGCGCGATCGGCGAGGATTGCCGCATCGGCGCGTGCTCCATCGTTCGCGACTCCGAACTGGCCGGCGGGGTCGAGGTTCTGCCGTTCACCTTCATCGACGCCTCGCGCGTCGAGAGCGGCGCGAAGGTAGGCCCCTTCGCCCGGCTGCGCATGAACGCCCGCGTCAAGGGCGGAGCCAGGGTGGGCAATTTCGTGGAGTTGAAGAACTCCGAGCTGGGCGAGGGCGCGAAGTCCCAGCACTTGGCGTACCTGGGTGACGCCACCATCGGCGACCGCTCCAACATTGGCGCGGGCACCATCACCTGCAATTACGACGGCGTGCACAAGCACCGCACCACGATCGGCCCTGGCGCCTTCATCGGCAGTAACTCGACCCTCGTCGCCCCCGTCGAGATCGGCGAAGGCAGCTACGTCGCGGCGGGCTCCGTGATCACCGACCCCGTGCCCGCGGACGCGCTCGCCCTCGGCCGTGGGAGGCAGGTGAACAAAGAGGGTTGGGCCAGGAAGCGCCGCGAGACTCAGGCCAAGTAGGGCCGTGATCACGATGCGTATCCCTATCGCTCTTCTCGTTGCCGCCGCACTACGTGTGGTGGCCCAGGGCCCGCCGCAATCCACGCTGGCACCCGATGCCGAGATCCGCAAAATCCTCGCCGAGCGCATCGACATCCAGCGCCAGAGAATCGGGTTCGTGGTGGGCGTCATCGAGCCGCGGGGCCGCAGGATTGTCACCTACGGGAGCCTCGCCAAGGGCGAGAAACGCCCGCTCGATGGCGATACGGTCTTCGAGATCGACTCGGTGACCAAACTGTTCACGTCTCTCCTGCTGGCCGACATGGTGGAGCGCAAGCAGATCGCCCTGGACGATCCCGTGGCGAAGTACCTGCCCCGAGGCGTCAAGGTGCCCCAGCGTGGCGGACGGCAGATCACTCTGGAATCGCTTTCCCTCCAGACTTCCGGCCTGCCGCCCATGCCCTCCAATCTGACTGGTGCGGATCCGGCGAATCCTTACGCGGACTACTCGGTCGAGCGCCTCTACCAGTTTCTCTCGGGCTATACGCTGACCCGCGACGTGGGGGCCGAGTACGAGTACTCTAACCTGGGTGTCGGCCTTCTAGGGCACGTGCTGGCGCGATCCACCGGCATGGGTTACTCGACGCTGGTGGAATCGCGGATCACCGCGCCGCTGGGCATGACGAACACCCGCATCGAATTCTCCCCGGAAATGAGGGCGCGCCTGGCATCGCGCTACGATGCGGCTCTGGCGCCGGACCCGGGATGGGACATCATGGTGCTGTCGGGAGCCGGCGGCCTTCGTACCACCGCCAACGACCTCCTCACGTTCCTCGCCGCGAATCTTGGCTACACCAAGACGCCGCTCGCGCCGGCCATGGCCGCCATGCTGAAGGTCCGCCGCCCCACGGGTACTCCTGGCCAGGACGCAGCGCTGGGCTGGCTCGTGTCCGACCCCGGAATCATCTGGCACAACGGAGGCACGGGCGGCTACCGGTCCTTCGTCGGCTTCAATCCCTCCACGCGCGCCGGAGTCGTTGTGCTCTCTAACGCGGAGACGGACCCCGGCGTGGATGACATTGGGCGCCACCTGCTCGACCCGGGCTTTCCGCTGCTCAAGACGAAGCTGCACACCGAACTCGAGGTCATCGAGCCCACGCTCCTCGATCGCTGCGTGGGCCGGTACCAGTTCGGCCCCGGCTCTATCCTCTCGGTCGCCCGCGAAGGGAACCGGCTCTGGGCGCAACGGACCGGTCAGGAGAAGCTCCAGATCTACGCCGAGAGCGATCGGGATTACTTCTATCGGGTGGTGGACGCTCAGATCACCTTCGAGGACCCGGGCCAAGGACCCACTACCGCCCTCGTTCTGCATCAGAACGGCCAGGATCTACGCGCGAAGAGGGTCGAGTAAGGGGGCCGTTACAGTACCAGCATGGGGTGGTAGAGATTGGGCAGCTTCGCCTCGCCGATGGCGATCAGCTCGCCGTGCTGGCCCACGGCCTTGACGTAACGCGCGCCCGGCCGCACGCGGAACGGCGAGGTGCGGAAGTCGCGGCCCTGCCGGATGAACGTGGTCGTCAGGGTGTCCACGAACTCGCACGGGAATTCCGGCAGCATCTCGGCGGCGGGGATGTAGGCTTCGATGAAGCGGTCCTCCTTGGCCAGTTCCTCGAGTTGTTCCATGCTGCGTGCCTGTTCGATCGCGAAATCCCCGCAGCGCAGGCGGATCAGTTGCTCGAGAAACGCACCCGTGCCCACCAGCTTGCCGAGTTCGTGGGCCAGCGCGCGCAGGTACGTTCCCGCGGAGCAGTGGACCACCATCCGCGCATCCGTTCCGCCGCACTCCATCAGTTCCAGCGAGCTGATGGTCACCTCCACCGGCTTCAGCTCCACCTCGATCTTCTTGCGGGCGAGCCGGTAGGCCGGTACTCCATCGATCTTCTTGGCCGAAATCGGCGGCGGCGTCTGCTGTATGGTTCCGCGAAAGCCGTCGAGCAGCGGCTCGAGTTGCTCCCTGGTGATCTCGACTTCGACGTGCGGCGAAGTCGCGGCGCCATCGCGGTCGTAACTGTCCGTGGAATGGCCGAAGCGGACGACGGCGTCGTAGACCTTGTCGCTGTGAGTGTAGAACTGGGCCAGCCGCGTGGCTCCATCCACCACCAGGGGCAGCACGCCCGTCGCCATCGGATCGAGGGTGCCCAGATGCCCCACCCGGCGCGTTCCCGCGAGGCGGCGGACCTTGTTCACGGCGTCGTGCGAGGTCCATCCGGCCGGCTTGTTGACAATGATCGCTCCGTTCATTCCTACCCACTCTAGCAGCGATGCGCCGCCGTGCGCGGTTTGCTGGTCGGCGAGCCAGGCTGTGGCGCAGACTCTCAGTCTGCCGCGTCGAGACTCGTCTCGACGCAAACAAGACGCCCCGACACGAGTGTCGGAGCGGCAGGCAGGAGTCCGGGCAGAAACCGTGGGGCACGACTCCAGTCCTGCAGCGGGTCTCCAGACCCGCCTCCGTCCACCTTCCTGAAACGAAGGAAGCCGGACGCGGACGTCCGGCGCAGCTCTGGAGAGCCGCCCACTTCGGCCGTCCGCATCCGGGATAGAACTAAGTGGCGTTGCGCAGGAGTGCCTACGCCACGCTACTGCATCGCGGTCAGCGCGACGCGGTCGAGGCCCGCGTTGTGGGCAATGTCGATCACG
>Ga0265324_10001683_pt1 | contig 12191 bp, 10 predicted proteins | sample 41419metaG_FD_198634 | JGI IMG/M metagenome (GOLD analysis project Ga0265324, IMG submission 198634) | Rhizosphere microbial communities from Carex aquatilis grown in University of Washington, Seatle, WA, United States - 4-14-19 metaG | ecosystem: Host-associated > Plants > Roots > Rhizosphere...
CTGGCAGTGATCCTCTGCCTCATGCGCTGGATGTATGCCCCCCAGCAACGCCGCTATCTGTATCTGGCGATGTACCTCTACGGTCTCTGCGCCACCATCCACCAAACCCTGCTGCTGAGCGCCATGGGCATTGAAGTGGCCATTGCCTTGGCCCACCCCAAGCTGGGTCGCGACATGTTCATCGGCAACGCCGTCATTTATCTCGGTGGCCTCATGTGCATGGGCACCGTTCCGGCACTCCAAAACATGACCGGCGTGGAACAAGTACTCTTCCACTTGGTTGGTTTGGGCTCGCTTGGTGCCGCCGGCTGGTTGATCATGGAAACGAAAGGTTTCATGTCCGAATGGAAGACGGGCCTTTTCATGGGCATTTTCTGGATCGCCGGCGTCTTGTGGTATCTGTATGAACCCGTTTCCGGCATGACAGTGCCGCCGATGCAATGGGGCTACCCCCGCACGGTGGAAGGTTTCTTCCACGCCCTCAGCCGCGGCCAATATGAAACCGCCCACGGCGTGGATGTTTTCTCCGACCCGGGCCGTTTTCTCTTCCAAATTTGGTACATTATCACCGGTTTGGCCGAATCCTTTAGCTGGGTGTACATCTCCATCGGCCTTCTGCCCTTCCTATTCATCTTGAAGATGCACCGCCGGGAACGCTCTTGGATCATCGGCATCGCCAGCATCTTTTTCTGCCTCTCCGTCTTGCTGGGCGTGTTGTTGAACGTCTCCCCGGAACGTTCCTCCACGGAACTCTGCAAAGTGTTTTACACCGCCTCCCACGGCATGTTTGCCATCTTGATCGGCTACGGTTTGACGCTGATGGCCGCTTATGTGGCGACGCATTATCAAAACTTCCGCCGCCGGGGCATCATCGGCAGCGTAGTGGCCGTCATCCTGGCGGTTTATTGCTTGGTGGATGCCACCGGCAAGCTTTACTACGGACCTGCTGGCGGATATTTCTACGAACATATCCTGTTGTCAGGAATCATTTTCTGCATCTTGCTTGCGGTGGTGATCTATGGGTATGCGATCCTTTACCGGCGGATTACCTCGGCCGGTGATGCTGTGGTGGAAAAAATCATTTTCTTTGGCCTCCCCGGATTCTTGGGGGTCATGACGATAGCGATTGCCATTAAATCGCCCGAATTGCTACGTAAATTCATCGATGACACAATTCAATTCGCCATCGATTTCTTCCATTCCTTCGGGGCAATCTTTCATACCAAACTGCTGTCTGAAATCCCGCTTGCTTTTGACCGTCACCAATATGGCTTGCCAGTTTATGCCAACCTGATCTTGATCGCCATCCCGGTGATCTTCCTCTGCGCCTTGCTGGTGTACCGCCAGCGCGGCCCGGTGCTGATCATCCTCGGGCTGTCCATCCTGATGCCCACTTGGTCCGGCCTCTCCCACTGGTACAACAGCGAACAGCGCAACCACTGGTGGGGCTACTGGTTCGGCCATGACATGTTCACGCCGCCCTTTACAGACACCAATGGCAAGCTGAGCTACGATCCCACCCGCCGGGCGGAATTGATGAAAGACTCCGCCAAGGCCAAGTTGATCTATCCTGAAATGACCCGTGACACCATCCTCTACGGTGGCACCGATCCCGGCCGTTTCTGCCCGACCTACGCCATTTTCTGCGACAGCTTCATCCCGCATAACTGCCAACCTGAGCAGGACCAGAAGTTTGACCGCCGCGACGTGTATATCATCACGCAAAACGCGCTGGCCGACGGCACCTACCTGAGCTACCTGCGTTCCCAATATAACCGCTCCGCCCAGATTGACCCGCCCTTCTTCAGCGAGTTGTCCAAGTACATCGCCGGGCTGTTCATCGGACCGGAAAACTCCGACCAAGGTCTGGTGGGCATGCTGAACGGTGCGCTTTACAAGACGCTCGACGTGCCCTTCACCAAATGGGGTGCTTACGTGGAAGCCCGCCGCCGGGCCGAGGGCGTCTATCCCACGAAGGAAATCTATATTCCGTCCCCGGACGATTCCTCGAAGTGCTTCCAGGATTACACGGATGACGTGGGCCGCCGCGCCCAATTGAACCAGCTCAAGCCCGGTGAAGATGTTAAGATCGAAAACGGCCGTGTCCAGGTCTCCGGTCAGGTCGCCGTGATGAACATCAACGGGCTCTTGTGCAAGGTCATTTTCGACCACAACCCCACGAACGAGTTCTACATCGAGGAAAGCTTCCCGCTCGACTGGATGTATCCCTACGAAACGCCGTTCGGGATCATCATGAAGATCAACCGCAACCCGCTGAGTGAGTTGAGCCAGGAAGTCTTTGATCGCGACAACAAGTTCTGGAGCGATTATTCCGCCCGCCTCTGCGGCAACTGGATCACCTACAACACCACCGTGAAGCAGATCTGCGACTTTGCCGAGCGCACCTACATCCGCAACAACTATCAGGGCTACATCGGCGATCCCGCCTTCGTGCGTGACAACGATGCCCAGAAGGCCTTCTCCAAGCTGCGCAGTTCCCAGGCCGGCATGTACGCCTGGCGCCTGAGCCCGCAATGCCCCGGCGAATATCGCCAGAAGAGCGCCGCCTCCCAGGCCGCCTTGGTTCGCGAAACCGATTTTGCCTTCAAGCAGGCCTTTGCCTTCTGCCCCTACAGCCCGGAAGCCGTTTATCGCTACGTCAACTTCCTGCTGCCCCAAGGCCGGTTTGACGACGCTATCATGGTGGCCCAAACCTGCCAAAAGCTGGATCCCTTCAATACTTCGATCACCGACCTGATCAAGCAATTGGAATCCTTCAAGGCCCAAAGCACCCAACAGTCCCAGGTCATGGGCCAGTTGGAAACGTTGGAAAACATTGCCCGGACCAACCCCAACGACCTGCATAACTTGCTGGTTCTGGGTGGGGTCTACGCCCAGATGCAGCAAACCAACCGCGCCGTGGAGGTCTTTACCCAGGCGCTCAACACCCCCAGCATCACAGCCAACGATGCCGGTGGCATTGCCCAATACTTCGCCCAGATTGGCAATTTCAGCAGCCTGGAAGTTGCCCTGAACAAGATGGTGGCGCTGGCCCCGGACCAACCGGAAGCCCGCTACGATCTGGCCGCCTTGCAAGCGATCACCGGCCAGACGGCCGAAGCGCTCAAGAACCTCAAGCTAGCCATCCAGCTATCCGACAAGCATCCCGGCACCCATAATTTGCGCGCCGCCCTGCAGACGGATGCCCGGTTTAATGGCTTCCGCAGCCTGCCGGAATTCGCTGCCTTGCTCCATACCAACTGATTAAGTTGGTTTTGGGTCGGTTTCATCTGAAGCGTCTTGCCCGTTGCCGGGGCCAGACGCTTCTGTTATTTTAGGCATCCGAATGTTTGGACGTGCAAAATCCATGAGCAATACCGAGACAACGACTAACGAAGCCGCCGCCACCCCGCCGCCGGTCCCCGCCGCCCTGTCCCCCGAGCAGATCGAAGACCTCAAGACCAAAGCCGCCAAGGCGGATGAAAATTGGGACCGGCTGCTGCGCACCATGGCGGATTTTGATAATTTCAAGAAACGTGCCGCCCGCGAAAAAACCGAGTCCGCCCAATACGCCACCGCCTCGGTGCTGCAAAAGCTCCTGCCCGTGCTCGATAATTTCGAGATGGCCCTCACTGCCGCCCAGTCGGCCGCCGGGGCCACCACCGGCGAGCAACTCGCTTCCTTTCAGTCCGGCGTCTCCATGATCCAGCAACAGCTCCGGTCCGTCCTCACGGAAAGCGGGCTGGAAGAGCTGGACGCCACCGGCAAGCCGTTCGACCCCAATTTCCACGAAGCCGTTTCCCAGCAGGATTCCGCCGATGTCCCCGAAGGCCAGGTGCTCCAGCAACTGCGCAAGGGTTACAAATTCAAGGAACGCCTGCTCCGCCCGGCCACCGTCATCGTGGCGCGCAAGCCCGCTGCGTAAGCCGCGCCCGTCATTTCAAGCTTCATCAATCAAGGTCAATTTTACTCGTAACCCCACATGGCTAAACGCGATTATTACGAAACCCTCGGAGTTCAAAAAGGTGCCAGCGATGAGGAGATCAAGAAGGCCTATCGCAAAATGGCCATCAAATATCACCCGGATAAAAACCCCGGGGATAAGCAGGCGGAAGAAAGTTTCAAGGAACTCGGCCACGCGTACGAAGTTCTGAGCGACCCGCAAAAACGCGCCGCTTACGATCAATACGGCCACGATGCCTTTGACCCCCGCGCCCGCGCCCGGGGCGGCGGCGGCCCGGCCGGCGCCGGTTTCCACGATCCCTTTGATATCTTCCGCGAAGTGTTTGGCGGCGGTGGTGGCGGCGGCAGCATTTTTGAAAATCTGTTCGGCGGCCAGGATCCCACCGGCCCGCAACGCGGCGATGATTTGCGCTACGATATGCAGATCACGCTCGAAGAAGCCGCGCTCGGCTGCGAAAAGGAAATTTCCGTCACCAAGCTCGACAAGTGCGAAAGCTGCTCCGGCTCCGGGGCCGAGGCTGGCTCCAAGCTCAAGGGCTGTACCACTTGCGGTGGTCGCGGCCAGGTGCTCACTTCCCGCGGTATTTTCAGCATCGCCCAGACCTGCCCGCATTGCAAAGGCCAGGGGCGTATCCTCGAAAAACCCTGCAAAAACTGCCACGGCGAAGGCAAGCACCAGCGCACCTCCAAGATCAAACTGCGCATCCCTGCCGGTGTCGAAGGCGGTTCCCGCCTGCGTTCGCAAGGCAATGGCGAGGCCGGTTCGCGCGGCGGTCCCGCCGGCGACCTGTATGTTTTTCTCCAGGTCAAGCATCACGAAATTTTCTCGCGCGAAGGCGACGATCTCCTGTGCGAAGTGCCGGTCAGTTTCATCCAAGCCACGCTCGGTGCTGAGATTGAAGTACCCACGCTGGAAGGCCGCGCCACTATCAAGATTCCCACCGGCACCCAGCCCGGCACCTTGCTGCGCCTGAAAGGTCGCGGCGTGAAAAACCTGCAAGGTTACGGCCAGGGCGATTTGATGGTCCGCGTCCAAGTCGAAGTTCCCACGCACCTGAATAGCGCCCAGAAAGCCAAGCTGGCTGAATTCGGCGCCCTGTGCGATGGTAAGGAAGCCCCGCTGGCCCAGAGCTTTTTTGAGAAGGCCAAGAAGTTCTTCAAGTGACAACCGACCTCGCCGCCCGGCAACCTCAACGCGCACCACGAATTTATGAACCGCTTTTATCTGCCATCCGCCGGCAGCAGCGGTAACTCGCTGCGGCTGGACGGACGTGAAGCGCATCACGCCCTGCACGTTCTGCGCCTGAAGCGCGGTGAGACCGTCACCGTGCTCGATGGCGCGGGCGGGCAATATCTCTGCACGGTGGAAAACGCCGCCAAAGACGCGCTGCAACTCACCGTCCGCGAGCGGAGCGCCCTGCCCGCTCCGCCCAGCACCATCACCCTGCTCGTGGCCATTCCCAAGGGCAAGCTGATCGAAAGCATCATCCAGAAAGCCGTGGAACTTGGCGCCCACCGCATCGTCCCCCTGCTCACCGATCGCGTCATCACGCAACTCGATGACGAGGGCGCCGAGCACAAGCGCGAGAAATGGCAGCAAGTCGCCATCGAAGCCATCAAGCAATGCGGCGCTCCTTGGTTGCCCACGGTGGAGGCTCCGGTGGATATCTCCGCCTATTTTGCCCGCAAAGAGTCCATTGAACTTTCCCTCATCGGCTCCCTGCAAACTGAACGCAAACATCCCCGCGCCTGGTTCCAGGAATTTCAGCAGCAACATGGCCGGCTCCCGCACAGCGTGGCGGTTTGGATTGGGCCGGAAGGCGATTTCACACTGGCCGAATTGCAGCGCATCGAAGTCACGGGGGCCCGCCCCATCACCCTGGGCCCGCTCACCCTGCGCGTGGAAACCGCCGCCATCTACTGCCTGTCGTTCCTGAACTACGAACTCAGCCGCACCCCATGAAACGCGCCATGGTTATCGGAGCCACCTCGGGGATTGGCCGCAGCCTCGTTGAAGTGCTCGTGGAAAAAGGTTATCTCGTCGGGGCCACCGGCCGCCGCCGGGCCTTGCTGGAAGAACTGCAAGCCCGCCATCCCGGCAAAGTGCTGATCTCAGATTTTGATGTGACGAACCCCGCCCTGGTTCCCGGCAAGCTCGCGGAATTAACCGACCGTTTGGGCGGACTCGATTTGCTCATCCTCAGCTCCGGCACCGGCCATGTAAATCACGACCTCGATTTCCCGCGCGAAAAAGTGGCCGTCGATACCAACGTCCTGCCCTTCGTCCAAATCGCTGGCTGGGCCTATGCCAAGTTTGCGAGCCAGCGGTCCGGGCATTTTGTCGGCATCACCTCCATCGCCGGCCTGCGCGGCAATCGCCACGCCCCGGCCTACAATGCCACCAAGGCGTTTCAGATCAATTATCTCGAAGGACTGCGCCAGAAGGCACGGCACGATCGGCTGCCCATTCACCTCACCGATATCCGCCCGGGATTTGTGGATACCGCCATGGCCCAGGGAGAAAAAGTTTTTTGGTCCGCGCCCGCAGAAAAAGCCGCGCGCCAGATTTATCGCGCCATTAAGCAGCACCGCCCCATCGCCTACATCACCGGCCGCTGGCGCCTCATTGCCTGGCTGATGAAAGGCCTCCCCAACTGCCTCTACGAACGGATTTGACGCAGCAGTTGGCACGCGGAAATTGTAGCGCAGACAGTTTGTCTGCTGTATCGCCGACTGGCAGTCGGCAGGGGTATCTCCTGCAAACCTATTTCAGGACGGGCTCCCTTTCCCCAACTCCCAGCTGCAATCTGCCAGTTCCCAATAACGCTTCAACTCAACCAACCCGGCCGCAGTGCCTTGATGGCATTCAGCATGAACTGAATGGCGATCGCCGCCAGCAACAGCCCCATCACCCGCGTGCCAATCCGCAGCGCGATCGGGTTCAGCAGCTTCGCCCCATGCGCCGCCATGCGCAACACCCAGTAACACGCCACCGAGACCAGCACGATACAACCGCACAACGCCAGGCTGTACCCCGTATCCTTTGCCTCCGATTGCAATAGAATCACCGTGGAAATCGCGCCCGGCCCCGACAGCATGGGAATCGCCAGCGGCGTCACCGCAATATCGGTTTTCTCCACGCCCGCCGCCGTTTCCTCGTTCGTCTCCTGCACCCGCGACCGTTGCGCCCGCAACATGTCCAGCGACACCAGCAGCAAGACAATGCTCGCCGCAATTTGAAACGCCGGCATCGTGATGCCGAGAATTTGAAAAATCCATTTACCCGCGAACCCGAAAACAAACAACACCGCCGCCACCACAGTACACGCGATTTTCGCCATGCGCGTCCGCTCCTCCGGCGTGTCGTTGGCGGTCATCGCAATGAACGCCGGGATCACCGCCAGCGGATCCACGATCACGAATAGCGAACTGGTCGCCAGCAAACAATATTCGGGGAGGCTCATAGCGAACAGGGGGCCAGAACAGCATCGCTCATACCGTGCACAATCTTTTTATCCGCCGGCACAATCGTGGCCAGCACCCCGCCCAAATGCGGCCGCGCGGCATCGCCTTCGCCACTGACGAAGTAATACGGGCACAACCGCGCCCGCCCCTTCATTGGCACCAGCTCTTTTTGGGATTCGTCGAACCACGCGGCATCCACCAGCGACGGTTTGTGGAAACGCTGCAAGACACTGGGCGACGTGTTGAAATTCTCCAGTGCCGCCGAGACAGCCACGCTCCAGTCCGCCGCCGAGAGATCGCTGCCGAGAAACACCCCGCGTGCGCCCCAGGCATTTTCCGAGAAGCCGGACACCTTCAAAATCAAATCCCGTTCCTTCTGCGACAACGCTTTCAACTGCGCCCAATCCGTGAGGTTCAACTCCGGAATGGCCGCGTGCGGCGGCAATGGTGCGGGGTCCAGCAGCCACGTGTACGGAATGATCTTTTTCAACCGCGCCAGAAATCCTTCGCCCAATTCCTGCCGCCAGTACGCATGCAAATTCCGGTTCCACAGCAGCGCGAACAACATCTTCTCCTCAAAAATCGGTTTCGGCGGCGGCGTCAGGCGCACTTTCTTTTCCGCCGCGAGGGCAAATATTTGCGCCGCGTTTTTCACATTCGGCAAATCAAACAGCTCAAAAAAACGGTACACCGCGCTGTCCTCGGCAAAATCCGTGAACTGCGTATCGTGCACGCTGAATCGCTCGCCTAGTTTCCGAGCCACCCACTCCATCTCCGGCCGATACGTCTTCGCCTCTTCCGAGACCACGATATGCACGTGCTTGGCCGCGCCAAAAATTGAGCTGAAGCCCTGCACCATGCCCTCAGGCCCGCCCAGCACTGTTGCGCCGGTCTGCGTGTAGGTTTCATTCAGCCAGCCGGTCAGCCCGATGCCGCCGGGCACCGAATCCAATTCCGTGATGCTAAAGCCATTTTCCGTGAGCAATAAATCCGGGCGGATGACCCGGGGCACTTCGTTTTTGAACGCTGCCGAGCGCTGGAGTTCGATCAACTCCGCCGGCTTGCCCAAATCCAGCCAGCGCGCCACCCATTCCGGTTGTTTGCCCTCCACGCTTTTGCGATAGAGCAAATTCACCGCCCGATAAAATTGCAAGAGCACGCGCCCGAGCGAGTCGATCTCCTCCGCCAACTTTGGGCCCAAGGGGAAAGGCGTCGGCGAAACCTTCCAATCCAGCCCGGCGAACAAGCCGCCGGGCGGAAGCGCCGCGCGAATCAACCGCACTGTCTCCGCTGCCGAAGTGGAAGCCGGACTGCTTGCCACGTTGTCATCTGCCGTGTTCAAATTCACGTCCATAGAATAGCGCACTTTCCGTATTCAGCAACGCCCAGCCCGTCCCCCCGCTCCCCGGAGCGCGAAGCATTGCTTCGCGTGAATCTCACCCTCTCTTGCCAACCACCAACCACCCCCGCTATCAATCGCGCTGGACATTTGGCCGGGACCCACCAAAAATAGCCTCGACTCAAGTGGCCATGGCTGGCCGCAAAATCCATGGCAATACTAACTGGGCAACACAACGTGTAATTGGTTTATGGCTTAATAAAAACCGCAATATTCCGGCACAACCAGCCCATACCCCACCCACTCACCCATGAAAAACCTCATCAGAAACATCTTATTCGGCACCACCCTCATCGGCCTGACGCTCGCCTGCGGTTGCCGCAAACAGCCGGATGTGACCACCGCTGATAATCCGCCGGAGGAATCGTCAACCGATTCCCTCGAAGCCAGAATTGATAAACACGGCGTGGAAATCATGGCCTCCTCCGACAAGGCCGAAGCCCGCCAATGGATGAAACAGCCCGCGCACATCTTCTTCAAGGCCGACCCCAAGGCCGTGGCCCAATTTGTGGAAGATTTTTACCAGGCCGGTGCCGCCCAAGTATTCATCGCCGATATTGAGGAGCACGAAGGCAAGCAATACGGCGAATCATTGTTTATTGTGCTCCCGAAGGAACCCGCGCTGCGCACCAAAATATTCGAGGTTGGCAGCCGCGCCGACACCGCCTTCCAAAACGACTCCGTCACCGACAAGGGACAAAAGTATCTGTACTATTCGCTCGATTGAGATCGAGCCATTGGCAATCCACCATGGCCATTTCTTCTCAGTGGGACAGCTCACGCCGCGAACCGGCGAGAGTTCAACTTAAGTCCAACTCCCCCTCAAATAACAACCATGCCCTCGGCAACCGTTTCCCAAGCCATGCCCTGCGACGCGGCAAGCGTGTTCCAGCTCTTGCACAATTACTCGCGCCGACTTGACTGGGATACACTGCTGCGCAAGGCCCGCCTCACCCAAGGCCACACGGTGGCAACCAAGGGAGCAACCTCCCTGTGTGTGGGCCGTCCGCTGTTTGGTCTCATCAGCATCGAGACCCGTTACGTCACCTTCACCCCGGGTGTCGTAGCCGCCGTGACGATGATCAATCATCCGCCTTTTTTTAAGAGTTTTGTCGCCAGCATCCGGCATGAAGATACCGCTCAGGGTTCCATTGCAACCTACAAGTTTCAGTTCATGGCGCGACCCGCCATCCTCCGCTGGATACTACACCCGGTCATGCTTTATATTCTCCGCCGTGAAACGGTTAAACGATTGCAGGCGTTGGCCAGCTACCTGAAGAACCAGAAATCACTATGAGCACCACCTGGCTTTACTGGGCCCTCCTCTCTGCGACGTTTGCCGCGCTCACCGCCATCTTTGCCAAGATTGGCATTCAAGGCGTAGACTCGGACCTCGCCACCTTGATTCGCACCGCCGTCATCATCATCGTGCTTTCGGCCTTTGTTTGGTTCACCGGCAAGTGGAGTAATCCCTTCACGCTGTCGCCCAAGACGTGGCTGTTCCTCACCCTCTCCGCGCTGGCCACCGGAGCCTCCTGGGTCTGTTATTTCCGCGCGCTTAAAGTCGGAGCCGCCTCCAAAGTGGCCCCGGTGGATAAACTCAGCCTGGTACTCGTGGCCATCTTCGCCTTTGCCTTCCTCGGCGAACGCCCCAACACCCGCGAATGGACCGGCATCCTGATGGTCGCCGTCGGCATTCTCGTTCTAGCGTGGAAGCGATAGCTGATGACCAAAGCCAATTGCCAAACAGCAAGGTCAACGCGCTCTGCACGTGTCAACAGTAGCTCAATTTGATTCCAGACATTTGAACATATATCGCAGAACACAACACAAACGCAAAAATGAAAACCTGGCTAGTAAACACTAACAGTAAAGATGACAATGGAAACCCTAACGCCTACAAGTACATGTTACGGCAAAATAAGGCCGCTGCATTTTACGGCAAAGCAAATACAGTTGACAAAATTTCCAAAGGCAATGTTGTGATGCTATATCACAACGAAAATCGTATCATTGCTGTAGGATGTGTCGTCGCACCGTTTGAGGGGCATGATTTCGGTCATGCCGTTGATGACATCGAGCATTGGGTTGATGTCAACTGGATATGGAAGGCTTCACTAGATGACCAATCAAATCCCACATCATACATTGACAGACATGTTATCAACGTTCGCATGGTAAACGGTACGGTTGTAAACATTACCGAGCAAGTTGATTACAGAGTTTTGCTTTCAGAGATAGCAAAAATGCAGAGTTTCTAAATGAAGATACCAAGACTGGTTGACTAACGAGTCTGGTTCCAGGACGGGCTAATGCGTTTGCGCCAGCATCTGTCTCAGCAACCGTACCGACTCCGCCCGATAAAAACCCCGCTGCCATTGCAGCGGGGTTTTATTTTCAGTCAGGGATCAGGGCAGGTTCAGGCGACCGCGATAGAACATTTTGGTGGCGTTGGTGGTGCTCAGCAGCCAGCGGAATGAGTTGCTCGTGAAGGTATTGGTGCTGACCGGAAGCCAGTTGATCAGGTTGGTGGAGGATTGCAGGATGTAGCTCTGACCGGCCTGTCCATCCAACCACAATTCCATTTGATGCGGCGCGGCGTTCGTGCCCACGTGAAAGCTCGCGGTCTGGATGCCGGGCAGCACAAACAGGGTGATGCTTTGGGCCGGCAATTGATTGCTCAACACGCCGCCGGTGTAGGCAATATCAGCGAGCCGGGTGATGACATTGCCGGAGGTGAGTTGCCAGGCTTGGGCGGTGCCGGTGCCGGTGAAATTGGTGAGCGCCAGGACCATCGGCGTGAGGCCGGTCGAGGTTTTGTTGATGGCCATGATCGTCAGGGCGTTGTCGTTGGTGCGGATGGCGGCAAACACGGACAGGTTGTCGGGATTGAGCACGGTCGTGGCCACGCTGACATCGCCGAAGGTGGATTTGTTGCCATCGTAATTGCGGTATATTTTCATGGCCAGATACGTGGGTGTGTTGGTGGCGGGCGTCGTCCAGCGCGTGGCCATGTCCAAACCTTCACGGCCTAAGATGCCGAGAACATCGGCCTGGGCGGTGGCGCCGTTGATGTGAGATTCTGCGCCCCAGTTGTATTCAGTGATGCCGGTCTTGAGGCCGGGGTAACAACTAGCGACCCAATTTTTCATGCGCGGTATCAGCATCAAAATGTTGTTGGTCGCTTGGGAACCAATCCAGCTTTGGTCCACGTAATTGGTGTCCCACAATTGCCGGGTGGATTGGTTGCGCAAGATCTGAGTGGAGGCGGAAACGTCGTCGGAAAATTCGTTGCCTTGGGGATAACAATGCAGCGTGAAGTAATCCAGCAACGGGTGACCGGTGCTCATATCGCGCTGGTGAA
>Ga0265324_10001684_pt1 | contig 12186 bp, 7 predicted proteins | sample 41419metaG_FD_198634 | JGI IMG/M metagenome (GOLD analysis project Ga0265324, IMG submission 198634) | Rhizosphere microbial communities from Carex aquatilis grown in University of Washington, Seatle, WA, United States - 4-14-19 metaG | ecosystem: Host-associated > Plants > Roots > Rhizosphere >...
CGAGCGCCCGCCACCTACCGCCCGCGCGACCTCGTCAGCGAACGCGCCCAATTGCGGCAACGGCGGTTGCCGGTCCAGGAATGTGTGCGCCTCGGCATCATCCTGTGCGAGGCGCTGGACTATCTCCACCGGCAGGGCATGACCCACCGCGACATCAAGCCGCAGAACATCATCTTCGTCAACGGCCAGCCCAAGCTGGCGGATCTGGGCCTCATCACCGACCTCCGCCCGGACGATCAGGAGCGCACGCTCGTCGGCACGCCGGGTTATATGCCGCCCTCGCCGGAACGCCCCGGCACGGTGGCGGCGGACATCTATGCCCTGGGCATGGTGCTGTATGTGCTTTGCACCGGGCGCGCGCCGGCACTTTTTCCCGAAGTGGCCACGACGCTCGTGAACACGGCGGAGCCAGCGGAGTTTTTCATCCTCAACCCCATCATCCTGAAAGCCTGCCAGCCGCTGCCCGCCGACCGCTATCATTCGGCGGCGCAACTGCGCCTGGACTTGGAGGCCATCCAAAACAACGCCGGTCACAGTGCGCGGTAAGCCGGCACCATCCGGTTAAATCAGCATTCTCCTCCGATTTTCCGTTCCCTTTCGTTCTTTTGAAAGATTCCAAAGATTTTTTGAAAGATTTCGATTTTTCCCACGTATTACAGGTAGGAGCGGAAAAGATTTCGCTGTCCGTTCAGGGTTGGCATAGGGGTTTTTGCTCGCGGTGCGCCCGGACAGCGACACCCAGGGTGGCACCGCACTTCTGAGCGCCTGGATGAAGGCGTATAAAACCTCATCATCAACAGAGCCGGACGCAAGTCCGGCTCTGGCTTAGTTTTGCCCGACCACCCGGCCCCACAGCTACCGCCATCCGCCGCTTGCCGCCCTGCCCGGTTTACGTTAGCTTGCGCGAATTATGGATGAAACGCCTTTTACGCAAACCCCGCCCCCACCGCCGTTGACGCCCCCGCCGGTCATCACGCCGCCCGCGCCCAAGCGCTGCCGCAGCGTGGGCTGGATGATCACCGCCATCATTCTCGCGCTGCTGCTGGGGCTGGCGGGACTGGTCATCATCGGACAGTTCGCCACGCACTCGCTGAATTTCAACCGCGGCTTCAAGAGCGCCAGCGCCCGCGAGGTCGGGCCGAAGCTGGAGGAATGTATTTTGGAGGACAACGATTCGCAGAACAAAATCGCCGTCATCACCGTGGACGGCATCATCAGCGGCCACGAATATGACGGCAGCGGCAACAACCTCGTGGACGTCGTCAAGGCGCAGCTCGACCGCGCGGCGGACGACAAACACGTCAAGGCCGTGCTGCTCAAGATGGATTCCCCCGGCGGTGAAGTGCTGGCGTCCGATGAAATTTACAACGCCATCCGCGACTTTCAGGAAGACGAGGCGGATGAACACGGCAAGCCCGGCCGCAAGGGCAAGCCGGTGATCTGCTCCATGGGCAGCCTCGCGGCAAGCGGCGGCTATTACATCTCCTGCGGCAGCCGCTGGATTGTCGCGAATGAGCTGACCATCACCGGCAGCATCGGCGTCATCATGCACGGCTACAATTATCGCGGCCTCATGGACAAGGTGGGCGTGTCGCCGATGACCTACAAGAGCGGGAAGTTCAAGGACATGTTGAGCGGCGAACGCGCGACGAACGAGATTCCCGCCGAGGAAGCCGCCATGGTGCAGGGCTTGATCAACGAGACTTACGAGAAGTTCAAGGACGTCGTCGCCGACGGCCGCAGCGCCGCGCATGACTTGAATAAGAAATCCGGCAAGTCGCTCGTGGAAAACTGGGCGGACTACGCCGACGGCCGCGTGGTCTCCGGCACGCAGGCGCTCAACCTCGGCCTCGTGGACGAACTCGGCAATTTCGACACCGCCGTGGACCGCGCGATGGACATCGCGAAGATAAAGACCGCGAACCTCGTGGAATACCGCGAGCGCTACGACCTCTCGAACTTCCTCTCGCTGTTCGGCCAGAGCGAAAAGTCCCATGACATCAAGCTCGACCTCGGCATGGAATCGCCCAAGCTCCGCGCCGGGCTGATGTATTTCCTCTATCAGCCGTAGGCAATGATGCTCGCCACCGGCACAGCGCCGTGGCGGCGGTGGATTATTATAAGCCGACGAGGACGTCGGCGCTCCATGGAAGGAGCGCCGGTCTGTGGCCGGCTTTGGGTTGTCAGCTTACGATTCATGTCCTCTTTGGTTTAGAACATCGCAGGTCACACATCGCTTTAAGCCGGCTGAAAGACGGCGCTCCACCGGAAAGTTTATTACTTCCGCAATTTACGGTGCAGGTTGCCGAAGTGAAATTCCAGCGTCGGCAGCAACAGCGGTTTCAAAAGCACCGCCAGCGGAATCGAGAGCGCCGTGGACGCCACCACGTCGGAGAGATGATGGCATTGCAGCGCGAGGCGCGACCACATCACCGCCAGCGCATACACCGCCGCGACCGCGCCCCAGCCGCGGTGCACCAGCCACGCCGCCGCCGCGAAGCCCGCCGCCGTCGCCGCGTGGCCGGACGGGAAGGAGGCGAATTGAAATTTGCCGATGATCCAATGGCCGTCGTGCCACACGCCGTAAAAGCCCTGCGGCACATCGTGGTTCAGCGGGCGCGTGCGGCCGGTGAACACGCGAATAATGAGCGCCGCCAGGCCGGTGATTTCGGAGGTTAGCGCGACGAAAAAGATTTGCGCGGCGACCACGGGGCGGTTCACCGCCAGAAAAATCGCGGCGCAGACAATGCCCCAGACCGCCGTCACCCAACCTTCGCCAATCTTGGAGCAAACCCACGCGAGCTTGTAGAGATTGTTGACCTTGTGCGTCGCGTCCAGCGCGGTGTCCAAGCGGGTGTCGAACGGCCACGCAAGCGCAATGGCGGCCACGCCGGCGAAGAGCCAGAGGAGCGGACGCCAACGTGATTTGGCCGGATCGGACATCACCCGAAGATAGGCGCTGCGCGGGCAAATAAAAATCCAAATTTCAATTTCACATGCCGTGGGAGCCAAGGTGACACGGTTCAAATTAAAAAATGTTAGCGACTCCTCACGTCGTCTCCGACATCTTGTGGGCGAGAATTATCGCCGTCCATGCAATCTGTTTTTGAAAAAGCCGCCGCGTATCCGCTGCGCGCCATCGTTTTGTTCAGCCTCGCGCTGCTGCTCTGCGGCAACTGGCTGCTGCCGCTGACCGACCGCGACGAGGCGCGCTTCGGCGAGGCCTCGCGCGAGATGCTCCAGCGCGGCGACTACGTGGTGCCGTGGTTCAACGGCCACTGGCGCTTCGACAAGCCGGTGTTGATCTACTGGTGCCAGGCCGCCAGCTATCGCGTGCTCGGCGACAATCCATTCGCCGCGCGGCTGCCGTCGGTGCTGTTCACCACCGGCATCGCGCTGCTGCTGGCGAACTGGGGCCGCAAAACCACCGGCAACAACAAGGTCGCGCTCATCGCCGGCGCGATGTTCGTGACCGGCCTGCACATCGCACTCATCGGCCGCGTCGCGACGGCGGACATGGCGATGGTTTTCTTTTTCGCGCTGTCCGCGTGGAGCGGCTGGGAATTGACGCGACCGGAGCAGCCGCAAAGAAAATTATGGTGGTGGACATTTTACATTTCGCTCGCGCTGGGATTTTTGGCGAAGGGACCGGAAGCCTGGCTGCCGCTCATCGGCCTGATTCTGGGTCGGAGCCTGCGCAAAGAATCTTTCCGCCTGCCAGTGATGGAAACGCTCGTCGGCCTCGTCGTCACCGCGACGCTGGTCTGCCTGTGGGGCGTGCCGGCCTTACTGCAAACGGGCGGCGCGTATCTCCACGTCGGCATCGGCGAACATGTCCTGAACCGCAGCATCAATGTCAACGACAGCCACGGCCTCGCGGGCGCGCTCGGCTTCATCGTCACACTGCCGGTGTATTTCCTGACATTCTTCGCGAGCTTTTTTCCGTGGAGCACGCGCGTGCCCTCGGCGCTGCGCCGCTGGTGGCCGGAACGGAGCCGCGACGATCTGGGCTGGTATCTGCTGGTGCAGGTCGCGCTGGTGTTCGCGGTGTTCTCGCTGGTGCGGACGAAGCTGCCGCATTATACCGCACCGGCGTGGCCGCTGCTGACGCTGTGGTTCGCGCGGCAAATCGGCGGCGACCGCGATCTCGGCGCGTGGTTCGGCAAACGTATCGCGGCGATGACCGCCGTGGTGCTGGCGTTGACGCTGGTCGGATTCCCGCTGGCGCGCGGGAAAATTCTCACGGAAAATTTGTGGGACGCCGTGCAGCCGCATGTTCGCCCGGAAACAAAAGTAGGCTGCTTCGGTTTCACCGAGGCGAGCCTCGTGTGGAAATTCCGCGCGGTCGTGACCAACAACCTCGTCCTCGGCGACGACATGGCGACGGCGAAAAAATTCCTCACCAACGCGCCGCCGCTCATCATCGTGGTACCGACGCAATACGCCAACCTGCTGCCGGAAACGAACGGCGTGCGGACGGAGGTTCACGGCCTCGACATGGTGCGGTTCAAGCAGATGAACCTGACCGTCATCATGCGGCCATGATCCACTGCCCTGCATAATTTAATTTGAATGACGCCGGCGCGCGCCGGTCAAACCTTCGATGATGAAAACTTTTTTGGGAACTTTGCTCGCGGCGGGCACATTGAATTTCGCCGCCGCCCAGTCCACGAATGTCATGAACACAAATCAAATCGAGACCGCCACGTTGGGCGGCGGCTGCTTCTGGTGCATGGAAGCCGTCTATGAACGCCTGCCCGGCGTGCTGTCCGTGACCAGCGGCTACGCGGGCGGCCACACCGTGAACCCGACCTACCACCAAGTCTGCGGCGGCGACACCGGCCACGCCGAAGTGACGCAGATCAAATTTGACGCAACAAAGATTTCCTTCGCGCAACTGCTGGACGTGTTCTGGCAGGCACACGACCCGACGACGCTGAACCGGCAAGGCAACGATGAGGGCACGCAGTATCGTTCCATCATCCTCTTTGCCGACGAAAAGCAAAAGCTCATCGCCGAAAAATCCAAGCTCGCGGCGCAGGCGAATTTTTTCAAGCCGATCGTCACGGAGATCGTGCCGCTGACGAAGTTTTATCCGGCGGAGGATTATCATCAGGGATATTTTGACGCGCACGGCCATGAGCCGTATTGCCAGCTCGTCATCGCGCCAAAGCTGGAGAAACTGGAACACAAGGAAATCATCAAGCCGACGGTGCAGATGCCGAAGTAAAAACGCGGCGCCTTTTGCCTTGCCAGCAGCTTGGCAAATAAATACTCTTTGCGCCGCAGTTGACCGCACTTGGATGGGGTCTTAGCTCAGTTGGTAGAGCGTCTCGTTCGCAATGAGAAGGTCAGGAGTTCGAGCCTCCTAGGCTCCACCATCCATAACATTGGCAAATCCTCTTGTTTCTTTTTTGACAAGGGGATTTTGTTTTTCACGCGGACAAAAATGTACAAATCAGGCTTGGGTTGACCGTGAGTTTGCGCTTTGCACATTTGCCTTTTAAGGCGTAAATGGACACAAAATGGAATTCTCCCATGCCGCCACGCCACTTTGAAGCGGTCATCTTTTCCGGCAAGGCCGCCATCGCCGCGCTCGTCGCAGCACTGGCCTACAAATTTCATGAACTGCCCGGCGCACCCTGGGTCGCGGCGGTTTCCGCCGTGCTGGTGACGCAGCCGGATCTCCATACCTCGTTCAAAGCCTCGCTCCTGCGCGTTGCCGCCAATCTCGCGGGCGCGTTCGGCGGCGCGCTGCTGCTCGGCGTCATCGGCGAACCGCTTGCGGCCATGGCCATCGGCGTCATGGTCACCGGGCTGATTTGCTATTTGCTGAAACAGGATGATGCGCTGTGCCCGGCGTTCGTCGCCGTCATCATCGTGACGCTCATCGGCGAGAACAGCAAATGGCACAGCTCGCTTGACCGCGTCGTCGCGGTCATCATGGGCTGCCTTTGTGCGCTGATCGTGGGATTTTTGTTCGACAAGATTTCCAGCTTGTTCAAATTTCACGGCCAAGACGGCACGCCAAAATCCGGCCAGCCGGAATGACAATTCGCATGAAATATTCTTTGAAAAACAAATGGGTGCTCATCACCGGCGCTTCCAGCGGCTTCGGCGCGGCGGCGGCGCGGGCATTTGCCGCCGAGGGCGCAAAACTGCTGCTCGGCGCGCGGCGCGTTGACCGGCTGGAAAAAGTCGCGGCCCGCGCCATCAAGACCGGCGCCGCCGCCGCACATTTTCACCAGCTCGACGTGAGCAGCACCACCAGCGTCGAAACTTTCATGGCGTGGGTGAGAACTAAGATTGGCCGGCGGAAATCGGCGGCGGGAAATTTGCGCGTCCTGATCAACAACGCCGGCGGCGCGCACGGGCTCGATTCCGTGGCGGCGGGCAAGGACGCCGATTGGGAAACCACGTTGCAGACCAACGTCCTCGGATTGCTCCGCGTCACGCGCGCGGCGCTGCCGCTGATGCCGCCCGATGCCGGCGCGAGCATTCTTAACATCGGCTCCATCGCCGGACGCACCGCCTATGCCGGGGCGGCGGCGTATTGCGCGGCCAAGGCCGGCGAACTCGCCGTTACGCGAGCGCTGCGCCATGAACTGCTCGGCACGGGCATCCGCGTCGGGACGATTGATCCGGGGCTGGCGGAGACGGAATTTTCCGTGGTGCGATTCAAGGGCGACAAAAAGAAGGCCGACGACGTTTACGCGGGCATGAATCCGCTCACGGCAGCGGACATCGCGGAAATCATGGTCTGGGTCGCCAGCCGGCCGCCGCACGTCAACATTGACGAAATCCTGGTGAAGCCGACCGACCAGGCGGAGATGGGAAAAGTGTTCCGACGGCCGGTAAAATAATTTTCAGATGCCCTTGTTCGCCCGCCAGAGCAGCACCGCGCCGATGGCTTGAAACAGGAAATTCGGCAGCCACAAAATGAGGTGAGGGTGCCATGCCGGGTGCGCCGACAGCGATTCACCGAGCATGATGAAGGCGTAATACACCACCACCAGCACGAGCGCGATGGCGATGCCGATGTTGGTCTCGCGCCGGTGCATCCGGATGCCCAGCGGGATGCCGATGAGCGTGAAGCCGAAGCACGCGAACGAAAAGGCGATTTCCCGGTGCATTTCCACGCGCACGGATTCAAGCAGCGTTTGCTGCCGCTGCTGCAGGAATTTCATCTGGGCTTCCGGCGAGGACGCGACGTTCGTGGAGATTGTCAGCTTCATCGTTTCCAGCGAATGCAGTTCCTGCCGCAGTTGCCAAAACGTCATGTCGCTGATGCGCGGCGGCGGCGCGCGGTTCGTGATGGCGTTCAGGCTGAAATTCATCGTCAACATCGGGAACGTGGCGATATGGGTGGTGATGTTCGTGACGTCCCGGGTGGTAAAGACGACGCTGCGAACGTCATACATATCCAGCGCGAGCTGGTTGCCCGCACGGTTCGGATTCATCTGGCCACGCGTCGCGTGTATCGTCATGTCCACGTTGGTTTCGTTTTGCAAACGATAGATCATCACGTTTTCCAAATTGCCGCCGTCGTTCTTTTCGACGAAGAAAATATAGCCGGGAAAACTGCGGATGAAGCGACCCTCCGGCAACTGCCCGTTCATCAGCGACGACGAGATTTCCAGAAACATCCCCCGGTAGGCCATGCGGCAGCGCGGCCCCAACTCGACGTTGAACCACGCGCTCAACGTGCAGCACAACAGGCTCAACAGCAGCACCGGCGTGATGAGCGACAGCAGACTCACGCCGCTCGCGCGCGCGGCGGTCAGCTCCTGATCGGCGCTGAACCGGCCAAAGACCAGCAACGTGGCCGTCAGCATCCCCATCGGCAACGCGAACACCCACACGAAGGGAATCAGGTAGAGAATCGCGCGCACCAGAAACATCAGGCTGACATGCGTGACAGTCAGCAGCAGCAGGATGTCGCGCAGGCCGTTGCCGACGAGCAGCACGGCGGTGAACACCGCCACGGTGAGCAGCAGCGCGATGAACACCTGACCGACGAGATATTTATGCAGCGTTTTCAATGGATATGACCGCCCGCAAAGTGGCGTATTTGCGCCACGGAGAAAAGCCAATTCAGCACTGCCGGAATAATTGTTACCGGCTCGTGAAACCGATTTCGTGAATTGAAATTAAAAAAGGCGTCCGATTTTCATCGGACGCCTTGTCGTTAATCTATGATCAGGCCAGCAGCGGATTTTCCGCTTCCGCCGGGGCTTCGGATTCAGCCGGCTCCGGCTCGTCCGGCAATTCCACCAGCGGATTGAGCTTCACCTTGCGGTGGCGGTCAAAGCCGGTGCCCGCCGGGATGATGTGACCCATGATGACGTTTTCCTTGAACCCGCGCAGCGAGTCAATCTTGGAACGCGTCGCGGCCTCGGTGAGCACACGGGTCGTGTCCTGGAACGACGCGGCACTGAGGAAGCTGTCGGTTTCGAGCGACGCCTTGGTGATGCCGAGCAGCACGGGCACGGCTTCCGCCGGCTTGCCGCCCTTCTTCTCCACAGCTTCGTTTTCGGCCTCGAATTCCAGTTTGTCCACCTGTTCGCCCCAGAGGAACTGCGTGTCGCCGGTCTCAGTGACGCGCACCTTGCGCAGCATCTGGCGGACGATGATTTCGATATGCTTGTCGTTGATCGTCACGCCTTGCAGACGATAGACTTCCTGCACTTCGCCGACCAAATGTTCCTGCAATTCCTGCGCGCCGCAGACTTCAAGAATCTCGTGCGGATCCATCGGGCCTTCGGTGAGCTGCTGGCCTTTCTTGACCAGATCGCCCTTGAACACGATGACGTGCTTGCCGATCGGGATGAGATGCTCTTCCTGCAATTTCGTGACCGGGTCGGTGATGAGCACGCAGCGCTTGCCGCGCACGCTCGGACCGAAATCCGCGATACCGTCAATCTTGGAGATTTCCGACGCGTCTTTCGGGCGGCGGGCCTCGAACAACTCGGCCACGCGCGGGAGACCGCCCGTGATGTCGCGGGTCTTGGCCTGTTTGCGCGGCGTCTTGGCGATAAGCGTGCCGGGCACAATCTTGTCGGCTTCGTTGACAACGATGTGCGCGCCGGAGGGAATCGGGTAGTTCGCCACGACTTCGCCGCTCTCGTCGTGCATGATGATCTGCGGATGCAAATCTTCCTTATGGTCAATGACGACCATGGATTCTTCACCGGTGGCTTCGTCCACTTCCTGTTTCATCGTCACACCTTCGATGATGTCATGGAATTTAACTTTACCGGCCTTCTCGGAGAGAATCGGCACGTTGTGCGGATCCCATTGGACGAACGTGTCGCCCTTCTTCACCTTGCCGCCATCCTTCGCGGAAATAACCGCGCCGATGACGATGGTGTGGACTTCCAGTTCGCGACCGTCTTCGCCGAGAATCTGGATGGAACCGTTTTTGTTCAAAACGATGTTGTTGCCGTCCTCCAGTTCGACCGAGCGAAGATCGTTGTATTTGATGATACCGTCGTTCTTCGACTTGATCTGCGGCTGCTTGAACACGCCCGCCGCGACACCGCCCGTATGGAACGTGCGCATCGTGAGCTGCGTGCCGGGTTCGCCGATGGACTGCGCGGCGATGATGCCGACGGCCTCACCAAGCTTGACCAGGTTGCCGGTCGCAAGATTGCGGCCGTAGCAGTGCTGGCAGATGCCGTGCTTGCTTTCGCAAGTGAGCACCGAGCGGATGCGCAGACGGTCAACGCCGGCGGCATCAATGCCCTTGGCTTTGACCTCGTCAATCTCTTCGTTGGCACGAATAAGGAATTCCTTCGGGCTGGTCGGATTCACAACGTCATCGCAAGCGTAACGGCCGACCAAACGGTCAGAAATCTTGACGACTTCGTCTTCGCCTTCGAACACGGCGGAAACCCAGATGCCGTTCGTGGTACCGCAATCATTTTCCTGGATGATCACGTCCTGCGACACGTCAACCAGCTTGCGCGTCATGTAGCCGGAGTCCGCCGTCTTGAGCGCGGTATCGGCCAGACCTTTGCGGGCGCCGTGCGTCGAGATGAAATATTCCAACACCGACAGACCTTCGCGGAAGTTCGCCAAAATCGGCTTCTCGATGATTTCACCGGAGGGCTTGGCCATCAAACCACGGAGACCAGCGAGCTGGCGCACCTGTTGTTTGTTACCACGCGCGCCGGAATCCACCATCAAATAGACGGGGTTGTATTCCTTCTTGCCCTGGTTCTGCTCGAGCGTCTTGAACATCACGCCGGAAATCTGATCCGTGCAATGGGTCCAGATGTCAACGATCTTGTTGTAGCGTTCGCCGGAGGTGATGACACCCTTGCGATACTGCTTCTCAACTTCCTTGATCTGATTGTGCGCGTTGCGGATCTGCTCGTCGCGTTCCTTCGGCACGATCATGTCGTCAATGCCGATGGATACGCCGGACTTCGTCGCTTCGCGGAAACCGATTTCTTTGAGCTTGTCCAACATCACGACGGTCTTGTCGTGACCGGCGTTCTTGTAGCACTTCCAGATGAGGTCGCCGAGGTCGGACTTCTTCACCGGCTTGTTGTGGAAGCCGAGTTCCGGCGGCCAGATTTCGCTGAACAACACGCGGCCGACCGTGGTTTCGATGACCTTCTTGTCGGCGTTGCCGAAAGCAGTCTTCTTGCCGAAATCAGGATTCGCCAGACGAATGCGGTCGTGCGTCTTGAACGCCTGGTCGCTGTAGGCAAAAATGACCTCTTCCTTGGAACCAAACAGCGGCAATTCATTCACGTTCGCCGGCATGGCCTTGCGCGGCTCGGCCGTAACGTAATATGAACCGAGCGTGATGTCCTGTGTCGGCGTGATGATCGGCTTGCCGGACGAGGGCGAGAAGATGTTGTTCGTCGCCATCATCAGCATCCGCGCTTCCATCTGCGCTTCCACGGACAACGGCACGTGAACGGCCATCTGGTCACCGTCAAAGTCGGCGTTATACGCTGTGCAAACCAGCGGATGAATGCGGATCGCTTCGCCTTCGATGAGCTGCGGCTCGAACGCCTGGACGGACAAACGGTGCAAGGTCGGCGCGCGGTTGAGCAGCACCGGATGGCCCTTCGTCACTTCTTCCAAAACGTCCCACACTTCTTTCGTCTGGCGCTCGATCATTTTCTTCGCGCTGCGAACGGTGTGAACGTAGCCCAGCTCTTTCAAGCGGCGGATGATGAACGGCTCGAACAAAACGAGCGCCATCTTCTTCGGCAGACCGCACTGGTTCAACTTCAGTTCCGGTCCGATCACGATGACGGAACGGCCCGAGTAGTCCACGCGTTTGCCGAGCAAGTTCTGACGGAAACGGCCGCCCTTGCCCTTGAGCATGTCGCTCAAGGATTTCAGCGAGCGGTTACCCGCGCCGGTGACCGGACGTCCGTGACGGCCGTTGTCGAACAACGCATCCACGGCTTCCTGCAGCATGCGCTTTTCATTGCGGATGATGACTTCCGGCGTCTTGAGCTGGAGCAACGTGCGGAGACGGTTGTTCCGGTTGATGACTCGGCGGTAAAGATCGTTCAAGTCGGACGTCGCAAAACGTCCGCCTTCGAGCGGAACCAACGGACGCAGGTCCGGCGGAATCACCGGCAGCACCGTGAGAATCATCCATTCCGGACGGCTCTTCGACGACGCGAGGCCCTGGAGCAGCTTGATGCGCTTGGCGAGCTTCTTGCGGATCTGCTTGCTCTTGGTTTCCGTCATCGCGATGGCGAGTTCATCCGCCTGCTTGGCGAGATCCACACGTTCCAACGCTTCGCGCACACCTTCCGCGCCCATCTTGGCCTTGAACGCTTCCGCGCCGTAGGTTTCGCGGGCTTCGCGAAGTTCAACTTCCGTGAGCAACTGATTCGCCTTGAGCGGCGTGGTGCCGGGATCAATCACGAGGTAATCCTCGTAATAAATGACGCGTTCCAAATGGCGCGCGGTCATGTCCAGCGCCAGGCCGATGCGCGAGGGCATGCACTTGAAGAACCAGATGTGCTGCACCGGCACGGCGAGTTCGATGTGGCCCATGCGCTCGCGACGGACGCGGGACAAGGTCACTTCGACGCCGCAACGGTCGCAGACAATGCCGCGATGCTTGATGCGTTTATACTTGCCGCAGGAACATTCCCAGTCCTTGACGGGACCGAAAATGCGTTCGCAGAAAAGGCCGCCCTTTTCCGG
>Ga0265324_10001685_pt1 | contig 12183 bp, 10 predicted proteins | sample 41419metaG_FD_198634 | JGI IMG/M metagenome (GOLD analysis project Ga0265324, IMG submission 198634) | Rhizosphere microbial communities from Carex aquatilis grown in University of Washington, Seatle, WA, United States - 4-14-19 metaG | ecosystem: Host-associated > Plants > Roots > Rhizosphere...
AAACTAGGAGTTTCCTAGCAGGTTCCAGGATATTCCCGCAATCATGGTCACGAACCACTCAAACGGGATCCATCGTCTCCCGGACAAAAAATCCGGGCCAATCGCTTGGCCCGGATTTCATTTTTGATGGACTATGATTCCCAGGTTATCGGTCAGCGGTCTCCACGAGGTCTTCGTCCTCATGGTCCCAGCCGCGGCGGATGATGTCGCGGTCTTGCATCCAGGTTTGCCTTCCGGCCGGGGCAATCAATTCCCATTCGTCTTTAAGTTGTGCTTCCAGTTCATCATCCCATTCAGGATATTCGGCGCCGTATTCTGAACGCGCGCCGAAACCGTAGCGGTAGGCCGGCTCCGCCTCTTCATAGGTTGGCACGCCGCGCGGCGGGATGGCTTCCTTGCCGGCGGCCTGCCGGGTGGTATTGCCGATTTTTTGATCCGTGTCCGGCGCGTGACCGCCCAGGTCATGCTTGGTCTGGTCCCAATCCCGCTTGAAGGCGGCCTTGGTGCGTTCCCATGCGGAGTCGTTTTTCTGGTTCCACCAGTTTGGATTTTTGTATTGGTTCATGATGTTGTTTTTTGTGTGTTTGACCGGTTGTTTGTTCTTCAGCTTTTCAGTGCTCTGACCATTTCCTGAAACCTTCGCGGAAATCTCATCGCACCTGGCCCTGAACCGTCTCGCTTCATGCCAGGGTTCACCGCCCAGCTTAATTTCGTTCGCCGGTCCCGCAAGTGGGGTGTACACCCCATGGCAACTTTGCGCCGGCGGGTTAACTTACGGGCATGAATATATTATTGATCATGGTGGTGCTGCTCCTCCTGTTCGGCGGCGGCGGGTTTTATTTTGGCGGGCCCGTCATCGGCGGCAGCGGGCTGGGCTTGGTTCTGCTGATTTGCCTGGTCGTCTTTCTCATGGGCGGATTCCGCAGGTCAAAAATCTGATGCGTCGGCGCGCCTTTGCCGCACCTCACAGCCATGAAAAATTAACGCCCGGTTATGACTAAACCATTCAAGCGCAACGCGGCCAAGGCGAAGCAATTCTTCGCCGACAAAATGGCTTTCACCACCGGCCCCGTCGAAGTCAGCCACCTCATTGCGAAAAAAGCGGACGTCGTCATCATGGACGTGCGCGAGGCCAAAGATTTCAAAAAAGGCCACGTCCCCGGTGCCATCAATCTGCCGCAGGAAAAATGGGGCACCTTCGCCGGTTTGCGCCGCGATGCGATGAACCTCATTTACTGCTATGCCCAGAACTGTCACCTGGGCGCCCACGCCGCGATGCTGTTCGCCGCGCAGGGTTATTCCGTCATGGAAATGGACGGCGGCTTTGAATCCTGGCAAGAGAACGGTTTGAAAATTGCGAAGTCATGATCACTTATGAATAAGTCCGCGCCTCCGCCCGGAGCCAAAGCCGGCGGTTGACCGCATTACGCTTATGAAACTGTCGTTGAAGCCGCATCATCTGAAACGCTACAAGGACATCGCGATGTTGTTCTGGAAGTATGGCACTTCGGATCTGGCCAAGGAATTTTCCAGTGAGGTCGCGGGCGACGATAAGACCCCGGTGGCGGCCCGGCCCGGCCAGCCCGCGCCGGAAGAGCTGGCGGATGATCTGGAAAAAATGGGGCCGACGTTCATCAAATTCGGTCAGTTGCTTTCCAGCCGGCCCGACCTTTTGCCGGAACCCTATCTGAAGGCGCTCGCGCGCCTGCAGGACAAGGTTAAACCGTTTCCATACGAGCAAGTCGAAGAAATCATTTCCAGCGAGCTCGGCGTCCGCATCTCCAAGGCCTTTTCCTATTTTGAGGAAAAACACCTGGCCGCCGCGTCGCTCGGGCAGGTGCATCGCGCGGCCTTGCGCGACGGGCGTCCCGTGGTCGTGAAAGTGCAGCGCCCGGATATCCGCAAACAGATTGCGGAGGACTTTGAAGTGCTCGAGGAGATCGCGGACTTTTTCGACGCGCACACGGATCTCGGCCGGCGTTATCGCTTCGGAAAAATCCTCGCGGAGTTCAAAACCTCCATCCTGCAGGAATTGGATTATCAGCGCGAAGCGTCCAACCTGACCACGCTGGCCAGCAACCTGAAGGAGTTTCCGCACATCCTCGTGCCCTTGCCCGTGCCCGATTTCAGTTCCCGCAGCGTGTTGACGATGGATTATGTCAGCGGCGCCAAAATCACCACGCTCAGTCCCGTCGTCAAACTGGAGATCAACGGCGATGTCCTGGCCGAGGAACTGTTCCAAGCTTACTTGAAGCAGGTGCTGATTGACGGCTTCTTCCATGCCGACCCGCATCCCGGCAACGTTTTCCTGACGGATGACGGACGCATCGCGCTGCTGGATCTGGGGATGACCGGCCGGGTGAGTTCCGCCATGCAGGAAAATCTGCTGCGCCTGCTGCTGGCCATCAGCGAAGGCAACGGCGATGAGACGGTGAAAATTGTCCTGCGCATCAGCGAGACGACGGATGATTTCGACGAGGCGGAGTTCACCAAAAAAGCGACGGCCTTTGTATCCGAGCAGCGGGACCAGACTTTGAATCATCAGGACGTGGGCCGCGCCCTGATGGAAGTATCCCGGACGGCGGCGCAGACCGGACTGTATGTTCCGACCGAACTGACGTTGCTGGGGAAAACCCTGCTGCAACTGGAGGAGGTCGGGAAGATTTTATCGCCGAAGTTCAACCCCAACGCCTCGGTGCTGCCGGCCCCGGTGATTTTTTCCTCCAGCGTGCCGGGAATCCAAAAACCATCGCTGCTTTTGCCATAGGGCACCTGCATGGACTGCACGGCGTTTTCGCTTTTGACAAACTGCACGTCAATCAAGCCGACCGGCGGGACATTGGGACGGTAACGGATGCCGTTGACTTCATAGGTGGATTGATATTTTTCCGGCAGCGGTATTAGTTTCATCGACGCGATTTCATGGTTGGGCATATCCGCCATCATCGGCAGGATCAGGCTTTTCATCCGGTCAGAGATGCCTTGGCAATTGACCAAGGCCACCAGCGCGTTGGTATCCTTGGCCTTGATGGCCGATTGCAGCCGGTTTAACAACTGTTCGGCAGAGTTAGGGGTTTCCGCGGCAAACGCCGGCATCAAAGCGGCAACCATGCCGGCACAGATGATTTGTTTCAGGGGGTTCATTTTTAGGATGTGTCTTTTTAAGAATCGGTTAAAAACTCAAGGAAACCGCGGTCTTGGCCGACGGCCACGGTCCGCCAAAAGGCATTGGTTCCGGCGACTGGTTAGGCGACTTGGCCGCCATGCTCTTTAATCTTGGTCTCAATGAATGTCCTGGTCTCATCAGTAAGCTCAACAATCGGGAGCGTGATAAAAATCGGCCGCTGCGTATCGGTAAACAGCAAAAACAAATCGGAAGACTTCCAGAGCCGCTTGATGCCAGACCATCTGACATTGTTGGCAATCTCGCCGCCGTCAACTGTAATGCCGTCAACGCTAATCCGCACTGTGATCTGCCGATTCAGGTCGCGAGGCTTAACCCGAACCCGACTCAAGTATGGCCGGCCATACACCAAATACGGAATAAGTGGAAAGCCGATTAAAATCCAATACAACACTCGCTTCTCTGGCCGATGGTCAACCAGAAAACCAACGATGCCAATCACCAAAGCGACAACCGAGAGAAATGCCGCGAGACGCCATGAAGTGCGTGAGAGGAAACACCTGGCTCTGCGCTTGGCAAGCTCTCGCGTCCATTGAAATCTTATCTCCTGCTGACAAATAATGGGTGGTATGTGCATAAACGTAAAGTCGCCTAACGAAAAAGGCTGAGCCACGCCTTTCGCGTGGTGGGAACCGCGACAGCGGTCTGGGCAGACGGCCACCGTCCGCCAAAAGGCATTGGCTCCGGCGACGGGTTAGGCAGCATCATGTGAACTCACATGTTTGCTTTGCAAATCCGCGACCTGCTTCCGCAACTCCTGAATCTCCTTCTGCATCTGCGATGTGGCGGAACCGACAAAAAAGAAACACATCGGCAGGAAGGAAAAGAATACTGGCTTCCACCATTCGACATTCCCGCTGCTTGGTGCAATAAACAATGCGTTGAGGCAAATGAACGCGCAGAAGGCTGCCGGCGTCCAGTGTCCGAATTTCTGTAATGTCTGCTTCATGGTTGGTCTCCTTTTTGTTTGGTGTGGTTTACTAAATTGGTGGTGCGCTCATGCTGCCTAACGAAAAAAGCCGGGCCATGCCTTCCGCGCGACGGGAACTGCGACAGCGGTCTTGGCAGACGGCCACCGTCCGCCAAAAGGCATTGGCTCCGGCGACGGGTTAGACGATGGCGGCTTCACAATGCTTGTGGGCTGATGAAAGCTACTCAAAAAAGAAGGCAAAGCTTTTCTTGATAAGCGTCATATTTACTTGCTTACAAATGAGCCATTTGCACCAGACAATTGGTGCAAAGAGGAAATCTAAAATAGCCCACGGCAGACTGCCATGTCGCGTGTAACCAATGATTGCTGTAGCCAGGCAAAATAACAGGCCCAGCAAATCGTTAATGAAGTCTAAGTGAATGGTCATAGTAAATAATCGCCTAACGAAAAATGCCGGGCCAGGCCTTCTCTGCGGCGTGAACCAGCCACCGCGCCCGGCGCTGGCGGCCTTGATCTTGGAATGGCTGGTGAACGGTCATGGAGCAAGATTCATTTTGGGACTGGCCCCATTAATCTGAAAGCAGATCCATCAAAATGTGAGCGACAGGACGAATACGGCCTGTGTAGATGTCCAAGGCGCTTTCAGGGAGTTTTTTTCCATCATGCTGATTTGCCAATTCAGCACGAGCCCAAGTATGGAGACGATCTTGGCGATTATCAGTGCGACGAAGGAATTGCGGAATGTTTACTTTCTCTTCTGCGGTCGCATTTGCTTCAAGACGACAAAACGCGTTTTCCCTAGCGATAGGGTCAAGTTTGAATCGTGATTCCAATGCTCGAGTGCAGGTTGGCAAAAAATCCCAAATGCTGCCGGTAAGATTTTCAAGAACTTTTCCTAGAAGATTCACAAAATGTGACGGGGCCATATCGCAGCTAAAGAGATATACTTGTGCAGGCGTCATCAGATGTTGAGATTGGTCATCGCGAATCTTTATGAGCGCTGGAGAGTCAGGCCAACCTCCGCATAATGCCACGGTGATTGCGCTGTTATTCCGTGTATTAATCGCCTTTTCCAATTCTAAACGAGTTGTCGAATCGTGCGCAAATTGCTCACTTAAAATTTCTGCAGCGAGAACGCCCGGCGCTGCATTATTCCAGTCTCTCGGAGCAAAGCGAATAACAAGGTCGAGACATAAATGGCGTAAACGCTCAGTGCCCTGCCACTGTTTGGAGCGAATTTGAATTGCTCTGACACTAAGATTTTCTCCGCCTTTGTTTTTTGCTAGTCTTGCAAGCAATGCCTCAATCAAATTCTCGTCCGATGTAGCAGAAATCATTTGTTCGAGAAACTCATCGGGAGTCCATCTTACTCGGTCTAAAAGTGTCGAGCCAAAAGTGTTTTGCACCCGTCCCCAATTCTTTGTCAGGTGTGATGCAAAGCGAAGGTTTTCCTTAATGGCGCTACCAAGCCCCATAAGTTCAAGCGGATCATTTTTGGATTCTGACACCACTTTGACAATATCCATCCGATCCAATTCTAATAAACCTGCAAAGGCCGCTTGACGGCGTTCGTTGTTATCTGGGCCAACGGCATATAGATTTTTCTCCAACTGCGCAATGAGGTCTAAATCAGAATCACCACGCTCTCTGACGGAATGCGCGTAACCGATTGCGGCGACAGTCTTGATGGTCACACCAGTGTCTTCATCAAAGTCTTTCAACAATGTGTGAGCAAAATAATCTTCCGGCGCAAGCCGAGACATTCGGTCAACAAGTCGAAGTCGAAGGTTGTCGGGTAATGGATTGATTTGCGATAAAATGAGCTGGCGCATATCCGCATCCTGCGCATAAGCCCTTGCAACAACCCCAATATCTCCGCCACGATTCTTAACTTGATGAATAGCCAACTCTTTTACCGGTGGATAATGGGAGAAATGGCTTATCAAATCCCACACACCGATATAGCTAATGCCGCATGGAAGTTTGCCCGCGTATCGGCCCAAAGCTGCTTCCGCAACGTCCTGATCTTTTCCAGTAGCGCCCAATTCTATTAGCCCAATGATTGCGAGTCTCGCATTATATTCGGATTCTTCCCGCAGATAGCCGAGCAGTCGTTGTCGGCACGCTTTTTTATCGCTCATTATCGCAGGTAACAAATGAGCAACACTTTTAGCTGCATCAGTAGCAGCAAGATCGCTTAGTGCTTTAGCAGCCTCCGGATCATTCATTCCCCAACCACGAACAAGCCATCGCGCCTGCATTTCACCGATAAGGCCAGTTTTTTCCGAAGGCTTACATAGAAAGGCTTTAGCTCGATCAGATTTTGATAAAAGGCATATTTGGCAATCCCATGCTCGCTCGGGTTTCTTTTCAATCCAATCATCAACAGCATCGCGCAGTAGGGGATGTCCGCCGAAATGTTTCACCAGTGACTGCCAGTCCGAGCCATGAAACCCAAAACTATGTTGGGGATATTCTTCTTGGCGAAAAATCTGTGCAATGATATTTGCGACCTCATTATCCTGCGGGAAACCTTCCATCAGGATTTGTCCTGCTACTTCTGGGGACATTGCCGCTTCCCATCGCCGATTCTCCAATACGGATTCAATGGCGATGCGTTTTAGTTCCAAATCACGAGGCCACCCCTCAAGCAGCGCACGACCAACGTCGTTTATCCAATGATACGATGGATTTTTTCGTGCAAAATCTAAAAGTAAATTGCGGTCTTCTTTGTCGATTTCTCGTCGTTTTACCCGCTGGCAAACCGCAACTATTTGAAGTAGCGGTTCTGCAGAAGAACGCGCCATTTGAAGCAATCCGGGAATCTGCGGTTCTGATGGCCAACCTATGCAAAGTGAATGCAGTGCGTAGGCGGCGCGGCGCGGCTCATCAGGAGTGTGAATCAGAGCCAATAGCCTTGCGCCAATTTGTATATCTCCAGCAAATAACTGGGCGAGCGTTTCGGCAGCGGAGCGCTGATTCCACTCCACCTCGTCCAGTAGGCCACGCCAGAGAGCTTCAATTATTTCGGGTTCTCGCGGCCATGAAACCATTGCCTCATAAACACTGCTGCGGTATGCAAATCTATCCGGGAACCACTTCTGAATTTTCGTTTGAACATCTTGTTTAAGCGAATCTGAAAACAACCCATCCAAAGCACGATCTAACAGTTGCTCGCGAAGCGGTGGCCATGTGCCTGTTTCTATCTCTCGGAACGTGTGATTAGCAATCTTTTCTGCATATTTTGCCGAGCAATTCAAGTCGTCAAAGACCAGTTCGGCTAGAAACAATTTGCGCGCAGGCTCGAATTCGATTGGAAAAATGACACCTTCAGCGAGATCAATTAGTGAATCCACTTCATCTGTTCGCGAATCTAAATGGCAAAGACAGAGCAGCGCATCATGCCACTGTGGACTGCCAAACAGCCTTTTAAATTCGCCTTTTTGGTCATCAAAGCTGAGATTGTTCAAATGGCGCGCTGCAAGGAACTCCTGAAATGCACGATGGGGGAAGCCAATTTCTTGGGGTGATTTTTCTACAAGAATCCCAATTGTGTCTGCACTGACGGCAAGAAGTTCCTCGGCTAATTGAAGCGCCTCGCCGGGGAGTTTTTTTAGCTCTTTTGTAAAGAAATCGCATAGTATTTCCTCGGCTGAGGTTCTGTCAATCGAATCACTACCCGGTGCTTGGTGAATTGCGAATGCAAGACGCGCCAAAGCTCTGTCCCGATTTTTTTGACCGATGTTGGAGGCTGGCGTGCGTGCGTGAGCAGCCTTTTCACGCCGTTGCGGTTGTTCCTGAAGCAACAAGCGCGTTAATTCTTCGTAAGCTTTGAAACGGCTTCTTGGAAGGCGAACGCTCTGAGAGCTTAAGGCAATTAAGCCAGAAAGAAGTAGTGGGATTTCTCCCAGTCGCGCCAGCCTATTTTCGCGTTGAAGTTCTTCAATGAACACGTTTGCTTCCGTATCTGCGGTCTTCTGAAAATCAACTTCTTCAGCGGCCGTTGCAACCCCCTTCAGTGCGCGCTCTCTGTGCAGGAACCAAATGGAGGAAAACTTGCGTTGCTGGTCAGCGGTGAGTCCGGCAAGCTTTGCGCGTCGCCACCTGCCACTGAGACCGCCTAATCTTTCGAATCCCAGCGGACGGCTTGTGGCAATCGCAGGAATTTCATGCTCACCAACAAATTGCTCTAACAGCGTAACACTTGACCGAGCGGCAACCTCATTACTCCATTCATCCAGGCCATCCACAAATAATAGCAAGCGCGAGTCCTCAAGCGCCTGTTGCACCAAAGTGTGCAAGTCAGAGGAAGCACTGACTTTAGAAAGCCAGGTTTTAAGCATGTCGGCCAGCGAACAACTCGATTCGCTCTCTCCAACCATTCGCGTCCACATGGCAAACGGAATCCAAACGGGCAGACGATTCCCCCATTTGATCGCCAAGTCTTCGTGGCGTGGTTCTTTGCTCAAAAGGTCGAGCAATATGTAGCGGAGCAAGCTGCTTTTTCCGATTCCGGGATCACCGATAATGACAGAAAGATCGCCTTCAATGAGCCATTCAATCGCTGTTCGACGAAACTCGGTAGTGACTGTGACCATGCGGCCCGGTTCTTGCGATTTTGCAGGTTGTTGGGCCGAGGCTTGCAGCGCTACCGAACCTGAAGGTGCCGCTGATACAGGCACTGCTTGAGTCTGGGAAATTTGGCGTGACTCTAAAATGTCTGGAACGATGTAGCGTTCAGCGAGGGGCAGCGGTTGAGGGCCGCGCGTCATTGCACTCGTTAGCGAAGGCAGGTCCGGGTCAACACTGTCAAAATGATGCATGTAGCAGCGATGTAACAATGATCGCAGCTTTAAAACGTCTTCTGGACTTAGTTTGCGACGCGAAAGCTTCGTAGCGGCATCTTCGCCGCAAAAGTCTTTTACTGCCTGCATTCCAAAAAAGTCATGAACCAGTTCTGGCTGACCCTTAAGGCGATCTGAAAGTTGAGTTATGCCAATTGGAGTTAATACTATATTCAGCGTGTGCAAGCGCTCGCGCTGTTTTTCGATTTCATCCGCAATATTACGTTCTTCTGTAGGTGCAGTTATGCACAGCACAAATTCTTCGGTCTTTGGCACCCAATCGCCTTTGAGAAATTCGTCAACTGCATCCCGAACCAAAGTTGCGCTAAATGCCTGATACTTTTTACATTGCCAAACAGAATATCGGCCAGTTGCACGATGGCGGACATAAACATCAATTCCCTCCTGATCTTGTCCCGGCAGGCCATATTCCTGGCTGAATTCTACGTCCCCGCTTTTCTGGGCAAGCCGTGCGCAAAGACGTTGGAAGTAATCCCATGGGAGCAGTGGAAGTGTTTGTAGAAACGGGCGAGGTGGTAACAGATATGTCGATTCGGGTGGAACCCATACCTTCGAAGCAGTTTTTTTGCGTTTTTTAGGCATGTGGTGCTTGTTAGAAATCGTCAATGGACTTGTTGCAGGTTTGTGGGAAAGCTTCATGCAACTGGGGCGCAAAGCTGAAGGAGCCATCGCCGGGGCCGAAGTCCCAGCCAGTTGCCTTAAAAGCCGGTTCCGTTTTGCCGTCCTGATGTTCTGAATTCATAGCCACGTTGCCCGTTGAAATGTTTGCCGATGCTACGCCGGGAAGAAAAAAATGAAAGCTGAAATTTTGAAAGCTGAAAACTGGCAGTTGGCAGATGGGAGTTGGGAGAATCAGCGCGGTCGGGAGGCGGGGATGTTCAAGGACCGGCGCTTGAATGTCACCACATATGTCGGGCAGCCGATTTGCCCGGCCAATTGCCGGTCGGACATGCTCCCCAGCAAGGCGACATCGCGGGGTTTCCAGACATGCCGGGCCGGGGTGCGATTGGGAATGCCCAGACGTAGGCGGCGTTTGGTGACGGCCACCGTGCTGCGTTGGGTTTTTTTTGCCAAGCTGGCATCGGGCATGGTCCCCAGCAGCTTGTCTTCCTCCGGCTGCCAGTAATCCATCACTTGGTCGGGCTTGGGCCGGCCCAATTCCTGCCGCTTGGCGCGGACGGCTTTGAGCGGATGTCGGGTCAGCCGGGCGATTTCCTCGTCGGGTTTCACGCCCAGCCATTCCAATTCCCAAGGCGTCCACGGCTGATGGACAAAATGGCACGGGATGCCCAGCTTCAAGCGACGCCAGCGCACATTTGTCGCCGGGCGTTTTAGCAGCATGGCAATCTGGCTGTCCGGCCGGGTGCCCAGCACCTGGTCATCCTCCGGTCGCCACGGTTTGAGCTGGCGGAGGTGCAACAAACTTCGTTTTTTGCGGATGGAATGGAGGGATCGCCCCAGCTTGCGCGCCAGTGCGCGGTTGGATTTCTTGCCCGCCAGCAACGCCACTTCCGCCGTCGTGTAATGTTTGCCGCACGCTGCCATTTTTATATTTACTTTCCCGCTGGGGAGTTGGGGCGATGCTACGCCGGGAAGGAAAAAATGAAAGCGGAAAGTCCGTGCCGGACTAGCTACCGGCACGTTGTCGTTCCCCGCTGGACGAAAAGGCAGGCTAAAGCAAAATGGAAATCACGCCTGAGCCTCCGTCGCTGGTTTGAATCACATCTACTTCGATGGGGGTAATCTGTCCTTTCTCGATTCTTACCGGGACGGGGGCCCAGCTAAGGCCATAGGCTTCAATCCACCATTCGGGGGTGATGATCGGCTGGATGACGTAATCACCGGGCGACAATTCCAGATAAAAAGTTCCATCGGCGGCGGTCAATAATTTTTTCCTCAGTTTTAGTTTTCCCTTTTCCCCTTTTACATAAACCCCAAGCGTGGCTTGCTCGGGAAACGCCGTGTGGTTGGTGGAAACTTCATACAGATACATCACCTGTCCGGCCACCCCGGAGTGGTGTTGACGCTGGGCTTTGTCCACCCGCATGAGTGTGTCCGATTGAACGGGGCTGCTACTGTCTTGGGCGATGACGGCAAAGATAGATGCCATCAAGATCGTCAATGCAATCGCCTGAACTCTTCGTCTCACCGGAGCAGTGTGATGCAATCCGGCATTTTTGCAAGCGGCCAAAGTTTTTTGCGCCGTGTTCGCGTGCTCGACTCCTCACCCCGGCCTCTCCTCGTTTGGCGAGGAGAGGAAAAAGCGTTCGCGTGGTTCGTGTAGTTCGCGGTGCACCTCATCCGGCCTCCGGCTTTCAGCCAGCCATGCAGGATAAATTCGTTTGCCAATTCCCAATCGGCTCAAGTCGGTTTTTGGTTCGCGTTAATTCGTGCAATTCGTGTCCAAGCCGTCGGACAGCCGCCCGTGCCGCCGGCCACCTTGCGTTCCGGTCAGGGAAGCAATTCCAGCTTGCCTTTGCCGAACAAACGAATGGGGCCGGTGTATTTCAGCTTTTGCGCCTGATCTTTCACGATGACCACGTCGCTTTGGGTGGGCTCCCCAAACGAGACTTTTTCGCTCTCGGCGGGGTCGCTGGAGGCCGCATAAAATTTCAGGGAATGTTTCCCGGCGTCCAGTTTCACCTCGGCATCGCTTTGCTTGGTGACGACCAGCGGCGCATGGTCGTCAATTTTGACGGCATATCGCGAAACGGACAACTGGTAGCTCGGCTGCCGGAATTGAACGGACAACTTGCCGGCATCCGCCCCGGGGGTGGCGAGGTCAAAAACAAATTTATCCAGCGTCGGCGGCGCGGCCACGTCCGCCGATTTCTCCACGATCATCGTGGAGAGGCAGCCGCCGGTGAACACCAGCACGAGGCTGGCGAGCAGGACAGGTAATTTGGTCTTCATGGTATTTTCTCCTTGGTCAGGGATTGAAGGTTTGGTTTGCCATTCGAATTTCAGCCCACGACCCGCGCAGGCCGTTTTCGCGATTGTCTGCCTTCGCAACCAACATGCAAGTATATTATCTAAAGGGGGTCGCCCATTAGCCGAATAGGGGTCGTGCAGCCCGTCCCGGCTGCGGGTTAAAGCACCGTCCCGCTGCCTTTGGGAACGTGGCGACCTGTCGCCGCGACTGCACCCGACGGTGTCAGCATTTCAGTTTTCAGCATTTGTCTTCAGGTTTCAGCTTCCGATGC
>Ga0265324_10001689_pt1 | contig 12169 bp, 17 predicted proteins | sample 41419metaG_FD_198634 | JGI IMG/M metagenome (GOLD analysis project Ga0265324, IMG submission 198634) | Rhizosphere microbial communities from Carex aquatilis grown in University of Washington, Seatle, WA, United States - 4-14-19 metaG | ecosystem: Host-associated > Plants > Roots > Rhizosphere...
ACTGTAACCTAAACTTTTACATAAACTCCAAGCCCTGTAATGGCTTACTACTCAAAAATGAAGACGGTGAATATCTTCTTGTGGAGCGCGGTATCGAGCCCAGGAAGGGCTATTACGACACTCCGGGTGGTTTCGTGGACGAGGGAGAGACTTTTGAGCAAAGCGTCCGCCGCGAGGCTAAGGAAGAGCTTGGCATTCAACTGGGGGATTTGAGCTATGCGGGTTCATACGTTGACAGCTATGTTTTCCAGGATGTTGAGTATCCGACGATAATTGTCATGTTCAAAGCCAAAATGGATAAAGACGCTGTGCTTAAGGCCGATGATGATGTTGCTAGTTTCAAATTTTTTAAGGTAGAAGACTTCCCGGTTGAACAGTTTGCCTTCCCTTGGATGAACGACCTACACCGCGATCTTCTGAGATTTAATACTAAGAATAAATAATTATCTTTGGGTTATTCGTTGGTAGTTACCGTATGCGAGTGGCGACTTTAGCGCTTTTTGATTGCGTCGAGCGTCAGTTGGGTTCGAGACCGGGCGTAGGCGCAGTATTCGCAGTCGGCGTTTTCTTTGGGCATGTCGCCTTCAAGAGTTTCTTTGATTTTTAGAAGGGTTGGTTCAATCCATTTATCACTGCCCTTGTACGGAAAAACGTTGGTGCGGAATTCCACTTTATTAAAGAAGCCGTCTTTTTTAGAGATGCCGTTGGCGTAGACAAAATAGCCGGTATCGCTGACTTTGTGGCCTTCGCCGCGCAGCAGCCATTGGTAAACTTCCATCTGGCGACGGTAGCTATCGTGCCACTTAGTTTCTTCCAGGTCGGTGATTTCTTTGTCTTTGGCGGTGGCTTTATAGTCTACGACTACCAGCTCGTCTTTAGAGTTAACCCACACATCATCCACGCCGCCAAAAATCAGCAAGTTGGTCGGCTCGTGCAGGCATTGGACGCCGGTAAACACGTGCCGCCAGCGTTCCAGGTCTTTGTGGGCGAAAGGTTTGGCGTCTACTTTAAACTCAATTTGCCAGGGGTGCTGTTCGCCTTTGGCGCGATATACATCAAACTCGGCTTTAAGTAGAACATCTACGGCGCTATTGATTAAAAACGGTGGGCTACTAGGCTGGTTGATTTTCAGCCGTTGGGCCAGCCAAAAACACCGCGGACATCGGACAAAATTTTCAATCCGGCTACGGCTAAGTTTGTAAACATCTGTCTGCGCCGGCTTATACGCCGGGCTTCTCTCATACGCCATTGCACCTATTGTAGCAGTCCGCACATAAAAGAACGGGCCCTGTGGTGAGCCCGTTCTTGTTTACTCTCCGGTAAAAGACTATTTGCGGCCGCTAGGCGTCCACAAAAGGGCTATATTGTATAGCAAGTAGCCGGCTGCCATGTAGACCGCCATGGCGAACAGCGCTACCCAGTCGATGTACCAGTTGCCCGGTACGGCTGTAGTGCTAGGGAATACGACGCGGAACGGTGCCAATAGCACGTCCGTGGTCGAAAATGCCCAGTGCACAAATCCGCCGCCTGCTGTAGTGAAGAAAAAATTCAACACCACGCGCAGTGTAAGCATGATTTCCGCCAGATTGACGAAAATGTCAATCATACGCGCGACCATTCGCTTGTTTAGTTTATAGAAGTCCAACATAGGTTCTCCTTTAGTTAATGAGCAAATAATATGCTTGTTTCAGCAAATTTTCAATTACTTATCCACAAACCGGACAGCAATTCAAATTTTGCCCCTGTCAATTGTTGTACCTTTTATCATCCAGTTCGTGAATTCGTTTGTGATCCAAGCCATAATAATGGGCTACTTCATGCCAAACGGTGTGGCCGATATTTTGTCTTAAGTCGGCTTGATTGCGGCTAGCCGCCATCAGCGGATGTTTGAAAATAGTGATTTTATCGGGCAGTAATTTGAGCGACCCGTTCCTGGCCGGCAGCGGCACGCCTTCGTACAAACCAAATAAAGTTTCGTTGGGATAAAGGTTGAGCTTAACGCGCTGTTCCTCGGTTGGGTAATCTTCTAATATAAAGGCTACATTCTGCAGCCGGGATTTATACAAATCCGGAATTAAATCTATGGCCTCGGCCAAATATTTTTCAAATTCATCTTCGCTAAACTCAACCATCGTCTAGCCATTATACCGTTTGTCGATTCGCAATTGAGCCTCTAACCCGCTTTTGTACTTGGATGCAGCGCAAGGCGCCAGCGAGGAACGGACTGAGGTGTATTTAAATACTCCGAAGGAGTATCGCAGCCGGCAACGCTGCGATGCGCCAAGAGTCTCGGCAGAGTGCCCGGCTCAGCTGGGCAGCAGGCCGAGACGTTACAAAGGCGGGAAACAAAAAAGGGGCCGCTAGGGTCCCTTTCTTGCTGTGATAACTCGCCCGAAGGTTTGTTACCTCACGATGATTCATTGCTGAACTTCACGTAATCACCTCACGATGACTATCTACTAGTGTACAGAAGGTTATTTTATTGTCAATCGCTTAAGTTTATTATATAAATGCTTGTGTTTCTATAACAGATGTGGTCTTGTGTATAAACTGTGGATACGAGTTGCCGATTTGGAGTATTATGTCTTTAAGCATCGTCTAAGTTTTGGCGCTTAGACTTCAAATAAACACTATGCAAAGAATGTACACCACAAGTTATCGGAGTAACAATCGATTTGCTCAGCCGCCCGCCCCCAAGAAGCACCGCAGGCGGCGGCTGCTTTGGCCGCTGATTATACTTTTTTTGGTAATCGGCGGGTTGCATCTCTACAATCCGTTTGAGCCGCACGGGGACGCCGACAAAAAAGCCTCGGCCGTCGTACTGCCGGTTTTGCCGCCCACCTTGGTATCGCAAATGTCCAGCCAAATCAACTCGGCAATCTCCAATTATCCGAATATGCAAGTCGGGGTGGCTATAGAAGACCTAAATAACGGCGCCCGCTATCATTTCGGTCTTAGCGAACCGTTTGTCGCCGCCAGCGTTTCTAAAGTACTGACGGCTACCATGTATCTAAAACAGGTCGAAAATGGCAAATACACGCTTACTCAAAGCCTTGGCGGCTACCCCGCGCAATACGAGATTCAGCAGATGATTGAGCAAAGCGACAACACCGCTTGGAATAACTTAAATACCCTGCTGACCCACGCCGGCTTGGAAAGTTACGCCCAATCTATCGGCCTGACCAATTACGATCCCGACCAAAATACTCTAACCGTAGATGATATTTCCCTGTTGTTAAGCAAAATCTATAGCGAAAAATTGCTTAACCATGCTGACACTCAACTGCTGTTGAGTTATATGCACGATGCCGATTACGCCGATTATATTCCGGCTTCAATTCCGGCCGGCGTGACTGTCTACCACAAGGCCGGCTGGCTGGACGACCGGGTGCACGACGCCGCCATCATTGATAACGGCAAACACCCCTATGTACTAGTAATATTTACTAAGACCGCTGATGGCAGCGAGTACCCGACTGATGAAGGCCACCAAATTTTTGCCGATATCACCACCGCCACCACTAAAGTTTTTCTTTAAGCAATAGTTGACTAGGTGAGGTACTGTTTAAGACCAATGCCGAATAGGTCACATTAAAGCAGGGGGCAATCAAGGTATACTGGTTGTAGCTCATAAAGAGAGTTTATGCCTAAACCAATCAGATCCCCCCATACCGTCCGGCTAGACGTGCCGCAGGCCATCAAGCGGGCATTCATGCACCGCGGCTTATTAGTTGGCCGGCGTAAGCAACCTCTCCGCCCGGCCGTAGCCAATCCCCGCCCAAAATCGAAATCCGTCATTTTCGAAGAGCTGGGTGCCAAAAAACCTCTAGATAACCAACCTCAGGAATCCAAATCGGCCAAAGGTCCCGACACCCTCGTCGAGCTGACCGAAAAATCACAGGACATTCTATACGAAGCCAGCACAGTCTTCCCTTTCACTCTGTTTCCGGACACCATAACCCTAGACCGCGAGAAACTGACGATTGCCAACCGATTGTTTTGGCGCACGGCCAACATTACCAGCACGCCGGTCAGTGAAATTATGAGCTGCGAGGCCAATGTCGGGCCGTTTTTCGGCTCACTCCACCTGACCTTTCGGTTTTTTACCGATAACCAGCGGACTGTGAAGTTTTTATCACGCAGTGACGCCGAAAGACTGCAACGGCTGATCCACGGCTACATAATCGCTCATCGCCGTGAGGTAGATTGCAGTAATATCAATAAAGACGATTTGAAAAAGCTGTTGCTTGAGCTGGGCCAAGGCGCCTCCAGCTAATTATTCTGGTTCTCATAGATACTTAACAAGTTAAGTATCCCCTGTTCAGACTTTATTTTTCAACGAAAGTCAGAGCCCGGCCAGGTTGGCCGGCGCGACCGGCGCGGCCAATGCGGTGCACGTAATCATCATAGCTTTGTGGCAGCTCGTAATTAATCACGTGGCTGATGTCTTTAACGTCAATGCCGCGGGCCGCCACATCGGTAGCCACCAGAATATTAATCCGGTTGTCTCTAAAGCTATCTAGCGCCCGGGCGCGTTGGCCCTGGTTCTTGCCGCCGTGGATGGCATCAACGTTAAAGCCGCGGGCTTTGAGCTCTTTACCCAAGCGCTCCACTCCGTATTTGGTCTTACCAAACACTAAAGCTTTGGTGACTTCTTCGCTGTTTAACAACTCGTGCAGTCGGTCCATTTTCTCGGTCTTGCCGTTAAAATTCACCACGTCCTGGTGGACGTTTTCGCTGGTTTCACCCTGCTTAACGTTAACCACGGTTGGGTCTTTGGCGAAAGTTTCAATTAGATTCTGGATTTCCGGGCTCATCGTGGCGCTAAAGAAAAACGCTTGGTGCACGGGTGGCAGGTTGGATAAAATCTCGCGCACATCGTTAATAAAGCCCATGTCCAGCATGCGGTCAACTTCATCCAGCACTACCATATCGGCATGGCCTAGGTTGAGGGTTCGTTGTTTTAAGTGGTCTTTAATGCGACCGGGGGTGCCGATAATCAGCCGCGGGCCGCGTTTTAGGTCGTTTATTTGCCGGCCTAGCGGCAAGCCGCCAATTAACAGTGCGCCGGATAGGCCGCTGCTTTTAGCCAGTAATTTGCACTGCTCTTCAATCTGGATGGCCAGCTCGCGCGTCGGGGCAATTATTAAGGCCTGGCTCTGCGGGTTGTGCATCAGTTTGTTTAAAATCGGCAACGCGAAAGCCGCGGTTTTACCGGTGCCGGTGTTGGCAATGCCCACCACGCTGCGGCCTTCCAGCCCCAGGGCGATGGTTTTATCTTGAATTTCGGAAGGCACGGCGTAACCTTTAGCGGTGATGTTACTTTTAAGCAGCGGGTGCATGGCAAAATCGGCGAACTCGTGGCTGCTGTGATAATCGCTACTTAGGGTTGGCTCGGCTTCTTTTACAAAGCGGGCCGGGTCAATGCCCTGTTTAGTGTTTTTGCGACCTGGGCGTCGGGGGGCGCTAAAGGCGCGGCCCGGCCGGCGGTGGCTTGATTGGTATGCGAATCGGTTTTGAGACATAAAAAAATGAATCCTTACTTATAGTTTAATTGCTATTACTCTTGCTTAATGAAACCCGAGTAACGCACAAGAAAACCAAGGATTCATCTGAAACAATGTGTATATTTTAGCACAAGTTTAATGGTTTGGCTAGTACTTATTAGCTAATCTGGTTTGATTTTAGGCTGTTTCTTTTTTTTGACCTCTTTACGGCCTCTGGCTTTATCTTTTGCCATGCATCCCTCCCTTTCTGGATATAACCAGTTTAACACTGTTGTCTATCAACCGCTCGCTCAAACTGTCTGGTTTGTAAGAATTATTACTGTTTTGCACGCATGTCAGAGTTAGTTTATAAAACATAAAAACTAAAGAGCTTAAAATAAGCACAAGCAGGAGACAATTTATGACTGCCGCCCAACAGATGCGGGCCCAAGCCAAATTAAGCGATAGGCTGGCCAAAGCCATCAAAATCGCCGCCCAAAAAGAGCTGAAATACCAGACCGCCGCTAAGAACTAATGGTTTGGATTCCAAACAAAAAACACCGGCCAAAATTTGGCCGGTGTTTGTTCTAATCTAACTTAAGTACTCTTGTTACTCTTGTCCATAATCATGTTGACCATGGTGTAGACCATATACAAAGCGGCGACGCCGACTAAGGCGTAGATAACGCGCGAGGCGCCGGATTCCACGCCAAAAATCTTATCTACTAAATTGTACTTAAACCAGCCCACTAAACCCCAGTTAAGACCGCCGACCACCACCAGCACGTAAGCTAGTTTGTCTACAGCGTTCATTTTCATGACGTTTCTCCTTTTTAATTGGTTTGAACTGAGTTTAAGCATAGGCTTTATGCTGGGCTCTGTCTACGTCAATCGGCGGCAAAGAAATAAGGAGCCGTTTTTTCGACTCCTTTTTTTCTGCAAAGCAGTGCCCCTAGGTTAGCGACTGTTTTTTTGTTAGCCACGCGTAGTGACTGTTCTTGATGTTATCTGTCCAGCATAACCATTTCTGTGATTTGAATCACCTCTGCCCGCTATTAACTTAGGGGTTGATTACTACCTGGGTGGCGTTAAAGCTACCGTTGGATATGGCGCCAAGCACAACTACGGTGTCGTTTTGTTTAACTTGGCTGCCGCCTTGATACTGAGTGCTACTGCTAGTAGTTACGGTGTTGGTGGTGCCGCCGCCGGCCAGCGTAAAGCTGTTGCCGTTCACACTGGTTACCACACCGTTTAGGCGGCTTTGGTTATCAGTGTTAACCTGCTGGCCGCCGCCAAACATCATGCCGCGTTGGCGGGTGCCAAAGCCGCGGGCCAAGCCGCTGCCAACCATAATATTATTTTGGCGGGCTAGCGTCCGATGGTGGGCCACGCCCATGCCGGCCGCAAATACTATCAAAAGAATTAGTAACCCGCCCAAGCCATATAGCCAGCTGTGCGGCACCTGCCGGGTGCTCCAGCTATCGGTCTTGGCCGGTTTATCGTCATTTTTAGTGGTTTTACTGGTGGTTTCTGCCATAATATTTCCTCTTTATACCCGCATAATAGCGCCCCAAGCTGAGCCCTGCCTTAGAATTCTGCCGCTTGACGTCAAGGCGTATACTTACAATTAAGCGTTAACAAAATGGCAAAAAACAAACCCCTACTCGGCACCCTTAACAAGCTCATGATTCAGGACGTGCCGGCTTATGCTAATAAGCTCTTCTATTCGCTAGGGTTTTTGTCGATGACCTGCTTTTTGATACTGATTGCCACCGGTGTGACCATGGCCGCCTACGGTCCGGATTGGTGGCTAACTTCGGGGGTTGGCCGCTATTTCCGCAGTGTCCACCTTTGGGCCACCCAGGCTTTTGTGCTATTTGTGATTCTGCACCTTTTGATAGTTTTTTTCACTTCCGGGTTCAAAAAACCACGGCGCTTAACCTGGGTATTCGGTTCGTTGATGTTCTTTTTTGTGCTGGTCGAGGCCGAGTTTGGCTACGTGCTGCGCGGCGACTTCTCTAGCCAGTGGCGTTCCTTGCAGGGCGCCGACTTATATAACGGCACTGGCATCGGCTGGTGGATAAATAATCTTAACTATAAGCAGATTTACGGCATTCACTTGGTGGCGATTCCAGCACTTATCGTGATTTTGCTGTTCTTTCACTATCTGCTGGTCAGGGTGTTGGGCATTGCTAAGCCGTACCGCAAAGACATAACTGCTCCGACCGTCAAAGCCAATCATAAGGTATTGTTTGCCCGCGGCGGCGTGTTGATTGGTTTGATTCTTTTGTTGGCAGCAGTTTTTCCGTCGCCATTCTTAAAGCCAGATACTGTTAAATCGGTGGCCCAGGCCGATCCCAAGCTGGTTGCCCAAACCTTAACTAAAGAATTTGACCGCTCCTCGGATACCGCCACCTATTTAGACAGTATTCAGCCTTACACGTTTGATACCCGCGCGATTTACATTGCCGGGCCGTATGCCCAATTGGCCGCCCTCCAGCGCCAGCCTAATCTGCTGGATAAATATAATGCCGAGCCGCCGGCCAAGCAAGACGTCCAGCTCAAGCAGGCCCAGGATTACTTTGATAACACCTATCCGGCCAACCCCGACTCTAATAACCCCGTAGAACAGGTTATAATCTCGCTGACTAATCTATCGGCCGCCGGGTTCTACGAATCGGCGCTCAATGCTGTAAACGCCAACAACGACAAAACATACAGCTTGCGCTTCCTGGCCGATACCGGCGTGCTAGACGATCGGGCCCAGGCCCTGGGCATCACCACCGAACAATACGGCATGCTTTATGAAGAATCCGGCAAGATCCCCCCCGGCGCCTGGTGGCTAGCGCCCATCGGTCTGCTAAACCACACGGTCTTGGCGCACGATGATAATGGCGATCGCGACGGCGCTATAATTTTGGGTTCACTACTCCTACTGCTGTTGGCTTTCCCGTTCATCCCCGGGCTAAACCGCCTGCCCGACTGGCTTAAAGTCTACAAAATCATCTGGCGCCAAAAGTCCTAACATCTCTTTAATTTATAAACTCAACCTCTTTGGATGTGGTATTTTAATCTATAGACATGGAGAAAAAATTTACAATCAATCGATTAAGCTCCACTGAGCAAAGAGTGACAGCTCCTACTGGCATGGGCCTGATATTGAGGCACAGCGGACTCAGAGATATTATTAAAGGTTTCGAGTCAGAGCCCAGGCGGGCTAGCGGAGTACTTAGCGAAAGCGAAATTGGCATAGTTCCGCCTATCCCCGATAATCGTCTGGACGAACTGGGTGAGGCTTTGGTGCAATTGGTTAGCACCCTCAATCCCAATGACCCGCCGCCGACTTATGTTATAGAGCCTCCGCTATCTGATCCTCCGGAATTTGAGAATGAACCGGAGCCGACTAGCGAATCGCCAGACGAGCCAGCAGACGGTTCCGATCCGCAACTGGCAGCCGACGAACTTGATCAATAATCGGTTCTATATCCCTAGCATCGGGCAGTTTAAACAGCCCCGTTTCGTAGGCCCGGCGGATGCAGTGGAGTTTATTTTCGGCCGGTAATTTTTTACATATATTCCGGCGGTGAATTTTAATGGTTTCTGGGCTTCGTCTTAGTTGTTCAGCCGCTTCGGTTACGGTAAATCCTTCAGCAATCATGTCCAGATTCAAAAGCTCGGCAGGGGTTAAAGCTCCCTGCAAAGCTTCGGCATTGGGGTCAACGCTCAAGAGTCCAACTTCAAAAGCTTGCCTAATAGCTGCCGCCATTGTGGTCGTACCGGATTTTGCTATCACGCTCTCACGCCTATATTTAATTGTGTGCGCCGAAAAAAACGTCGCCTCAGCCGCTTCATCGTAGGTTAGGCCGCGCGAGGCTTTGTCTAGGGCAAACTTTTCTTCATCGTTTAGGCCCCAGCTTTCCTTCAGTTCGGCTAGCTCGGCCGGAATTTCACTCATATTATATATATGTTACCATAAAATCAGCTATTTCGCAAATATATGGCTGTTTGGGGTTGGATACAATCTCTAACTCTTTAAATATAGGTCTGAATATGTTATAGTTTGCCTAAATGACAGCGGAGTTACAACCAAGTTCCGAAACCGGTATTTTTAGGCGCCTGGCCGCCAGCGGCGCCGTGCTTGGCAGCGTAGCTATGCTGGCCGCCTGCGGCGCCAACCACACGCAAAACACTACAACACATGAGCTTGGCGCTCCAAAGACTCCTGCCCCGCACAACCTTCCACCACGCGGCAGTTTGGGCAATCCGTATCACAATGGCGATGTTATTATGGTTACCCCGGGACTAACCGCCAGAGTAATAGATGATGGCAGTAAAGTTCTTTTTAGCCGAACCGCTTTGGACCATTTTCGAATCGCCCATCCCAATGCCGAACTCACCATAGATATGCACAACCAGCAAGGCAATGACCAAATCATTTCAGTTAAAGACAATCAGAATATAGAAATGCCCAACCCTTTTGTAGAAAAACAATTTCTGGATTGCAATCCGCCGGCTGATGAGCCCAAACCCTGCGAACTAACGGTCGAACGCCTTACCGCCCGCAATTACTTGCTGCACGGCGACCCCAAAGTTAAAAAATCCGCCGACGGCATCTACCGCTGGCCATTCAAAGGCAGTCCTTCATCCATCTTCATCATGCCAAACCGCCGCCCCGTCTAAAAATACTTGACTTGTTAAGTATCCCTTGCCTAGGCGAGGCGAGTTTGGGTTTTTTGAGATTCGTTGAGAAATTCCTAGTTGTAAGTCGCGCCTTCTTCCAGGGGAGAAAGATCTATCGGCTCTATCAAGGTATTTAAATAATCGTTCATCTGTATCGACCCCCGCTCGGCTTTTTGGGCAAGCACCCCCGCGGCTACCGCTTCGGGGCTTAGGCCATATACCGCTGCGATCGGCTGCGTTTCACCGGGTCCGGAGTAGAAAAATTCCAAATCTATAATGCGCGAACCGTTTTCGTGGATACTTGAAGCCCATCGTTTCTCAACCATTCTAAGCGGTTTCTCTGGCAGTTGCATTGGCTAAAAGTATAACTCTCTGCTTATATTGTCAACCTACCTGCCTAAAACGAGCTTGTTCTTGAGACTCTAGAAGAGAAATTCCTGAATAGTTAGCGGGGGTTGGGCTGTAGAAGGCTGACGCGGTTGCCTTCGGTGTCTTCAAACGAAATCCATAGGCCAACGCCGGGAATCATGGTCGGTTCCATAGTTTTTTCGCCTTTTTCGTTCATGCCGCCTTTTATTTTGCCGCCGCCGGCTTTTACTGCCTTAAGGGCCTCGTTAATATCATTAACCGATATTACAACCGATGGCGCCTGCGAATCCGGGCTATCGGTTTTAGCGTAAAAACCGCCGTTGATGTTGCCCGGCATCTTAACCATGCCATTGGCGTCGGTATCGGTTGTCTGGGCCACCACGTAGTTGCCCATATCGGCGCCAAACTGCTGCATTTTCCAACCAAAGGCCGTTTCATAAAATTGCTTCATCCGCTCACGGTCGTTATATCCCATCTCAAAGTGCACCACCGGATTCATCTTAGCCATCTCCGAACCTCCATATTTACCCCCTAATTATACCCCGGCTGTTTGCAGTCTTACTGCAGGATTGTTTTGCCGAAGTAAACCTCGGGCGCCAGATGATTGGCGATTTTTCTAATTCCGCCCCTGGCCAAAAAAAATGGCACTAAATCATAGCCTATCATCGACTCAATAACTACCAATCCGTCTTCAACCCCGGCCGCCACCGGCCCCTCGCCAAGATTTCCTTCAAATATAAAAGTGTCCATTACGTCGTAGCCACGTTCATGCCGTGAAAGCATGGTATAGAACTCTGGGAAAGCATCGATTGGCATTTCACTACTCATATGCGAATTATATCCCCACCAGACCACTTTTTCAACCTTCCCGCAAGCGTGGCTCGGTTATTTTTTGGCTTCGATAAGTTCGATACGGTAGCCATCGGGGTCACGCACAAAGCACAGTAGCGAGCCGCCGGCGTGGACGGTATATGGCGGTTTTTCCGGCTCAATTCCCTGTTTGGCCAGTTTGGCTAGCGTGTCTGTTAAATTAGCAACTTCCAGGGCAATGTGGCTGTAGGCTGTGCCAATTTCATAAGAATCCACGCCAAAATTTAGGGTTAGCTCCAGCTCTGGCTGTGGTTTGCCGGGTACTCCAAAGAAGTAATTAATCGCCTCATCCCGAATTTTTACCTCTTTGCGTTTTTCCAACCCCAACGCTTCATAAAAGGCCGTTGACTGCTTGACATCCGTAATCCGGTAGCAAGTATGAACAATATCCATCCCCCAATTATACCCCGCCCCATTTTTCCAAATTCGACGAGAAAAATTTCTAGTTATGAATCTGTTTTAAGACCAGCACCAGAATGACTAAGAGCAGAAAGATAATAACTGTTATAACTTCCCAATTTTCTCTATTTATTAGCCAGCCAAACCGAATAGTTAAATCGTCAACCTCTCTCAAATCACCGCCACGAGCATTGTTAACACCGTACTTTTTCATATAAGCGCGGACAACTTTGCTCTCGTATTTTTCGGCTTCCTCATAAGTTACGAATCCAAGCTCTTTTTTATCTAGCAGCTTCAAGGGTTTGTATTTTCGTGTCCAAGCGGCACCATAGCCATTTATATGCTCTCGCATCCGAGCTTCTGGG
>Ga0265324_10001692_pt1 | contig 12158 bp, 7 predicted proteins | sample 41419metaG_FD_198634 | JGI IMG/M metagenome (GOLD analysis project Ga0265324, IMG submission 198634) | Rhizosphere microbial communities from Carex aquatilis grown in University of Washington, Seatle, WA, United States - 4-14-19 metaG | ecosystem: Host-associated > Plants > Roots > Rhizosphere >...
GGACACGACATGTGCGGAATAGCCGGCATCTTCAGTCCCGACCCCGCCGACCTCGACACCATCGACCGCTTCACTGACTTGATGCGCCATCGCGGCCCCAACGACCGGGGCATCGTCCGGCTGGAGCGGGCGGCGCTCGGGCACCGGCGGCTGTCGATCATCGACCTCAGCGAGGCCGGCCGGCAGCCGATGACCAACGAGGACGGCACCGTCTTCCTGGTCTGCAACGGAGAAATCTACAATTTCCTGGAGCTGCGGACGGAACTGGCCGGGCGCGGCCACATCTTCCGCTCGGGTAGCGACTGCGAGGTTCTGATCCATCTCTACGAGGAGCGCGGCGACGCCTTCCTCGAACCCGTCAACGGCATGTTCGCGCTCGCCCTCTGGGACGCCCGGCGGCGCCGGCTGATCGCGGCGGTCGACCGCTTCGGCAAGAAGCCGCTCTATTACGCCCACGATCCGGCGGGCGAGCGGCTGGCGCTCGCCTCGGAGCTCAAGTCCCTGCTGATGCTGCCCTGGGTCGACCGGACGGTTTCGCCGACGGCCGTCGACCGCTATCTCGCGCTCCGCCATGTTCCGGCTCCCCACACCATTTTCGAGGGCGCGGCCAAGCTGGCCATGGGAACGCTGCTGGTGTGGGAGGCCGGACGACCGCCGGTCACCCGGAGCTACTGGCAAGCCCGGCCACTGGAGCCGATCGGCGTCGAGGAGGCGGTCGAGCGCTTTGAGACCCTGGTCACCGACGCCGTGCGCCTGCGCCTGCAAAGCGACGTGCCACTCGGGATATATCTCAGCGGCGGCGTCGATTCGGCGGCGGTGGCCGGGCTGGCGCGCCGGCTGAGCGAGGGAGAACGCATCGCCTACACCGTCGGCTTCGATTACGCCCACGATGAGCGGGAACGGGCCACCCGCATCGCCCGTCACCTGGACTTCCCCTGCCGGCAGGTCACGGTCGGACCCGAGGATTTCGAGCACATGGCCCGCTTGGCATGGCACCTGGACGAACCGTTCGGGGACCTGATCGCCCTGCCCGCCTGGTTGCTGGCGAAGGCGGCGTCGCGGGAGTTGACGGTGGTGCTGACCGGCGACGGCGCCGACGAGATCGTCAACGGCTACTTCCACCAGAAGCTGATGCTCCTGCGCGACCGCCTCGACGGGCTGCTGCGGCTGCCGGCGGTGGCCCCGGCGGCGGCGGCTCTGGTGCGCACCGTGCCGGCCGGCCTCCTCGACCACCTGTTCGACTATCCGGACTCGCTGCGGGAATGGGAGAAGCTCAAACTGGCCAATGCGCTGTCGGTGAGCGACAGTTTCGCCGGTTTCTACGAGGCGGTAACCTCGTGCTTCTCGCCGTTCGACAAGGCGGGCCTTTACACCGACGCGTTCGCCGCCACGGCCGCCCGCGCCCCGCTCCGCTCCGAGATCGCCGCCGCCATGGCGGCGGAAAGCGGCTTCTCGCCGCTGTCGCGGTTAAGTCTGGTCGACATCCGGTACTGGATTCCGTTCAGCGTGATCTGCCGGCTCGACAAGCTGACCATGGCCCACGCCGTTGAGGCGCGCAGCCCGTTCCTCGACTGGCGGGTGGTCGAGGCGTGCCTGTCCTTTCCCAACGGAGCCAAGCTGACGCGCGGCGCCAACAAAGTGGCGCTGCGCCGCCTCATTACCAAACTCTATCCGCCGGAATTGTGGGAAAAGGGCAAGCAGGCGTTCTACATGCCGATGCTGCCCCAGTATCGCGCCGCCTATCTGAACTGGGCGCGCACCATGGTCAACCGGCGGACCGTCGAAGCGCGCGGCCTGTTCCGCTGGCCCTGGGTCGCGACCGCCCTCGAGCGGGCCGAGGCCGGCGGCATGCTCGCCTCGCGCCAACTGACCACTCTGGCCATGCTGGAGCAGTGGTTCCAAGTGTTCGGCGGCTAGAGTCGGAAAACTCATAAGACAAGCGGTGACCAATCAGGTTGAATCGGTCACCGCTTTGTAATCATTTAATTCTAGCGGATCCACGCTACGAGGCTATGCCGCCTCTTCGCGATCCGCTCTGGGGCGTTTTCCGATCATCGCGGCAGATTTCCACCGCGCGGCGTTTTCTTCTCTTTTCAGGTGTGCGGACGGCTGGCGTCCGGAACGCGGCGTTACCGATCGAGTCGCCCCGCGGCTCCCGATCCCGGCCGTGTTTCGACGCGCGGGCCGTCGTCGGCGAAGCGCCGCAGAATGTCCGGCAGTGGCGCGGGGCGGTAGCCATGGCGTTCCATCGCGGGTCCGTTGTCGATGATGAAACTGGTGGCCGCCGACGCCTGACGACACAGCGACGACGCCGAGCCCGTCCGCTCGGCCAACAGGCGCACCACCTCCTCGATGGTCAGGGTGTCCGCCGCGCCAAGCGGCACGACATCGAAGCCCCGCCAGTCCCGTCCACTCAGGCCAACGAGGAAATCGCACAGGTCGGCGACATGGACGGCGTTGTTGAACGGCGCGTCGGGATTGAAGATGGACACCGGCTCTCCGGCGAGCAGCGCGGCCTTGGTCCGGGCCAGCCAGTTGCGATGGGCGCCGGGGCCAACGACGCCGGGAATGCGCAGAGCCAGCGCCGGAACCGTCTCCGCCCGCTCGCGCAGCGTCAATTCGCCCAAATGCTTGCTGATGCCATAGGCGTCGGGATCGCGGATCGGCGTGTCCGATCCAACCACCGGGTCGATGACGCGCCCATAAACCGACATCGCCGACAGGTAGATCACCCGCCTTGCGCCGCCGCTCGCCGCCCAAGCCGCAAGATTGCGAGTGGCGACATAGTTGTCGCGGATGAATTCGTCCAGGGTCCGGCCGGGGGCTTGGGACACCGCGGCGACATGGATGACGGTGTCACACGACGGCACCGCCGCCGGCACACCCTCGGCAAGATCGGCCCGGACCGCGGAAACCCCCGATGGCGGCGGCGCCGAGCGGCACAGCGCGATGACCTCGTGACCACCGGCGGCCAGTCGCCGGATCAAATGGCCACCGATGAAGCTGCCGGCCCCGGTGACCATGACGCGTTCGTGATGACGACTTATCACGACACGCCCTCCGTCCGCGATCGTGGCGCGCTTCCGCCGGTCAAAAGTCCTATGTTCATCGGGAACCCCCTGATATATATTGCCTTCGCGAAGGGCGCCGGCGGAGTTCAGCCCTCCGCTGGGCAACTATACACCGAATAAAGCGCTCAGAAAAAAGGATTCCTTGATGATTATTTTGGGACTCCACGGCGGCATCACGCAATTGCAGCATGATCCCTCGGCCACTTTGCTGGTCGATGGTCGCATCGTCGCGGCGTGCGAGGAAGAGCGGTTTGTTCGTTTCAAGTCGGCCCTCGGTCATCTGCCCATCCGAAGCATCAACGCCTGTCTGAAGATCGCCGGCATCGATATCCGCCAAGTCGACCATATCGCCCATATCGGGGTCTCTTATCCCGACATGGCCGACCGTATCCGGCAGTATCTTGAATATTACTTTGGTTACGCGCCGCCAATTCGGCTGGTTCACCATCAATACGCCCATCTGGCATCGGCCTTCTTCTGTTCGGATTTCGAACGGGCGATGTGCATCTCGTGCGACGGCTGGGGCGACGAGAAAAGCGGCGCCATCGCCATCGGCTCGGATGCCGGCCTGGAAATCCTCGATACCTTCGACAAGGATCAGTCGCTGGGACAGGTCTACGCGTCGATCACGTCGTTCCTGGGCTTCAGCGTCAACGAGGACGAATACAAGGTCATGGGGCTCGCGCCCTATGGCTCGGCCGGCATCGACCTGTCGCCGATCGCCCGGCCGGTTCCGGGAGGCTACGCCGCCGATAGCCGATTCTGGACCCGCGCCCTGCCGGCGCAGTCGCGCTACGAGCCGTGGTACGGCGACGCGATGCTCGACCTGCTCGGCGCCCCGCGGCGCCACGGCGAGTCCCTGACCGCGCGCCACCGCGATATCGCCCACGCGGTCCAGAAAACCTTCGAATCCTGCCTGACGTCGGTGGTGGAGGACCTCCATCGGCGCACCGGCCTCGACAGCCTGTGTTTGGCCGGCGGTTGCGCCTTGAATTGTTCTGCCAATTTGACTCTGGCCCAGTTGCCGTTCATCCGGCACCAGTTCGTCCAGCCGGCGGCCTCGGACCGCGGCATCAGTCTGGGCGCGGCCCTGCTGGTCGCCTGGGAACTGGGCGAGCGGGTGGCGCGCGGGTTGGAGCACGTCTATCTCGGTCCGATGTATGACGACGACGCCATCCTTAAAACCCTGCGCCTGACCGGCGTCGATTTCGACGAACCGGCGGATCCGATCGCCCTCGCCGCCGACCTGCTGGCCGAGGGCCGGATTGTCGGCTGGTTCCAGGGGCGCTCCGAATTCGGCCCTCGCGCACTCGGCAACCGCTCCATCCTGGCCAATCCGGGCGTGCCCGACATGAAGGACCGCATCAACGCCCGGGTGAAGTTTCGCGAAGAGTTCCGGCCGTTCGCGCCATCGGTTCTGGCCGAGCGCGCCGACGACCTGTTCGACTGTCCGATCGAGGATGGCGCCTCGCCGTTCATGACCATGGGCCAGCCGGTGCGCGCCGACTGGCGGCCGCGCCTGCCGGCGGTGACCCACGTTAACGGCACCGGACGTGTTCAAGCGGTTTCCCGCGCCACCAATCCGCGCTACCACGCGCTGATCGAGGCCTTCGATCGCCGCACCGGCATTCCGGCGGTGCTCAACACCAGCTTCAATGTTCGAGGCGAGCCCATCGTCGAAACCCCGCTAAACGCCCTGGCCACGTTCACGGCCTCGGGTCTGGACGCCCTATTCATTGGACCGTTCATGATCCGCAAACCGCGTCAACCCGGTCTCTGACGGGGTTTCGTCCGGAAAGAACGGAGAGTGATCGACTTGGGGGAACCCGGCCGCGGAGGGAGCCCGGCGGAGACGGGGACGACGCCGAAGTGGACAGCCCAATCCAGGCATGCCATCTAATATCGGCTGGTCGGAGCCCTGGTGGCAGCAAACAGAGGCAGGACCCATGACATCCCTCCCCCCGATCGCCTCCGCCCGTCCGGCCCTGTTCGATCGTCTGGCCGAGACATGGCGCGTCTGGACCCGTGTTTACCAGCGGATCCGGTTCGCCCGGAAAATGTACCCTCTGCCAGCCATCCTCCAGGATGCCGTGCTCTTTCCGATCGACTATCTGATCGACGGCCGCAATATCCGGACTGTCCGCAATCTGACCGTCGCCATTACCCGGAAATGCAATATCCGCTGCGAGATGTGCTATTTCTGGAAAGAGCTCGACGACAAGAACTCGATGTCGTTCGAGACCTACCGCAAGATCGTCGATCAGGCGGCACCGACGCGGCCGTGCGTCATCCTGACCGGCGGCGAACCGATGTCGCACCCGAACGTGGTCGACATGGTCGAATACGCCAAGGGCAAGGGACTGCCGGTACAAATATTCACCAACGGTACCCTGGTCAAGCCGGCGATGGCCGACCGGCTGACCAACGCCGGACTTGACTACATCAACTTCACTCTGCTCGGCAATGAAGAGACCCACCCCCTGGTCGCGCGGGCCAAGGGCAGCTACCGGATGTTCGTGGAGAATCTCGAATATCTTTCCGCCCATCGCGGCCAAACCGCCGTTCTCCTGAACTACACCATCACCCCCACGTCCTATCAGCACATGGGCCACGCGGTGGAGCTGGCGCGGCGCTTCAAACTGGATGGGATCCGCTACCAGCATTACAATTTTCTGCGGCCCGGAGAATGCGCCGAACAGGAAAAGGTCATGCGCGACTTATTCGGCATCGACAGTTCGGCCAATGACGTTGAATTCAGCGGCGACATCGCCTCGATGGCCACGCCCCTCAAAGCCTTCATCGCCTGGACCCGGCGGGAGACCGGCGATCTTTCGATCGGCTGGGCGCCGACCCTCACGGACGCCGAGATCGACAACTGGTATTCCGACGAGCCGTTCCAGAGCCAGCGCAAATGCCTGTACATGTGGCGGGGCGTCACCGTCGATGCCAAGAACACAGTCATGCCCTGCAACAAGATCTATCTGGACATGGGGGACGTCACGGAAGGCGACTTGCTTGATCTCTGGAACTGCACGCGGATGAAGGAGTTTCGCCGTCTTCAGAAGAACCAGCCGTTTCCGGCCTGTGCGCGCTGCTGCAAGCTGTGAGCGGAAGGGGTTTCCGGAGGAGCGCCCCGCGCTCTCCCCTGGCCGCATGACCGGTTGACGGCGGCGCGAAGATCGCCAAGTCTGGTGACGAGCGACAGGGGATATCCGGGATCATGGCGGAACAGGCCACACGCGTCCGCAAGTTCGCCGCGACGATCGCGCTAGCGCTTGCCGTGCTGGGCGCGGTGGGCGCCGGGCGCGGCGAGGCCGCCGACGGGCCGACGCTGGCGGCGGCCAAGCAGCGCGGGACGGTACGCTGCGGCGTGTCGACCGGGCTGGCCGGCTTCTCGATGCCGGCCGGGGGGCCGGCCGGGGGACCCACCGAGAGCGGCGGCTGGAGCGGCTTCGACGTCGATTTCTGCCGGGCGGTGGCGGCGGCGGCGCTCGGCGACGCCGGCCGGGTCGACTACGCGCCCTCCCCGATCCAGAAGGGGTTGAGCGCGCTCGGCCGGGGCGAGATCGATCTGCTCAGCCGCACCGTCACCATCACCCTGCGCCGGGTGGTCGAGCTGGGGCTGCAACCGGTCGGCGTCAACTATTTCGACGGCCAGGGCTTCCTGGTCCGGCGCGCCGCCGGCATCCGCACCCTGCGCCAGCTCGCCGGGCGTTCGATCTGCTTCCAGACCGGCACCACCGCCGAGGACACCCTCAAGGAGCACTTCACCGCCCGCCACCTCGCCTACACCCCGGTCGGGCGCGACGTCTTCAAGGAGATGATCCGGACCTTTCTCGAGGGCGGCTGCGACGCCGTCACCGCCGACGCCTCGTCGCTGGCCTCGATCCGGGTCACCGCGCCGCTCCAGCCCGAGGACACCGTCATCCTGCGCCAGCGCATCTCCAAGGAGCCGTTCGGGCCGGTGGTGCGCAAGGGCGACGACCAGTGGCTGGAGATCACCCGCTGGACGCTGGCCGCGATGATCGAGGCCGAGGAGCTGGGCGTCTCGCGCGCCACCCTCGAGGCCGCGCGCGCCAGCGACAATCCCCGCATCCGCCGGTTGCTCGGCACCGCCTCGCCCCCCGGCGGCGGGCTGGGCTCGGCGCTCGGGCTGGACGACGGCTGGGCGGCGCGGATCGTCGCCCAGGTCGGCAACTACGGCGAAAGCTTCGAGGCCAATCTCGGCGCCGCCAGCCCGCTCAAGCTCGATCGCGGCCTGAACGAGCTGTGGACCCGGGGCGGCCTGCTGTTCGCCTATCCCTTGCGGTGAGCCCATGACCATTCGCGCCCGCGCCTACGCCACCCTGGGCGGCCTCGCCGCGCTGATCCTGGTGCTGGCGCTGGGCGGCGTCTGGGCCGTCCAGTCGTCCCAGACCCTGGTCAACCGGCTGCACAACGGCGCGCTGCTGCCCGCGCTCGACCTCAAGATCATGTCCGACGGCTACACCCGCGCCGGCATCGTCACCGCCGTGCGTGTGCGCACAGGGGATCTGGGTTGGGAGGAGGGCGAACAGGCGGTGCGCGCCGTCCGCGCGCGGCTGACTCCGGCCTGGGCCGACTACGTCTCGCGGGCCGGGGGCGAGACCGGGAGCGACGCCGAGCGCGGCCTGATCGTCGAGGCCACCGCGCGCATGGCCGACGCCGACGCCGCCCTCGACGAGCTGGCCGACATCCTGGCCGGCCAGGACGTCGCCGGCCTGACCACCTACATCGCGCGGGTGATGTATCCGTCGATCAACCCGCTGCTCTCGGTGATCGAGACCCTGACCGCCCGCCAGGACCGCGACGGCCAGGACATCTACGCCGCCTCGACCGAGGCGATCCGGGGCGAGGAACGGGCGCTGGCGGCGCTGCTGATCGTGGCCGCGCTGGTCTTTCTGGCCGCCGTGTCGACCATCCGGTACAGGGTCGTGCGGCCGCTGGTCGGCATGACGCGCGCCATGTCGGCGGTGGCCGGCGGCGACCTCGAGCGCGCGGTGCCCTCGACCGAGCGGCGCGACGAGATCGGCGCGCTGGCCCAGGCGCTGGCCCGCTTCCGCAAGAACGCGCTCCAGCTCAAGCGCCTGACCGTCGAGCTGGAGGAGGCCCGCGACAAGGCCGAGGAGGCGACCCGGGCCAAGTCCTCGTTCCTGGCCATGATGAGCCACGAGATCCGCACGCCGATGAACGGCGTGATGTCGATGGCCGAACTGCTCGACCAGACGCCGCTGACCGAGGATCAGCGCGGCATGTCCGGGGTGATCCGGCAGTCGGCGGCGGCGCTGCTGACCATCATCAACGACATCCTCGACTTCTCCAAGATCGAGGCCGGGCGGCTGGAGATCGAGCGGGTCCCCTTCTCGCTGGCCGAGGTGGTCGAGGGCACCGCCGAGCTGATCGGCGCCCGCGCCGAGGATCGCGGCCTGGAGCTGGTGGTCGACGCCGACCCCGCCTTGCCCGACCGGCTGGAGGGCGATCCCACCCGCATCCGCCAGATACTGCTCAACCTGCTGGGCAACGCCGTCAAGTTCACCGAGAGCGGCGGCGTCACCCTGAGCGTGGCGCGGACCGGCGAGCGCCTGCGCTTCGCCGTCACCGACACCGGCATCGGCCTGACCGAAGAACAGCGCGGCCGGCTGTTCCAGGCCTTCGTCCAGGCCGACAGCTCGACCGCGCGCAAGTACGGCGGCACCGGGCTCGGCCTCTCGATCTGCCAGCGGCTGTGCGCGATGATGGGCGGCGCCATCGGCGTGGACTCGGTGGCCGGCGAAGGCTCGACCTTCTGGTTCGAGCTGCCGCTGGTCGCCCTCGATCCGGCGCCGCTGGCGCCCGAGGTCGCCATCAACGACGCCGCCGTGCGCCTGGAAGGTTTCCCGCCGGGCCAGGGCGCGGCGGTCGCCCGCATGCTGACGGCGGCCGGGATTTCCCAAGACTCCGGCGGGCCGGGCGTCACCTTGGTGTACGCCGACCGCAGGCCGCTCCCGGCCGGGGACGCCGGGCCGGCGGTGCTGGTGGCCAGTCGCACCGTGGTTGGCGGGTTGTCGCCGGCCGAGCGCGCCGGCTTCGCCTCCGTGCTGACCCTGCCGCCGCGCCGGCTGCGGCTGTGGCGGGCGATCGGGGTGGCGCTCGGGCGGATCGACGCCGACCGCCGGACCGAGAGCGACGACCCGATGGCCTGGGCGCCGCCGTCCGTCGACGAGGCCCGCGCCGCCGCCGCCCTGGTGCTGGTCGCCGAGGACAACCCGACCAATCAGGTGGTGATCCGCCGCCTGCTCGGCCGGCTCGGCTACGCCCACGAGATCGCCGGCAACGGCGTCGAGGCTCTGGTCATGCTGAAACAGGGCGGCCACGGCCTGCTGCTGACCGACTTCCACATGCCCGAGATGGACGGCTTCGAGCTGACGGCGGCGATCCGGACCGCCGAGGAGAGCGGCGGCGCGCCCCGCCTGCCCATCGTCGCCCTGACCGCCGACGCTTTGCCCGGCACCGAACAGCATTGCCTGGACGGCGGCATGGACGGCTACCTGACCAAGCCGATCGACTCCAAGGCGCTGGCCGCGACCCTCGAGCGCTGGCTGCCCCGGGCGGCGGCGCTGCGCCGGCGGCCCGAGCCGGAGCCGGTCGTCGAGACGCCGCCGCCCGCGCCGCCGGAGATCGATCCGGCGATCTTCGACGCCGGCCGGCTGGCCGAGTCCTTCGGCTCCCTTGGCGGCGCTCTCGGCCCCGAGGCGCGGGGTTTCCTCGGCGGCTTCCTCGAGGGCCTGCCCGCGATGCTGGCGGCGGTCGACGAGGCGCTCGGCCGCGACGACGGTCCGGCCGCCCGCGACGCCGCCCACGCCCTCAAGGGCGCCGCCCGCTCGATCGGCGCGGTCCGGCTCGGTCAGGTCGCGGCCGACGTCCAGGACTGTCTCGACGCCGGCGACCTTGACACCGCGCGGCTGATGGCGAGTTTGCTGGAGCCGACCCGCGCGGAGCTGGCCGGCGCCACCGCGACATTGCTTTGACGGGGACCGACCATGGCCGCGCCACCCTATGAGAAACTGAAGATCCTGCTGGTCGACGACGAGGCCTACACCCGCCAGCTCATCCGCCAGCAACTGCATCAACTCGGCGTGCGCACCATCGCCGAGGCGGCCAACGGCAAGGACGGCCTGTTGGAACTGCTGCGCACCCGCCCCGACATGGTGTTCTGCGACATCCACATGAAGCCGGTCGGCGGTCTGGAACTGCTGCGCCAGTTGCGCGCGGTCAAGATCGCCGCGCTCGCCGGCACCCCGGTGGTGATGCTGACCGCCGACGCCGGCAGCGACGCCGTGATGACGGCCAAGGAGCTGGCCGCCGACGGCTATCTGGTCAAGCCGGTGGCGCTCAACCAGCTCAAGGCCCGCATCGACGCCGTGGTCGCCGCCTCGCCGACCCTGGCCGCCCTGTTCAAGGAGCGGTGAGGCCGGCCCGCGCCCAGGGCTCCGAATCCAGGTTAACATGGGGCGAATGGGACCGTATCCACCCGAAGCCACGGATGAACACGGATTTGAGACGGATGAACATGTCCCGAGAAGCTCAGCCTTCACGGCCATACGGAAACATGATTATTATATTATAACATGTTTAGGTTGTATCTATAAAATCAGAAGATGCGCCGAGCCTGTTCATCCGTGTGCCGCGAAGCGGCATCCCTGTTCATCCGTGTTCGAATCCCGGCACCCGGCACACCGCCGACGAGGCGTCGTCAACCCGAGTTCGGAGCCCTGGCCCCGCGCCCGGCCGGCTTTACGGGGGCCGGCGGTTGGACTAGTCTGTTTCGTCACGGATCCTTCCGATCCGATCCTTCCGAGAGGAGCGACGTCGTGACCCAGATCTTCAAGGCGGCCCTGGTGGCGCTGCTGGTCGTGTTCGCCCTGCCGCCCGCCGCCCGGGCGGTCGAGTACGGCACCCGCGACGAGGCCCGGGCGATGGCCGAGCGGGCGGCCCAGTTCTTCGTCGAGCAGGGCAAGGACAAGGCGTTCGCCGCCTTCAACGACGGCACCGACGGCTTCAAGGACCGCGACCTCTACGTCTTCGTCTACGACAACGCCGGCATCTGCGCCGCCCACGGCGCCAACAAGGCGATGGTCGGCAAGTCGCTGATCGACCTGAGGGACGTCGACGGCAAGGACATCGTCCGCGCCATCGTCGCGGTCCAGACCTCCGGCTGGGTCGAGTACAAGTGGCCGAACCCCCAGACCAAGGCCATCACCGGGAAAGCCGCCTACGTGGTCCGGTCCGGTCCGTACCTGTTCGGCGTCGGCGCCTACACCACGCCGTGACGGCTTGCCATCGGCGTCCCGGCGCGCCGGGACGTCCGCGCCACGGGTCAATTCACCGGCGCCCCGGCCTGGGCCGGTCCGGCCCCGGGGGGAGCGTCGTCGCGTGATCAGCCTCAACCTCAACCGCCTGTCCATCACCGTCCGCACCCTGCTGTCGCCGCTGGTCGGGGTGGCGTGCATCCTGGCCGTGGCGGCGGCGTTGGGCGAGATCGCGCGGACCAACGAGACCGCCGACCTGCGCATGCACGAGGCGATCGCGGTCAATCAGCGCATGCACACGGTGCTGCTCACCCTGTCGCGCGGCAACGTCTCGCTGTACCAGAGCGTCAGTTGGAAGGGCGCCCAGATCGAGGAGGCCCGGATCGACGCCTCGCGGCGGGCGTTCGCCGAACTGCTCAAGCGAACCGACGACGACCTCGCGGCCTTGTCCGCGACGCCGTGGGCCGGCCAGATCGCCGGCGCGCGCGCCGCCCTGGCCCGCTACCGCACCTCGGCCACCAGCGCCCTTGATCTGCTCGACGTCGACGTGTCCCTGGCCAACATGGGCCTGTATCAGGTCGGCGTTGATTACGGGGTTCTGGAAAAGAGCCTGACCGAGGTGACGGACTCGACCGACCGCAACCTGCGCGCGGTCGAACAGGCGGCCCGGACCGAGGCCGGCGCCCTGATCCGGGTGGCGGCCGGTCTGGTCGTGTTCGCCGTGATCGCCAACCTCGCGCTGGGCCTGCTGATCGGGCGCGGCATCACCCGGCCGATCCAT
>Ga0265324_10001693_pt1 | contig 12155 bp, 12 predicted proteins | sample 41419metaG_FD_198634 | JGI IMG/M metagenome (GOLD analysis project Ga0265324, IMG submission 198634) | Rhizosphere microbial communities from Carex aquatilis grown in University of Washington, Seatle, WA, United States - 4-14-19 metaG | ecosystem: Host-associated > Plants > Roots > Rhizosphere...
CGGGGGCGTTCGTTCGCATGCTATAGTGAACGGAATCTAAGAAATTTTCTTTTTTATAAAAATTTGAATGGAAATTTTCTGGAATGGTCGTATAAGACAAATGCGTGACGAACGGATGTCAAACGAACGACAAGGAAAATTGTTTGGCACTGTCTACGCTTCAAGTACTCCCGAAAGGCATCGAATATGAAACAAACGCTAGAAGCCGTTTCAGAACTGATCCGCAACCCCAAACAGATCTTCCGTAAAACGGAGAGTCAGCCGCAAAAAGCGCGGAAACATCGCTATGAGCGGCGCAAGATAAAGGAATATCTCCACCTGAACGATTGGTTCGAACAAGAGACCGCCTAAGGTCAATTTTCGCCAACCTGAATTAGAACAGCCACACAAGCGTGTGGCTTTTTCTCTTCTGACCGGGAAATTCCCAGTAAATTAATTTATCAAAATGAGAAATGATTTGCGGGATTCTTAATATCTCAAATTGCCGCGATGCCCTCGCCCGTAACGCAGAGTTTCACTCTGCTGTATCGCCGAATTACATTCGGCTGGATGTGAATGTAACCGGTGTAGCGTCACGCGTCTCGCGTGACGTGGCCGGCGGCATCTTGCCGTCTGTTCTCTCCCCAGTGCTGGCAGGCTTGGGAAGCCAAAGGGCATCTCTCCCACGCCAGCGGGACTGATCAAGAAGGCAATTTGCTCAAATTCTTCCGGCTGGCATTCGGTGTCCAAATAAAATATCACTTCGCCATGACTTCTTCCGGTTGGCTGCTGGTGGTTTATTGCGGGCTGGTGTTGATCGCCTCGCTGGCCGGCGGCTGGTTGCCCATCCTCGTGCACCTCACCCACCAGCGGTTGCAGGCGGCCATCAGCCTGGTGGCCGGCCTGATGCTGGGCATCGCCCTGCTCAACTTCCTCCCGGATGCCGCAGAACAACTGGGCTCGCTCGACCGGACGGTGGATTGGGCACTGGGCGGATTTCTGGCGATGTTTTTCCTGCAACGCTTCTTTCATTTTCATCATCACGACCTGCCGGAGGGCGACCCGGAGGATTGTGGCGGGCACGATCATGATCATGACCACGACCATGACCACGAACACGTGCATCACGACCAGACGCTCGCCTACAAATCGGCGCGGCAACTCTCCTGGGTGGGCACGGCGCTGGGCCTGACACTGCATTCGCTGATGGATGGAGTGGCGATCGCCGCGTCGGTAGCGGCGCAATCGCAAGGACGCGTGATCGGCATCGCCGGGCTGGGGGTGGCTTTGGCGGTCATCCTGCACAAACCGTTCGACGCGATGGCTGTAACGACGTTGATGACGGCAGGCGGGAGTTCCCGCGCGGCGCGGCAGTTACTGAATGTGCTGTTCTCGTTCGCGACGCCGCTGGGCGTGGTGTTGTTCTATCTGGGCGCCAGTCATTTTGCGGATTCGAACGCCGTGTTCCTCGGCTGCGCGCTGGCGTTCTGTGCCGGAACGTTCCTGTGCATCGCGTGCAGCGACCTGCTGCCGGAACTGCAATTCCATTCGCACGACCGATTCAAACTTTCGCTGGCGCTCATCGCCGGTATCGCCATCGCCGTAATCATCGGGAAGATCGAAGCCTCGGGCAATGCCCATGATCACATGCCCGAGAACATTCCCGCAGCGCAATGGCAGACGAACAAATAAAAGGCAGTGTCCTGATCCGCCTTCTTAGTCAGTCCCGCTAACGCGGGAGAAAGCCCTTTGGCTTCCCAGGCCCCACGAGTCAGTTGCCCACGAGAGCTGTTCGCTTCGCGAACTGTGGTCCGGCGGCTGCGCCGCACCCTCTCCCGTTTCACGGGCGAGGGCATGCGGCAAATCAGACATATCTAAATAAAAAACCCGCAAGCGGACTTGCGGGTTTCAAAGTCGAACTGTGCGGGCGTTTACTTCATCAACAGCATCTGGCGCGCGCGTTTGATGGCGCGGTTCAAGCGGCGTTGATAATGCGCGGGCAGGCCGGTGTATTTGCGCGGCAGGATGCGGCCCTGGTCGGTCACGAACTGGCGAAGCAGCGTGACGTTCTTGAAGTCGAGCGCGTCGGCGGTGAAATCGATTTTGGGCTTGGGACGCGGCGTGCGGCGCTCGGTTGCGGAACGGCGTTTATCAGGCTTGTCGGTATGAGTTTTGCGAGGCATAGGCTTTACTTGATTTCTTTGTGCAAGGTATGGCGGCGCAGCGCAGGATTATACTTTTTGAGCTCCAGCTTTTCCGGCTTCAATTTCTTATTGCGGGTGGTGGTGTAGCGCGAGGGCGATTTGCCTTCCTTGCGCGCTTCCGTGCATTCAATGGTGATGATTTCGCGAGCCATAAATTATTCCTTTTCCTTGACGGCCTTTTCCTCCGGTTCGTCGCCTTCTTCCACTTCCACTTCCGAGGTGCCGACCGAATCCACCGAGCCGAGCTGGCCGAGGCGGCGTTGACGCAACGCGCCTTCTTTTTCCAACTGCGCCTGCGCCTGCACGGTGAACCGTGTCCAGGGAATCGCTTCGAGACGTGCGCGGGGGATCGGCTTGCCGGTCAATTCACAAATGCCGTAAGTGTTCTTCTCGATGCGCTTGAGCGCCTCTTCGATCTCGTACACGGCGTCCTGGTCCGAAGACAACAGGCTCAACGCGAAATCGCGGTCAAAATTATCCGTGCCGGAATCCGCCATGTGCAGGCTGTAGCCGGCCATCTCCTGGGCTGATTCCTTGGCAAGGCCGTTCATCTGCCGCTGGAGCTGCTCGCGCAATTCCAGGAGATGATTGTAAAATTTCTGCCACTCCGCCTTGATCTTCACGGCGCCATTTTTCTTGGCCGGTGCGGCGCTGGAGGCGTGACCCAGGATGGAGGCGGCGGTTGCTCCACCCACCGGCCGGGCAGAGGTCTTGGTAATTTTTTTCTTCGCTGTCACAAATTCGTTAAACAATTTTTAAGCTCAACCGTTCAAACAAAGGCAAAAGTCCTCCGTTTGAGAGTGCGCGAATGTATCAGAGGAAACCGGTTACGCCACAAAAATTTTGAAGTTTTTTTGGCTGGGGACCCACCCCAACCCCGCAATAGCTATCCGCGCAGGCAACCGCCGGTTGCGTTTGGGAACGCGCTTTCACCCCTTCTCGATGGAGGCATACGCATTGTGGTTATGGATGCTTTCATAATTCTCTGCTTCAACCTTGTACCAGGTCACCAAGGGATGCGCGTTAAGCTTCAACGCCACATTGCGGACCAGGTCCTCCACAAACACCGGATTTTCATAGGCGCGCTCCGTGACGGCCTTTTCATCCTGCCGTTTAAGCAGCGCGTAAAGTTCTGAGCTGGCGCAACCTTCGATGATCGCGATGAGATCCTCGATCCAAATCGATTCGCGGGAGCGGATCTGCAACGTCACCAGTCCCCGTTGATTGTGCGCGCCGTATTCGCTGATGGCCTTGGAACACGGACACAAGGTCGTGACCCCCACTTTGACCGTGAGCACAAAATCGATCTCCTTGCCATTGGCGGTCGCATCGAAACGTGCCGTATAATCCATCACGCCGGCCTTTTCCGTCACCGGCGATAATTTGGTCAGGAAATAGGGGAACTCGATCTCGAGATGCGCGGTCTTGGCATTCAGCTTTTTTTGCATCGCGCTCAAAATGTCCGTGATGTTATTGACGTGAATGACACTGCCATGCGCATTGAGCACCTCGATGAAACGGCTCATGTGCGTGCCTTTGAATTCCTTGGGCAGGTCCACAAACATGCCGATGGTCGCCACGGTGTTCTGGCTGCTATGCGCCTTGTCCTTGACCTGGATGGGAAAACGGAGGCCGCGCACGCCGACCTTGTCGATGCGCAACTCCCGATAGTCGCGCTCGTTTTGCTTGTCGTGCATGGGCGCGCCCATCTTCTTTATTTCCTCTGCCCGACGCCGGACAGATTCAGGACAATTTTTCATAGCTAAAAGCTACCAGCGAAGGCTCATTTTGCAAAAAATATTCTCGGTACTGAACAGGTGCCTCTTGAGACTGTTGTTAACCGCGGACTGGAAAGTCCCCGGAACCCGCCGACAGGAATGTCGGCGCTACGTGGCGCAGGCTTTCCAGCCTGCGGGTTCGGGCGACTTTCCAGTCGCCAGTTCGTCAGCCTACCCGCCATTCAATCAAGGACAGCGTCAAGCTGCACCCGGCTAAATCAGCGCTATTTCATCAGGAACCAGCGACCGGCATTCTTCAACGGCATTATATCGCCATTGGTCGAAAATTCCAGGGGCGGACTCCAAAATTGAAAATCATGGCCCTTGATCCCATCAGGCCGCGAATCCCAACGGTCGCCCATCCAGATATAGATCGCGCCGTCCGCTATCGGGAATTTAGCCACCCACGTCTGCTGTGCCGCCACGATGACCGCATAACTATTGGTCTCCACGCGGCTGATCGATCCGTTCTGTTCCTGGAATTTAACCTGGAAATCGGTTGGCCGATTGATGTTGGCCTGCGGTTTGGTTGTGTATTTGCCAAGTGGTGTTGCGGAGGTAAACACCTGTACTTCGCTGCCGTGCCCGCAATCTGCACAGACCGGCCCGCACAAGGCATAGTAGGTATTGTATCGCCGGAAGAGCACCGGGGCTTCGCAACCCTTCGCCATCACATTGCCTGTATCACCCGTTGAATCCAAAAAATCCGGGGTCAGCCGCTCCACACGAACACCGTAATCCTCCTTCATGCTGCTATAGATGTAATAGCCCTTGCCGTCATCATCCACGAACAAGCTGCCATCACCGGGCCCTTTGCCAACGAGGTGCGCGCTCAGATTGGTGATCACGAACGGGCCGATGGGCGTGTCACTAACGGCCACCCCGGCCTGTCCATCCCACAATTTGGGAAACCAGTTATACCACAGGACATATTTCCGGGTGGCCGGGTTGAAAACAACGTAAGGCCGGGTGTAAACGCCCGTTGGCTGCTCCGCCAGCAGCTTGCCCTCCAGCGTCCAATGCTCCAGGTCCCGCGAACTATACACGCAGAAATAATTGCTGATATCGAGGCTGTCTTTGCGTGAATCGTATGCCGTCCCATAAAGATAAAATTTTTGGTCGAAGAATTGCAGGCATCCACCGTGCGCGTCGATGATCTGTCCGGCCACGTCCCGTCGCGGTTGGAGATTGTCGATGGTCACCTTTGCTGAAGCAGATGCCTCGCCGTTCTCCTTCTGGCTGCACGAAACCATTCCGAGCGGTAAGACCAAAGCGATTATCGCGGATAATATCCTGCCACTATTTCGTTTGAGGAAATGGTCGATTGCGAATGAACAAAGCACCGTGCAAGGCTATCATCGGGACAGCAAGGGTCAAGATTCCGGCTTGCAGCGATTGAGCCTGGCCCATCGGCTTAGTGTGCGTGACTCATTTGGGGCATCGTTTGCTTTATGATATCGATCTGGCCCGCATCCAGTGTTCCAGTTGGCGGATCTGCCGGGACCGTGACCTTGAGATGGCCGCCGAAGTAAAATTGTGGCGGCGTTTCACCGGGCTTGAACTGTTGTGAGTATCCGGCTGAGATCACGTAATCTCCGGCTGGAACGTTCTCGGCCGATACGGTCCCATCGGGTGTCATTTCAAGAGGAAACCGCTGGATCGCTTTCATGGCGGCTTGCACTTCCGGCGAACGCCGCCATTGGGAAAGCGCCATGGCATCGTTCTTAATCTCATCCGGAGGACTCGGCATCGGTAAATCAGAAGCCAGAGTGCCGTGGAAACTGGCATTGGCAGGAGCCTGCTCGCCACCGGCCCAATTGATTTTCGCCGTGACGGTGTACCCGGTTTTCCCGATCTCAATCGTTGCCGTTTCACCTGCCCGCACCGCAACAGTTTGCAGCGGCGTGTAGGTAGAAATATTTCTGCCCTCTTCGCTCTGGGATATTAATTTTACCACTTCCACGTCACCCGGCGGCACTTGCGGAAAAACGAAATGCCCCGCGGCATCGGTTTTAATTTTGAAGCCACGAAAACAATCAAAAGAAACATCCCCCGGCTGATATTTGTCCCGTTGCGCCGAAATTTCACGGTCAACCGCCGGCTTGCCTCCTGCAAAATAGTCTCCTTCGATCCGCCCCCACGGTTGCAATTGAACGGCGGAAAGATTTTTGAGGTCGGCGCCCGTCACTTCTGCATACCCCGTAGCGTGCGCAAAAACGACCCGTTTGATCGTTTCATCCGGCGGTACCTGCACCTTGCCATTGTTATCTGTATCCAGCAAGGAACCGCCAACCTGGAGATTTTCGCGTGAGATGCCCCCGGGAATCAGCATCAGCCGGCTGGAGGGCATCACCAGGCCCACATCCGCCCCGGCGGCCGGCTGACCATCGGGTTGCATCACCGTCAACCCGGTCGCGTGGGCACGGGACAATTCAACATTAAAATTGACTTCCCCTTCATCCGGTTTGATGACCCGTGTAACAAAAGGCGCATAGCCATCGGCGGTAAATTTTAGCATGTAACCGCGATTATCCGTCCCACCCACGACGGCTTCCTCATATTGATGGCGAAATTTTCCACCGGAAAAGCTCAACCAAAACCGGTCGATGGTGCTCCACATCGCATTGGTGACCCCGTTGAAGTAATCAGGTTCCGGCCAGCCGGTAACGATGCGGAAATTCGGCAACGGCTGACAGCTATCGGCATCCACGACGGTTCCGGAGATGGTTAGCGCAGGAAGCAGGGTTATAATATGTTCCTGGCCGTCAGGCCTTGCTTTTACTTCGTCCTGGCGGAAGTAACCAGTTGCCGCTATTTCAAATTGAAGTTCACCATCCGGCGCATTGCTCCAAACAATTTTGCCTTCTTTATCGGTTCTGGGACTAAAATCGGCCTGCACCACAGGTCCATTCAACTTAACGTCTACGTTAGGCGAAGGCATGGTGCTCAACCAGACATTCGCACCCCGGACCGGTTGGCCAGCCTGGTTTACCACGCTCAATCTCAATATCTTTCCCCGCTGTAATGTCAGTTTGAACGGCAGCGATTCCTCGCTTGCATCCACTTCAATCGTGGTCGTCGCATATCCAGCGCATTCCGCCGTCAGTAGATTTTTTCCCGGCTTGCATCCTGCCAAAACAAACGTCCCATCCGCTGAAGACGTGGTTTCCCGGCGATCCGACATATCGCGATACCCGGCCAGTATTTTAGCGCCGGCGACCGGTTCACCCTCTGCGTTCACCACCACGCCGGGCACATTGATGGCACGCCCGAGGTGGAACACGTAGGTGCCTTGTCGCATTTGTTTTTCAGCTTCGGAATCCCGGCTGGTGAACACCATAGGCGTATCGAGATGTTCTGGATGCCGTGCCGAACCATAAAGCCTGCGGGTCATCTCCGGCGCAATGCGATTGATGACCCATTTTCCTTGCGGGTCGGTCTTCACCGCTATCCAACCAAATGAATGACTTTCCGGACGTTGATCCGCAACCGACATTCCCGCCAAGGAATCATCATTAAAACCAACTTCCGCTCCCGACACCGGATTTCCATCCGCATCCAATACCACACCGCTGATCATCACGGGCTGGACCAATCGCAAGGTATAATTGGTTGGAATCGTTTCGCCATTTTTCACTGACCATTGCAACCGCGTATCGGCGTAACCATCAACGCGGGTTGTGATCTCGAGCTCGGTGACATTGCTCGCATATTCAACCACGCAAACGCCATCAGCATCGCCCTTGATTTTTTTCCCGACAAATTTGCTTTTTATCCAGCTCCGAAAATCCATCGGGACACCAGGCACGGGGGAACTGGTTTTGTCATCGAGAATTGTCAGGTTAAGTATTTTTGCGCCATTAGTGTGGGCATTAACGCGCGCTTCAACCGGCACGATGACTTCCGCCACTGCCGGGGGTGGACTGACGACTGCAGTGGCAATTGTGTTTGAGGTGAGCGCCTGCTTTAACGGTCCACTTCCTTGTGTGTTGGAGCGAGGGTGTAAAATCACCGGCAGGGCCACTCCCAAAACCAAAGCTGCGGCGAGCGCGATCTTTACTTTTGCACCCGCGAGCAATTTCAAAATGGCCACCGCCGCCCCACCACCCGCCACACCCGCCATGGCAGTCGTACTGACCGTCGCCGCCAGCCCGGTGGGAGCTGCCGCTACACTTCGTGCCGCCAAAACTCCTGCCAGCAAAGTGACCGTCATGGTCACGCCCTGTCGCCCGATCATTTCGCGGAGTTTGTCCACCGCACGACTGACTCGTTTTTGCGCGGCATCTTCGCTGACGCCCATCACAACGCCAATCGTCCTTAAATCACGGTGTTCAAAGTAGCGCATGACCACGGCATCACGTTCCGGGGAATCCAATTGGTCGATCGCCTCATCCAGCATGGGGGCCAATTGCCGCCAAAGCGGGTCGGTAGTACTGTCATTCAGGTTCATTTCTACTGCCTGCCTTTCACGAGCATGCCGACGCTGCTCCGCCCGCACCACATTGGAGGCCACAAAACCCGTGTGCCGATGCAGCCAGCCGCCCAACATGACATCAGCCGGCAATGAGCCCGCTTTCCGTGCCAGGTCGCTGAAGACAACCTGGGTGACGTCCTGCGCCATGTGCGCATCCCCGGTCACGCGCCGCAATGCCACGGAATAAACCAGGTCGATATAACGCCGCACCAATTCGCCAAAAGCGGCTTCCGAACCGCTTTTGACGTATTCCTGTATGAGTTGGGTTGTGTCGGTCATGTTTTCTTGCAGGTATAAAGCCACCGAAACATCAAATCCGACAAATTACTTTCCGCCTGCGCAGACCTAACCTTTGACTTGCCGTTAGCACCGGATTATTTAGTGACCATGAAATTGAAGGCCGGATGGCCCCTTTTTGCAACTCTGCTTGTTCTACTTTCTTTCCTCGCCTCAAGGGCGGAGACTTTCCGTGTCGCGGCTTACAATATAGAAAATTATCTCGATCAACCCACGGAATCGCGTCGTTCGGTAAAATCCGATGAGGCCAGGGCCAAGGTTCGCGAAAGCATCCTCGCGATGAAACCGGATGTGATTGCGCTGGAAGAAATGGGCAGTACGAATGCCCTGATGGAACTGCGCGCTTCGCTCAAGTCCGAAGGTCTCGATTTTCCGTATTGGGAACACGTGAGCGGCTGGGATACAAACATCCATGTCGCCGTCTTGAGCCGGTTTCCCATCATCGCGCGTCGTCCGCAAACCAATGATAGTTATCTTCTGGGCGGGCGCCGGTTCTTTGTCAGTCGCGGATTTTCGGAAGTGGATATCCAGGTCAACACGAACTACACCTTCACCCTGCTCGGCGCACACCTGAAATCACAGCGCCCGGTTCCCGAAGCGGACGAGGCGGAACTGCGGTTGCAGGAAGCCAAAATCCTCCGCGAAAAAGTGGACGGTCTATTGACCGCCAATCCAAAGGCGAACCTCGTTGTCCTGGGCGATTTAAATCAGGGCCCCAGTTTTCCTTCCACCAAAACAGTGATCGGCACCGGCAAATCCAAACTGGTGGACACGCGCCCCGCTGAGCGTAACGGGGATAATCTGCCGAATCCCAATCCACGTTTTCCGCCAAGCAACATCGTTTGGACGCATTATTACGGCGTCGAAGATAGCTATAGCCGGATCGATTATATTTTGCTCAGCCCCGGCATGGCGCGCGAGTGGGTCAAGGAGGAAACGTTCATCCCGACCATTCCCAACTGGGGTATCGGTTCAGATCATCGTCCGGTCGTGGCAACTTTTGAGGCGGAGGATAAATAAGTGAACATTGACGCCTGATTACCTATCAAACATGTTCCACGAGATGCTTTTTATGAAAAACCTTTCGAAGTTATCATCAATTATCCTGTTGAGTCTCCTCATCTCCGGCTGCGCGTCGCGAAAGCCTGCCGCGCCAAAACCAACAGATTCCCGGATCGAGGCGCCGGTAGAAACTCAGAGTGGCTCTGACGTGGAAGTCCACGGCTATATCTCCACCGGTGTCGGAGCGACGTTCAAATGATTTCATATATGCGTGGCGTGTTAAATTGCCGCTATGCCCTCGCCCGTCCCGCCCTGCGTGAGGGAGAGGCTTCCCCGAAAATTTCGCGCCTTGAACTCTCGAAATGGATTCGCTCATACCGATCCACCATCATCGGCGGGCAATTCTCCCTCTCCCCAAGGGAGAGGGCCGCGGTGAGGGGGAAGCCAATATCCAATGAATTAAAGCCGTTCCTGCTATCGCGCCACGCTCAGTTCGCCCGCTCCGTGGTGAGGATTGTCTTTCATTGGATGTTGGGTGTTGGATGTTGGATGTTGGATGTTCCCGGTTTTATGGAAAAAGCTTTCCACCCACCCCATGCCTGACGCCGATACCCAATTCATGCGGCTCGCGCTGCGCCTGGCCCGGCGTGGCTACGGCACCACGTCGCCCAATCCCATGGTCGGGGCCGTGCTCGTTCAGGGCAAACGCATCATCGGGCGCGGCTGGCACCATCGCGCGGGCCTGCCCCATGCGGAGATTGAGGCTCTTCGCGACGCGCAACGCCACGGTCACGATCCACGCGGGGCGACGCTCTACGTCACGCTCGAACCCTGTTGCACGCATGGCCGCACCCCGCCCTGCACCGATGCCATCAAGGCCGCTGGCATCAAGCGCATCGTCGTCGGCGCCATCGACCCCAATCCACAACATTCCGGGCGCGCGTTCAAGATTTTGCGCAATGCCCGCAAGCAGGTCGTCCATGGCGTTCTCGCGGAAGAGTGCGCCGCGCTGAATGAGGCGTTCAATCATTGGATGGTCCACCGCACGCCCTTCGTCACGGTGAAAGCCGCGATGACGCTTGATGGCAAGATCGCCACCGTCTCCGGCGAATCCAAATGGATCACTGGCGAACGCGCCCGCGCCTACGGCATGCACTTGCGCCAGGGCTCCGACGCCATCCTCGCCGGCATCAACACCATTTTGGCGGATGACCCGTCACTCACATTTCGTCCGACCAAAATAGGGCACCGGCACTGCCTGCTGCGCCGCATCGTCCTCGATTCCATGGCCCGCACGCCACTCACGGCAAAAGTGGTCAGTGATGAACATGCCGCATTGACGACCATCGTTGTCAGCAAGAGCGCGCCAAAACAACGCATCGCCGCCCTCGCAAGACACGTCCGCGTTCTCATTGCCCCGAGCGTCCCAAACCCGCACGAATCCACCAGCATCGGCGGACGATTCTCCCTCTCCTCGGGGGAGAGGGCCGGGGTGAGGGCGAGCGTAATAACTAGCCAAGATGGCAAATTAGGACACTACCCGCAGATTGATTTGCGCTGGCTGCTGAAAAAGCTCGGTCGCGAAAACGTCACCAGCCTGCTCGTGGAAGGCGGCGGCGAAGTGAATGCTTCGTTCTTGCTCGGCCATCACGCGCACCGCGTCGTGTTCTTTTACGCGCCAAAAATCTTCGGCGGCCGCGATGCCCGCAAAGCCGTCGCGGGTGAAGGCGTGTTCAGCGTGGATGACGCGTTGAAGCTGACGGATGTGGAATGGGGTATAGTTGGCCAGGATTTGCTTTTGAGGGCTCGCGTGGCGAGTGACAAGTGACGGGTGAGAAGAAAACATCCAAGCACTCCCGATTCTATCGGGACTTCGGCTATGCCTTCAGCGTCCAACCCCGCGGAGACGGGGCTCAGAAGCCGTATTCAATGGGAGCCGCCTGCCTCCGATTAATCGCGAGCCGCTGGTTTTGGACAGGGCGTAACGTCCGCTCGGAGAAACTACAATTCTAGGAACTTACCCGTTTATTGCGGGCCGCCGAAGGCTTCCTTCGGAATACTATAAACGCGGCGACCGCGACCAATAAGTAGCTATAGGGTTGAGGTTCCGGCACGATTTCGACGACGCCAAAGACGCCTCCTATTGTGCCGCCACCTGAGTTTGGTATATCGTTCCAAGCGCCAAGCGGGGAATCAAGTGGTCCTCTTAACGCAGTGTTATATTCGCTACTCCCTGAGTTATTAGGTTCACCAGTGAGCCAATCAGTGAAGGTTACCGGGGTGCCGTCAGCCCAAACAAAATGAGATTCGTGTATCACTCCGGAGCCATCATTTAGCACAGGGTCATAAAGACCAAGTCACGTAATCGGATCGCTGACGCCCGTAAAGCTGGTCGCCACGGGTGCAAATGTGTTCAATATC
>Ga0265324_10001699_pt1 | contig 12107 bp, 9 predicted proteins | sample 41419metaG_FD_198634 | JGI IMG/M metagenome (GOLD analysis project Ga0265324, IMG submission 198634) | Rhizosphere microbial communities from Carex aquatilis grown in University of Washington, Seatle, WA, United States - 4-14-19 metaG | ecosystem: Host-associated > Plants > Roots > Rhizosphere >...
GGTCCGCATCCCCGCGGGGGTCTACGAGGGCCAGCGGATCCGGCTCGCCGGCCAGGGTAGCCACGGATTCGGCGGCGGGCAGGCGGGAGACCTCTACCTTCGCGTGCGCCTTGCGCGGCATCCCGACTTCAACGTCAGCGGGCCGGACCTGTACTTTGACCTGGACCTGGCGCCGTGGGAGGCGGTCCTCGGGGTAAAGGTGAAGATACCGGCGCTTGACGGAGCGACGACCCTTCGGGTCCCCCCGCAGACGGCGGCGGGCAGCCAGCTGCGCATGCGCGGGCTCGGCCTTCCCCGCTTGGATGGAAGCCGGGGCGACCTCTACGCGGTCATCCGGATCCAGGTGCCGCAAACGGCCTCGGCCGAGGAGCGTGTCCTGTGGGAGAAATTGGCCGGTGTGTCGACGTTTCGGGCTCGAGGGACGCCCTAACGGCCTGCGTGGAAAATGGATCACCCGTTGCCAACCGCCTAGCGCCGGCCGATGCTCAAGCAGATCCTTTTCATCCGGCACGGGGAGACCGAGTGGTCGCGCTCCGGCAAACACACGGGCCGCTCCGACATCGCCCTTTCGGAGCAGGGAGAATCCAATGCCCGCGGCATTGCGGGCCGCCTGGCCCTTGTTCGCCTGGAGCACGTGTTCACGAGCCCACGCCAGCGGGCGCGCAGGACGTGCGAGCTCGCTGGGCTTGGAGCGCGCGCCCAAGACGACCCCGACCTGGCAGAGTGGGACTACGGCGACTTTGAGGGGCTGAGCACGGCCGAGATCCTCAGGGCACGGCCCTCATGGAGCCTCTTTCGGGACGGATGCCCGGGCGGGGAGTCCCCGGGGCAGGTCTCGGATCGCGCTGACCGGGTGATCGCGAGGCTCCGCCAATTGGACGGGTCGGTCGCCCTCTTCTCGCACGGCCATTTTGGCCGCGTCCTTGCGGCCCGCTGGATCGGCGCACCGGCGGAGACCGGCCAGCGGCTCATCCTGGACACGGCGTCAATCAGCATCCTCTCCTACGAGCATGGCGACCGCGCGGCGGCCGGCATCGCGCTCTGGAACTCAAGGTCCTGTGATCTTTCCCCGTGACCAGACTCAGGCCGGTCCCGCGGCCGTGCGGCCGCCGTCCTTGATCGGGGTCGCGAACTTATACTCGATGTCCCAAGGGAAGTAGATCCACTTGTTCTGCTTAAACTCCTTCACGTAGGTGTCGACGATCGGCCTTCCCGCGGGTTTAGCGTAGAGCGTTGCGAAATGGGCCTTCGGCAGGAGCTGGCGCACCACCTGCGCGGTCCTCCCCGAATCCACCAGGTCGTCGATCAGCAGGTAGCCGTCGCCGTCGCCCGTCACCCCCTTGAGTACCTTCACGTCGGCCCTGACCTGCTCGGCCCCTCCGGTTTCGGACTTGAGGTAGCTCGTGACGCAGATCGTGTCCACCAGGCGGATGTCGAGCTCGCGCGCCACAAGCGCCGCAGGGACCAACCCGCCGCGCGTGATGGCGATTATGCCCTTCCAGGAGCCCTTGGCGAGGAGCTGCTCGGACAGGTAGCGCGCGTCGCGGTGCAGTTCGACCCAGGAGACGATGATTTCGTCCTCATAATTTGAACGAGCCATGGGGCAGGCTGGTGGAAGGGCTATTCCCAATCAACACCGATAATCGCCGAAGGCCCTAAAGGGTCCGCAGGAACCACTGCACAGTCACCTCAATGACCCGCGCATCGCGCCCTAGCTCCGGCTGAAAGACGCTGAAAATGTGGTCGGCGCCGCCGATCAGAACCGCCTCGGCCGGGTGCCCCTTGGCCACCTTTAGGAACTCCGCCTCGTGCTGCGGAAGGAAGTCGTTTGAACCCCTTACCGACAGGAACGCACCGGGGTACCTCGCCAGGGCTGCGTCCGCGTTGAATCCCCGCAGGCTCTCGAAGAAAGCGTGGGTCAGGGTAATCGTCTTCCAACCCTTCATCTCGATAGAGCCGGTGCCCTCCTTCGCCGCCTGGGCCGCGACCTTGTCGAGGGGAGGGGTGCCCGCGACGCCCATGTAGAGGTCCCCGCTGGGACTGGACCACAGGACGAGGGACCTGCAGGCCGAGGGTTCGCGGGCGGCCGTCTCGATCGCGGTGGAGGCTCCCAAGCTCCAACCCAGGAGACCCGTGTGCCCGGGCTTAACGCCGGGCTGCCTCGCGATGAAGGACTGGGCCGAGGCCGCGTCCTCGAGGCGCGTCGTGAAGGTCGACTCTATCTTCGTGCGGTTTCGGTCTCCCTCACCGCGAAAGTTGATCCTTAGGCTCGCGATTCCCTGCGCCGAGAGGATGGAGGCAAGTCGCTTCATGAGGTCGCCGGCGCCGTCCATGTCGTCGGCCAGCCCGTGCATCAGCACCACCGTGCGGCCGTCCCAGCCCGCGTCCGGGGTGACCCATGCCCCGCTTAGGCCCGGCGCAACCTCAACCGCCGTTTCCCGAGCCTGGAGCAAGCTTGCAAGGGCCATGAAGCCCGCGATCACGAGCGTGGCCCTCCTCGGGGCGAGCGGGAGATGGCCGCACGGCGGACGGCCCGGGGTCATTCGTGCGGGCCAAAGGCGGAGGGTCTTTGCGAAGGAATTGAATTTCATAAGGCGTGGGTCCGGCGTTTGACCGGTTCGTCTGGGCCCTCCCCGGCCGTGGCACAAGCCGATTATTCGGAGAAAGGCGGGAAGCCACGGCCAGCGGCCGAAGTTTTCTGATGCATCGGGGCGCCTCCTCTGCCATCTCTCGATCATGACGCCCGCCAGCGAGTCATCGCCCGCCGGCAATGCCCCCGACCCGACGCCCCGTCCCGGGCCGGCTGGCGATGCCCCTGCGAGGACGCCGCGCAGCTGGTTCAAGCCGCGGCATGACTGGCAGGCGGTGAACGCCATCGTGCCCCAGCACCTGTGCTACAGGATCCTGGACACCTATTCCTGGGCGTCGGCGACCGTGGGCATCGTCTCCTCGGCGCTAGTCCTCGCCCAGTACCCCCAGCGGCTCATGCACGAGCCGGTCTTCTGGTTCCTTGCGGGCTCGGGGCTCCTGCAGCTCGCCTTCGCCATACTGCGCGGCGTTCCCTTCATGGTGCGCTACGGGGTGCTCGCCTTTAGCCTCCTTACCTACGACATCATCGCGGGGATGACGGTCGGCATCGGGCCCAGCTGGCTCATCATCGTCGTCATGCTCGTCACCTCCGTCGAGCTGCTCTTCGGCTTCCGGGCGGGAATGACCTGCCTTGTGGCGGTGTTTTCGCTCTTCGGCTGCGTGGCCTGGGGCTGGGTGAGAGGTCGCCTGCCGGTCGTCCTTTCCTCCACCGAGGCCGCATCGATCCTTAACTATCACAACGCGACGGTGTGGGTGAGGGCCCTTGTCGGGGCCGCCGTGGGAGTTGCGGCGGCCCTCATCGTGGCCCGCCAGCTCCTGCGCAGCCTGGGCGAGGCGCTCAAGGAGTCGGATTCCGCGCTGAACCACCTTGCCGTGGAGCAGGAGAAGCGGGCGCGGGCCATGGAGGCGCTCCGCTCCTCGGAGGAGACGTTTTCAAAGGTCTTTCGCTTCAGCCCCGACGCCATCTCGGTCTCCGACATGGAGACGGGACTCTACATCGACGTGAACGAGAGTTTCCAGCGGCTCTTCGGCTACTCGCGTGCCGAGGTAATCGGGCGGTCCTCAAGGGAGCTGGGGCACTGGGTTGAGCAGAAGGACCGCGATCGCCTGCTCGAGCTGCTGCGCACGAACGGCTCGGCGCGCGGCTTCCGATCCCTGGCCAAGAGGCGCGACGGAGAGGTGCGCTCGTTCGACGTCGCCGCCGAGGTGGTCGAGATCGGGGGCCGCAGGACGATCGTCGTCGCGGGAAACGACATCACGGAGCAGCTCCGCGCCGACCAGGCGCTCCGGGAGTCGGAGGCCAAGTTCTCAAAGGTGTTCCACGCGAGCCCCATTTCGATCATCATCTCCGACTTGGAGACCGGCCGGATCGTCGACGCCAACGAGGCGTTCCAGCGCATCTTCGAGTGCACTCTGCAGGAGGCGATCGGCCGCTCGACCCTTGAGCTAGGGCTCTGGCGCGATCCCTCCGAGCAGAAGGTCGTGGTCGCGGCGCTGCGCTCGGGCGGCCTGGCGCGCAACTTGAAGGTAAGATGCCGCTCGCTTCGCGGCGCCCCGATCACGGTACTCGTCAGCTACGAGCTCATCGAGCTCCACGACCGGGCGTCGGTCCTGGCGATGGCGCAGGACATAACCGACACCGAGCGCGCCGAGGAGGAGCGCGCCGGCGCGCTCGCCCGCGAGGCCCGGGCGCGCGACCAGTTCACGCACCGGCTGATCGCAGCGCAGGAAGCCGAGCGCAGCCGGATCGCGGGGGAACTCCACGACAGCCTCGGCCAGTCCATGCTTCTCGTGAAGAACCGCGCCCAGCTCTCGCTCGCGGGGGAGGGCCTTGCACCCGAGCTCAGGTCGCAGCTCGTGAGCATCCAGGAGATCGCCGCGCAGGCGATCGCGGAGGTACGCCACATCTCGCATGACCTAAGGCCCTACCAGCTCGACCAGCTTGGCCTGACCCGCGCGCTCGAGAGCATGATCGAGGGGGCGGCGGCCAGCACGGGGATCCAGTTCGAGCGGCGCCTTGAGCAGGTCGATGACGCCTTCACGCCGGATTCGGCGATCCACTTCTACCGGATCGTGCAGGAGTGCTTGAACAACATCCTGAAGCACTCGCGCGCCAGCCGGGTCGAGATCCTCCTGGAAAGGGACATCCACCAGATCCGCCTCCTCATATCTGACAACGGCTGCGGCTTCACCCCCGAGGGTTCGGTGCCGGGCGGCGCCGGACTTGGCCTTAAGAACATTGCGGAACGGGCGCGCATCCTGGAAGGGGCGCTGCGGATCGAATCCCAGCCGGGGCAGGGCTCCTCCATCGAGCTTATCGTGGGGTTGTCCGAGGCTTCCCCGTAGAAGGCTCGCCATGGGGTCCACGGCCGGCAATATGCAGGTTGATGGCAGGACCCACAAAGGTTGTGATCGTAGACGACCACCCGCTGTTTCGGCAGGGCCTTAGGCAGCTGGTTGAAACGGACGGGCAGTTCGAGCTGGTGGGCGAGGCGGGCACGGGCGACGAGGCGTTGGCGCTCATCAGGCGGAGCAAGCCCGACATTGCCGTACTGGACGTAAACCTGCCCGGGATTTCGGGCCTTGAGGTCGCCCGGCAGGTGCAGTCCCTCAAGCTGCCGACGCGCGTGGTCATCCTCACCATGTTCACGGAGGAGGAGACTGTGGACCGCGCGCTCGACCTCGGCGTCTTCGGATTCGTGCTGAAGGAGAACGCGACGCAGGACATCCTCGCCAGCCTGGTTGCCGTCGCAAAGGGCGAGCATTACCTTAGCCCCTCCATATCCGGCTTCCTCGTCCGGCGCCGCGGGCGCGCGGAGGCCCTGGCCCAGAAGAAACCCGGCCTTGATGACCTGACCAAGGCCGAGAGGCGCATCCTCAAGCTCATTGCCGAGAAGAAGACGAGCCGGGACATTGCGGCCGAGCTCTTCATCAGCCCCCGGACGGTCGAGGCCCATCGCGCCAACATCTCCCAGAAGCTCGGGCTGCGCGGCAGCCACAGCCTCCTGCAGTTCGCCCTCGAGAACCGCTCTTCGATCTGAGGTTCTACGTAGGTAGGGGCACGTAGACGGATACCAAGGTATCCCTAGCGAAGAATATGCATCGCTGCCAATAGGCACAGGGGCTCCGTTCGGCTATTCTATCCCGGACACGACCCATTGATGAGACTCCTAATCGTAGACGACCATTCCGCCGTACGCGCCATGATCCGCCAGATCTCGGCGCTGGTCGTGGACGAGGTCCGCGAATGCGCGTCGGGATCCGAGGCCGTGTCCGTCGCCCGCGAGTACCTCCCTGACCTCGTCACGATGGACCTGCGCCTCCCCGGGCTCGGAGGGATTGAGGCGACCCGGGCCCTGTGCTCGGTCTGCCCTGCGGCCAAGGTCGTGATCGTCACCTCCTATGACGAGCCCGCCCTGCGAGCTGCCGCCGCGACCGCGGGGGCATCGCACTTCGTGGCCAAGGACGACCTCGGGGCGCTTCAGCCCCTGTTTGCCCGGATTGCGGCCGGGATCGTGCCGGAACCGCAGCGCGACGACCAGATTTGACTATGAACGCCAGCATCGAAAAAACGGACTCGTTCCTAAGCAGGCCATCCCCCGTGGCGATCGACACGTGGGCCATGCGCGACAGGGACGAACGCTTCCGGCTTCTCGTGGAGAATTCCCGCGACATCATCGTCGAACTTTCGCCCGATGTGGAAGTGCTCTACGTGAGCCCGAACGTGACCGCCATACTCGGGTATTCGAGCAAAGAGCTCATCGGGACGAACCTGTTCGAGAAGGTGCACCCCGACGACCTGGCCAACGTGAGGGTGCAGTTTGAGCAGCGCTCGGGCCGCGCGACGTGCAGGCACATGCACGGCGACGGCTCGTGGCGCTGGCTAGAGTCGACCGGCCGCGAGTTCATGACGGCCGGGGGCAAACTCCACCGGGTCGTCGTCGCGCGCGACGTCACCGAGCAGAAGGAGGCGGCCGCCGAGCGCGAGCGCCTCAAGACGGAGCTTGCGCGGGCCGAGAAGTTCACGGCCCTCGGGGCGCTGGCCGGGGGCATGGCGCACGACTTCAACAACATCCTGACGGGGATCATCGGCCATGCCGGGTTCCTTCAGCTTCACGATCTCGCACCCGACGCCCGTGACTCACTCGAGCAGATCCTGAAGGCCGCCAACCGGGCAAAGAGGATCACGCGCCAGGTGCTGGACTACGGGTGCGAGCAGCAGCGCTCACGGGCCCCGATGAGGCTTTCGGCGGTGGCCAACGAGGTGCTTAGGCTCCTGAAGCCCACCATACCCGCGAACATCGAGGTCGTCGCCGAACTGCCGGACGACGGCGCCATGGTGTTCGCAAGCGCCACTCAGATCCACCAGGTGCTCGTCAATCTCTGCCTCAACGCCGTGCACGCGATGCGCGAGTCGGGGGGGCGGCTCGCCGTGCGGGTCACCCGCGTGGAGGTCGATGCGGCGCTGGCGCGGGAGTGCTCCGGCCTGGCATGCGGCCAGCACATATGCCTGGAGGTCATCGACAACGGACACGGGATGGATCCGGACACCCGGAGCCACATCTTCGATCCGTTCTTCACGACCAAGCGCGAGGGAGACGGAACGGGCCTGGGCCTTGCGGTCGTGCAGCGGGTCGTCCTCGACCACGGCGGAGTCATTCAGGTGGCCAGTTCACCCGGCAAGGGCACGACGTTTAGCATCCTCTTGCCCGCTCATCGCGGGGGGTCGGGAACGACGCCGTTTACCGGGTCCGGCGCCGGCATCTAGGCCCATGTCCCACCGCTCTGTGCCGGCGGTGTTGTGACCCGGGCGGCCTCCCTTACAAGGGGAGGCACCCTCGGTGTGTTAAAAGAGGTCGCAATCTGAAACAGGCCTTTGACAGGGGCTGCGTTATCGGCAGATTCCAGCGCCAAGTTACCCCTCCCCGCCGAAACTCAAGTATTTGGCTTATGCAGAATTCCAACGGGCCAAGGCCGTCGGGTTCGTCCTCGCCCGTGAACATCGTCCGGGCCAATGCCGACGGATTGACGGCGTTGGAGGACCGCGTCGCAACGGAAGAGCCCCTCGAGATCAGCGTGGACTACGAGCGGCGCGGCGGGCTGAGGGTGGCAAGGAGCGTGTCGGTGACGATGCGCACCCCCGGCAGCGACCGGGAGCTGGCCGCGGGCTTTCTCTTTGGCGAGGGTATCCTGGACGAGGCGGGCCAGGTTTCCGAGATCGCCCCTTTGCCTGGGCAGGCAAACACGATCCGGGTCTCCCTTCGCCCGGGGGTGGAGGTCAACCTGAAGTCCCTCGAGCGCCATTTCTACACGACCTCAAGCTGCGGCGTTTGCGGAAAGGCCTCGATCGAGGCTCTTCGCATGGAGCGGGGGGTCCACCAGGATGCCGACGCCCCGCTCGTGGATCTAAGGACGGCGCTGGATCTGCCCGGGGCGCTTCGGCAGGCGCAGCGCGTCTTCGATGTGACCGGTGGCCTCCACGGCGCCGCGCTTTTCGACCCATTGGGAAATCTCATCTGTGTGAGGGAGGATGTGGGGCGCCACAACGCGGTCGACAAGGTGATCGGGGCCCAGTTTCTTGCGAGCCGCATGCCGCTCTCCCACGACATCCTTGTTCTGAGCGGGCGCGCGAGCTTCGAGCTCGTGCAGAAGGCCGTCGTTGCGGGGATACCGATCCTTGTCGCCGTCGGCGCCCCCTCGAGCCTTGCCGTCGAGGTCGCGCGCCAGTTTGGGACGACCCTCCTTGGTTTCGTGAGGGACGGCCGAATCAACGTCTACTCGGGCGCCCAAAGGCTCCGCGAAGCGAGGGTGTCCCTAACCCCGACCTAAACCGTGCCTGCAGACGAGCAAACCCCGACGGAGCCGGCTGCCCAGGGCCCGACCGACGCGGTGGGGGTCCGGATTGGCGAGCCGAGCCATTCCGCAGGAGGGCTCGAGGCGGTGATGAACACCCTTGCCATTAGCGCCGGGGAGATGGGCTTGGTCCGCGGGACCCGAATGCTCCTCCAGGTGAACCAAAAGGACGGCTTCGACTGCCAGAGCTGCGCGTGGCCAACACCCGACGGCGACCGCCACGTCGCCGAATTCTGCGAGAACGGGGCGAAGGCCGTTGCGGACGAGGCCACCCGGACGCTCATCACCCCCGAATTCTTCAGGCGTCACAGCGTTGCCGAGCTGGCGGCCCGGTCGGACCACTGGCTCGGGAAGCAGGGGCGCCTGACCGAGCCGATGGTCCTTAGGCCGGGTGCCTCCCACTATGAGCCGATCCCATGGGACGACGCCTTCCGCCTTGTCGCGGAAGAGCTCCTTAGGCTGCCGACGCCCGATGGCGCCTCATTCTACACGTCGGGCCGTACAAGCAACGAGGCGGCATTCCTCTACCAGCTCTTTGTCCGCGCCTTCGGCACCAACAACCTGCCCGACTGCTCAAACATGTGCCACGAGTCGAGCGGCGCCGCCCTTGCCACGACGATAGGCATCGGCAAGGGCTGCGTGACCCTTGCCGATTTCGAGAAGGCCGACGCCATCTTTGTCGTCGGCCAGAATCCGGGGACGAACCACCCGCGGATGCTCACGACCCTCCAGGCGGCGAAGCGCCGAGGATGCAAGATCGTAAGCATCAATCCGCTTCCTGAGCTCGGGCTCGAGCGCTTCAAGAATCCCCAGGAGTTCAAGAACCCCCAGCGGATCCCGGAGCTCCTCTTCGGAAAAGGGACCTCGATGGCCGACCTCTGGCTGCCGGTCCGGATCAACGGCGACATGGCGGTCTTTCAGGGGATAATGAAGGAGATGCTCGATGCGGAGGACCGAAATCCGGGCACCGTCCTCGATCGCGGGTTCATCGAGGAATTCACCGGCGGCTACGAGGGCCTTGCCGCGCACCTGCGCTCCGTCGACTGGGATGAGATCATAGCCGGGAGCGGGCTGGGCAGGGAGGAGATACGGGCCGCGGCCGAGATCGCGATGGCGTCCCGGTCCATCATCGCCTGCTGGGCGATGGGGCTCACCCAGCACAGGAACGCGGTCGGCACCATCCAGGAAATCGTCAATTTCCTGCTCCTCGGGGGCAACATCGGCCGGCCCGGCGCGGGCCCGTGCCCGATCAGGGGCCACAGCAACGTGCAGGGCGACCGGACCATGGGCATCTGGGAGAGGCCGTCGGCCAGGTTCCTGGACAGCATGGCCAGGGAGTTCCCGTTCAAGCCGCCGCGGGAGCACGGTCTGGACGTCGTGGGCACGATAAAGGCGATGCATGCGGGGCAGGTGAGGGTGCTCTTTTGCATGGGCGGCAATTTCCTTTCGGCCACTCCGGACACGGAGTTCACGGCGGCCGCGCTGCGGCGATGCGCGCTCACGGCGCACGTGGCGACGAAGCTCAACCGCTCCCACCTCGTGACGGGCTCGACCGCGCTCATCCTTCCCTGCCTCGGGCGGACCGAGGTCGACCGCCAGTCCACCGGGGACCAGTTCGTCACCGTGGAGGACAGCATGGGGATCATCAACCCCTCCAGGGGAAGCCTCTCCCCGGCCTCGGGTGGCCTGATCAGCGAGCCAGCGATCGTGGCCGGCCTTGCCCGGGCCACCCTGGGCCCGACGACGCCCGTCGACTGGGCGGAGCTGGCGGGAAACTACGACCTGATCCGGGACAGGATCGAGCGGGTCGTTCCCGGGTTTGCGGACTTCAACGGGCGCATCAGGAAGGGTCCGTTCTACCTTCCGAACGGGCCGCGCGACCGGCGCGAGTTCGCGACCCCGGGCGGGAAGGCGGTCTTCACGGTGCACGTTCTTCCGAGGGAGCCGGTTGGCGCGGGCGAGTTCGTCATGATGACCATTCGCACGCACGACCAGTTCAACACGACGATCTACGGTCTCGACGACCGCTACCGCGGGATATTCAACGGGCGCCGGGTCGTCTTCATGAACGCCCAGGACATGGCCGCGCACGGCGTCGTGCAGGGCCAGCTGGTGGACCTCGCGAGCCATTTCAACGGCGTCACGCGGGAGGCGCCCGGTTTCATGGTGGCCCCGTTCGACATCCCGCGCGGGTGTACGGCCACGTATTTTCCCGAGGCCAACGTGCTTGTCCCAGTCGACAGCGTCGCCGAAATCAGCAACACCCCGACCTCCAAGTCGGTGAGGATAACGATCAGGCCGGCCGCAAGGGCCGAGGCGGCGATCGCAGCCATTCGCGCCGACACGGCGGCCGCACCGGGCTGAAACGGGGAGGCCCGGGAGCGGGAGCAATTTGGAAACCCCAAGGTCCAGTCAACAACCCCCAACACAAAAATCATGCTGTCGATATTGGATAGAGAGCACACCATCGCACCGCCCGGCTACAGCCGGTGGCTGGTTCCGCCCGCGGCCATCGCCGTTCAGATGTGCATCGGCGAGATCTACGGATTCAGCGTGTTCAATCTGCCCTTGAGCCGGGCGATAGGGATCACCAAACAGGCCGAGGGCGACTGGTCGGTCCCGACCATCGTCCTTTGCACGTACTCGCTCGGACTGATCATCCTCGGCCTCTCCGCGGCTTTCTTCGGCAAGTGGGTCGAGGCACACGGCCCGCGAAAGACCATGTTTGCGAGCGCCTGCCTCTTCTGCGGCGGCCTCGTGATCTCCAGCTACGGCGTCAGCACCCACAGTTTAGTGCTTCTCACGCTCGGCTACGGGCTCGTCGGGGGCATAGGCCTCGGGCTCGGCTACATCGCGCCGGTCTCGACCCTGGTGAAGTGGTTCCCCGACCGGCCAGGCATGGCAACCGGCATGGCGATCATGGGGTTTGGGAGCGGGGCGATGGTGGGGGGGCCGCTCGGCGTTGTGCTCATGGAGCGCTTCAGGACGTCGGCCTCGGTCGGGGTGAGCCAGACTTTCCTCGTGATGGCGGGGCTCTACTTCGTCATCATGAACTTCGGGGCGCTCATCGTGCGCGTTCCCGCCCAGGGTTGGAAGCCGGAAGGCTTCGTTCCTGCAACCCAGGCAAAGAAGCTTGTGACAACCGCCCACGTGGCTGTCGACGTGGCATGGAAGACGCCCCAGTTCTGGCTCCTTTGGATGGTGCTATGCACGAATGTCACGGCCGGGATCGGCGTCCTGGCCCAGGCCTCTCCCATGGCCCAGGACATGTTCGGCGTCAGCGCCGCGGTTGCCGGCGGCTTCGTGGGCTTCCTGAGCATCTTCAACATGGCGGGGCGCTTCGTATGGTCATCGTTCTCCGACGTCATAGGAAGGAAGGGAGCCTTCTGCGTCTACTTCATCCTCGGCTGCTCCCTGTACCTGCTCATTCCGTACACGCAGCGGATCAACAGCGTGGCGCTCTTCGTGGCGGTGGCGTGCGTTATCATCTCCATGTACGGCGGCGGTTTCGCCACGACCCCCGCCTACCTCCGGGACATCTTCGGGACGATGCAGGTCGGTGCCATCCACGGGCGCGTGATCACCTCGTGGTCGATGGCGGCGGTGCTTGGGCCGCAGCTGGTCACCAACCTCTCGGCCTACCAGAAGGCGCACGGCGTGCCGAA
>Ga0265324_10001709_pt1 | contig 12076 bp, 10 predicted proteins | sample 41419metaG_FD_198634 | JGI IMG/M metagenome (GOLD analysis project Ga0265324, IMG submission 198634) | Rhizosphere microbial communities from Carex aquatilis grown in University of Washington, Seatle, WA, United States - 4-14-19 metaG | ecosystem: Host-associated > Plants > Roots > Rhizosphere...
CCGGTGAACGCGCCCTTTTCATGGCCGAACAATTCGCTTTCCAGCAATGTCTCCGGGATCGCCGCACAGTTGATGCGGATGTAATTCTCATTCCGCCGCGCGCTCAGCGTGTGCAGCGCACCGGCGACGAGTTCCTTGCCCGTGCCGCTTTCGCCCAGCACCAGCACGCGCGCATCGGTCGCGGCGACTGTGCGGATGAGCTGGCGCAGCTCGCGCATCTTGGGCGAGTCGCCGACAATCTGTTCAAGGCTGAACGATTCGCCGGTGCGCGAACGCAACGCGGCGTTTTCCGCCAGCAGCCGGTGCCGTTCCGCGCAGCGGGCGACGGCGTGGAACAGTTCTTCCGGCTCGAACGGCTTGGACAGGTAATCAATCGCCCCGGCCTTGATGGCCTCGACCGCCAGCTTCGGCGTGGCGTAGGCGGTGATCATCAGCGACGACAAATCCGGCCAGCCGCTCTTGATTTTGGCCAGAAAATCGTAGCCACTCATGCCGCCGAGCCGCGCGTCGGTGATGACCATGAAGAATTTTTCCGAGGCGAGCAGCGCCAGCGCCTCCTCGGCGGACTCGGCGGCGCGCACGGCGTAGCTTTCGTCCGCAAGCATGGTTTGGAGCGAACGACGCATGTTTTTATCGTCGTCCACGACCAGCACGGGTGGCAGCGGGAGGTTCATTTCAAAAATGGTTTCGGCAAAGCCTTGGCCGGAAAGACTACCGTGAATTTGGCCCCTTGTCCAAGCGCGGAATCCACGCGCACCGTGCCGCCGTAAAGTTCGGTGTTGTGCTTTACGATGGCGAGACCAAGGCCAGTGCCCTTCTCCTTCGTGGTGAAGTAGGCTTCAAAGATGCGCTCGGCTTTGTCCGGAGCGATGCCCGGCCCATCGTCCGTCACGGAAATATCAATTGCGTGATCCCGACGCGCAACCGCCTCGACAACTATGTTCCCCCGCCCGCCCAGCGCCTCGCGGGCGTTCTGGAGCAGGTTCACGAGAATTTCCGAAAGGTGCGCGCGCTGCATCAGCAACGGCGGAAAGTGCCCGGCGATTTTTTTGACCACCCAGATTTCCGTCGGCACAGCGGCGGGAAAAACCTGCTCGACCGCCCGGTTGATTTCCCCGGCGACATCCAGCTTCTCCACGCGGCCTTCGCTCAACTGCGCGTAGCCCATCACCTGCGTGATGACGCGGTCGGCCCGCACGACCTCCTCCTGGATGATGTCAATCTGCTGCGCGGCGGCGACGGTGTTGGCATTTTGCAGCGACCGGCGCAGGGAATGTGCGGTATTGCGGATGACGGCCAGCGGGTTTTTGATCTGGTGCGCAAACTCGGCGGCGAGCCGGCCGGCGGAATGCAACTGGCTTTCCCGCGCGGCAAATTCGCCGGCCTCCTCGGTCGCCAGCCGTTGCCGCTCCAAAAACGCCTGCGCGCCATAGCAGCTCATGCTCGTCAGCCACAGCACCAGCATCCGCAGCGCGAACGGTTCGCCGATCTCCTCACGCGGCGAAAAATCTAGCGCCCGGCTGGTGGCGTCATCCATGTTGGCGGCGATCATAACGTCCAGCCCCGCCACCAGCGCGTAGCACAGGCTGGTCGCAAAATTCAAGAACAGCTGCGAGAACCCCGGCGGCACACTCACGGAGTTGCGCAGAATCAGCCCGATAAACAGCCAGAACAGGATGCTGTCCATCCCGCCCGTGATCAGCGTCATCGCCGCCAGCACCAAACCGTCCACCAGCGCCGTCGTAACCACCACCCATTGCAACAACGCCAGCGGCAGCCGGTCGGCGACAAACAGCGGGGCTGCCAACAGCACGCTGAACAGGGTGTAAAACCAAAAGAGCAACTGCACCGTTTCCACCGTCACGTCCAGCGCGCTGGAAATCTGCCCGACCCACGGGGAAAAATTGAAGGAATAATAAATCATCCCGATGAAGAAAAGCTTCACCGGCAGCATCAGGTTCCGCTCCATCACCTCGATGCGCCGACGCGCGCGCGCCGCGTCCGGCGCGGGAATCTCGAACAGGGCCGGCAGGCGCTTCAGCAAAGGCTCGCGGCGGGGATCCATGAAATCTTAACGGAGAATTTTTTGCGCGTGCGCCGCAATCTTTTCCACCGGCCACAACCGGCCGATGCCCTCGTAGCCGCACGAAAGCAAACCCTCGTCCGGCCCGATGAATTCCGCCCCGCGCTTCCGCAAAGTCTTCACATTTTCCTGCGTGGCCGGATGCATCCACATTTTTCCGTTCATTGCCGGCGCAATCAACATTTTCGCCTTGGGATTCAACGCCAGCGCGATGCACGTCAGCGCGTCGTCCGCAATCCCGTGCGCCAGCTTGGCGATGACATTCGCCGTCGCCGGCGCGATGAGCAACAAGTCCGCCGCGTCCGCCAGCTCGATGTGCGTCGGCTTCCAGCCCTCGTCCTCGTCATACAAATCCGTGACCACCGGATTGCGCGTGAGCGTCTTGAACGGCAGCGGCGTGATGAATTTCTGCGCGTCAGCCGTCATCACCACCCGCACGTCGCATTTCGCCTTCGTGAGCAGCGACGCCAGATCCGCCGCCTTGTGCGCGGCGATGGAGCCGGTGACGCCGAGAATGATTTTCGCACTCATATTCAAGTTTAACCCCAAACCGGGATTTTATACAAACCGCTAATCTGCGCCCATGGCCGCTAATCTTCTTCTTGATAAATTTCCGGCTTCATAAATCAGCGGGGATAAGCGCCGATTAGCGGTTAAAACTCCGGCGAAAGCGAACGCGCCGTGCGCATCTTTTCCGCCGCCACAATCGCCAGGGTCTGCCGTAAATCCTCCTGCTTGCTCGTGCTGATGACGAGATAATCGAAATTCTTCCACTGCGAAACTTCCTGTTTCGCCACCGCCAGCCGTTTTTGGATGACCGCCGGCGCATCGGAATTCCGCCTTTTCAGACGCGCCTCCAGGATTTCCACCGAGGCCGGCGTGAGAAAAACCGTCACCAGCGCCGCCCGCAGTTCCGGCTCCGCCATCGCCGCCGCGCGGATGGTCGCCGCGCCCTGCACATCCACGTTCAGCAAAACATCCCTGCCCTCGCGCAGCTTGCCGAGCAGCTCCGACTTCAACAGCCCATAGCTGTTGCCATAGACCGTGGCGTGTTCGAGAAAATTTCCCGCCTGCACGCGCTTCAGAAAATCGCCGGCTGCGAGAAAATGATAATCCACGCCGTCCTTTTCACCCGGGCGCGGCGGGCGCGTGGTGCAGGTGATGGCACGCGTCATCTGCGGCTGCGACTCCAGCAGCAGATCGCACAGCGTCGTCTTGCCACCGCCCGACGGCGCGGAAATAAGGATGAGCAGCGGCGCGGAATTTTTCTCCGGCGCGGGCGACTTGGGGCTTGGGACTCCCGCCTTCGCTTCGCTCCGGCGCGGCACGTTGGGCTTTGGAATCTTCATCACTCGACGTTCATCGCCTGCTCGCGGAAGCGTTCCAGCTCCGCCTTCAGCGTCACCACCTCGCGCGAGATGATGGCATCGTTGGCCTTCGAGCCGATGGTGTTGATTTCGCGGTTCATTTCCTGCGCGAGAAAATCCAGCGTGCGCCCGACCGGCTCCTTTGACTTGCAGCAGTCGGCGAACTGCACAAAATGGCTTTGCAGCCGCGTCAATTCCTCCGTGATATCCGAGCGGTCGGCGAACAAAACGATCTCCTTCAGCAGCCGCTCGTCGTCCGGCGCAATGTTTTCAATGCCCGCGCTCTTGATGCGTTCCAAAAGATTCTTGCGATAATTCTCCGCCGTCACCGGCGCCTGCTTCTGGACTTTGTCCACCGCCGCGTGCATCACGCCGATGCGCGACGTCAAATCCTTCGTCAGGTGCGCGCCTTCGCGTTCGCGCATCTTCACCAACGCGGCGAGCGCCTGCGTCAAAGCTTTTTCCACCGCCGGCCACAAATCCTCGGATTCGGCGAGCTGTTCGTCCGTCTGGAAAACGCCCGGCGCACGCAGCACCTGGTCGAGCGTGACCTCGCCGGAAATTTTCAGCGTCTTGGCCAGCCGCGCGAACTCGCCGGCGTAATCCTTCGCCAGCGCGGCGTTGATGTGCTTGCGCGCGGAAATCTTGCCCTCGGCGGCATGGAGCGAGATGCGGGCATTGACGCGGCCGCGCGCGACGTGGTGGTGGATGGCGTCGCGGATTTGCGCCTCCAGCATGTCGAGTTCGCGCGGCAGCGTGACCGACACCTCGGCCTGCTTGCGGTTCACAGAACTCAGCTCGACCGTGATCTTGAAGCCGTCCCGCGCGCATTCGCCGCGGCCGTATCCCGTCATGGATTTCATCCCGCCGATGATGCGAAAATTCCCGGCGCCAAGCGAATAAATTTTGGCGCGACAATCAATCACGACGGCGAATATCTGATGCAGTCGCGGAGCGACGACCGATAATAGCCCGCAGTTTCAACTGCGGGCTATTTTCATGCGCGCCTCCGGCGCTGCTGAAAACGGCGCAGTTAATCCTCAACTTTACTTCCGGTTAATACTGCGGCGGGCGCAACGCCTTTCTTGACTCGCGGCGTTTGGAATCTATGATTTCCCCTTTGAAATTGCGGTTCACCAAATAATTTAACCATGACAAACATTCAAAACATCCAGGCGCGCGAAGTCCTCGACTCGCGCGGTAACCCCACCGTCGAAGTGGACGTGACGCTCGCGTGCGGCGCGATCGGCCGCGCGGCCGTCCCCAGCGGCGCCAGCACCGGCGAACACGAAGCCATCGAACTCCGCGACGGCGACAAGAAACGCTATTGCGGCAAGGGCGTCAGCAAGGCCGTGGCCAACGCCAACACCAAGATCAAGGCCGCGCTCATCGGCGTGGACGCGCTCGACCAGCTCACCGTGGACGCCACGATGCTCAAGCTCGACGGCACGGAAACCAAGTCCAAGCTCGGCGCGAACGCCATCCTCGCCGTCTCGCTCGCGAACGCCAAGGCCGCTTCCGCCGCCATCGGCCAGCCGCTCTTCAAGTATCTCGGCGGACCCAACGCCAAAGTGTTGCCCGTGCCGATGGCCAACGTCATCAACGGCGGCGCGCACTCCGACGCGCCGATTGATTTCCAGGAATTCATGATCCAGCCGCACGGCTTCAACACCTTCAGCGAAGGTTTGCAGGCCATCACGGAAACCTTCCACGCGCTCAAGGGCGTGTTGAAAAAGCGCGGCCTGTCCACCGCTGTCGGTGACGAAGGCGGTTTCGCGCCCAAGCTCGACAGCGTGGAAGACGCGATCGAATCCATCCTCGAAGCCATCAAGAACGCGGGCTACAAGGCGGGCAAGCAAATCAACCTCGCGCTCGACGTCGCCGCGTCCGAGTTCGTTGACAAAGACGAAAAGGGAAATCTCAAGGGCACCTACACCTTCAAGAAATCCACCGGCAAGACCGTGAGCGGCGCGGAACTTGTGGACTTCTACGCGAAACTCGTCGCGAAGTATCCGATCGTCTCCATCGAAGACGGCTGCGCGGAAGGCGATTGGAAGCATTGGAAGCAGCTCACCGACAAGATCGGCGACAAGGTGCAGCTCGTCGGCGATGATCTGTTCGTCACGAACGTGAAGTTCCTGCAAAAAGGCATTGATACCGGCACGGCCAACTCGATCCTCGTGAAGGTGAACCAGATCGGTTCGCTCACCGAGACGCTCGACGCCGTGCAGCTCGCGCAATTCCACGCCTACACCGCCGTCCTCTCGCATCGCTCCGGCGAAACCGAGGACGCGACCATCGCGGACATCGCGGTGGCGACGAACTGCGGCCAGATCAAGACCGGTTCCTTGAGCCGCTCCGACCGTCTGGCGAAATACAACCAGCTCCTGCGCATCGAGCAGTTGCTCGGCAAGAACGCGGTCTATGCGGGCTTGAGCGCGCTGAAGAAGAGCAAGTAAGGTCCTTGCGGACGACACCAGCGGCATTCACAGAGTGCCGCGACAACATTCCAAACCGGAAGCCGGGCAACTGGCTTCCGGTTTTTCGTTTTTACGGCGGTGGCATGAACCCGCAGCCTTTGCAAAGGAAATCATCGGAGCCTGACACATAAGGCGTTCACCCCATTGTCCAGAAAACCGAAAAGGATGATCGTTACGCAGAAAGAACAAATATGAAAAAACTATTTCTCATCACGGCACTTGCTGCCGGCGCCACCGGTCTCCAAGCAGAAGATTCGGTATTTCAGGCGTCCCTCACGCCGGACATCGCCGTTTGTTCCAAGACCACCCAGATCAACGGCCTCGCCTTGAGCATCTGGGGCGAAAATCCGCAGTCGGCCCTCGCGCTGGGCTTCGTCAACGGCAGCCGGGGTGAGAGCGAAGGTTTGAGCTGGGGACTGGTCAACTACGCCGACTCCTACACCGGCGTCGCGTGGGCCTTCGCCAACATCAGCCAGCAGAAGTTCTATGGCTGGCAGAACGGTGTGGTCAACTATTCGCAGGGCACCTACACCGGGCTGCAAACCGGTTTTGTCAATGTCACGCAGGACTGTCACGGTCTGCAGGCGGGCTTTGTGAACTATTCAGAAAACCTCCGGGGCGTGCAGCTCGGCTTCCTCAACGTCGCAATGAACAATCCGTGGTTCAATGAATTACCCGACAAGTTCGCCACCGGCTTTCCCTTCGTGAACTGGTCGTTCTGAAAATAATTTATGATTCAAAACCGGAGGCCGTTCGCGGCTTCCGGTTTTTTCTTGGGGAAATCTGTTTCAATAGCCCTGCTTGCACAGCCACCACACCGCCGCCATCGTCGCGAGAGAAACCAGCGTCATCGGCAGCGCCGGCAAAAAACACGCCAGCGTCATCACCACGCCGCCGACCAGCGGGATGGATTCCTTCTGTCGCCAGCCATAAACCAGATAGCCGCCGCCGATGCCGCCCCACAACAGGGAGGCCCAGAGCGTGCCGGAATCCATTTGCGTCAGATCCACGCCGCCAATCTGCCGCAATTACGCGCCGCTTGCCACGGAAATTCCGTGTGTTAGATTTTTGCCATGAACCGCTTCTTCCAGCCCAATATCAAGCGTCATGGCCGCATCGCGCGCGGCGTCAGCGGCGGGATTTGCCTGGTGGCCGGCATCATCATCGCCGGCGACTACACGCTTTGGGGGTTGATCCCGGTCATCGCCGGATTGTTCGCCATCGGTGAAGCCCTGAGCGGCTGGTGTCTCGTCCGTGCCTGCGGCATCAAGACGAAGATTTGATTCCTCGGGAAATTATTTTTCCGCGGTCAGGCTCGCTCCGAGCAGCGAGAGGTTTTTCAGCTTGAACGGCGCCTCAAACGTCTGAACCTTGTCATAGACCTCCGCCACGATCCGGCCGTTCGCGGGGAAATTCGTCTTGCACTCGTAGTTGAAATCATACGCGCCATTGCCGCCGCCGTAGCCGCGCTGGGAAAGCACCGTCTTCGCGCCGTCCACCACAAGGCTCACCGACTTCAGGCCGTCGGGATTGGTCTTCAGGTGCAGGGACATTTCCTGCGAGCCGTCTTTTTGCCAGCCCTCCTTGATGGATTTGATCTCCGCGTCCAGGTTCGTGCCGGTCGCGCCCTCCTTCAGCCCGTCAAGCCCCAGGTCAATTTCCTTCGTGCCGCCGGAAACCTTGTATTCCACCTGGCCGGAAAGTTCCTGCAAGACTTTCACGCCGCTGCCGGGCAGGTTCAGTTGAAATTCCAAGATCGCCGCCGTCTTGTCCTTCGCCAGCGACGGGAAATGCACCCGGCGGTTCCACTCCGAATCCGGCAGCAGGCTCGTGCCGTCGTCCGCCGTCGCCACTTCGAGCGCGGTCTTGTCCGTCACCGACTGCACCGCGCCGGGAAATTCCACCAGCAGTGAAAGCGTGTAGCCGGTGTCATAGTTGAACGGCCGCAGGTTGCGCTCCTGGTCCGACGCCGTGACCAGCCGGACACCCACCACCTTGACGCTTTTCAAGCCGCCGTTGGCCGGCGAAGCCGCAATGACCGGCGCTTCTTCTTCCGTCGCGGTCGACACGTCCACGCGCAAGGTTTTTTTCAGGACGGCATATTCCTTTTGCGCCGCCGCCACCTCGGCCATGTAATCAAACAGCGGTTTCCCCGCGCCCGCCACCGTCGCGCTCACCGGCGCGTTTTCGCCGAAAAAGTATTGGTTCATTTCCGCGTCCATCACCGGCTTTTCCTGCGCGTCGAAGCCGGTGCCATTGTGTTTGCGGCACCAGTCATCATCATTCACCAGCTTGTCCATGACCTCCATCATCTTCGCACCGTCGAACCGGATGGCCAGGTTGCCGGCGGCGTCCTTGGTGAAATTGGCGCTGTGCGTGACCTGGCCCGGCAGACGCAGGACGACGGCGTGCTTCATGTTGCCCAAAAAGCCGGCGAGCATCGGCTTGGACTGCTGGTATTGCCCGCGCTGCTGCTTGATCAATTTGTCCTGTTCCGCCGGCGTCAGGTTCTTCGGCGGCGTCTTTCTCTGCCGGTGCTGCATGGTCACGCCTTCGGACACTTCGGTGTCGGCCTGGTTCGTGCGCAGCGTCAGGAGCGCGCCGCCGTCCGCCGTCTTCGTCCAGTCAAACTCCAGCATCGTCTGGTTCGGGATGTTCAGCTTGGACAGATTTTTGAAATACGCCGTGCCGCGGAAATACAGCCGCCCGTCGTCCTGCGCCTTGAACGTCACGTCGCGCCACGCGTCCACACCCTTGACCTGCTGCAACAGCTCGCGCACCGCGTTCGTCAGCACCTTGCCGGTGTCCGGGGTCTCGCCGTCGCTGTTCAGGTTCACCGACTGGAACGTGCATTCGTGGACCACCTTGCCGGAACCGTCCGGGTTGAGCGTGAAATCTTCCTTGGTGTCAAAGCAGCCGCTCGTGAGCAGCAGCAAACCGAGGCCGAAGGACAACGTAAACTTCTTGGCGATGGGGTTCATGCGAATAGTGAATAGAAGTTTGGCACCCCGAAAACAATTATAATTTCAGCCGAAATTTATCATCGCTCAGGCAAACGCCCCGAACAGCGCGCGCATCTCCTCGTCCACCATCGCCGCGTCGCTCAACGTGTGCGCGATCTCATCGCGCAGCAGCTCGCGGTAGCGCTTCCGCAACCGGTGGATCGCCACGCGCACCGCGCCCTCCTCCAGGCCGAGCGACTTCGCCACTTCGGCCTGCGCCGACTCGGCCTTGCCGGCGGTGAGAAACATTTTCAACTGCTCGAACAGCTTCGCTTTGCCGTCCGCCACGCACTCCGCCTGCAACCGCTCGATCACCTTCGCGAGCAACGCCAGCGCCCATTCGCGGTCGAACGCCTTGTCGGGGCTGGGCTCGTTCGTCGCGGCCACCTGAAATTTCGTGTCCGCCGTCTCCCAGTCCAGCGACAGCGTCGGCTCGCCGCCGCCGCGCTTAAGCCGCTGCGATTTCTTCCATTCGTTGATGAGAAAGTTTTTCAGCGACGCCAGCAAGAAGGCGCGGAACCGGCCGCGTTCGGCGCCCAGGCCGGCGAGATAATTCTTCTCCAAAAACCGCGCGAAGAACGCCTGCACGGAATCCTCCGCGTCTGCCTTCGAGTGCCCGCGCCGGCGGACGTAGGCGTAGAGCGGGAACCAATAGGTGCGGCAAAGCTGTTCCAGCGCGGCATCCGATTGCGGCGTGTGGCGCTGGCCCGCCGTCAGCACGACCGTCCAATGCGTCGTGGCGAAGACGTCGCCCGGCGCACTACTGCACTGGCTGGAAGGTTCGGCGGTCATTTCAGAAATTGCAGGTGACGACGTGAGGAGTCTCTAACTTTTTTATTTGAGACGCGCCGCCTCGTCTCCTACAAGCATTGAATCCGCGTTGATCAGTGTCCATCCGTGGTTTTAATTTTTACCGCTCCCGTTCTGCACGAGCTTGTAGCGGATCTTCACGCCGCGCGGGTTCTCGGTGAAGCCGGTGATTTGCAGGAGGCCCATGCCGCCTTGGCGGGTTTTGATAATATATGTTTTCGGCAAATCACCCACACCGCTGATTAAACGGTTTTCAAATACCGGGGCTATGAACAAACGATTGCAGTCATTGGTCACCTGTTTGGCATCCGCCTCATCCCATTCAGAATTGATTACTTCGTGTGCCCATGTTCCATACGAGCAGAAAAGGCCATTTAGGGTGACATTGTGACTATTGGTGCCTTCTGAATTCATCGATATCCAGCTCATGGTTTTGTGTCCGATGACATCCACCCCCTTTTTATTCATAAACTGGTCAATCATCTTCCCGGCGTCATCATCATAGTTTGTAGCCAATAAAAGCGAGGCAATCGGAGCCAGCGACACAAACCGGCCCGAATCCAAATCCAGCGCCGAGTTTGTGCCGGGAGATTCCAAGTTCACCACCCGCTCCACCACCTGGCCAAAACTCCAGTCCGGGGCTTCAGCCGCATCCAGCCGCTTCAGCGGCACGTTGCTGAAAATGATTTGCCCGCCCCAGATGCGCTTGAACTCCGCGTTGCTTTCCACCTGCGCCGGATCGGGCGTCAGGATGATGTCCGCTACCGCCGTATCGCCCGGCAGTTCGGCAATTCCGATGGTTTGTTCCAAACCGGATTGCGACTGCGTATCGCCCTGCACATGGATTTGCAGCCCGCCGCCGGAAACATTCTGCCGGCCAACGCGGGCGCTTACCTCAAAACTGATGTCTACCGGCAGGCGACCGGTGTTGTCGAACTTGACCGCGAGCTGGGGCTTGCCGCCTTTGCGCCGCACCGCCAATTGCTTGATGACAAGGCCGTGCTGCTGCGGATTCAATGCAGGTTCTTGTGTCAACGCGACAACCTGTGTGCCGGGCGCAAAGATTTCCAATTCGATTTCATTCGTGCGTGGCCAGCGTTTTGCGGCGGGCGGCCAGTCAGCGGGCGGCGCGTCAGCCGCCATTCCCTCAACGTCATCGGCGCGAACCAACGCGGCGAGCGATTCGATCTTCAATTGATGTTTGCCGGGGGCGAGCGCAGGCAACTCGATGGTCATGTCCACATAATCACTCTGCCAGTTGCGGCCGAAGTTATCGCGCAACTTGACCGGCTGGCCGTCCACCGTGACGGCTCCCTCGCTCGTAAGCAAAACGTAGCCAAGCAAAGAACTACTCCAGATGTAACGGCATTGCGCGTGGAAATCCACCAAACGTTCACCCGCGCGGATTCGCAATGCTTTCGGCCCGCGCAGGTGGCCGTGCAGCGCCACGAGAAAATCAACTGCTTGCCGGTCGGACACAACCTGTTGTTCGCGGAGTTTTCCCAGATAATTATCGAGCCACGAAATCGGCTGGGTATGGCCGTCGGGATATCTTTGCCGCAACCACGCCGTCAAACCTTCCATAATGTGCGCGGCGTCTTGGCGCGTCAGGTTGCGCCTTTCCAATTCATGCCACGCCCACGGCGAGAGCGGTTCAGCCAAACCCACTTGCATCACCGTTGCCGTCGGCAGCTTCTGCAATTTCCACGGTGAGTCGGCCAGGTTGGTGGGGGATGAGGCTGGGCCGGTCTGCTTGAGAAAGACCATCATGCCGAGGATGCCCAGCAGTATGCTGCCGATAATCGTAGCCATGACGATGCGGTTCGGCCGGTGAGGCATGGCGGGAATTGAAGCGCCCCCACCATCGAGCGGCTGATTCACCGCGCGCCAGACGCGGCGAATGATGAGCCAGTCCACGACCATTATCAGTCCCACGACCAGCAACATTGACCACGGATAAGCCACTCCGGGCTTTGGAAGCACACCCACCGCTCCCGGAGGCGGGGAATAGTATTGCATATCCGAGCGAAAAAACCGTGCGGCAAACAAATCCAGCGCCAGCAGCGGAAACAGCAGCCCCTCGAACACCGCCAGCCCCAGGCCGTAAAGTTTGCCCGCCGAGCGGCGGATTTGCGTGACGGCAATCCAGCCGAGAATCGTGGTGCCAAAAATTCCCGGCAATCCCAACAGCAAAAGCGGCATTAAGATAAGTATTCGTGTGGCTGGCTCGTTGTGTTTTCCCCACAATGCCAAAGCCGGCATGACCATCACCGGTAGAAAGAAAAGCAAAGCCCAGCACGCGCCCACGATGGCTGTGCGCGAGAAGCGCGCCCC
>Ga0265324_10001719_pt1 | contig 12050 bp, 13 predicted proteins | sample 41419metaG_FD_198634 | JGI IMG/M metagenome (GOLD analysis project Ga0265324, IMG submission 198634) | Rhizosphere microbial communities from Carex aquatilis grown in University of Washington, Seatle, WA, United States - 4-14-19 metaG | ecosystem: Host-associated > Plants > Roots > Rhizosphere...
CGACCGGCGCCTGGCCTGCACGGCCGCCGTCCGCGGCGACGTGGTCGTCGATGTGCCGCCGGAGAGCCAGGTCCACCGCCAGGTCGTGCGCAAGGAGCTCGCCCGCCGCGCCTTCGAGATCGACCCGGTGGTGCGGCTCCACTACGTCCAGGTGGCGCCGCCCGTGCTGGCCTCGCCGCGCGGCGACCTGGCGCGCCTCAAGGACGCCCTGGCCGCCGAGTGGGGCCTGTCCGACCTTGCGGCCGACCTCCAGGTCATCCGCACCCTGCCGGCGGCGCTGGAGGCGGGCTCGTACGGCGTGACCGTGGCCGTGCACGAGGCGCGTGTCATCACCGCGGTCTGGCCGGGCCTCCACGAGCGCGCCCTGGGGGTCGCCCTCGACGTGGGCTCGACGACGATCGCCGGCCACCTGGTGGACCTGTCCGACGGCGCGGTGCTCGCCTCCGAGGGCGTCATGAACCCGCAGATCCGCTTCGGCGAGGACCTCATGAGCCGGGTCTCGTACGCCATGCTGCATCCCGACGGGGCGGCGGCGATGACGCGCGCCGTGCGGGCGGCGGTGGGCAAGCTGGTCGCCTCGCTGGCCGCCCGGGCGGGTATCGCGGCCCGCGACATCCTGGAGCTGACCGTCGTCGGCAACCCGATCATGCATCACCTGCTGCTGGGCCTGGACCCGGTGCCGCTCGGCTCGGCGCCCTTCACCCTGGCCACCGACGACGCCCTGGAGGTCAACGCCGCGGAGATCGGCGTGCGGGCCCATCCGGGCGCCCGTGTCTACGTGCTGCCGTGCATCGCCGGCCACGTCGGCGCCGACACGGCTGGCGTCATCCTGGCCGAGGAGCCGCAGCGCGGCGAGGGCGTGCAGCTCGTGGTGGACGTGGGCACGAACGCGGAGATCGTGCTCGGCGTGGGCGGCCACCTGCTGGCCGCCTCGAGTCCCACGGGCCCGGCCTTCGAAGGGGCCCAGATCAGCGGCGGGCAGCGCGCCGCCCCGGGGGCGATCGAACGCGTGCGCATCGACCCGCAGACCCTGGAGCCGCGCTTCCGGGTGATCGGCTGCCCGCTCTGGTCCGACGAGCCCGGGTTCGCCGAGGCGATGGCCGGCCTCGCCGTCAGCGGCATCTGCGGGTCGGGCATCGTCGAGGTCGTGGCGCAGCTCTTCCTGGCCGGCATCGTGACCGCCGACGGCGTCATCGACGGCACGCTGGCCGCCCGGACGCCGCGCCTCGTGGCCGACGGCCGCACCTTCGCCTACGTCCTCCACGACGGCCAGCCGCGCCTCGTCATCACCCAGAATGACGTGCGCGCCATCCAGCTGGCCAAGGCCGCCCTGTACGCCGGCGCCCGTCTCCTGATGGACCATGCCGGCGTCGACGCGGTCGACGAGGTCCGCCTGGCGGGCGCGTTCGGCAGCCAGATCGACGGCATCCAGGCGATGGTGCTTGGCCTGGTCCCCGACTGCGACCCGGCCCATGTCGTGGCCGCCGGCAACGCGGCCGGCACGGGCGCCCTCATGGCCCTCCTGTCGGGCCGCGCCCGACGCGAGATCGAGGCCACGGTCCGCCAGGTGGAGAAGATCGAGACCGCGGTCGAGCCGGGCTTCCAGGCCCACTTCGTGGACGCCCTCGCGTTCCCCCATCGGACCGCCCCGTCGACCCACCTGGGCCAGGTCGTGGCCCTGCCGGCGCGGCCGGCCGGCCATGGCGCCTCCGGCCCCCGACGTCGTGAACGAGGCCGGCCGGTGGTCGGCGCGGCCAGCAGGGAGGACCCGTGATGGACGAGACCCCGCGTCAGCGCAGCGGCGGCCGGGCGGCCCGCCAGGCGGCCCGCCTGCATCGCCAGCTGGAACGCACGCCGTTCCTGACCCGCACGCTCAAGCCGTTCGAGGTCCTTGACGAGGAGGGCCTGGCGCTCATCGAGCACAACGCCGACACGATCCTCCAGGAGGTGGGCCTGGAGTTCCGCGGCGATCCGGCCGCGGTCGCCCTCCTGGCAGCGGCCGGCGCCCACGCGCAGGGCGAGCGCGTGCGCTTCCCCCGCGGGATGTGCCGCCAGATCGTCCAGGCGACCGCGCCCCGCGAGTTCACCCAGTACGCCCGCAACCCGCTCAACAACGTCCAGATCGGTGGCTCGGCCACCGTCTTCGCCCCCAACTACGGCTCGCCCTTCGTGCTCGACCTGGACCGCGGCCGGCGCTACGGCACGATCGAGGACTTCCGCAACTTCGTGAAGCTGGCCTACGCCAGCCCGTTCATGCACCACTCCGGCGGGACGGTCTGCGAACCGGTCGACGTGCCCGTCAACAAGCGCCACCTGGATATGGTCTACAGCCACATCCGCTACTCGGACAAGCCGTTCATGGGCTCGGTCACGGCCGCCGAGCGGGCCGGCGACACGGTGGCCATGGCGCGCCTCGTCTTCGGCCCCGACTTCGTCGACCAGAACGCGGTGGTGCTCAGCCTGATCAACGCCAATTCGCCGCTCGTATGGGACGCCACGATGGTCGGCGCCGCGCGCGCCTACGCCGAGGCCAACCAGGCGACGCTCATGACGCCGTTCATCCTGGCCGGCGCGATGGCGCCCGTCACCGCCGCCGCCGTGTGCGCGCAGACCCTCGCCGAGGCGCTCGGCGGCATGACCTTCGTGCAGCTGACGCGACCCGGCGCGCCGGTCGTGCTGGGCTCGTTCGCCAGCTCCATGTCGATGCAGTCAGGGGCGCCCACCTTCGGGACCCCCGAACCGGCCCTCGTGCTGTACGCCATGGCCGCCCTGGCCCGCCGCCTCGGCGTGCCGTTCCGCTCGGGCGGCAGCCTGTGCGCCTCCAAGCTGCCCGATGCGCAGGCGGCCTACGAGTCGGCCGCGACGCTCCAGCCGACCGTCCTGGCGGGCGTCAACTTCGTGCTCCACGCCGCCGGCTGGCTGGAGGGCGGGCTGACCTGCGGCTACGAGAAGTTCGTCATGGACGCCGACCAGTGCGGGATGATGGCCGTCTTCGCCAAGGGCATGGACCTTTCGGAGAACGGCCAGGCCCTGGAAGCCATCCTGGCCAACGAGCCGGGCACGCACTTCCTGGGCAGCGCCCACACGCTGGCCAACTTCGAGAGCGCTTTCTACCGCTCGGGCATCGCCAACTACGACAGCTTCGAGCAGTTGCAGGAGGACGGCGCCCTGGATACGGCCCAGCGCGCCAACCGCGTGTGGAAGCAGATGCTGGCCGACTACCAGGAGCCGCCCCTGGACCCGGCCGTCGACGAGGCCCTGCTGGCCTTCATCGCCGAGCGCAAGGCGTCCATGCCCGACGCGCTCGCCTGACGTGGTCGCCCTCCGCCGACCCGCGGCGTCGACCGAAGCACGACGCGCCCTGGCCGCCCTGGTGGCGGCGCCGAAGTTCGAGCTGATCCCCCTGGCCCACGCCCTCGACGAGGCCTCGGCGCTGCCGGCAGGGGCGATGGTCACGGTGACCTCATCGCAGGCGCGCGGCATGGCCGCTTCGGTCGAGCTCTGCGGCGCCCTCACGGAGCGCGGCCACGACGTCGTGCCCCACCTGTCGGCCCACCTCATCCGCGATCGCGCCGAGCTGCGCGAGCTGCTGCGCACCCTGGCCGGGATGGGCGTGCGGCGGGCCTTCGTGGTCGGCGGGGACGGACCGGTGACCGGCGACTTCCCCGACGGCCTGAGCCTGCTGCGAGCGATGGCCGAGCTGGGGCACGACTTCAGCGAGATCGGCGTGCCGTGCTACCCGGAGGGGCATCCCGCGATCGACGCAGCGCGCCTCGACGAGGTCCTCGTGGAGAAGGCCGCCTTCGCCGACTACATGGTCAGCCAGATGTGCTTCGACGCGGGGCTCATCTCGTCGTGGCTCCTCGCGCGCCGAGCCCGCGGCCTCGCCCTGCCATTGCACCTGGGCCTCCCCGGCGCGGCGCCGCTGCACCGCCTGATGACGATCAGCGCCCGCATCGGGGTGGCCGACTCACGGCGCTTCCTGACCAAGAACACGCGCTTGGTCAGCCGGCTGCTCCTCGCCCCGGGCGGCTACCGGCCGGACGGCCTCCTCGAGGCGCTGACGCCGCTGGCGGCCGATCCGGTCGCTGACCTGGCGGGCCTCCACATCTTCACCTTCAACCAGGTCCGCTCGACGGAGGCCTGGCGCGCCCAGTACCTGGCCAGCCTCCGCGGCTGATCCGCGAGCAAGGCGGCACAGGCTCCAGGGCTAGGTGCCCCGAGCAAGGGCGAGGGCCCGGAACCGTCAGCGGCCGTTCATCGATTCGCAAGGTACGAGGGGGCATCCTGAGGGCCATGACGACCCCTCGACGCCGCCTCCCGGCCGTGGCGGCCCTGGTCGCCGTCCTTGCCGTCGTGGCAGGCGGTGGCTACGGCCTGTGGTACCTCTTCCTTCGACCGGCCGGCCCGGCCGCCGTCAACACCGGCAGCCAGGCCCCGCTCGCCACGACCGGCGCCGCCGCCGAGCCCCTGGCCTCGGGCGGGCTGGCCGGCACCTGGGACGTCGACACGACCATCGGCTCCTTCGCCGACTTCAGCGACTCGTGGGTCGGCTACCGCATGCAGGAGACGCTGGCCTCGATCGGCGCCAACACGGCCGTGGGGCGGACGCCCAAGGTCAGCGGCACGCTGACGATCACCGGCACGCAGGTCACGGCCGCCACCATCACGGCCGACCTGACCGCGCTCCAGAGCGATGACTCCCGCCGTGACGGCCAGCTTGACCACAACGGCCTGGAGACCAGCTCCTTCCCGACCGCCACGTTCACCCTGACCAGCCCGCTGGACCTGGGGACCGACCCGACGAGCGGCCAGGAGATCGACGTCACGGCCCAGGGCACCCTGGACCTCCACGGCGTCACCAAGACGGTGGCCGTGCCGCTCAAGGCACGACTCGTGGGCAGCGTCATCGAGGTGACCGGCTCCCTGCCCATCACCCTGGCCGACTACGGCATGACCCCGCCCACCTCGTTCATCGCCCTGTCGGTGAGCGACACCGGCACGCTGGAGCTGCAGCTCCTCCTGACGCACGCATGACGACGGCAGAGCCACACGCCGCGCGACGCAGCTGGACGGCCCTTGGCACCAGCTGCACGGTCCTCGTGACCGACGCGACCGCCCTGGCTCCGGCGTGCGCCGCGGTCGAGGCGGTGCTGGAGCTCGCCGACGCCACCTACAGCCGCTTCCGGGCCGATTCCGAGCTGTCGCGGCTCAACGGGGCCGGCCGCCCCATGGTCGTCAGCCCCCTGCTTGCCCGGGCGCTCGAAGCGGCCCTCCGGGCGGCACGCCTGACCGATGGCGCGGTCGATCCCACGGTCGGCCGGACGATGCGCGCGCTGGGGTACGGCGCGGACTTCACCACCCTGGCGGGACGAGACGTCCCCCTGGAGCTGCACCTGGAGGCCGTCCCCGGCTGGCAGGCGATCGGCTACCAGGGCACCGCCCGCCGGGTGAGCCTGCCGCGCGGCGTGGAGCTTGACCTGGGCTCGGTCGGCAAGGCCCTGGCGGCGGACGACGCCGCCGCGGCTGCCCATCGGGTGACCGGCGCGGGCGTGCTGGTGAGCCTGGGCGGCGACATCGCGACGGCCGGCGCGGGACTCGCGGCCGGCTGGCCGATCCTGATCGCCGACGACAGCGGCGCCCCGGCCGACGGGCCGGGGGAGGTCGTCCGGATCACCGCCGGCGCGCTGGCCACCTCCAGCACCACGGTGCGGCGCTGGACCCAGGATGGCGTCCAGCGCCACCATCTCGTCGACCCCGCCACCGGCAAGCCCGCGGTGAGCCCGTGGCGCACGGCGACCGTGGCCGCCGGCTCGTGCGTCGAGGCCAACACGATCGCCACGGCCGCCATCGTCAAGGCCGATCGCGCACCCGACTGGCTGGCCACCGTAGGTCTGCCGACACGCCTCGTGGCGGCCGACGGGCGCCTCCTGCGCCTCAACCGTTGGCCGACGCAGGCAGCGGGGGCGGCATGAGCGACCAGCTGCTGTGGTTCGCCACGCGGGGAGCGGGCATCGTCTCGTTACTCATGTTCACCGGGGTGGTCGTGCTCGGGGTGCTCAACGTCAGTCGCTGGCAGGCGCCGGCATGGCCGCGCTTCCTCACGGCAGGCCTCCACCGCAACCTGTCGCTCCTGGCGCTCGTCTTCCTTGGCCTCCATATCGTGACCGCCATCGTGGACCCCTTCACCGCCCTCGGCCCGGCCGCGGCCCTCATCCCGTTCGCCTCGAGCTACCGGCCGCTGTGGGTCGGCCTTGGCGTCATCGCCGTCGACCTGATCGTGGCCCTGATCGTGACGAGCCTCATCCGGGCGCGGCTGGGCCAGCGGGCGTGGCGGGCGGTCCACTGGCTGGCCTATGCCGCGTGGCCGCTCGCCATCACCCACGGCATCGGTAGCGGCTCGGACGCGTTCGCCCCCTGGATGCTGGCGCTGGATGTGCTGTGTGCCGGCCTCGTCGGCGTCGCCGTCATGTGGCGCGTCGCAACGGTCCGCGCGGGCAGCCCGCAGGTGCTCCGCCAGGTCGTCGCCGAGGTCGCCCACCCGGCAGACCGCCCGGGCCGGACCTTCCGATGAGCGGAGCCGCCCCGTTGGCGCGGCTGCTCGGCGGGCCGCCGCTCGGCGCCGGCGCCGAATCCTTCGCCGACCACCAGGCCCGGCTGGGCCGCCTGCCGGCGATCGACGGGGCGACCCTCATCGCCGTCCTCGAGGCCAGCGGCCTGACCGGTCGTGGCGGCGCCGGGTTCCCGGTCGGTCGCAAGTGGCGCACCGTCGCCCAGGCGGCCGGCGACTGGCCGGTGGTGCTGGTGAACGGGGCGGAAGGCGAGCCGCTGAGCGCCAAGGATCGGGCCCTCATGGTGACGCGGCCCCATCTCGTGCTCGATGGCGCGCTGCTGGCGGCCGCCGCCGTCGGGGCAGAGCAGGTCGTCCTGTACGTCGGCGAGGCGCATACGGCGGCTCGCGCCGCCATCGGCCGGGCCGTCCTCGAGCGCGGGCCTCGCGTCGGCCAACGCCTGCGGCTGGTGGCAGCCCCCGCGCGCTACGTGGCCGGCGAGGAGTCGGCGGCCGTCCACTACGTCGATGCCGGCGACGCCCGACCGACCTCCGTGCCGCCACGCCCCTTCGAACGCGGCATCGGCGGGCGGCCCACCCTCGTGCAGAACGTGGAGAGCCTGGCCCACGTCGCCCTCATCGCCCGCCACGGCGACGGCTGGTACCGTGGCGCTGGGAGCGATGCGGCACCCGGCACGGCCCTGGTGAGCACCAGCGGGCGCGACGGGCGGACCACCGTCCATGAGATCGAGTTCGGGGAGACGATCGGCTCCGTGGCTGGGCGACTGGGGACGACGGCGGACGGCCTCCAGGCGGTCCTCGTGGGGGGCTACTTCGGCGGCTGGATCGCCGGCCCGACGGCGTGGTCGACGCCGCTCGAGCCCGGCGCGCTGCGGGACGCCGGGGCCGGCTTCGGCTGCGGGGTGCTCTCCTTCCTGGGACGCGAGTCCTGCGGCGTGCAGGCCGCCGCGCAGGTGATGGCCTACATGGCCGCCGAGAGCGCCGCGCAGTGCGGTCCGTGCGTCTTCGGCCTGCGGGCCATCGCCGACACGACGTCCCGCCTGGCGACGGGTGGGGCGCACAGGGACGATCTGGCCCACCTCGAACGCTGGACCGGCCAGATCCGCGGTCGCGGCGCCTGCCGCCACCCCGACGGAGCGGTCAACCACCTCGCCAGTGCCATGCGCGTCTTCGGCGATGAGTTCCGCCGCCACCAGGCCCGCCGTGGCTGCACAGCGGCAGGACACGGGGTCCGCGCCTCATGAGCGCCCCGGATCGCCTCCGCTTGCAGGTCGACCGCATCCGCTGCGACGGGGCCGGACTGTGTGCGGAGCTGCTGCCCGAGCTGATCTCGCTCGACGACTGGGGCTACCCCATCCTTGCCCCGGACGTCGTGCCGCGCGCCCTGCTGCCGCTGGCACGGCAAGCCGTGGACGCCTGCCCCGTGCTCGCCCTGCGCCTCGTCCCCGTGCCGGCGGCCGTGGAGGCCCGCTGACATGCGCCTCCTGGTCGCCGAGGATGACGAAGGCCTGCGTGACGTGCTGGTGCTCGGCCTGGCCGAACAGGGCTACCAGGTGGACGCCGTGGCCCGTGGCGACGACGCCATCGACCAGCTCAAGTGGTACGAGTACGACGTGGCCATCATCGACTGGCGCATGCCGGGCGCGCCCGGCATCGACGTGGTGGCCTGGGCGCGGCGCCACCAGCGGCCCACGGCCCTCCTGATGCTGACGGCCCGCGACGCGCCGCACGACCGCATCGAGGGCCTCGACGCGGGCGCTGACGACTACCTCGTCAAGCCCTTCGACTTCGGCGAGCTGCTGGCCCGCGTCCGCGCCCTGCAGCGGCGGCCGCACGGCGTGGACGGGCCGGTCCTGTCGCGGGGCCGCCTGGCGCTGGATCCCCGCACACGGGTCGTGTCGGTGGCCGGCACGGACCTGCGGCTGACCGCCACCGAGTACCAGATCCTGGAGCTGCTGCTGCGGCGTGCGCCGGCGGTCGTCGACCGCAAGGCCATCGCCGAGCACGCCTGGGATGACGAGACCGACCCGCTGGGCTCCAACGCCATCGACGTCCAGCTCAGCCGCCTGCGGGCCAAGCTGACCGGCGCCGGCGTCCGCATCGTCACCGTGCGCGGCACCGGCTATCGCCTCGAGGAAGCGTGAGAGCGGCCCGGGCCGCCCGCGCCGAGGGGGTGCGCGGGGCGTCGATCCGCGTCGCCCTGCTGGCCACCGCCCTGGTGGCCGTGGTGTACCTCGTCATCGGGGCCGCGGTCGTCCTGCTCGTGACCCACGACCTGACACAGCAGATCGACGACCGGCTGGTGGCCTCGCTGTCGCACATCGGCGACGAGCCCGGGGGACCGCCCGACTCGGGCTACGGTGCCCCACCGCCCGACCGGTTCGGCCCGGCCACGTTGGTCTGGACGATCCACGCCAACGGCACGGTCCAGGCGACCAATGCGGAGGCAGTCCTGCCCGCCTCCGCGTACCACGCCACGGCGCCCCAGACGGTCATGGTCGGCGACGTCGCCCTGCGCGTCGCAGGGGGCGTGGAGGGCGACGACTACGTCGTCGTGGGCCAGACGCTGGACACCGTCTCCCAGGCCACCTCGACCATCCTGCTGGCCGAGGTCCTCATCGCGCCGGTCCTGCTGATCGTGGTGTTCCTTGGCGCGGTCGCGATCGGCCGACGCGTGGCGGCACCGATCGAGCGGGCCCGCCAGCGGCAGCTCGCCTTCACCGCCGACGCCTCGCACGAGCTGCGCACGCCGCTCTCGGTCATCGAGGCCCACGCCAGCCTGGCGGCGACCCAGCCGCGCACGGCCGACTGGTACGCCAGGGCCTTCCAGGGTGTCGACCGCGAAGCCCGCCGCATGCGCCGGCTGGTCGACGACCTGCTCTGGCTGGCCCGCTTCGACGCGCTCCAGGGTCGGCCGCCGATGGAGCACGTGGACCTGGGCACGGTGGCGTCCCAGACGGTCGACCGCTTCGCCCCGGTCGCCGAGCAGCGACACCTCGCACTGCACGTCGCGGTGCCCGCCGAGCCTGCCGTGGTGCAGGCCCCGGCCGACTGGCTCGACCGTCTGCTGGGGGTCCTCATGGACAACGCCTGCAAGTACTCACCCGACGGTGGGGAGGTGACGGTCACGGTCAGCCTGGAGAGCGGCCGGGTACGCTTGACCGTCGATGACGCCGGACCGGGCATCCCGCCCGCTGAGCAGACGCGCGTCTTCGACCGCTTCCACCGGGCCACCGCCGAAGGCAGCGGAGCGGGCCTGGGCCTGGCCATCGCCGACTCGATCGTCCGCGCGTCGCGGGGCGCCTGGCGGACCGGGACCTCCCCGGCCGGCGGCGCGAGCATGTCGGTCAGCTGGCCGCGCGGCCTGGCCTGACCGGCCGCCCGCCGTAACCCGTTCGCAAGGCGCCACCCGCGAGACTCGCGCCATGGACAAGTCACCGACCACGCGACACATCTCTGCCCAGCAGCGCACGCGCGACGCCGCCCTGCGGCGGCTGCGCCAGCTGACGGTCGGGGCCGCCGTGCTGGGGACGGCCGGCACGGCCACCCTGGGCGGGCTCGCCGCCTTCACCTACACCGGCCATGTGGCCGCCACGCCGGCGGCAGTGGCCGAGGTCGGATCGGGCACCTCGTCAACCAGTGGGGGTGGCGCGACCACCACCGCCGCCCCGACCGCGGCTCCCACCGCGACGGGTCAGCTGGGCTCGTCGACGGTGGTCGTCGGCCGCGGCTCGGCTGGTTCGGGCATGGTCACCTCCGGCGGCTCCTGATGCGGGCGCAGGTCATCCGGTTCGCCGCCATCGGCGTCGTCAGTACGGCGGCGTACGTGGCCCTCTATGCCGTCTTGCGGTCCTCCGTGGCGGCCCAGCCGGCCAACGCCGTGGCCTTGATCGCGACGGCCGTCGGCAACACGATCGCCAACCGGCGCCTGACCTTCGGGCGTGACGGCGGGAGGACGGCCTGGCAGGACCAGGTCGTGGGCCTGTTCGCGCTGGGGGTGGCGCTGGTCATCACGACCGGCGCTCTTGATGTGTTGCAGGCGCTGGGGCCGCGATCGGGCCGCGCCGTCGAGCTGGTCGTCCTCATCGGCGCCAATGCGCTGGCGACCGCCGTGCGCTTCCTGGTACTGCGAGCCTGGATGGCTCCGCGGCCCGCCCTAGCGGGGCGGACGATCAGCCCACGCGCTCCAGCCGCACCACGGGGATGACCCGCTCGGTGCGTGTCTCGTAGTCGGCGAAGCCGGGCATGAGGGCCGCCTGCGCGTCGTAGAGGCGGCGCCGCTCTGCGCCGTGGGTCACCGTGGCACGCGCCTCGAAGCGCTGCCCGTCGACCTCGACGGTCACGTCGGGATGTGCCACCAGGTTGTGATACCAGGCCGGATGCGTGGGCGCGCCACCCTTGGAGGCGATGATCACGTACGCGTCACCGTCCCGGGTATAGGCCACCGGCGAGGTGCGCGGCTCGCCGCTGCGCGCCCCGATGGTCGTGAGGACCATGAGGTGCCGCCCGGCCATCGGGCCCTGGGTGGAGACGCCGGCATGCGCCCGCAGGTCGGCCACCATGTTGTCGTTGAAGTTGCGTGGATCGTTCATGGATAGATGATTGCACACGCAATCATCTATGGCAAGCGGCGAGCCGATCCTCAGCGGACGCGGGCCACGATCTCCACGAGGTTGCCGTCCGGGTCGCGCAGGAGCGCGTTGCGGTTGTGGCTGCCGGTGTCGTGCGGCGGCTGGACGACCGGCGTGCCGGCCGACGTCAGGAGCTCGAACGCCCGGTCCACATCGGTGGTCCAGACGACCAGCACCATGGCCGGGCTGCCGGGCGACGCCTCGACGCCATGTACGCGCTGGGCCGCCTCCACGGTGCCGAGCCCCAGGCCGAAGCCGTTCAGTGTGAGTTCGACGTGCTCGGGGGTGCCCTGGGCAGGGGTGCGGAAGGTCTCCGCGAAGCCGAGCAGGTCGCGGTAGAAGTGCAGGCCGGCTTCGATATCCCGCGTGTAGAGGTTCACGAACGCTTCAGTGAACATCCGGCCGAACGTAGCACACGGCGCGCCGGAGCGCGCGTGACGCCCTAGGCTGCGCGCGTGGGGCTCGTCCTGCTCAAGCTGGTGCTCACGCCCATCCTCATCGGCGCGGCCAGCGTGGCCGGACGACGATGGGGTGCCTTCATCGGCGGCTGGCTGATCGCCCTCCCCCTGACCTCGGGCCCGGTGACGTTCTTCATCGCCCTGGACCAGGGCCCGGCGTTCGCGGCGAACGTGGCCGTCGGCTCGCTGCTCGGCGTGGCGGCCATCGCCGCGTTCGCCGTGACCTACGCGCGACTGGGGGGTGTCAGGGGCTGGCCGGCGGCGCTGGTGGGGGCGGTCGCTGCCTTCGGTATCGTCGGGCTGCTGGCGCAGCCCCTGGTGGGCCTGCCGGCGGTGCTCCTGCTCCTCCTGGTGCTGGCCAGCCTGCTGGCAGCGGTACGGGGCCTGCCC
>Ga0265324_10001724_pt1 | contig 12021 bp, 10 predicted proteins | sample 41419metaG_FD_198634 | JGI IMG/M metagenome (GOLD analysis project Ga0265324, IMG submission 198634) | Rhizosphere microbial communities from Carex aquatilis grown in University of Washington, Seatle, WA, United States - 4-14-19 metaG | ecosystem: Host-associated > Plants > Roots > Rhizosphere...
GCACATCGGCCCGCATTGCACAGTTGGCGAGCGCGTGAAGATCGGCGCGAACGTGGTTTTGCAGGCCGGCAATTTCATCGGCGACGATTCCACGCTCGGCGACAGCACAAATTTGTTTCCGAACGTGACGATTTATTCGCGTTCGCAAATTGGCAAGCGCGTGCGCATCCACGCCGGCACGGTCATCGGTGCGGACGGCTTCGGCTATGTTTTGGACGTGAGCTTTCATCGGAAGGTTCCGCAAATCGGCAACGTCATCATTGGCGATGATGTTGAGCTGGGTTCCAATTGCTCCGTGGATCGCGGCGCGCTCGGCGCGACGATCATCGGCCGGGGCACGAAAATTGACAACCTCGTGCAGATCGCGCACAACGTGGAGATCGGCGAACACTCCATCATTTGCGCGCAGGGCGGCATCGCCGGCAGCGCAAAGCTCGGCAGCTACTGCGTGCTCGCAGGACAGGTCGGCATCGCCGGTCATCTAAAAATCGGCAACCAAGTCACCGTCGGCTCCAAGGCCGGCGTGATGCACAACATTCCCGACGGCGAAATGTGGCTGGGCATTCCCGCGCAGCCGGACAAGCAGGCCAAGCGCATCATGATCGCGCTGCAGCGCCTGCCCGACCTGCTGAAAAAAGTCGCCGAGTGGGAAAAAAAACTCACCGGCAACTGATTTTCCCGCGTGCCTGCCTCCCCGCAGAATTCCCGTTCGTCCGCGCCGGCGTTTTCCGAGGCCGGCGCGTGGCGTGATGTGGGCAAGGGCTGGCAGCCGCTGTTCGGCAGTTTTCACGGCGCGGGCTACAGCATCGAATGGCACGATTTTTTTGCGAAGCGCGAATTCGACTGGGCGGCGAGTTTTCATCCGGGTTGCGTGGAATTGTGCCTGAACCTCGCCGGCCACGGCTTCGTGGAGTGCAAACACAAGCGCACCGATTTCGCGCCGGGCACGGTCGGTTTCTATCATCGCAAGGACGTGCCGCTGATGGCGAAACGCGCGGCCAACGAGCAGCACCAGTTTCTCACCGTGGAATTTTCCTGCGCGTTTCTCGCCAGGCATCTTGCCGGCATGGAGACGATGCTGCACCCGGTGGTGCGCGCGGCCATCGAAGACAAACCGTGCGAACTCGTTTCCGGCGCGACCGTCCGGCTCACGGCGGCGCAGCAGCAGCTCATCGCCTCGCTGCGGCAACCGCCGGTTTACGCGGCGGCGCAGTCGCTGTGGTATCAATGCAAGGCGCTGGAACTGGCGGTGACATTCCTGCTCCAGCCGCCGCCGGATCAGGAAATGTTCTGTTCGCGCCAACAGCGGCTCGCACAGGAGCGCGTCGAGCAGGTGATTTTTTTATTGAAGCAAAATCTGGCCGAGCCGCCGGCGCTGGAGGAACTCGGCAAGAAAATTGGTTGCAGCCATTTTTATCTGAGCCGGATTTTTTCCACGCAGACCGGCCACACGATCACGCAGCATCTGCGCCAGCTCCGCATGGAACGGGCGGCGGAACTGCTCAAGTCCGGCGAACACAACGTCACCGAGACCGCGCTGGAAGTGGGCTACAACAGCCTGAGCCATTTTAGCGCGGCGTTCCACGAAACCTTCGGCTGCTGCCCCGGCTTGTATCCGTTGAAATTGCCGGCGCAGACAAACACTTGATTTACAAGCTGGCAGGGCTGACCTGCGGGGGCAGCCGGGGGCGGCGGCGCGGCAGCGCCGCCCAACCTTACGCGGCGGAAATCTTCACCAGCAAATTGCCCTCGGCGTCCGTGGAAATTTCAAACACCGGCAAATCACGCCGCGCCGGGCCTTCGGTCACTTTGCCGTCCGCATCAAACGTTGAGCCGTGGCACGGGCAGTAAAAAGTTTTGTCCGTCTCCGCGTCCAGCTTGCATCGGCGGTGGGTGCAGATGGACGAAAGCGCAAACAGCTTCGCGCCACGCCGCACGAGGAAAAATCCCAGATCGCGGTAGCGCGCATAAACGACGTCGGCCAGATATTGCGCTGCCGGTCCGACGCTGATGATTTTTTCGCGGCTCGCGGAAGAAAAGTTTGCGCCGCCGGGCGCGGCGCACCCGGCGGCGAACGCCGCGCTCAAAAACAAAAAAGTGCGACGGTTTACGTGCATTTCAAAATTCAAAAACCAAGCTGGTCATGATGCCCCAATGTGCGTCGGCGCGCGCGCCATTGTCCACCGGAAAAACGAACAGGATGCCGGGACGCGGCTGGATGCGGCCAATCGGCTTGAGGTTCGCGCGCAGGCCGACGCCGGCGGTGAGGCTGTTTTGGCCGGCGTCCGCCTTGTTCAACTGCGTCTCGCCGGACAATTCCGCGATGGGAATGATTTTTTCCACGCCGGGCAGCGGCAGCGTTTTGTGCGGAATGTCGTACCCGAACACGAAGCCGTATTCAAACGTGTCCACGCCGCCGTCGTCGCCGGGGCCAAACAGCATCGAATAACCCAAAATGGATTGTACGGTGAAGCGGCCGATTTTCGTGTCGTTGAAAATTTTCGGCACCAGCTCGGTGTTTTTGCTCAGGTCCGAACCCGTGGGAATGCCCAGCTCCACCGCCGCGCCAAACGTCGTGTCCAGCAGCCCATTGCGCGCGACAAATTGGTAAAACGGATAGCGCGCGCCGACGTCAATGTTCGCCAGGCCGTCGGTGGTTGCGCCCGCCGCCACGTCGCGTTCGTAGGGCAATTCGAGTTCGAGCGTGAGCAGGCCGATGCCGTATTCGATCTCGGCCTTGGCGTTGTCGCGATGGTCGCTGCCGGCGGCAGTGTGCAGCCAGTCGAGCCGGAATTCGGCCGTCTCCAGCGCGGAATCATCCACCAGAAACGGTTCGGGAAAAGCATCCTGGCCGTAGCTGCTGCGCTGGTCGAGGCTGTTGAACAAACCGTAGCGCGTATCCGACACAGTTTGATAGGCGGCAATAACTTTGCCGCCCGCCAGCACGGCCAGACTCAATCCACCAACGAAAACAACCAGCTTCTTCATGCGGCGAGATTAGCAGGCACAAGAAACCACGCTGTCGTGCGCTTGCGATTTGTTGGCGGCAAGTTGTTCCCGTCCGTTTGGGAATTTCAGCTACCAGATTCCGGCGAAATGCCCGCCGAAATGAATCCACAGCGGAATCGTCGCGAGGCCGAGCACGGAAGTTCCGAGCGCCACCTGCAACGCCGTCCGCGCGTCGCCGCCATAGTGTTGGGCGAGCACAATGGGCAGCACTGCCGAAGGCATCGCACCTTGCAAAACGAGGACGCGTTTCAGTTCGAGGGAGCACGGCAGATATTTTGCCAGCAGCAAAAACAAAACCGGCATGAGCACCAGCCGCACCAGCGCGGCCACGGCCACCACACGCACCGCCTTGCCGCCGCGCGCCTCGACGAGATGGTCGGCCACGATCGCGCCGATGAGCAGCAACGCCAGCGGGATCGCGCTCTGGCCGAACCAGTGGATCACGATCAAAACGGTTTTTCCCGCGAACGCCACCGATGCGGGCGGCATGAAAACCATTCCCAGAAAATTCAGCGCCAGCGCCAACAGCAACGCGGCCAGCGGCGCGTTCAGAATTTTTTTCCAGCCGCCACCCAGTCCGCTGCCGGTGAGCACCGTGACGCCGAGCGTCCACATGGCCATTTCCGATCCGACGTTGTGGACGAACAGCACGCCGGTAGTGCCGGAATCAAACAGCGACACGCACAGCGGAATCACGAGGTAGGCGTAGTTTTGCAGGCCGGTAAGGAAGGCAAAGGTGCGCTGTTCCGGCTTCGTCTTGAGTCCGGCCGCCCGCGCGAACAGCCGTGAAATGGCGATGCCCGCCGTGACCATCCCAAAGCCGACCAGCGGCGGGAGCAGGAGGTTTTCCGGCCGGCGCAAGGCGGCATTGCCAAGGACGGAATCGAAAATCAGCGCGGGCAGCAGGAGGTTGATGCAGACGCGCATCAGGCTGGCGTCGGCGTCCGCCGTAAGCCAGCCGCGCCGGCGCAGCAGCAGGCCGATGCCCATGATGCCGAACACCGGCAGCACCGCCGTCAACACTGTGAGAAACTCGTTCACCGGCGGAATGAAACCAGATTTTCGCCGCCGGAGAAATCACAACTTGCGCGGGCGGCGCGGCCGCTTACGCATCCATTTTCATTTTCAGCAAGGAGGCGGAGTGGGCGGTTTCGCGACGCTTGTTGACTGTGTCAAGGCGCTGGCGCATGGTGGGCTTGTTGATGCAGTAGAGCAGCGCGGTTTCCTCGGTGATCAAATCGTCCTCGTAGGCCTTGATGAGGGATTGTTCAAAGCTGTGCCAGCCGGCGGTGTTACCGGCCTCGATGATGTCGGCCAGCCGGCGGTTTTCATTTTCGCCCAGCGCGATGGCTTCGCGGGTGCGCAGGCTGCTGCCCATCAATTCCGTGACCAGCAGCCGTTCGCCGTTCTTTTTGGGAACCAGCCGCTGGCTGATGATGTAGCGCAGCGAACCCACCAGGCGTTCGCGCACCTGCTGTTCCTCATCCTTGCTGAACATGCCGAGGATGCGGTTGATCGTCTGGCCCGCGCTGATGGTGTGCAACGTGCTGTAAACCACGTGACCGGTCTCACCGGCGGTCAGGGCAATGTCCATCGTCTCGCGGTCGCGGATCTCGCCGACGAGAATGATTTTGGGTGCCTGCCGCAAGGCGGCGCGCAGGCCGTCGGGGAAGCTGTAAAAGTCGCGCCCCAGCTCGCGCTGGCTGAAGGTGGACTTGAGCTGCGGATGCAGAAACTCAATCGGATCCTCCAGCGTGACAACATGGACTTCGTTGGTCTGGTTGATTTCATTCAGCATCGCGGCGAGCGTGGTCGTCTTGCCGCTGCCCGTGCCACCGGTCACAAAGATGAGGCCGTTCTTTTCCTTGATGACCTCGTGGAACACCGGGGCCAGATGCAGCGATTCGAGCGACGGGACCTGCGACTGCAGGCGGCGCAGCACCATCGCGTAATTGCCGTTCTGCCGGTAAATATTGACGCGGAACCGGCAGAAATTTTTCAGCGAGTAACTGCAGTCGCACGAGCCGTGTTCCGCCAGATCCTGCAACAACCGCTGGTTGTCGTGGATGATGGCGCCGGCCAGCCCCTCAATGCGCGCGCTGGTGAGCACGGACTCGGGCAACTCGAGCGCAAACGGTTTGAGCCGGCCGTGAACCTCCACCTGCGGCGGCTTGGCGGCCACAAACAGCAGGTCGGAAATGCCCTCGGCACTTTGCACCATCGCCGCCAGCAGGCGGTCAAGTTCTTCTGTGGGGATTGTTTCCATCGTTCATAACAGCCCGTTGATTGTGCGGTCGGCCGGCCGGATTCAGCCGGCCGGCGGCTGGGCCGCACCCGGCGTTTTGAGCCGGGCCTGGTTCGCCTGCGCCTGCCGGTAAAGAAAGCGGGTCAACAGCAGATTTTTCACCCGCAGCACGACTTCGGCATAATCCACCGGCTTGCCGAGAAAATCCGTGGCCCCGGCTTTCAAGGCGCGATTGCGGGTTTCGGTCGTGTTGTTGCCGGTGAGCACCAGCACCGGCAGAAAATCATCGGCGGCGACCGTCTCCCCCAACTGCTGCAGCACCGCGAACCCGTCCATTTCCGGCATGTATAAATCCAGCAGCACAACATCCGGTTGAAACCGGTCAAACTCGGCGCGCGACTGGGTGGGATCCGTCAGGCTCAGCAAATTGGCAAAGCCGGCCTGCCGCAACGCCCATTCCAACACACGGATGTCCGCCGCCTCATCATCAATGATAAGAATTTTGGCCGCGCAAAGCTCCTGGTCGCCGGGAATCAAATTGACGCTCATAACTCCGCCCGCCTCGCGTATATTTTAGTCTTCAAAATCATCTGTTGATCGGTTTTTATCGGATAATTCCTGAAGGAGTAAAGCAAATTTGCTGAAGACCAGTCCATCACCATCCGATCCGCGCGCAGATTGCTTGCGCACATTGGAAAACCGGAACGGAAAAATGGCTGCGCTGGCGCGTTTGATTGTGAAGCCGCAGTTACCGGCCAGTCAATTAAAACGCCATGATTGGCACCTGGCCAACCATGGCGCTGGCGGGGAACAAGTTTAAGGCTTCTTGCAGCACTGCTTGCAGCCGGCTTCGTCCTTGCAGCATTTGGCGCAGGTGGCGGCGTCCTTGCAGCAAGTGCCATCGCATTTGACGGCGGGCTGGCAGCACGCGCTGTCCTTGTGGCAGCAGGTGGAGCAGCCGGTGGTCATCAGGAGGCCGGCGGCAAAAACCGCAGCCAGGATCATCATTGTTTTCATATTGTTCTTGGTTGGTTGGCAAACTCAACTTCACCAATAGCACCCAAACCGGACATCGGCAAATTTCTATTTTACCGCGGCGGCCCCGCTTTCACCCCGCGCGACCGCCACAAAAAGTAAATCGCCGGATACACGGCCAGCTCCATGATGGTCGAGGTGATGACGCCACCGACCATCGGCGTGGCGATGCGTTTCATCACGTCCGCGCCCGCGCCATGGCTCCACAAGATTGGCGCGAGGCCGGCGATGATGACGCACGCGGTCATGGCTTTTGGGCGGACGCGCTTCACCGCGCCGTGATAAATCGCGTCGCGCAAATCGCCGGTGTGGTTGAGTGCGCCGCGCTTTTTCCAGTCGGCAAAAGCGAGGTCGAGATAGAGCAGCATGACCACGCCGGTCTCGGCGTCGAGGCCGGCGAGCGCGATGATGCCCACCCAGACGGCGACGCTCAAATTATAGCCGCACAGATAAATCGCCCAGAACGCGCCGACGAGCGAGAACGGCACCGCGAGCATCACGATGGCGGTCTTGATGGCGGATTTGGTGTTGAGATAAATGATGAGCGTGATGAGCAGCAGCGTCAGCGGCACGACGATCATCAGGCGCTCCTTGGCGCGCAGCATGTATTCGTATTGGCCGCTCCAGAAAAGGTTGTAGCCGCCGGGCAGCTTGATATCGCCGCGCGCCACGGCGTCGTTCACGGCGCGCATGGCCATCTGCACATACGTCCCGACATCCACGCCGCGGATGTCCACATAGACCCACGCGTTCGGCACGGCACCTTCGCTCTTGATGCCCATCGGACCGTCCACGACTTTCACGTTGGCGAGCTGGCCGAGCGGAATCTGCGCGCCGGTCGGCGTGGGTACCACGATGTCCTCGCGCAACGCCCGCAGGTCGGAGCGAAAGTCGCGGTCGTAGCGCAGATTGATCGTGTAGCGCTGCAAGCCTTCGACGGTCGTGGTCAACGGCATGCCGCCGAGCGCGACGGATAAAACGTCCTGCACATCCGCGAGCGTCAGGCCGTAGCGCGCAATAGCTTCACGATCGATTTCAAATTCAATGAAGCGCCCGCCCATCACGCGTTCGGCGAACACGCTCGTGGTGCCGGGAACTTTGCGGATGACGGCCTCGACCTCGGTGCCGATGCGTTCAAGCGTGGCGAGATCCGCGCCGGCGATCTTGATGCCGACCGGCGTCTTGATGCCGGTGGACAGCATGTCAATCCGTGTGCGGATGGGCATGGTCCAGGCATTGTTCAAGCCGGGAATCTGCACGAGGTTATTCAGTGCGTCGGTCAGTTCGTCCGGCGTGCGTTTGCGGTGCGCGATGACTTTGCCGTCGTCGTTCTTGATGTCCACGGCGGGCCATTCGGATTCGGGCTTGAGGCGGATCGTCGTTTCGATCATGTCCATCGGCGCAGGATCGGTGGCGGTCTCGGCGCGACCGGCCTTGCCGAAAACTTCCGCGACTTCGGGAAACGATTTGATGAGCCGGTCGGTGACTTGCAGGATTTCGCGCGCTTTCGTCGGCGAGATGCCGGGAAACGTCGTCGGCATGTAGAGCAAATCGCCTTCGTAAAGCGGCGGCATGAATTCCGAGCCGATGTTCTGGAAGGGAAAGAGTCTGCCGATTTTTCTGGAGACGTTTGCGAGTTTGTCGCGCAGCGACAGAGCGCCGATCTCCTGATCGGCCGCTTCCGAAAAATGTCGAGCCTCATCTTGCCGATCGGGAGATCGGCGTTCCAAGGCATCGGTCACGAGCCGGTTCCACGGAAAGAAAACCCAGACCACAATCACTCCGGCGCTGATGATCACCGCCCAGCGTCGCTTGATGACAAAGTCCAATAACGGATGATAAATCCAAATGAGCAGGCGGTTGAGCGGATTTTTATCTTCCGATGGAATTCTTCCGCGGATGAACCAGCCCATTAGCACCGGCGCGAGCGTGATGGACAGCAGCGCGGCGGCGGCCATGGAATAGGTTTTGGTGAACGCCAAGGGCTTGAACAGCCGGCCTTCCTGTTCCTGCAACGTGAACACCGGCAGGAACGAAACTGTGATGACGAGCAGCGAATAAAACAGCGTTGGCCCGACTTCCACCGCCGCGTCACGGATGATTTCCCAATGCGGTTTCTTGCCCTGATCATGTTCGAGGTGCTTGTGGGCGTTCTCGATCATGATGATGACCGCGTCCACCATCGCGCCGATGGCGATGGCGATGCCGCCGAGCGACATGATGTTGGAACTGATGCCCTGACCGAACATCACGAGCAAGGCGATCAGCACGGCCACCGGCAAAATGATGATCGCCACCAGCGCGCTCCGCAGGTGCAGCAAAAACGCCAGGCACACGAGCGCCACGACGATGCTTTCTTCGATGAGTTTGTCCTGGAGGGTCTTGACGGCGCGATCAATCAACTCCGTCCGGTCATAGTTCACCGTCACTTTGACGTCGTCCGGCAACGCCTTCATCGCCGTTGCCAGTCTGGCTTTTACGTCTTGGATGACTTGGTAGGCATTCGCGCCGTAGCGCACAACGACGATGCCGCCGACGGTCTCGCCTTCGCCATTGGCCTCGGCGATGCCGCGCCGCATGTCGGGACCGAACTGGATGGTCGCCACATCGCGCAACAAAATCGGCACGCCTTTGTCACCGATGCCGACGGCGATCTTTTTCAAATCATCGAGGCTGGTGACGTAGCCTTTGACGCGCAGGATGAATTCGCGTTCCGCCAGTTCCAACGAACGACCGCCGACTTCACCATTGCTGCGTTCGATGGCCGTGCTGATATCCTTCAAGGCGAGGTTGTAGGCGCGCAACTTCGTCGGGTCCACCGTCACTTGATATTGTTTTACGAAGCCGCCGACCGACGCCACTTCCGACACGCCCGGCACGGCGGTGAGCTGATATTTCAAATACCAGTCTTGGATGGAACGCAGTTCGGCCAGGTCGCGGTTCGTGGAATTGAGCGAATACATGAACGCCCAGCCCACACCGGTCGCGTCCGGACCGAGCGACGGCGTAACTCCTTTCGGCAACTGGCTGCCGATGCTACTCAAGTATTCCAGCACGCGGCTGCGCGCCCAATACGGGTCCGTGCCGTCCTCAAAAATCACATACACGAATGAAAAGCCGTAAAACGAATAGCCGCGCACGACCTTGGCTTTCGGCACCGAGAGCATCTTGGTCGTGATGGGATACGTGACCTGATCCTCAACGATGTTTGGCGCCTGGCCTTCCCACGGCGTGTAGATGATGACCTGCGTATCCGAGAGATCGGGAATCGCATCCAGCGGAATATGCCGCGCCGCATAAATGCCGCCGAACAGCAGCATCGCCGTGGCGAGCACGACGAGGAACTTGTTCCGCAGCGAAAAATCTATGATGCGTTGAAGCATTTATTTGGAAATGACTAATTCCTAAATCCCAATGACGAAAGAATGACGGCAAGCCGCCCGCGCAGTGCGGTTTCGATATTCGACATTGGGAATTCTTTTGTCATTAGGATTTAGCCATTCGTCATTTTTTAACGGGCACCAGATCCATTTCACACTTCGGGCACACGCCCGGCTTGTCCGAGACAATCTCCGGATGCATCGGACAGGTGAAAAGCTGCTTCGCCACCGGCTCCGGCTTGGCCATCACCGGAATGAGCGTCATCGCGCAGAGCGGACATTTGCCCGGCTTGTCCTCGTGAACGCTCGCGTGCTCCGGCATCGGGCAGGTGTAGTAAAGAACCTTGCCGCCGGGCTGGATTTTTTGCAAAGCGGAGCGCGTGACGGACACCAGAGTCATGCCGCAGATCGGGCATTTGCCGGCATGATCGTAGAGAATCGAAACGTGTTCCGGCATCGGGCAAACGTAAAACGACGCTTCCACTTCAGGCGGGTGGGGCGAGCGTTCCGGCGAGCCGGCGGCGAGGGGAGCATTGGTGGTGGCATTCGGCCCGCCCCGCCGGGTCGGCCCGCGCATTTTTTCAATCGCCTCGCGCAACTGGCTTTCCGAATCCAGCAGAAATTGTCCCGACGTCACGACGCGTTCGCCGGCGTTCAAGCCGCCGGTGACTTGGATCAAATCGTTCTCGGATTCCACGCCGAGCGCCACGTCACGCGCCTCGAACTTGCCGCCGGCCAGCGCCACGAACACCGTGTTTCGCGCGCCGCTGCGCAGCACCGCCGATTCCGGCACCAGCACGGCGTCTTCGGCCAGTTCCGCATCGATTTGCGCGGAAACGAACATGCCGGGTTTCAGGAAGTAGCCGGGATTTTCAAATTCCAGCCGGACTTTCGCCGTGCGCGTTTTCTCATCCACGTTTGGATAAATGAACGTCACCCGACCGCGAAATTCCCGGTCCGGCAGCGACGCCACCTTCACCACCACCTCCTGGCCCAGCCGCACAAACGGCAAATCCTGCTCGTAAACCTGCGCGATGACCCAGACGATGCCGAGATCGGCGATGCGATAAAGCTGGATGCCCGCGTCCACCATCTGGCCCGGCACGATGTTTTTCTCAATGACGAAACCGGAGATGGGCGCGGCAATGGTCAGCGAATTCAACGCCACGCGGTTGGTTTCGATGGCAGCGATTTGCGCGTCCTGCACGCCGAGATTTTTCAGGTTGCGCACGCCCGTCCGATACTGGGCGACGACGCTTTTGAAATTCTTGAACTTGTTGGTGACCGCCTGGAGGAATTCGACCTCCGCGTTGTAAAGCTCCGGCGAATACACCTCGAACAGCGGTTCGCCGCGATGCACGAGCTGGCCGGTGGCGTCCACGTCCACCTTTTCGACCCAGCCCTTGAACCGCGCGGTCACGTCCGCCAGCGCCGTCTCGTTGTAATCAATCGTGCCAACCGTGCGGATGGTTTTGCGCAGCGGGCCGCGCTGGATTTCCGCCGTGCGCAGATTCATGTTCTGCTGCGTCGCCGCATCCACCGCGATGGCGGATGCATTGGCGGCGTTGGTGTCCGCGCCCGCGCCGTTGCGGATGGGCGTCAGCTTCATGCCGCAGATCGGGCAGTTGCCGGGATGATCCAGGATGATCTGCGGATGCATACCGCAGGTGTAAAACGTCTTGGAATTTTCGCTTCCCGCCGCCGCCGACAGACCGAGCAGCGCCGACAGAACCATGAAAATGGAAATGATTTTTCTCATAAAAAACGGTCCGTTTCAGTCACCGCCATAAAACGGCGCGCGGAAAAATGTTCTCCGCGCGCCGGATGCAAACTGGTTGCCGCCGCCGCCGGTTATTTTTTGTCCGCCGCGCGGATGATGCCGATATATTTCTCGGGATCCTTGTCGAATTTCTTTTTGCAGGATTTGCAGCAGAGATTCACCTGCTGGTCCTTGTAGACAAAGGTGAACGGCGCCCCCATCTCGCCGAGCTTGTCGCCGGAGACGGGGCAGGTCGTGAGCAAATCCGGGGTGGCCTTGGTATCCGCCACGGTCGTCGGTTCGGCCGACATGCCGCCACAGCAGGATGGCATGGCGCTGTCCGAGGCCGTGAGTTTCGAGGAAAACGCCATGACGCCGAGGGCGGCGACGGCCACGAGGATGATTTGATTCGTTTTTTTCATAGATCAGTTGGTCAATGTTTCGTTGGTTCAGTGCTTTGAACTAGGGTAATACACCGCCGGGACGGAACACCCTCAAAAAAAATGATTTTATTTGGGCCGCGCCCGCACGGGCGGACAGGCCAAAACCGGCGCCAGCCGGGGCGTTTCCCCCTCATCCGGCCTGCGGCCACC
>Ga0265324_10001725_pt1 | contig 12018 bp, 8 predicted proteins | sample 41419metaG_FD_198634 | JGI IMG/M metagenome (GOLD analysis project Ga0265324, IMG submission 198634) | Rhizosphere microbial communities from Carex aquatilis grown in University of Washington, Seatle, WA, United States - 4-14-19 metaG | ecosystem: Host-associated > Plants > Roots > Rhizosphere >...
GAGAGCCTGTCCAAGGGATACTCCGCGTACCTGCCCGCGCTCGAGGCCGCGCACCGCGTCGGCAGCCGCGTCGTCCACGAGCTCGCGGGCGGCTGGGCCGCCTACGAGAAGTCGCCGCCGAGGTGAGGGAAGGGGCCCCTACTTCAGGAGCATGTCCTTCACGGTCCTGCCGGCCGGGATCATGGGGAGCACGTGCTCGGTGTACGGGACGATGACGTCGAGGACGAACGGGCCGTCGCAGTCGAGCATCTCCTGGATGGCCGCGCGCAGCTCGCTCTTCTTGATGACGCGCCGTCCCCTGACGCCGTATCCCTCGGCGATCTTCACGAAGTTGGGATAGAGGGCGTCGGGGTTGTCGGGGCTTCCCACGTTGCTCTCGTCGCCGAGGATCGTGTTGCCGCGCACGCTCCCGTAGAAGCGGTCCTCCCACTGCACGACCATGCCCAGGTGCTGGTTGTTGAGGATCATCGCCTTCGCGGCGATCTTCTCGATGTGCGCCGTCGCGAGCTCCTGGATGTTCATCGCGAAGGAGCCGTCGCCGTCGATGTCGATCACCTGCCTGTCCGGGCAGGCAACCTTGGCGCCGAGCGCCGCGGGGTAGCCGAAGCCCATGGCGCCGAGACCGAGGGAGCTGATGTAGCGCCGCGGCTCGTCGAAGCGGTAGAACTGCGCCGCCCACATCTGGTGCTGGCCGACGCCGGTCGCGATGATGGCGTCGCCCTTCGTGAGCTCGTAGAGGGCCTGCACGGCCTCCTGAGGCTGGATGTGCTTGCTCGGCTCGAAGCTGAAGGGGTGGTCCTTCTTCCACTTGGCGATCTGGGCGTGCCAGGCCGCGGTGTCGGGGGGAGTGAACCGCGACGCCTTGATGAGCTCGTTCAGGCGCTGAAGCGCGTACTTCACCTCGCTCACGACGGCCATGCCGACGCGCTTGTTCTTGTTGTGCTCGGAGGCGTCGATGTCGATGTGGACGATCGTCGCCTGGGCAGCGAACTTGCGGGTGTCGCCCGTGATGCGGTCGTCGAAGCGGGCGCCGAGGACGATCAGGAGGTCCGACTCGTCCACGGCCCAGTTGCCGTACGCGGCCCCGTGCATGCCAAACCACTGCATCGAGAGCGGGCTCGACTCGGGAAAGGCGCCGACGCCCATGAGCGTCGTGGCGACCGCGATGTTCGCCGACTCCGCGAACTGGCGCAGCTCCTTGTGCGCGCCGGCCGAGATGATGCCGCCGCCCGCGTAGATGACGGGCCTCTTGGCCTGCGCCACGAGCGCCAGGATCTTCTGCAGGCTCTCGTCGTCGGCGTGGTGCTCCTGCGTGAGGAGCGGGTTGCGGAACTCAACCGTGGCGGGGAAGACCGGCTTGAACTTCGCCTGCTGGATGTCCTTGGGGATGTCGATGACGATGGGTCCCGGGCGGCCGCTGCGGGCGAGGTGGAAGGCCTCCTTCATCACGCGCGGGATCTCGTTCACGTCCATGACGAGGTACGAGTGCTTCACGATCGGCAGCGTCATCCCGAAGAAGTCCGTCTCCTGGAAGGCCATCTTGCCGATGAACTCCTTCTTCACCTGCCCGGTGATCGCGACGAGGGGCACCGAGTCCATGAACGCGTCCGCGATCGCGGACACGAGGTTCGTGGCGCCGGGGCCGCTGGTCGCCATGCACACGCCGACCCTGCCGGTGGCGTGCGCGTAGCCCTCGGCCGCGAAGGAGCCGCCCTGCTCATGGCGCGGGAGGATGACGCGGATCTTGTCGGTCCGGGCAAGCGACTGGTGCAGCTCCTGGGAGGCGCCGCCGGGGTAGGCGAAGATGACGTCGACGCCCTCGCGGATGAGGCACTCGACGACGGCGTCGGAGCCCTTCATTTCGCGGCCGATCTCGGCCTGTGGAAACGGCGTGGTTGCGGTGCGTGTCTTCATGGCGTTGAGCTTTGTAAAAAAGCCCGCCATCTGACTAGTTTCGGGCGGCCTAGGCAAGCCTCCTGAATTGGCTGGCGGGCGGGCGCCGCAGGTCCAGTTTCGGGGTGTGCTTAAGCTGCTGTTCATAGGGGACATCGTCGGGAGGCCCGGGCGGGAAATCGTGGAGGAGCGGGTCGCGCGCATGAAGCGCGAGATGGGGATCGATTTCGTCATCGCCAACGGGGAGAACTCCGCCGCGGGCTCCGGCATCACGGCCCTGATCGCCCGCTCGCTCCTCGAGTCGGGGGTCGACGCGATCACGCTCGGCGACCATGTCTGGGACCAGCGGGGGTGGGAGAACGACATCGCTCAGATCGACAAGGTGTGCCGGCCCGCGAACCTGCCGGCCTCCTGCCCGGGATGGGACCACGTGGTCATCGCGGCACGGGGATTCAAGGTCGCGGTCTTCACCGTGCTCGGCCGCCAGTACATGAACATGAAGGCCGAGGACCCCTTCCTCTGCGCCGACCGGATGATCGAGCGCCTGAAGGGCCAGGCCGACGCGATCGTCGTGGAGATCCACGCGGAGGCCACCTCCGAGAAGCAGGCGCTCGGCTGGCACCTCGACGGGCGCGTGACAGCGGTCCTGGGGACCCACACCCATGTGCCGACGGCCGACGCCTGCGTCCTGCCCAAGGGGACGGCGTTCATGTGCGACGTCGGGATGACGGGCCCCTACGCGAGCGTCCTCGGCCGCGAGGTCGCCCCGGTCATCTCGCGCTTCATGGACGGGATGCCCCGGCGCTTCGAGGTGGCGACCGGCGACGTGCGCATGTCCGCGGCCCTGATCGAGGTCGATCCCTCGATGGCAACCGCCACCAAGATCGAGCTCCTGACCGTCCGGCGCTAGGGCCGGTCCCGTCAGGACTTGATGACCCCTGCCTCCTCGTAGGTGCCGATGTGGCGGTAGCGCGCGTAGCGCGTCTCAAGCAGCTTTTCCGTGTCGAGCGCGCGCAGGTCGTTCAGGTGCTTGTGCAGGGAATACTTGAGGGCCGCCGCGGCCTGCGCGGGGTCGTTGTGGGCGCCGCCGAGCGGCTCCGCAATCACCTCGTCGATCGCCCCGAGCTTCTCCAGGTCGTCGGCGTCGACCTTCAGCGCCTGCGCCGCCTTGGGGGCCGCGGCCCCGTCCTTCCAGAGGATGGCGGCGCAGCCCTCGGGCGTGATCACCGAGTAGTAGCTGTTCTCGAACATGAGCACCCGGTCGGTGACGCCGATGCCGAGGGCGCCGCCGGATCCGCCCTCCCCGACGACGACCGAAATCGTGGGGGTGCGCAGCATCGCCATCTCGCGCAGGTTGACGGCGATCGCCTCCGAGACGTGTCGCTCCTCCGAACCGACGCCGGGGAACGCCCCGGGCGTGTCGATGAACGAAAGGACCGGGAGCTGAAACCTCTCGGCCATCTTCATTATCCTCAAGGCCTTCCTGTAGCCCTCGGGCTGGGGCATCCCGAAGTTGCGGGTGATCCTCTCCTTGGGGTCGCGCCCCTTCTGCTGGGCGACGATCATGACGGCCTGCCCGTCGAAAAATGCGGTGCCCCCCACCAGGGCGCGGTCGTCGTTGAACTGGCGGTCGCCGTGGAGCTCGTGGAAGCCCTTGCAGATCATCGAGACGTAATCGAGTGCGTAGGGGCGCTTGGGGTGGCGGGCGAGCTGGACCTTCTGCCAGGGGGTCAGGTTGGAGTAGATCTCCCGCTGCATCGCCTCGATCTTCTTCTCGATGGATCGGGCCTCGTGGACCATGTCCACGTTCGTCTCGATCGACTGCTGGCGGAGCTCGTCGAGCTGGCGCGCGAGGTCGCGAAGCGGCTTCTCAAACTCCAGCGTGTAGGAGGGGGGTTCCATGGTGAGTCGATCTCCCCCAAAAATACCGGCGGCGCGCTCGCCGTGTCAACGGGCGGCACGGCCGCTCATCGCAACCGGTCTGCATCGGGCTGGGCAGGGGAGCCGAGCTCCTCCTTCCAGCCCTGCACCCGGGCCATGGCCCCGTAGTGCTCGGCCTTGGCCTTGTCGCCGCGCTCCATCCAGGTCCGGGAGAGGGTCGCGATGACGAGCGGGTCGGACCTTCGAAGCGCGTGGGCCCGCTCCCCCGCCTCGAGCGCCTTGTCCAGGCGCCGCAGGGCGAGGTTGATCTCCGCGGCGGCGTGCCAGGCCTCGAAGGAGTCGGGCGCCTCGGCGGTCGCCCGGCCGAGCTTGCCCAGGGCGGCCTCGGGGTCGCCCGAGACGTAGTCGAAAGTTGCCTCCTCGATCAGGGTCTGGAGCTCGTCCGGGCTCACTTCTTCAGGTTTGCCTCGACCGAGATCGAGACGCCGACGTCCTTGCCGAGCATCTTGTCGGCATAGGCGGGGCCGGTGACGCCGAAGTCGTCGCGGTTGATCGTGACGGTGGCGTCCCAGCCGGAAAGCTGCGCGCCCATCATGCCGGGTCCGAAGCCGAGCAGGTCGACCTTGAGCACGACCTCCTTGGTGACGCCGCGGATCGTAAGGTCGCCGGTCACGTCGAACGCGTTCTCGCCGGTCTTCTTCCACGACTTGCTCTTGAACGTCATGGATGCGAACGAGGAGGCGTTGAAATACCCGGCCGACTTGAGGTCGGCGTCACGCTTCTCGTTGTCGGTATTGATGCTCCCGACGTCGATCGTGGCGGTAACCGAGCTGTTCTCGAGGTTGTCGCGGTCGACCGTGATGATCCCGCTGAACTGCGTGAAGCGGCCCGGGACCTTGGATATCACATGACGGATGGAGAAGCCGACTGACGAGTGGACGGGATCGATGGTGTAGGTCTCCACGGCGGCGGAGGCGGACGTGGCGAGGCCGGCGGCGATGGCCGAGAAGACAAGGGTCTTGGACAGAAGTTTCATAGGATGTTGTTCGGGTAGAGCAGGTACAGATGCCTTCAAATTGCCGGGAATTCAACCCAACTTGGCGTTTTTACACGATGAGCATCGCGTCCCCGTAGCTGAAGAAGCGGTACCGGCGGGAGACGGCGTCCCGATAAATGTCCATCAGCCAGCCGATCCCGTCCTCGGATCCCGGGCAGAGGAACGCCGCCACGAGGCACAGCAAGGTCGAGCGGGGCTGGTGAAAATTCGTGATCAGCGCGTCGGTGCCCCGGAATGCGGCCGGCGGGTAAATAAAGATCGAGGCCTCGGCGACGATCGCTTGGCCCGCGGGGGCGTCGTGGCGGCGAAGGAAGTCCTCGACGGTGCGCACGGTGGTCGTGCCGACCGCGATGCGCCTGCCCGACCGGGGAGGGAAGAGGGCGCGCTGCGTGGCCTCGGGTATCTCGTAGACCTCGCTGTGGATGGGGTGCCCCTCGATGGTCTCCGTCGCAATCGGCCGGAAGGTCCCGAGGCCCACGTGGAGCGTGAGGTCCGCGGTCCCGATGCCCGCGGCCCCGATTTCGCCGAGCATGGCCGGGGTGAAATGAAGGCCGGCCGTGGGAGCCGCGACGGCCACCTGGCGGCCGCGATCGGCGTAGACCGTCTGGTAGCGCTCGCGGTCCTCCAGCCGGTGCGAGTCGTCCCCGCGCTCGATGTAGGGGGGCAGGGGGACATCCCCGGCCCGGTTGGCGGCCTCGACGACCGTGTCCCCGGCCGCGACGGCGAACCTCACGAGGACCGAGCCGTCCGTGCCGACGGAGGCGACCGTCGCCGAAAGCGCCCCGCCGGCCACCTCGAACGCGGCGCCGGGCTGGAGCCTGCGCCCTGGCTTGACGAGGCACTGCCACGTCTCGGCGCCCGGCTGCGCCCCAACCTTCCTCAACAGCAGGCACTCGACGGCGCCCCCCGTCGGCCGGCGCCCGTGGAGCCTGGCGGGAAGGACGGCCGCGTTGTTGCGAAAGAGGGTGTCGCCCGGGCGAAGGTATCCCGGGAGGTCGCCGAACATCGCGTGGGTCACGCTGCGCCTTTGCCGGTCGACGACGAGCAGGCGCGAGCCGTCGCGGCGGGCGGCCGGCGTCTGGGCGATCAAGTCGCCCGGCAGGTCGTAGTCGAATCGGCTAGTGGCGATCAAGGGACGGTGGGTGCGGCGCCAGAAAGCAACCGCCCGGCGGGCGCAGCGTCAACCGCGCACGGCCCTTTGCGGCGAACCGCCCCGAGGGGTCCCCGGCTCAGCGCGCCTTGCGGAACGAGGCCTGGAGCAGCTCGAGGTCGCCCGCCCCCTTTGTCCGCTCCCGGGCCTTTGCGATCAGGCCCGCCTCCAGGTCGTTCTTGGTGGGCCTCTTGTCCTCGTAGAACACGCCGAAAAGACCCGGCCACGGCTCGGAGGCCAGCTTGAACGCGGCCACCTGGTCGCTCGTGTCGTGGTTCTCGATCAGGCGGAACTGCCCGCCCTTGCGTGGATTGCCGGCGTCAAACGCCCCCTCGTAGAACTCGACGCACTCGGAAAGGATCTCGACGACCGAGAATCCGTCGTGCCTGGCCGCGCGCTCCATCATCTCGATCATGTGGTTGACCTGGGTCGCGTGGCTGCGGGCGACGAACGTCGCCCCGCTGTTGACCAGCGTCTTCATAGGGTTGATCGGCTGGTCGATCGCGCCCGTCGGGTCGGTCTTCGACTTGAACCCGATCGGCGAGGTGGGGGAGGTCTGCTTCTTCGTCAGCCCGTAGACCGAGTTGTCCATGATCACGTAGGTCATGCGCACGTTCTTCCTCGCGGTGTGGACCAGGTGGTTGCCGCCGATCGAGAAGCCGTCGCCGTCGCCGCCGAAGACGAAGACATGGAGGTCGTCACGCCCGAGGCTGACCGCGGCCGAGAACGGAAGGGAGCGCCCGTGGATGAAGTGCCCGCCGTGCGTGTTCACGAAGTAGGGGAAGCGCGAGGAGCATCCGATGCCCGCCATGGTGACGATGGACTCCTGCGGGTACTGCAGGCGCTCGAGCACCCGGTAGAATGCCGCAAGGACGGCGAAGTCGCCGCAGCCGGGGCACCACGTGGGGTGGTCGGCGGTGAGCGCCTTCTTGGTGAGGGGCGCCTTGGCGGCGGGAGGGGGGGTGAGGGTGGCGGAGGACATGGCTTTTAAAGGGGTTGGGATTCGGATGCGCTCAGGCCGTGACTCCGGCCCGGTTCAGGTCGACGCGCTTGTTCACCCCGACGACGATCTCGTTCACCTTGAAGGTGAGGCCGTCGGTCTTGGCGACGCTCGCGATGTGGGGCATGGCGAACTGGGCGCGGAGGAGCGTCGCCATCTGCCCGAAGCCGTAGAGGCCCTGGTCGTTCATCTCGACGACGAGCACGTGGCGATACCTCTTGAAGATGGCCTCCATGCCGGGGGGCATGGGGTTGAGGTGCATCAGGTGTAGCTGGCCCGCCTTGGTCCCTCCGGAGCGCAGGCGCCCGACCGCCTCCTTGATGGGGCCCCAGGTGGAGCCCCAGCCGACCAGGAGGACGTCGCCCTCGGCGTCGCCGTAGACCTCGGGGACCGGCAGCTCGGCACCCAGCGCCTTGAGCTTCTCGCGGCGCTTCTCGGTCATCCTCTGATGCATCCACGAGTTGCCCGAGGGGTGGCCCAGCTCGTCGTGCTCGAGCCCACTCACGGTCGGATACTTGCCGGAGGCGATGCGCGACCCGGGGGCCGCGTGCCGCGTGATCCGGTCGAGGGGGTAGGGCTTGAAGTCGAGCCCGCGCTCGGACAGGTCGGGCTTCGGGTCCTTCATCAGGGACGCAAGGTCGGGCTCGTCAAACGCCTCGATCCGGGACGAAAGGCCCTGGTCCGACAGGATGATGACGGGGGTGCTGAACTTGCGCGCGATGCGCGCCGCCTCGAGGGCGACATAGAAGCATTCCTCGACGTTCCGGGGGGCGAGGACGACCCTTGGGCAGTCCCCGTGGCTCCCGTAGAGGGCCTGGAGCAGGTCGCTCTGCTCGACGTTCGTGGGCATCCCCGTGCTCGGGCCTCCCCGCTGCACGTTGATCACGATGAGCGGGATCTCGGCCATCGTGCCCCACCCGAGGGCCTCCATCTTGAGCGACAACCCGGGCCCCGAGCTCCCGGTGACCGCGAGGTGGCCGGCGTACGAGAAGCCGAGCGCGTAGGAGATCGCGGCCAGCTCGTCCTCCGTCTGCACGAAGATGCCGCCGTACTTGCTCAATTCCGTCCGCAGGATCTCCATGATCGAGGACCAGGGCGTGATCGGGTAGCCGGCGCCGTAGCGCACGCCCGCGGCGATCAGCCCGTAGCTGAGCGCCGTGTTGCCGTCGAGCGTCACCTTGGGGCGCCCGCCCGCGGGAACCTGGGGCGCCTCGAGGCGGAAGAAGCATTCGCGAAGGCCGTCGGTCGGATAGCCGTAGCCGGCGTCGAAGGCCAGCATGGCGTTGCGCACGATGTCCTCCGCGCGCCCGCCGAAGCGGTCCTTCACCAGGCCCGTGAGCTTCGCCACGTCGAGCTCGAAGAGGCGGGCGAGCAGGCCGAGCACGAAGAGATTCTTGCCCTTGTCCTTCGACGATCCGCCGACCGCCTCGACCGTGCGGCCCGTGATCGGGATGCCGACGGAGGTGAACCGGTGGTCGTCGGGCTCGGGCTTGACGTGGTCGCTGTCGTAGATGAGCACGCCGCCGGGGCGCAGGAAGCCGATGTGGCCGTTGTAGCTCTCCTGGTAGAAGGCCACGAGGAGGTCGGCCTGGTCGCCGGCCGAGAGGATCTCGCCGGTGCCCATCCTGACCTGGAAGATCGACGGACCTCCGGAAATGGTCGCGGGGATCGTCATGTACGTCATGACATCCTGGTCGGAGCGCCCGGCGAGCCGCGCAAGGAAGCCTCCTATCGTTTGGATGCCGTCCTGCGAATTGCCGGCGAGGCGGATGACGACGTCTTGGATGGAGCGCGGCTTGTTGGCCGCCGACGCTCCGTCCGTTAGGGGTTCGGACGATGAGACCATGGTGCTGACGGGGGTTATCTAACGCTTTCGGGGTAGGGGATTAGTATCGGCCGTCGGTGACCCCCGGGCCATGACAAAAATTGTTTATAAGGAAGGGTCGGCGCACAGGGACCGAGCCATTCATAACCCTAATGATCCAGCCGGCGGGCATGTGAGACAATCTGGCAGGCCCCGGGCCCGGGGCCCCGGGGCGCCGGGGCACTTTGGGGATGGTATCCGCCCGCCCTTGACAGGCTTTCGGGCGGCTGGTGGAGTGACCCTTCTGAGGCCGGCTTAGCTCAGTGGTAGAGCATCGGTATCGTAAACCGAGGGTCGTCGGTTCAACCCCGACAGCCGGCTCCATTTATAACAGGTTAGACCGAAACGTTTACAGGGTTCGGAAGGAATCTGTGATGGCTTACGTGCCACGCGCCCGTTGGCCGGGCAATGGAAGCCGAAGTGAGGTCGATTCTCGCGCCCTTTCCGTCGACCGCAGACCGGAGATGGGTCGTACGCCATCTCCAGGCCGAATTCGCGGAGGGACGCTGTTCAGGATTCCGGCAGGAGTTCCAACGCCAAACTGTGTCCAGGACCGAAATAAGAGATTCTGGCAGGTTCTATTAATTAAGGCGCGGTGGCGCCGAAGCCGTGTGTTGAAACGGAGTCCACCGCGGGGTGCTTCGCGGGCAAAGAGCCCGTGTCGGAGGTGCCGGTCTGAGCGAGCGCTCTCATTCTAGACCTGAGCATGGATTGCCCAAGGTTTGGCGGCTTAAATGGAGGCATCCTGGCCAGGTCTTGGCAGGGTTCAATCGGACCGCGCGTCTTCGGAATGCGCGGGCTCAATCCGTCCGCCCCGGGCCTTTGCGTTGTCTAATTTTTACCGGTGGACGTTTGGGAACGAAGTCACCGGGGATATTCTATATGTTGGCCGGGCGCCTAGCATTCACGTCAGTTCCCGTTGGGTTTACCCCCGTTAACTGAACGTCTACCCCAAAGAACGGACCATTCTCTCCCGAGGATTTTCCAGTCAGTGTCAAAACCCTAAGTCCTAATAACACCAGAATATGGCTACAAATCGTACTCTAGCGCTGTTGCGTGCCCTCACGGTCACCTCGGCGCTTGGTTTTGCGTTAGTGCCTCGACACGCGGCCGCCCAGGCCGCTCCCGCAGCTGATACAACAACGACGACGACGACGACGACCGCCTCGGCGGTTGCACCCGGAGCTTCCGATCAGGAAGAGCCGACAGTGCTGTCGCCCTTCGTGGTTGATGCCGCTGAAGACAAGGGAAGCTACAAGGCCAACAGCACGTTGGCCGGTACCCGCGTTCGCACCGACCTGAAGGACGTCGCCTCGGCCATCACGGTCGTCACGGCGCAGTTCCTCCAGGACACCGGCGCCAAGAACGCGCAGGACCTGTTGGTCTACACCCCCAGCACGGAAGTCGCCGGCCTTCGCGGCAATTTCTCAGGCGCCGCGGGATCCGCGGTCGTGCAGGAAAACACCGTTTCGGCCACAACCCGTGTTCGCGGCCTTGATTCGGCCGACAACACTCGCGACTACTTCCTGTCGGACATCCCGTGGGATGCCTTCAACGTGGGCCGCGTCGACCTTCAGCGCGGGCCGAACTCGATCCTGTTCGGTACGGGCAGCCCGGCCGGTATCATCAACGTCAGCACCAACGGTGCCTCGTTCAACAACTCGTACAACATCACGGACCGCTTCGACGAGTACGGCTCGCTGCGCAATTCCGCGATGCTGAACCAGGAGATCATCCCCGGCGTCCTGGCGATCCGACTGGCGGTCCTCAAGGACGACGAGAAATACGAGCAGAGCGATGCGTTCAACAACACGAACCGCTACTACGGCGCGTTCCGTTTTGACCCGAAGCTCTTCGGCAAGGACAGCCACACGAGCATCCGCGGCAACTACGAGTACGGCAAGCAGACCTCGGACAACCCGCGCGACCTGCCCCCGACCGATGAGATCACGCCCTGGTTCGCCAGCTCGATCACAATCGGCGGCGTCACGAACCCTGGTTACAACAAGATCATTGAGAACCAGTTCAGTAACCAGCAAGTGAATCCCGCAGGCGGTCCCGCGAACCTCCCCGGTGGCCAAGGCGGCCCGATCGATTCCGCGTATTTCTCCGGCCTCGGCGGCTGGGCCCAGGGCCGCGTCTATTGGCCCGACGTCATCAATTACTTCGAGGCGACACCCGTTGCCCAGAACAACGTCCCGAACGCCCTGACCCCGAGCGGCACGCCGGTCTTCGTCATTGCCGGTCAGGCAAACGGCGGTTCCAACGGCACCTATGTCGGTACGCCCAGCTCCATTACGGTTGGCGGCACGACCTACAATAACGTCTCCGGCGTCTCGAGCTTCCGGCCGAATTCCATTCCGCCGTTCAGCCTCATCGCCGGCTACATCGGCACGAACGCCGCAACGCCCGGCAACGGCAACCCCGCCAACTACAGGATCCCGACCCTCCCGATCCCCGGCGGCGTCTATTACACGGACAAGGTCCTGACCGATCCGACGATCTTCAACTTCTACAAGAAGCTCCTGGACGGCCCGAACAAGCACGAGTGGAAGAACTGGACCGCCTTCAACCTGGCGGTCGACCAGACGTTCTTCGACGACCGCCTTGGCTTCGAACTCTCCTACGACCAGCAGAAGTACACGGAAGGCGCAGAGCCCTGGCTGGAAGGCGAGAACTACGCGATCACGGTAGACGTGAACGCCACCTATGCCAACGGTACGCTGAACCCGAACGCCGGACGCCCGATGGTTGCGCAGGCCGCCTCCGGTGGTGAGGACAACAACTACCAGACGACGACGACCCGCCAGACCTATCGGTTCACGCCGACCGGCGAGCTCCGCGCTTCGGATTTCTTCGGAAATTCGACGCTCTCGAAGATCCTCGGAAAGAGCGACTTCACGGGCCTCTATGAGAAGACGACGGTTGTGAACTCGAACTTCCAGTTCGGTGAGTTTGCCACGACCCAGGATTACCAGGCCAGGAACAGCGCCCCGTCGGGCGGCTTCGCCAATGCGGTGGGATCCACGAGCAGCTTCGAGTGGGCCGCCTACGTCGGGCCGGCCATGCAGGGCTACTCGTCTCCCCACGGCCTGAACCTGAACAGCCTCAACTACGTCATCGCTCCTCCCCACCAGGAGACGGCGCTGAACTTCAACTCGACCTGGAACAAG